>ERZ1090878.570-NODE-572-length-19570-cov-5.276147_pt1 | contig 19570 bp, 13 predicted proteins | sample MGYA00478473_ERZ1090878 | MGnify/ENA primary metagenome ERZ1090878 (study PRJEB33644, sample SAMEA5815720) | chicken gut metagenome | biome: Chicken; feature: Gastrointestinal Tract; material: Caecum | place: Ireland | collected 2019-01-01 | study: A study of the... | reverse complement strand
ACAACGTTACCGTAGTAGCGATAAGTCCGATAATGAGCAGAAACACGATAACCCATTTCACCATGTCCGACGCTTTATGTTTGCTTAATGCCGATTTTGCCATTTTCGTTTACCTCGCTTATTTACCTACCGACTTTACGCCGTTGCGGAAAGACTGCTTTTCCTTTTCCGTATTGCACTTGATACGCTTGCCTTTCTTTGCAGCCGCGTAACCGCGCCCCGCCGAATACGCGCGTTTTTCGCGCTCGCTGAATTGCCGTTTGCCACGATTTACATATTTAGGCATTTTTTCTTATCCTCCGAAATTGATTTTTAATTGTTCTTGTTTTGTCGCTCTTTCGGGCATATTGTCGTCCGCATTTTCGCAGAACCGCCCGAAAATTTCCTTGAAATTTACCGTCTTTTTCCGCTCGTACCGTTTACCCGCCAATTCGTTTTTGAATACTTGCCCCAAGCCGACGGGCTTTCCATACCTGTCCAATTCGTCGTAAACGGTTATTTCCGTTTCCGTCATATGTACATAGCAGGAAATGCGACGGTAAAGCTGATTCAATTCATCGTACTTGCTGTACTGATAGTCCTTGTACCAATAAACCAAAGGCACGGACGACGTAATTACAATCATTTCGCCGTTGAAAACCTTGTTGGAAAACCGACTCCGAACCGAGCTTGACGTATCATTGTCAAGAATCTTCAATAAATCTTCAAACTCAAAACTTTTATCCCGCAAATCATCGAGGATAATCGCCTTTTGCCCCATGTAATCTTGAAAGGGGTCATTCGAGCTTGAAGATATGCAGAAATCGTAATCAAGGTTTTGCAACAGCTTTTTCGCGTAATACGTCTTACCCGTGCCACCTCTGCCGCAGATAAAGACCACTTGTAATTGTCTATCCGTATTCAAAGCAAGAACTTGACATCGCAACCTCCATAACTTTTCAAGTTTGGTAAACGCTTGTGCCTTTTCGGACAGCGGCAGAGAATTGACATACTGTAATTGCTGTGCGTAGCTGTAATGCTCGAAATCTCCGAGTATCTTTGAATTTTCGATTTCCGTTTCGAAATCGAAATTCGCATGAACTTCGGAAGGTGAATACTGATGTTTATTTTTTTGAGAATCGTTACCGTGCGTCAAGTAGAGTAATACGTCGGTTTTTCTGCCCTTGACTTTCTCGATAAAATTTTCGCCGCTGTGTTCCTTGCCGTCCTCGTCCGTCCAGCCGAGATTGAACCATTTCGCCACCAAAGCGGTGTCGCAGGTATTCGGCATAAAGTTGAGATAAATGTGGTAGTGCGGGCGAGTATCGTCCTTATCGTGGAGAATGTACGCCCATTGCTTGATTGTCTTATACTGCATACAAGTTTGCTGTATATCGACTTTCAGCTTATCGGCGTCGGTAACGATCTCCATTTGTCTTAAATTCATTGCATAGCCCCTTGTGAAAGAATCAAACCATAACTTTGCACGTTCTCCAAAGTTTTTTACACGTTTTTTTGCACTTTTTACACGTTTTGGCAACACCGCTTGGACAAGCCCCAAGCGGTGTGCGCGTTATTGTGTTTTCCTGCGGCTGAACGGAGGTTTTACCGATTTTTTCGGAGATTTTCAACACTTTTCTTTCTTCGGTTTTTACACGTTTTACACGTTTTGGCAGATTTTATAATTCCGAATCGGTCGAAGCCTTCAATTCAGCCGCAAGAGCTTCGTAACTTTCCGACACATCCTGTGTCAGTCCGTCTGCGAACAAAAGAGTAGTTCCCTTTTTACAAGGGAAGAAAGACATAATAAAGGATAGATTCACGGTCAAAATCTCGCCTTTCAAGGTATGAAGTTCGAGAAATTTATCCACGCATATCACCCCTTAATTAAAAGGCAAATCGGAATCGTCGTCCATAGGTTCGAGAGCGGGCTTTTTCTCCGCCTTGCCGTTCTTACCCTTGTCGGGAAGTTCTTCCGCAAAAGCGGACAGCAAAACGCGCCGCTCGCGGTAACGGTCGTCTTTGCCCGTTTCCTTGCTCTCGAAATACTTTACCTCGATAGGAACGAGTACATCGCCGCAACGGACAAAGAAATTCGTCACTTTCTTTTCCTCGCCGTCCTTGTTGACATAAGAACCATTCTTTTTCAGCAAACTAACCTGTGCCATAACATAACTCCTTTGGCTATACGCCGTAAAAAATATATTTACAATGCCTGACGGCAATCGTATCGAAAATAATGCGGAAAGCCTTTTCGCCTCTGATTGATTACGCAGGGCACATTTCCCTTTGGGGCAACGAATGCAATACTTTAAGGACTTACTCATTCAGCCTTATTTCGCGTCTTATATCAGACAAAATGTCCTATTCAAAATAGTTTCCTATTAAAAATAGTTGCCTTGCAATGTCGTTTGTGGCTTTTTTATGTATCTTAAACCGCATTAAAAACAAAAAGGGGAAGTGCCTACAACGCCGACACTCACGGCTACATGCGCCTATGCAATAAAAAAAGACGCATTAAAAGGTTTACCCCTTTTCCAGGGTGACCTTTTAACACGTCAAGTGTAACACAACATTTTATTTTTAAAATTTTCAGTTTTTGGTATTGACAAGTGATATAAAGTGTGGTATCATAAAAATATAAATTAACGCGCGTCAAGTCTGACTTTTTAGGGAATTTAGTCGATATATGGTAACAAGAAGACAAGTGGCGGAAAAGGCTCAGGTTTCTGAAGCGACAGTTTCTAACGTAATTAACGGAAAAAACTGTGTGTCGGATGAAAAAGTCCGCAGGGTGAAAACAGCAATACGCGAATTGAATTATGTACCGGATCAGACTGCGCGTACGTTGGTGATGCGGAAATCGAAGCACATCGGTATTGCCGTTTACGAAACGACCAATCCATACCATATGGAATTGGCGAGGATCATTGAACAGTGCGCCGCAAAAAACGGATATATCGTTTCGTTGTTCGTGTTGGACAACAATATGAAAAATAAGCTGGACGTCATAGTGCAGCACCGCCTGGACGGAATAATCAATTTCATGACCAACCAATATCCGGAAAGTTTTATCGACGGTTTGGCGCAGTATCATGCCGTTATGGTCAATTTCAACGAAAAGGTCGGTTCGGTGTTTGAAAACGATTATACTGATGCAATGGCCGATCTTATGCAAAAAGTGTACGACTACGGTCATCGTAAGATAGCCTATATCACTACAATGGACGAGCAGGGGTTTGCTGCGGACAGCCGCGGAAAACAATGGTTCCGTTCGGTGCAAAGTTTGGGGTTTGAGCGGGCGGAGGTCTTTTACAACCATGATTTCGAGCGGAAAAGTGACGAATCGGGCAGGATGATCTGCCGGCAGGTGCTGAAAAATTTTCCCGACGTTTCTGCGATTTTCTGTACGAATGATATGGCGGCGGTCGGGGCGATCCGCACATTGAGTGACGCGGGCAAGCACGTCCCGCGGGACGTGTCGGTGATTGGCTGCGACGATACCAATATCGCCAAAATCCTCGTTCCTTCCCTGACAACGATCGCGATCGATAAAAACAGCCAAGGCGAGCGGATCGCCGAACAGCTGATCGGAGAGATCAGCGGAAAAAGGCAGAAGGTAAAAGAGGTTTTTCAAGCTTATGCCGTCTACCGCGAATCTTTGAGCGAATATCGCGGGTAACCTTCCGTGCGGGCAATATTTCATAAAAGGCAAACAACGGGTACCCGTTGTTCTCGGAATTTATCCGAGAACAATCACATTAATGAGATTTATTTCCGAAAATTCGGAGAATAAATTATTATTTTTTCGACAAATATTGACGCGCGTTAATTTTAGTTTACGCGGGTCAGAAAGGAGAATCGGATGAAGAAAACCATTGTATCATTGTTCCTTGCGTTTGTAATGGCGCTGTCGTTGTTTTCATTCGTTGCTTGCAGAGGCGGCAATTCGGATTTTAACAACCCCGGTGACGATTACGATGCCAATATCGACATGACGGATGACGATTATAACCAGCAGGCGACGCTAACCGTCGGTGTAACGGCAGATCCTTACGAATCGGAGCTGATTAAAGCCGTTGCTGAAGGGTTTAAAAACATATTCCCCAATGTAAAGATCGAAACGGTGCGTATTTCCGGTAACGATTATGTCAGTGAGGTGGATAAACGCTTTAACGCAGGCAGCATGCCCGATTTAATCTATACCAGCGAATCGGAGAGCTTCAGTTTTATCTCAAGTGAATATTTCCTGAATTTGGAACCGTATATCCGCCTGGAAACAGAACGGAATGCCGAGTTTGAGGCGCAGTTTGTGCAAGAGGCGTGGAAAATGGGGCAGGAGAATTATAACGGCTCCCAGTACTTCCTGCCGCGGTCTTCCGACCGGGTGGTCACGCACCTCAACAAAAAGTACACCGTTCCTGCGATTGCAGCATGGAACGAGAATCATCCGGAGGAAAAACTGCCGGAGGATATAATCAAAAACGGCTGGACTTGGGACGATTTTCTGAAAGTGTGTGCCGCGCTGCGCGAGTATTATGACAGCCAAGGTTGGACGATTTCCAAAGGTTATTACCTTGTCGATCATACTTTTACCTGGGCGCCCATCATGTTCTCGCTTTTCAAATCCAACGGCGCAAGCATAGCTGACGGCACGACCTTCACGTTTGACAACGAAGGCACGGTCAAAACGGCAGAGATGATCCGCAATATGATTGAAAAGGGTTACATCGGACACAGTTCCACGGGCGGCGCGAACTACGAAAACGGAAACGGCGCAATGCTCTTCCATTCCTCCAGCGCAATTGCAAAGTATAAAAATTACATTAAGGAAAACTATGATATTGTAACCTTCCCGCTTATCAACGGAACGTCGGGCGTGTTCGGGTTCGGTGTTCCCGGATATGGTATTTATGCAGGGATCGACGAAAGCAAGCGCGACCTTGCCTGGCAGTTTCTGTCTTATATCGTTTCGTATGAAGGGCAGGAATACCTTGCAAAAGCGGGGATGAATACGCCTTCCGTGCGCATGGACTTGCAGGATTACGAAACAGCGTCGTGGGGAGAAGGGTTCCGTGACCTGAACTTGGAAGCGACGGTCTGGCAGCCGGAGAGAAATTACAGTGAAACCTTTTTCCTGAACTTCCCTGCCTCCAAAAAGCAGATTCTCGTGAATACCCTGTCCTCGTTTATCAACGAAATTATGACGTATGAGGGGACTGCGATCGGCTCGATGAAGCCTTCTTATACGATCGATTCGTGCATCGATGAATGCCTGAAGGATCTGAATAAATATATATCGAAGTAAAAGAGGTTGACCTATGCGCGTAAAAACGGAAAGCGAAGAAATTTCGCAAAGCGAAAGCGTTTTGCAGAACGGAAAGCCTCCGAAGCGCCGGAACCGGGGTGACATTGCGGCAATGCTGCGCAGGGAGTGGCGCAACAATTGGCCGGGCTGGATGTTTATTTTGCCCCTGATCATCGGTATTGCCGTTTTTACGGTGTATCCGATGCTGCAGTCGTTCATATACAGCTTTTACAATTATGACGGCTCGCGCGTATTCGAATTCGCCGGCATCGCGAATTTCCGCTATATGTTCGGCTTGGATTTCGATGAAGTGCTGAAGGTGTTCGGCAATACTTTTCTCTATGCGATCATCAGCGTTCCCCTGAATTTGTGTCTTTCGTATCTTCTTGCAGTCCTGGTGAACCAAAAAATCAAGGGAGTAACGGCGTTCCGCGTAATGTACTATCTCCCGGTCGTTATTCCCGGCGTCGTTTCCGGCGTGATCTGGAGTCAGATCATGGATCCCTCTTCACAAGGCATTTTCAATACGATTTTGGGCGTTTTCGGAATCCCTGCCAGCGGATTTTTCGCCACGGCATCCACGGCAATGCTGTCTGCCATCGTAATGAATCTTTGGGGGCTGGGCGGCGGAATGATCCTGTGGCTTGCCGCGCTGAAGAACATTCCTGCCGGTCTGTACGAGGCGGCGAAGATTGACGGTGCCAGCGTGTTCCGTCGGTTCATATCCATCACGATCCCCATGTCTACCCCGATGATTTTCTACAATCTCGTAACCGGTCTTATTGGCGCGATGCAGACGAACAACACGATGGTGTTCGCCTCAAACGGCGGGCGAGGTCCGCAGGATTCGCTGTATTTTATCGTGGTGAAAATTTACAACGAAGCGTTTATCGGTAAGGATTTCGGTTACGCTTCGGCGCTGGCATGGATATTGTTTTTCATCATTGCCGTTTTGACGGCGCTGACCTTTATGACCAATAAATGGGTTTATACGGGGGACGAATAGAGATGACCGGAACACAGAATAAATTGAATGTGAAGAGCAAATTCCGCCGCATAACGGGCAGAACGCTCGATTATATGCTGATGCTCGCTCTGGCGGTCATATTGCTGTTCCCGTATGCATTCATGTTTCTCCGCAGCCTGATGCTGGATACCCAGGTCATGCGCTATCCCGTAGAGCTTTGGCCGGAGCCTTTCGACTTCGGGGCATATATTACCTTGTTCACGGCGAATAATTACTTCACTTATTTTTTGCAGACGGCAAAGGTTGTCGTGTTCAACCTGATTGCTGTTCCGCTTTCGGCATCGTTTGTCGCATACGGTTTTTCCAAGTACAGGTTCCGCGGCAAAAAGTTTTTCTTCGCTGTGATGATGGGGACTATGATGCTGCCCGGGGTCGTCACGCAAATTCCGCTGTATGTACTTTTCAACGATTTCGGCTGGCTGGACACTCTGCTCCCGCTCACGATTCCGAACCTGTTCGGAGGCGGCGCGATTTATGTGTTCCTGATTAGGCAGTATATGATCGGAATCCCGAAGGAACTGGAGGAGGCGGCAAAGATCGACGGTGCGAACCCTTTGGTGCGGTATTTCCGGATTACGTTGCCTTTGTGCGTGCCGATCCTTACCTTCATCATGGTTACGGTATTCAATGCAAATTGGAGCGATTTTTACACTCCGCTTCTGTACTTGAGCAAAGAAGGTTCCGAGACATTGGCGTATGCAATCTTCAAGGATTCGCTGTATACCTTTGTAACGCCGGATAAAGCGAATTTGAAGATGGCGGCGGGTACGTTTATGTCGGTATTCCCGGCAATCCTGTTCGTTATCTTCCAGAAACAGCTGATTGAAGGTGTTTCGACTTCCGCATTGAAAGGTTGAGGTCTATGAAAAAATTTTTGAAAAAAATAGGCAGTCTTATATTGAGCGCCGCACTGATTCTGCCGTTTGCGTCGTGCGCCAAGCCGCTGCCCGCAATGTCGGACGTGGACTTCACGGTCGCGAGCATCTCATCTGTGGACGCGCTCGGCAGAACGACGTATGCGAGTTATGAGTCTGCGGGAAACAGGGATGTCGGGTTGTTTTACTTCCTTTGGCTGGGAGCGCACGGCAACAAGGTCTACGATATATCCTATTTGCAGGAAAATGACCCCGATTCTCTTTGGAACGGGCAGGGTACGGCAAGCAGCCCCGTAAACGAATATCATTTTTGGGGAGAACCGCTCTACGGGTATTATAATTCGGAAGACCCGTGGGTGTTGACCCGGCATGTGGAACTGTTCACGCTGGCGGGGATCGATTTTCTCGCTTTCGATGTGACGAACGGCCCTACATACGATACGGTGGTGCGGCAGCTTCTGCGAATACTCGATAAATACCAGAAGCAGGGTTGGAATGTTCCCCGCATCGTATTTATGACGAACAGCGGCGGAAAAAATGTCGTTACCTCTCTGTATGAGCGATACTATAAGGAAGGCTCGGAGTACTATTATCCTGATTTATGGTATTCTCCGAATGGCAAGCCGCTGATTCTGGCGGAAAAGCGTTATTTTTCGGAAGATGAGGAAATCGGAGGATTTTTCGATTTCCGCAAAACCGATTGGCCCAACAGCCCGCTGCATGACGAGGAGGATTTCCCGTGGATGGACTGGACATATCCCCAGCGGAATTTCGGCGGAACGATGAGCGTATCGGTGGCACAGCATACGGCGAGCCGCATGAGCGATCAGGATGCCAACTGGGGCAGAGGATATGACCAGAAAAAGTTCGTCAACGACAGCGAAAAGGTCGACGAGGGCTTGAATTTCGAACAGCAGTGGGATTCGGTATTCCGTTGTCTTGAAGAGAACGGGGACTCCGTAAATACGGTGTTTATGACCGGATGGAACGAATGGATTGCGATCAAGTTCGCAAATCCGGACGTATACTTTGTGGATACGTTCAACAAAGAGTATTCACGCGACCTTGAGATGATGAAGGGCGGCTACGGTGACAATTTTTACCTGCAGATGGTGCGGAATGTCAAAAGATATAAATACGGTGAAAGTGAAAAGTACGACTATCCGCAGGGCAAAGAGGGCGACTGGTCAACGGCGTGCTGTTACCTCGATTTCGAAGGCGATGCGATGGAGCGCAATTTCCGGGGATATGACCCGAACACGATCTACAAAGATCAGACCAACCGCAACGACATTGTAAAAACGGAAGTGATGCAGGACGGCGGAAATTACTATTTCCGCATAACCACGGCGGGCGCGATCAGCACCTATGCGCCGGGTGACACAAATTGGATGAATATTTGGATAGCGACTTCCGCAGACGAAGACTTTTCCTATGTGATCAACCGCGAATACGGCAAAGTCAGCCGCATAACGGGCAAAGGATACGAAACGGCGGGCGAGGCAGAGGTTTCCGTAAACGGAAATACGATGACGGTCAAAGTGGCAAAGAACTTGCTCGGCAAGCCTGGCGCGATCCGACTGCGTGTTTCCGACAATGTAGACGCGTCTGACCGCATGAATTTCTATATCCAGGGCGACAGCGCGCCGGTCGGCGGATTGAGCTACACATACGGAAGTTTCAGATAAAAAGATTCAGGTCAATAAAAAAGGGGAGCAAAAAATGAAAAAAAGCATCTCAATGTTGTTTTGTTTTCTGTTTTTACTGTCGGCGTGTTTTATGTCCGCCTGCGGCGGAAACGAAGGTAACGGAGGAACTGACATGACGATTGACAAAGGCGATAAGAGCAATCCGACGTATACGTTCGTGACGGACGGCGAACTGACCGTTTCCACGGTTTCCAAACAGGATACCGTGAACAAACTTCAGGCGACGGACAGTTACGGCAGAAGTTTCGGCTACATGAACGGATACAAAACGGACAAAAAGCGGTATGTTGGATTGTTTTATTTCACATGGCTCGGTCAACACGGCGGGGAGATGAACGGCGTGTACGATATTACCAAGCTGATCGACGAAAACCCGGATGCGCTGTGGGATACAGACGGAACGCAGGACAGCCCCGTCGGGAAATACCATTTTTGGGGCGAACCGCTGTATGGGTATTATAACAGCAAGGATACATGGGTCATCCGGCGTCAGATGGAGCTGTTCACCCTTTCGGGGATCGATTTTATCGCCTTCGACTGCACGAACGGTTTTGATTATATCGATGTCGTCAGTGTAATTCTTCCCGTGATGCAGGAGATGTACGACGAAGGGTGGAACGTACCCAAATTTATGTTCTATTTGAATTCCCGCTCGGGCGTGGTGCTGCACGACCTGTATTACGGTCGCGCTTCCGCTACGCATAATCCCATCGAGGAAGACGGACTGTACGGCGGAGAATATTTCAAAGACCTGTGGTTCATGCCCGACGGCAAGCCGAAGGTCGCCGCGATAACAGATCCGGAAAGCACGAACGGCGAGGGCGGCGGCAACCCGGAAGACCATATCGTAAAAGATCCCGTGCTGCTCGATTTCTTCGATTTTTGGGAATCGCAGTGGCCAAACCAGAAACAGTACGAAAACGGTCTGCCTTGGATTGATTGGAACAAACCTCAACATGTCTATACAGATACGGTCAATGTATCGGTGGCACAGCATAACAAGCTTCCGTTTTCAGACGCGCTTCTCTCGGCGGAACTCGCCGATCAGATGTACGGCAGGGGTTACACGCTGGAAAACGGAGCGGATCATTCCGACGATGCGATCGACAGCGGTCTGAACTTTGAAGAGATGTGGCAGACGGCGATCGGGTACGACCTGAAGTACACGTTTGTTACGGGTTGGAACGAATGGGTCGCGATCAAGAGTGTGGCGGCTTTGGGCAATAACTCGCAGTTTGAAGAATGCCGCGGAAACCGCGTATACTTTGTCGATACTGTAAACCGCGAATATTCGCGTGACATCGAAATGATGAAGGGCGGGTACGGCGATACGGCATTCCTCCAGATGATGCGCAACACGCGCACGCTGAAGGGCAACAAGGGTACGCTTGCCGCGAGCGCACAGAAGGCGATCGACGTCAGCAAAGGCATGGCGCAGTGGTCGGGCGTCAGCGATGTGTATTATGATGTGACCGGTGAAGGCAACCGCGATTCCATCGGGTTCGTCGAATCGATCAAATACGAAGATTCGAGCCTGAAAAACGACATTGCGGAATTGCGCGTCGCACACGACAGCGAGAATATTTACCTGCTTGTGGCGTGCAAGGATAATATAATTCCCAACGTGGAGTCGTCCAACTGGATGAATGTTCTTATTGACGTGGAAGGGCAGGATAACGATAGCTTCTGCAGATACGATTATGTGATCAACCGGCAGTCGTCGTATACGGGGCAATGCAGCGTGGAGCGCTATACCGGAAATGGCGGCGAAATCGGGTACGAAATGACCGGCATCGCGCAGTTCACCCTGGGCGGGAAATATATGCAGTTTAAGATTCCCAAGTCCGCATTGGGCATCAGCGGTTCGTTTACGATCAACTTTAAAGTTGCCGACAATGTAACGGATCCCGAAGATATACAAAGCTATTATATTTCGGGCGACGTTGCTCCCGTCGGAAGAATAAATTATATTTTTAAAGGATAGGATGGTGCGATGAAAAGGAAACTGTTGATTACTTTGATTCTTGCGCTGGCGTTGGCGTTCAGCATTTCCGCCGTAACCGCATTCGCTGCGGAAAGCGACCCGAAATGGTCGGCTGTCGGCGATGGCGTTACGGTGGATGGCAATGCCGACCGCGTAACGGTAACCGGAAAAGCGGGCGAAGCGGTCGTTCTTTCGTATGCGGAGCAGGTGAACTTTAACGAAGGCGCATATATGCAGTTCGTTATTCCGAAGGCTGCAGATACCACGATCGACAAGGATGCGCGCGTAAATAATGCCAACTATATCCGCGTTACCGCGCTCAATGCGCAGAAGGTGGGTGTCGAATTTGTCATTTATGCCCGCTATTCCGCCGTTGCGACGCAGGTCAACAAGATGGATGTGGACGTATTTTATATCGATCCGTCCGTCAAAGCGGATGCAGACGCATACAGCACAGACGGCAAACGGTATCTCGAAACGTTTGAAATTTACCAGAACGTAGAGGATACTTTTCACATTGTCGATATTCATAAAGAGAACGGGTTGGACGGCGAAATGTGGTTCTTCGCGTTCGACGGGCTTACGGCGATCCCCGTTCCTGAACTGAACGGAATGGATTTGTCGGCGGCGGATGTGCAGTTCGAGTATTTTTCCAGGGACAATACCCCTTCGTTCATGCTCGATTCGTTCAAAACCGGCATCAACAAACATTATATCGAGAATAATCTGCTTCAGTTCGGTTCCGACAAAATCGAAAAGCTGCCCGACGACACGGTTCGTTACAAAATCGCTGACAAGCGCGCGGCGCAGTATCCCGGACAGGAGATCCGTTACCGCGAACATCTGATCAGCGCGACGGGGTACGACGTCAATAAGCCGATCACGATCGCGTACAGCTATGACGTATCCAATGCATCCGCCGTCTGGTATGCCGTCGGGCTGGGGCGTCCGAACGTTCTCAATTCGATAAACCGCCTGAAATACGATGTGTTCGGCGAGGAAAAGGACAAAGTTATCGAAAGCTACAGCGACAGCATCGCATCTAAAAATGACGGCATCATGTTCCAGACCACAAAGGGCATGGCGCAGCCGACGGAGCCTTCGCAAAACAGCCGTCTGGAAAGCTATATCACGAATTCCGCATCCAAGCCGTATGAAGGCAGGCAGAACATGGATCTGATCACCTTTATCGTTCACGACGACGGCACGGATATTTACCATAACGGGAAGCTCCTGTTCACCGATCTGGTAACAAAAAAGGAGGATTTTAAGGATAACGGATACAAGGCATACCCTTACTTCCATTTCTTTGAGGATTCTGCAAGCGTAGAAAAAGGCAACACGATCGTTGTAAACGGGTTCAACGTACCCCAGCTGACCGACGAAAACCAGAGCTATAAGATCAAGGGCGGCTCGGGCAGCGATCTCGTGGTGGGCGTCGACAGCGCTGAAAACGGGACAATCCGTCTGTTGGAACCGGATGGGGAGAACGGGGTGAAAGAAGCGGATCCGTCCATGTACGCATATGACGCCGAAAACGGAAAGCTGACCATAAAATATGCGTGGTTCGAAGGCAAAGAATACGATGTATACAAGCTGTACGCGCGCAACAACGACGGCAGCGCGGAAATCACCGTCCGTTTTTCCGACCCTGCGCTGGTAACGGAAGCGCCCACCGTCGAAAAGGATAACTATGAATGGCCGACGGGCAGCGGCACGGAGGATCTCGTAATCCGGGTCGACATTCATAACGGCATTTGGAAGTCCTTCTCCGGCGGCGGCATCATGAGCAACAACTACACTGTGGAGCAGCAGGAGAACAGCACGGTTTACGTCATCACGATTCAGAAGGAATTCCTCAACAATAAAAAGTCCGGTTCTTACACCTTTACTGTAAGGACGACCGACGCGGAAGAGGGAAGCTACTCCTGCCAGTTCAAGGTTACGGTAGCCGAACCCGGCAGCGGCGGCGACAATAATGGCGATAATTCCGGCGGCGACACGGAAAAGGGCGGATGTGGTTCTTCGCTCGCCTCGGCTTCCGCATTGCTGGGTGCGCTCGTTTTGACCGGCGCGGCATTCCTGTTTGTCCGTAAAAAAGTATAACATTATCGGGGAAAAGGTTTTTCCTGATTAAATATATTTTAAGGAGAAGATATATGAGAAAGCGTAGCAAAATTATTGCGGTCATAGCATGTATCGCAATGGCATTTTCCTGCTTCTTTGCGGGAACGATGTTGGCTGCCGCCGAGCAAACGGATCCGATCACGATTGTTTCGTATCCGGACGAGTTTTCGGGCGGAATAAACAACACCGATCTCCGTTTGAGTCAGACGGGGCTCGGCGGGGAGAACGTTACGAACCTCGAAGGTGCTACGATCGACGAAAAGCCGTTTAAGGAATTTGTTCTGTATAACGGCGAGCCGATCGATCCGGCAAAGATCAACGTGCATTATTGCGACAAGAGCACGTTTACTGTCAGCTTTAACGATAAGAGTCTGATCACCTCCGGTGCAACGCTCGAATTGCTGAAGGGGTTGCCCATTCCGAATGCGGATAAAGCGACCTCGGCGGGAACGCTTGGCGAATCGTTCAAGCTGACCTACACGCAGGTCGGTTGGAGAAAGTGCGCTCCTTCCGATACTACGGAAAGAACGGACATCAAAGTCAAACAAATCACGCCCGGCTCCTTTGAAAACGGCAGCGCTTTCGTCTTCGATATGGACAGAAAGCCTGGCAACGACATTACGGACGCGCATAAAAAGCTCGATGCGGGCAGACCTATCACCGACTATATTCTGCTGAACGGCGAGCCGATGGAAGGCGTCAACATCAACATGATGACGAATTCTTTCTGGTTCTATAAAACGAGCGGGTTTGAGTTCAAGGACGGCGACGTCATCGAGCTGCTCCCCGGCCTGCATTTCCCCACGAAGATATCGGGCGAGACGGGGCAGCCGGATGCGGTTTACGGATTTGACGGTTATCTCGGCACGGGAATCAAAGTAAAGCGTTCCAACGGCGTTTGGGCAGAAACGGCGGAAGCCGGCGCAATCAACAAACTCAACGGCATGGGCGCGATCACAACGATTCCCGGCGGCGCAACGACGCCCGAACGGTACGAGTTCAGCGCGGAGTTCAAGTTTGAAGCGGCGGAAGCGGAAGCGAGCAACTTGGAGGAAAAGGAATCGTATTCTGCGAATTTCTTCCTCAATGGCAAGAGCGTAAAAGAGATCAACGACACGATTAAAGTGGAAGGGTATAGCATTCCCGCCGTTTCCATTTCCGCGGTCGGTACGCAGATCAAACTGACGGTCGTAAAGAGCGCGGGTGTCATCGATCCCGCCCAGAACGTAACATTCAAGATCGGCAAAGAATTTAAGTTCGATACGGGTCACGTTCTCACCGAAGACATAGAGCGCTATTATATCCCCGAACTGGAATATTGGTCGGATGTCAAACCGTATGAGATCGAAAAGACCGAAGCGGTCAATATCAGCTCGGTATCGTTTGATGTCATCGACAACGGCGTAAACGGAAGCGTCGATATCGTATTCGACAAAGACATTTCAGACAGCACTATGCTTCTGTACAGCGGTCATCCCGAGTATCTCCTTTCCAACTCTGTTCCTTCCGGGGCGGGCTATGCAAAAGAGGTTGCAAACGCTCTTGCTTCTTCGGGTGCGACGCGCAACATTTTGGAAAAAATCTATATCAACGATAAGAGTGTAGGAGATTATTGGAAGGATCTGTCCGGCGCAGAAGCAAAATCCTCCCGCTTCCAGATGCATATTCTTTCCAAGAATACGTTGAGCATCCGCTCCAATGTGTCCAACGGGTTCGGAGAATCGGATAATATCAAAATTACGTTTAAAGCCGGATTTACATTCTTCTCCGGCGCCTATATCGAAGAGGATACTTCGCTCATTTATAACGGAGAATTGAAGACTTTTGTTCCCGAATCGGTCGCAGTTTCCGCAGATAAGACGGATTTGAAGGTCGGCGAAACGGCTACGATCAGCGTATCGGCAAATCCCGGGTTCGTCAACGGCGAGGTGCAGTACGCGTCCTCCGATCCTTCCGTCCTGAAGGTCGAAGTGAAAACTTCCGAGGACGGCGAAACGCAGCAGGTCATCGTCACAGCGCTGAAAAGCGGAACAGCAACTGTTACCGCTACGCTGAACGGCGTAGCATCAAATGCGTTGAGTTTTACGGTTGCCGAAGACCCCGGTGAAAATCCCGGCGGAGATCCCGGTGAAAATCCCGGCGGAGATCCCGGTGAAAATCCCGGCGAAGACCCCGGTGAAAATCCCGGCGGAGATCCCGGTGAGAATCCCGGCGACGGAGATGCGGCAGGTTGCAGCGGCGCTATAGGCGGCGCTACGGTATCGGCAGCGGTCGCGCTGTGCATTCTTGTCGGTGCAGTGCTGTTCATCCGCAAAAAAGCATAATGTCAACAGCCGGATATGAACGGCAGAGCGCCCTGCGGATGAGCCGCAGGGCGCTTTTGATCGGTTTTGCCTCCGTATAAAAGCCGCCTTTGGCGTAACGCGCGAGGACGGGCGCGCCGCCGCGGCAGAATCGCTGCGCATTTACGCAAAAAAAACAAAAATTTCACTTGCATTTCATAAAACTTTGGCTGTATAATAATATTGCGCAAGTATAATATGCGTATACAGAGTGCGGGAGTATGCGTCCGCGCAATCCCGCGGCAAGAAATCCCGTCAAACGGAGGAAAAAACTATGCGAGTTCTGATCGTGGACGATGAAGAGATGATTCGCAACGTACTCAGGGAGTATGTAGAGTTCGAAGGGAACGAGGCGTTTGAGGCGGTCGACGGCATCCAAGCCGTCAAAATGTGCAAGGAAAACGATTACGATATCATTCTGATGGACGTGATGATGCCCGCGCTCGACGGATTTTCCGCCGTCAAGGAAATCCGTAAGTTCAAGGACATTCCCGTCATCATGCTCTCCGCACGCGGCGAAGAATACGACAAACTGTTCGGATTTGAGGTAGGGGCGGACGATTACGTTACCAAGCCCTTTTCTCCGAAGGAAGTAATGGCGCGCATATCCGCCGTCACCAAGCGACACAAGGCGGGGCAGCCTGCTTCGCGCGAGTCGCTTAAATTTGAGGGGTTGGAAATCGATATGAAGGGTCGTAACGTCTACGTCGACGGCGAAAAGCTGGAACTCACGCCCAAGGAATATGAGTTGCTGTTCTATCTCGTCAAAAACAACGGCATCGCGCTCTCGCGCGAAAAACTGCTGTCCGACGTATGGGGGTTCGATTTTTACGGCGACGACCGCACCGTCGATACGCACATCAAGATGCTGCGCAGCAGCTTAAAGGAATATCGGAAATTCATCGTGACCCTGCGGGGTCTGGGGTATAAGTTCGAGGCATGAAGCAGGCAAAGAGGCGTTTTCACAGCATAAACTTCATATTGTGGATGAGCTTTCTGTCCTTTGCGGCGTTCATCATTCTGATCACCTGGGTGTTTCAGTCGACTCTTTTGCAGGTGTTTTTCAACGCGCAGACGCAGCGCGACCTTGCGACCGTCGGAGAGGGGATGTACGAAGACCTCCGCCGTATGCCGCTCGTCGAGGGCAACGATTACATCGATAAATATGTCCGCAAAGAGCAGAAAGAAAATCCCGCCGCGCAGATTTTTCTGCTCAACGGAAACGGGGAAGTGCTATACCCGATGTACACGCAGGAAGAGGAGGAGTACGAGCTGTCCACCCCTCCCACCTTCGACATGTTTGCGGCAGTGCGCGGCGAATTGGAGGAAAAACCGGAGAGCGTCGGCGTGACCGTGCAGAAGTCGGACGGAGATTTCGTGTTTCTGGCGAAGGTAGGCTCCATTGTTTCCGCTTCCGGGTCAGTTCTCAGCGAATCGAACGATGCGTACTTGTATATCGACTATTCCACCGAAATCGCGTCGATGGCTATGGGAACCATGCGGGTGCAGCTGATCATGATTTCGGTCATCGTCATCTTCCTCGCGCTCGTCCTGTCGGCGCTCCTTTCGATGAAGCTGACAAAACCCATCACGCAGATCACAAAGGCAGCGCAGCGCATGGCAACGGGCGACTTTTCCGTCAATTTCAAGGGCGAATATTCCTATGCCGAAATGGACGCCCTGGCGGAAACGCTCGACTACGCGAAGGAGGAGATCGGCAAGTCGGACGAGCTGCAAAAAGAGGTGCTTGCCAACGTCACGCACGACCTGAAAACGCCGCTGACGATGATCAAGTCGTACGCCTGCATGATCCAGGAAATTTCGGGCGACAACCCCGAAAAGCGCGCAAAACACACGCAGGTCATCATCGATGAGTCTGACCGCCTGACCTCTCTCGTCAACGATATACTGAACCTTTCCAAAATCCGTTCCGGGATGGATTCGCTGAAAATCACCAATTTCAACCTTTCGGAGTTCGTGCATACGGTGTGCGAACGGTTCGACTATCTGCGCGAAACGCAAGGGTATGTCATCGAGCGCGACATCGAAGACGAGCTGTATACCGAAGCGGACATGGAAAAGATCGAGCAGGTCGTATATAACCTTATCGGCAACGCGGTCAACTATACGGGCGAGGACAAAAAGATCAGGGTCGGATTGAAAAAGGAGAAAGAGGGGGTGCTGCGCTTTACCGTTACGGATACGGGCAAGGGTATCCCCGCCGACCAGATCGACACCATTTGGGACAGGTATTACCGCTCTTCGGAAACGCACAAGCGCCCCATCAAAGGTACGGGGTTGGGGCTTTCCATCGTAAAAACGATTTTGCAGAAGCATAATTTCCTCTTCGGAGTAGAGAGCGAAGTGGGCAAGGGCAGTACTTTCTATGTGCTGTTCCCTGAAAAGTGAGGTGCGTCGGAGAGGAGTTTTGTCCGACGCGGAATTTGAAAAAAGGAGTAGCGATATGCCGGGAAACGAGCAGGAGAGCAGGGAACGGGAGTACCTTCGTCTGATTTCCGAAAAGTACCCGACGCTGCAGGCTGCGGCGACGGAAATGATCAATCTGGAAGCGATTTTGCGTCTGCCGAAGGGTACGGAGCATTTTTTGAGCGATCTGCACGGCGAGTACGAGGCGTTTTGCCACATCATGAACAACTGCTCCGGCGTCATCCGGGAAAAGGTCGAGCGGCTGTACGGCAAGGCGATGACCAAGCGCGAGCGAGACGAGTTCTGCACCTTTATTTATTACCCCGCCGCCATTATCGCGGAAAAGAAAGCCGCCGGCTCGGACGATAAAGATTGGTATCGCGTGCAGCTGCACCGCCTTGTCGAGGTATGCCGTTCCGTCTCCTCCAAGTACACGCGCAGCAAGGTGCGCAAGGCTCTGCCCGCTTATTTCGACTATATCATCGACGAACTGATCAATATGGATCGCGACGATTTCGACAAAGAGGCATATTACGGCGAAATTTTCGCCTCCATCATCGAACTGGGCAGGGCGGAACAATTCATCTATGCGATGACGGGGTTGATCAAGCGGCTCGCCGTCGATTCGCTGCATATCGTCGGCGATATATACGACCGCGGCGAAAATCCCGATAAAATCATGGATCTGCTGATCGGGCATCATAATGCCGACGTACAGTGGGGCAACCATGATATTCAGTGGATCGGCGCGCACATGGGCAACGAGGCGAATATCTTCGGCGTCATCGATCTTTCCCTCAAATACGACAATGCCGACCTGCTGGAAGAGAGCTACGGCATTTCCCTGCGCAAACTTACGGTATATGCCGCCGAGCAGATGGACGACGACGCGCGCTTTTACCCCGTCGGAACCGATCCCGAAAACGCGGGCGAGGAGGCACGCCTGACGGCGAAAATGCGCAAAGCCGCATTTCTGATGCAGCTCAAGGCGGAGGGCTCCATTATCGACCGCCGCCCCGAGTACGGCATGGAGAGCCGGAACATCTTAAAAAACATCGATTTTGCGAAGGGCGAGTTCTGCGGCGCAAAACTGAACGGCGCAATTTTCCCGAACGTTGACCCGAGGCATCCGCTCCGCTTTACGGCGGCGGAACGGGAAGTGGCGGAAGGGCTGAAGCGTTCCTTCCGTTCCAGCGAAAAACTTGCGCGGCATATCGCTTTTCTGATGCGGCGCGGTTCGGCGTATAAAATCTGCAACAATAATCTCATTTTTCACGGCTGCGTGCCGTTGGAGCCGGACGGAAGTTATATGAACTTTTGCGGGTACGAAGGGCGCGCGTTGCTCGATTATTGCGATAAAACGGTTCGCCGCGCCTATTCCGCGTTCCGCCGCGGCGGCGAGGACGAGGAAGCGCTCGATTTCTGCTATTATCTCTGGTGCGGAAGATGTTCGCCTCTGTACGGCAGGGAAAAACTTACGACGTTCGAGCGGCTCTTCATCGACGACCCTGCCTGGCATAAAGAACAGGACAACAGCTATTATATCTATTGCAAAGAAAAGAGTTTTTGCGAGCGGATTCTGCGCGATTTCGGCATAGCGGGGAAGTACAGCCACATCATCAACGGGCATGTTCCCGTGCGAACCAAATTGGGTGAAAATCCCGTCAAAGCGGACGGCAAACTTATCGTGATCGACGGCGGGTTCTGCAAAGCATATCATGCAAAAACGGGTATTGCCGGGTATACGCTCATCTATAATTCGCACGGATTGCGGCTGTGCGCGCACGAGCCG
>ERZ1090878.567-NODE-569-length-19724-cov-42.475825_pt1 | contig 19724 bp, 21 predicted proteins | sample MGYA00478473_ERZ1090878 | MGnify/ENA primary metagenome ERZ1090878 (study PRJEB33644, sample SAMEA5815720) | chicken gut metagenome | biome: Chicken; feature: Gastrointestinal Tract; material: Caecum | place: Ireland | collected 2019-01-01 | study: A study of the... | reverse complement strand
CTGGTATTTTACTGCATATTCCTCTATTTGTCAGGTTTTGTTAGGTGCTCTTAGGTGCGAAAGGGGGAGTGGACGTGGCGCTGGATTTGTTTGAACATATGACGGAAATTGCCTCGCTGCACCCTGCCTACATTATTATGGACGAATTTTACCGTGCGGGCGCAGAGCATTGGGGTGAAAAGGTGCAGAAACTTTTGGCACTCTGCCCGGACGCAAAACCTCTTGGGTTGACCGCCACCAACGTTCGCTACCTCGACAACAACCGCGACATGGCGGAGGAACGGTTCAACGGCCGCATCGCGTCCGAAATGACCCTGAGCGAAGCCATCGTGCAGGGCATTTTGCCTGCTTAAGGAAAATCAAACGGAAATTCGTCAAAGTTAAAGTATCGCTATTGTAAAAACGCTAAAAATCTTGGATTTGGAAAGCTATATCTTAACGAAGATAAAATACGGAAGCTCTGAGTGCAGCTGCCTTTGGCGATTCAGACAGAAAACTTTCAAATGGACGAAATGCCGTCCAGAGAGGGGAGTGGAGCAGTTCGATCGTGAGACATCATCATCACCACCGCGCCGATTACCATCACAGCCGAGCCCACCGGCAGGACGCGATGCGGGCCGCGGCGGCAGCGGTTCTGCTGCTGGTCGTCCTGTTGGCCGCGCTGTTTGGGATCAGCCGGTGGGAGAACCGGACCTACGCAGCCGACGGTGGAAGTGCGGGCCCGGCGTCCTGGGAAAAGCCGGACATCACCTACAACGGCGTGACCTACACCCCCAAACATCGGACGGAAGCCTATCTGCTCATGGGCGTGGATGTCAGCGGGCCGGTGAAAAGTACGCCGGGCGCTTACAATGGCGGCCAGGCCGACGCGCAGTTTTTGCTGGTGCTGGACAATGAAGCCGAAACCTGGCAGCTGCTGCGGCTCAATCGGGACAGCATGGTGGACGTGCCAGTCCTCGACCTGCGAGGCGACGTGATCGGCTACGAACGCCAGCAGCTGGCACTGGCTCACGCCTACGGCGACGGCACCAACAACAGCTGTCAGAATACAGTGGACGCCGTGTCCATGCTGCTGGGCGGCGCTGCCATCGACGGATACGCCGCCCTGAATATGGACGGGATCGCCATTGTGAACGACGCGATCGGCGGCGTGACCGTGACCATCACGTCCGACTTTACCGCAGTGGACCCCACGCTGGTGGAAGGGGAGACCATCACCCTGAACGGCCAGCAGGCGTTTGAATTTGTCCGCACCCGCAAGGACGTGGACGACCAGACCAACCTGGCCCGCATGGAGCGCCAGCGGATCTATCTGGAAGCCATGAAGCCCCAGCTGATGGCGCTGAGCGACACGAAGATCGTCCAGGTCATGGAGGAGGTAAACGACTATCTGATAAGCAACATCGGCAGCCAAACAGTTCTCGATCTGGCGGAGAAATTGAAAGATTACCAGGAACTGCCGGAACTCACCATCGAGGGAGAAAACACCATTGAGGACGAGCACTGGGCCTACATTCTAAACGAGGACAGTTTGCAGCGGGTGATCCTGCAGTTGTTCTATAACGAAAAAGCAAAATAAAACGGAGGAACAATGGAAAGTCGAAACAAACTCGAACAGCCGGAGCTGGTGATGCGCAATCAGCAGGAAGACGAGATCGACCTGGTGGAACTGTTCTACCTGTTGTGGGGGCATATGCTCCAAATCATTGCCTGCGTCATCGTGGGCGGCGCGGCGGCTTTTGCCTATACCTATTTTATGGTGACGCCGCTGTACCAGACTGCGTCTAAAATGTACGTCGCTTCGGCCACTTACAATTCTGTGGTGGACATCTACGATATGCAGCTGGGCAGCCAGCTGGCGCTGGATTACCAGCAACTGATCCTCAGCCGTTCGCTGATGGAGGATGTGGCCGAAGCGCTGGAACTGGGTATTGAACCCGCAGGGATCGCCTCAATGGTCAGCGTCAACAATCCCGAGGATACCCGCATCATCGAAATCACCGTGACCTGCCCGGACCCACAGCTGGCCGCCGACCTTGCGAACGAGATCGCCTATCAGGCAAGCGTCCACCTGCCGCGCATCATGGAAAGCCCTGCGCCCAACATCTACGAGGATGCGCTGGTGCCCGAACAAAAAACCAGCCCCAGTTATTCCCGCAATACGCTTTTGGGCGCCATGGCGCTGGCGGTGGTATACTGCGGCATCCTGGTGGTGCGCTACCTAATGGATGATTCCTTTACAACGCCGGAGGAGGTCAACCGCTGCTTTGGGGTCCAGCCCCTGGCGGTGATCCCGGAAGGGAATTTGGGATCAAGACGCAGCAAACATGCACAGGAAAAGGGAAAAAACCGCACAAGCCCCACTGATATGGGCGCCAAAGCGTGAAAGGGGTGGAGAATATGAACCATTTGACGATCCGGCATTTGCCCGAGCTGCCGTTTGATGTGGAGGAGTCGATCAATCAGCTGCGCGTCAACCTGGGGTTCTGCGGGGACCAGATCAAGACGGTCGTGATCACAAGCAGCATTCCCAACGAAGGCAAGAGCTTTATCGCGGTCTATTTGTGGAAGATGCTGGCCGAACTGGGCAGCCGGGTGCTGCTGATCGACTGCGACCTGCGCAAATCCGAAATGCGCACGAAATACGGCATCAGCAGCGCGGAAAAAATCACCGGCATTGCCCATTATCTGGCCGGCAAGGTGGAACTGCAGGATGCGGTCTATGAGACCAATATCCCCAACGGCTATATGATCCCGCTGAGCGCGCCGGTGGCAAACCCCTCCATCCTGCTGGAAAACCCGCGCTTCTCTGAGATGATCGAGACGTGTGCCGGAAAGTTCGACTATGTGCTGATCGACACGCCGCCGCTGGAAAGCGTCGCCGATACGCTGCACATTGCGGCCCACGCGGACGGCACCGTCCTGGTGGTGCGCAGCGGCCGGACTTCCCGCAAGCTGGTGTCGGACGCAGTAGACAAACTGAAACGGGCAGGAGCGTCCATTTTGGGACTGGTCCTCAACAGGGTCGAGATGAAACAAAAAGGCGGTTACTATTATAAGCGCTACTACTATGGTTACTACGGTAAAGGTTATGGCCGCGAAAATGGCCGCAACCGGTCTGTAGCCGATACAAAGAACTAATTGGGAGGTAATTGTTATGAAAAAGAAAATGCTCAGTTTGGCCCTGGCCGCCGTCATGCTGGTGGGAGCAGCCGTCCCTGCCGTGGCTGTAAGAAGCAGCGCTGGTGCAGACGGCCATGTTATGGAACAGTATCCCACGCAGCCTTTTGTGGGAAGCCCTTCCGGTGGGCAGGATGCCCAGTCGGATAACCAGGAAATCGAGATCGTGACCGACAACGTGGTCACGGGCGGTTACATCCGGCAGCGGGGCACCGCAGAGCCTCGCCCGCTGGAGCAGATCAACTACCCCGTCATCAAGATCACCACGCTGGCCATGAGTGCGCCGTCCAACGACAAGATCGACGCGGCCAACCCCGGCGCGACCGGCGACCAGAAAGCTGGCATGATGACCGAGAGCGGCCTGACCTACGGCAAGAATGACACGGTCAACGAGACGGCAGACCGCTATTATGCGGCCGAGAGCACCGGCGACTTTGTGGACAACTACAGCCTTTCCTTCTTCGACAACCTGGTGACGGTCGTGGAGGGCAACCTGGAAAACTACTCGGCCGTCCAGATCGCGGATATCTCGGCCAACAGCCTGGCCCTCGACACGGGGAAGGATGTCCGCCTGACCTTCTCGGCCCCCGGCGTCAAGACCAACAGTCGCGTCATGGTGGCCCGCATTCGCAACGGCTCGATGGAGTTTATCCCCTCCACGGCGGGCAGCGGCACCATCTCGTTTGACGTGCACCCCAGCAGCCTGGGTACCTTTGTGCTGCTGGTCCGCGGGGAGTAACACTTGATGTTCCGTATCAAACTGGCAGGCATCCCCATCGGCATCTACAACCGGTATGCGTATGTCCGCCGGTTGTGCAGCGGATATGAGACGGCGGAAACGCCGGCGTTTACCGTCCGGGCGACGAACGCTGAGATATTGGCAGAGCAGGACGGCGGCCCATTCGCGCCGGGTTACTGCGAGGGGCTTTGCCTTTACCGGAAGATCTGCCATCAGCTGTCCCGGTACGATGCGTTTTTGATGCACGCATCGGCGGTGGCGGTGGACGGCGAAGCATACGTCTTTGCGGCGCCCAGCGGCACCGGCAAGACCACCCACACCCGGCTTTGGCTGGAACAGTTCGGGAGCCAGGCGGAAGTAGTCAATGGGGACAAGCCTGTTTTCCGTTTTGTGGGGGGCAGGCTGTACGCCTGCGGCACCCCGTGGCGCGGCAAAGAGGGGATGGGCAGCAACATCATGCGGCCGGTGCGGGCGGTCTGCTTTCTGGAGCAGAGTCCGGCCAACAGCATTCGCCCTCTGACCAGAGGGGAAGTGTGCCGCCGCATTTTTCATCAGCTGCTGATGCCGGAAGATCAACAGGAGTTGGACCGTCTGTGGCCTCTTTTGGAGCGGCTGCTTGCAGATACGGCGTTTTACCTGCTGCAGTGCAACCGTGAACCGGAAGCGGCGCAGCTGGCCTATCAGACCATGAGGAGAAAGAAATGATAAAGGCAAAAAAAGGGTTTCTGCTGCGCAGGCTGGGCGATGAATACATGGTGGTGGCCATTGGCGAGGCCAGCAAAAACTTCAACGGCATGATCCGCATGAACGAGACCGGCGCCTTCTACTGGAAAGAGCTGGAGCAGGGCGTCACCGAGGACGATTTGGTGGCCAAAACGATGGAGCGCTTCACGGACGTAACAAAAGAAACAGCGCGTCAGGATGTGCAGGCGTTTCTCGAAGCAATCTCGATCGCAGTAGACCATGATCCATCGGACGATTGAACAGGAGCTTGCCCAAAACGGCCGCGCTGTGATCCAGACGGTGGGCGTCAGCATGGAACCGCTGCTCCACAACCGGAAAAGCACAGTGGCCCTTATTGCGAAGCAGGGACGCCTGCAGAAGCAGGATGTGGCGCTTTACCGTCGTCCCAACGGCGAATATGTACTGCACCGTGTGGTCAAAGTGCTGGACGGTGCGTACCTCATACGCGGGGACAACTGCATCGGCTCCGAAACGGTGCCGGAGGCGTGGGTCATCGGGGTGATGGCCGGCTACTTTGCCGGCGAGCAGGACAGTTATATTTCCTGCGACAGCCGAACATACTGGCGTTACCTGAAAACGCTTGCGTTGCGCCGTTGGCGGCTCTGGCTGCGCGCCCTGCCGGGTCGGGTTTGGCGGCGTGCCTGCCGGGCCCTGCGCTGGGAAAGCAGCAAACTGGGATAAAAAGCAAACCCGACCGGGCGTGCTTTTTATGATAATTTTGAACTTGCAAGAAAGGAGAATGCAATATGACTTACGAAAAGGCAACGGCCGAAGTGGTCCTGTTCGACAACAGCGACGTGATTACGGCGAGTGGATGTACACATGGTAACAGCAACGGTATGTGTAATAATGCCACGGGAGATATTAACTGCAAGCATAAAGGTGAGAATAGTATAAATGCTGCTCGTATCGCTCGTGTGAATCGTGCTGGACTTTAATCGCAAATTCGATCTCAGGGCATTTTTTGGCAGGCAAGCGGTAGTTGCTTGCCTGCCATTCGTATTATAATGAGGTGGATTATGTTTTATAGACTTAAAGAAACCTTTGCACTCCGAGGTTGGCAGAAAATGGCGTGGGTTTTGGTTGAAAGGCCGGATAATCTTATACAAAAACTTTCACGTGAGAGATTTCAGGTTCTATTGCTTTGCGATGGAGAGACAGATTTGTCTAGTAGTCTATTAAGCGAATCCATGAAGAACTCTTTGCAGCAATGTGAAGCAGAAAATATTATTGAATCATGTACAAAACCATGTCCATTAAATAAAGATCAGTATTACAGATATTTTGGTAACAGGTATGTTAGCACTGTACTTTGGTCTATTACGGGAAAATGCAATTACCGATGTCGGCATTGCTTTATGGATGCGCCAAACGCTGCGTTAGGAGAACTTTCTACAGATGAAGCGTTAAATTTGATTGACCAAATGGCGGAATGTGGTGTGCTGCGCGTAGATATTACGGGTGGGGAACCGTTTGTCCGCAATGACTTTTGGCAATTAGTGGACCGTATTCTTTACCATAAAATGACCATTGGTATGGTTTATACCAATGGCTGGCTGCTAAATGATAAGGTTTTGGATAAATTTGAGCGTCGGAATCTCTATCCTGAATTTTCTATCAGCTTTGACGGAATTGGATGGCATGATTGGATGCGGGGAATTTCTGGTGCAGAGGAAGCTGCTATTCGAGCGTTACAACTTTGCAAAAATAGAGGATTTTCGACAAATGTTGAAATGTGTATTCACCGAGGAAACCAATATACACTATCACAAACGTTTGACTTATTAAAATTTTTGGGTGTGAACAGAGTCAAAGCTGGAAATGTAGACATGACTGCCCTTTGGCATGACCATTGTGAAGGTAATGACTGGGATGAAAGGGAATATATCGAAGCAATGATTCGATATATTCCAATGTATTATAAAACAGGTTGCCCAATTCCAAACTTGATTTTAACAAATGTTATCACGTTATATCAAAATGAACCATATAGCATTATTGCAGAACCATATGACGGAACAGATAAATGTTTGAACTGTTATATGTGTGATTCTGCTCGATGGTCTTGTTATATTACACCAGAAGGACGCTTGTTGCCGTGTATGCCTATGACATCTACGGTAGAACAAAATAAGTTTCCCAAAATACAGGATATTGGCTTAAAATATGGCTTGAGCGACAGTTGTTACATGAGCTTTATAGATGGTAAAATCAAAGATTTATTGGCATCAAATACAGAATGCAATGATTGTCCTTACAGGTATAAATGCGGCGGCGGTTGCCGCGCTAGTGCATTATTATATGGAGACCATAATTTGATGGGATGCGATCGCACTATGTGTATGCTTTGGAAAGAAGGCTATGTGGACCGTATCCGAAAAGCCGCAGACGAGGCCATTGTAAAGTATGGCGTGCCGTCTGGAACAGGACAGTAACAGCGAGGTGGCCGCATGAGAGAAGTGACGTTGCTGGATTATTTTCAATGGAAATTGCGGTGCGAGTATCTTTCGGACCTGCACTGGCTGGAGGCTGCCCGGCGGGCACAGCTGGTGCGGGAGGTGGAAAGGCTTGGGGCTGCGGATGCTTCGCTGCACGAGTGGAACGACGCGCTGGAATACCTGCTTGGGCAGGCGCCCAGGGACACACCGGAAACTGCACGGGACGCGCTGATCGCCGGGCTGAAAACACAGGAAGAAGGAAACTATGAGGGAACACAGGCAGGAAACAGAGATGCTGCTGCATCTTATGCAGGCGGCGCTGGGTCAAAATGACGGGCCGCTTGCGTGGGCGGAAGGATGCAGCGAGCCGTCTATGGCGGAGTTGATCGCTGAGCAAAGTCTGGTCCCCATGCTGTACCTTGTGGTGCGGCGTCAGGCCGGGCCTGCATGGGCGGACCTGGCCGGGCGGCTCAAACCGGTCTATGACCGGGAACTGCACCGGGGGCTGGTGCAGGAATATGAGATCGGGGCCCTGCTGGACGATATGGAAAGGGACGGCATCGACTGCCTGCCCATGAAAGGCTGGGTCATGCGGAATTACTATCCCGACCCGCTGATGCGCAGCATGAGCGACTTTGATGTCCTGATCAGAGACATGGACAGCTGCAAAATGCAGGCGTGGATGGAAGTGCGCGGGTATCGTCCTGAGCATACCGAGCAGGAAGTCCACGATACCTACAGGAAGCCGCCTTACATGAATATCGAGCTGCACCGCCGCCTGATGGAAGAAACGCGGCTGAAGCGGCAAAACACCGCCTGGCGGGAAAACTGGCTGGCGTCGCTGTGGCAGAAAGCGTACCTGCTGGAAGGAAAAAAGCATCTTTACCGCCTCAGCGACGAGGATTTTCTGGTGCATCACCTGCTGCACTTTTATAAGCATTTTACCGGTTCGGGCGTGGGCGTCAGGCCGCTGGCAGATCTGTATCTCTTTTTGCGGCAGAAACGCCAAACCTTGGACCGCGCCTATCTGGAAAAGCAGCTGGAAGCGCTACATATAAGGGCCTTTTCCGCGCAGATCTCGCGGCTTGCATGGGTGTGTTTTGAAGGGCGGGAGCTGGACGATAGCGCCTGGCTGGTGCTGGACTATCTGACCCATGCAGGCATCTATGGAGACCGCGCCACGCTGGAAACATCCCACTTGTTTGAAAGCGCGGGAAAGACTGTTAGACAGAGCAAATGGAAGAACTTTTTTGACCGGTGCTTTATGCCTCTGGCGTCGATGAAAAACACCTATCCGCGCCTGCGCCGCGCTCCGTGGCTGCTGCCGGTGTATTGGGGAATCCGCATGGGAAGGATCATTTTTCTGGAACCCTATAAGCTCACCGCCGTGCAGAAATACCAGACGCAGGACCGGTACGACCAAATGAAAGAAATTTACCGGGCGGCGGGCGTCCTGGGAGAGAGGACGGAATGACCAGGGACAGAAAAAACGCCCCTGACACAAGGCATGTGCTGGGGTGGCTCTGGGAGACATCCGGCCTGTACAAAGCGGGCATTGCCGTGCTGTTTGTCATCCAGGTCGTGTTTGGCGTGTGCGGCGTGGCGTCAGCGCTGCTGTTTCGCAGCCTGATCGACAGCGCTGTGAGCGGGCAGGGCAGCGCTTTCGTGCGGGCTGCCATTTGTCTGGCAGGGCTGTTTCTGGGGGAAGACCTGCTGTCTGCCCTGGAGCGATTTTTGTACGAATGGACGCGTGCCTCGCTGGAAAACAGGCTGAAAGGGCGGTTGTTTTCCTGCCTGCTGCATAAAGACTACGCTGCCGTTACGGCAGTTCACTCCGGTGAATGGGTATCTCGTCTGACATCGGATACCGTGGTGGTGGCCGGCGGCATTATGGATATTCTGCCAAGTCTGGGGGGAATGCTGGCAAGACTGATCGGCGCGTTGGCAGCGCTGTTTATTCTGGAGCCGGCCTTTTTTTACATTCTTATCCCGGCCGGTTTGCTGATGATTCTGGTGACGGCCTCCTTGCGGAAAATTTTGAAGCGCCTGCACAAGCAGATACAGGAAGCAAACGGCGCGGTCCTGTCTTTTTTGCAGGAGCGGCTGGAAAGCCTGATGATCCTCCGCGTTTTTTCGATGGAAAAACAAACGCTGCGGGAGGCAATCCAAAAGATGGACCGGCATAAGGCAGCGCGCATCCGGCGGAACCACCTGTCGAACCTGTGCAATGTTGGCTTTGGGATCGCTGTCGACGCAGGATACCTTGCGAGCGCTGTCTATTGCGGTTATGGCATCCTGCAGGGGGCCATCTCCTACGGGACGTTTACAGCTGTGCTGCAGCTGGTCGGGCAGGTACAGTCGCCCTTTGCCGGCATCACCGGGATCATCCCGCAGTATTTTGCCATGACCGCCAGCGCTGAGCGATTGATGGAAGCGGAGCTGTACCCGGAGGACGGGAACGGGATGCACTTTCCGGCGGAAAAAATCAAACGGTTCTATCAGGAACAATTTGAAAGCCTGGGCCTGCAAAATGCGAGCTTTTCATACCGAGGTGCCCGTCCACCAGAGCAAACCGCGCAGGAAACGCAAGTGATCGATCACCTGAATCTGAACATCCAAAAAGGCGAATACGTTGCTTTTACCGGACAGTCCGGCTGCGGCAAAAGTACGCTGCTCAAACTGTTGATGTGCCTATACCCACTGGATGCGGGCAGGCGGTATATCCGGGCAAAAAACAATGGCAGGGTGGAAGAATATTCGCTTACGCCCATGTGGCGCGGCTTGTTTGCGTATGTGCCGCAGGGCAACCAGCTGATGAGCGGCACCATCCGCGAGATCGTTGCTTTTGGGGACCCGGATGCCATGTCGCAGGATGAGCGTCTGGCGCAGGCGCTGCGCGTCGCCTGTGCCAGCGAGTTCGTGGCGGCGCTGGAAAGCGGCATCGACACCCGCCTGGGAGAGCGGGGTGCGGGCCTGTCGGAAGGCCAGATGCAGCGGATCGCGATTGCGCGGGCCATCTTTTCAGACCGGCCCATCCTGATCCTGGACGAATCAACTAGCGCCTTGGACGAGGCAACGGAACAGCAGCTTCTGACCAATTTGCGGCAGATGACGGACAAGACCGTGCTGCTGATCACGCACCGGCTGGCAGCGCTTACGATCTGCGACCGGGAGATAGCGGTAGGGAACGGCGGGACAAATCTGCCGTCCGGCGTTTGAGGGCGTTCACTGCCCGTTCTGGACCGTGCCGTCCTCTGCAGCCCCAAAAAGAAAGTCAACAAGCTGACCGGGCATATGCCGCTGCTGCGGTGAGCCCGGCGCTGGCGGCGCACAAAAAGGCAGGCTCTCCCGCGGCGGGAAAGCCTGCCTTTTGATCGGTACAGAGCGGCCCTACGGGCACTGTGCTTCGCCTTTGCCTGCAAAGACCATCCTGTAAAATTTGTCTGTCCCAGCACCGGTCGTTTGGGTGTAGGGTGCGCCGTCCAGGACAAATCCCACGTGCTCATAGCAACGCACTGCGCGTTGATTCCAGGTGCGGACTTCCAGATAGAGCGTTTTACCGGGATAGAGCTCCTGGGCGAGCCGGACGGCTTCTGTCAGGAGCCTACGGCCATAATGCTGTCCGCAAAGAGTAGGCTGAATCCCGATTCCAATAAATATACCATCCGGCTTTTCAAGAAGGTTTACATACCCGATTAAATGGCCGTTCTCCCGCCAAATATAAAAATTTTTTTCTTTTTCCGGGCTGGCAAACCCCATACTCGAAACCTTCATCTCTGCATAAGAGGGCAGATTGTAGATCTGATAAAGCCCTTGGTAGTGCCAGCCACAGATTTCTTGTTTGTCCGGCTCTGTGATCGGAATCAATTCCATCCAATTCATCCTTTCTGTACACAAAGATTCACCGTCCGTTCTGGACCGTGCCGCCCTCTGCGGTGATAGCCTGCTCCACCCGTTGAAGGATATCCCGGATCAGCTCGTCCTCCGGGGTACCGTCCGGGAAGGCGGTTTCCAATTCTTCACGGACTTCCTGATAAGCCTGCCGGACGTCTGCCTGCTCCTGCAGGGTCAGGTCGTCCCAGCTTTTGTTGCCGGCATACACGCAGCCGCTCAGGGAAACGGCCAGCGCACCGGCCGTGAACACGGAAAGCAGAAGGGGAGAGTGCTTGAATGCTTTCATGGCAGCGTCCTCCTACAAAACAAACTTGGCCAGCAGTGCCAGCGCGGTAATAAACAGCACGGTGGTGAGCGCAGCCGCCGCAACGATGGCGATCGTCTTGACGGCCTGGCGGTACTCCTTGGGCAGCTCTCGCTTTTCAGCGGGAGGTGCTTTGTCCGGGGCCTCGGCGCCCAGCAGAAGATAGTCCGCGCTCACATGATAGATCTCTGTCAATTTGATGATGTTGTCGATATCAGGATTGCCCTGACTTGCCTCCCACTTGGAGACAGCCTGCCGGGAAAGGCCCAGCAGGCCGGCGAGCTGTTCCTGCGAATAGCCCGCCTTTTTGCGCAGCTCCTGAAGCCTTTGTGCCAGATCCACTGGGATCACCTCCTGGGAACATGATACCACAACAGCCGGTTGCCCGCCACCCAAAATGGTTTGCAGGCTGTCAACTGGCCGTTGCAGTTTGTCAAACGACGGTTGCACGGCTTCGCTGAGGCGGAAAATGGGAGGTTCCAGCGGCCCGGCGCCGGGCAGGAGAACAGGAAATTAAGATTTCCTAAGAAAAATTGGATGGAACAGGCGCGCCTTTCCTGTTATACTAAAATCATACTGGAACAAGGAGGGAACGCATATGCCGGAACAGACCATCCTCATCGTGGAGGACGACCCCGACATCCGGGACGGGGTGCGCATTTTGCTGGCGGGGGAGGGCTACCGCATCCTGGAGGCGGAAAACGGCGCAAAGGCGCTGCAGGTGTTCAGCCCGGAGGTGGACCTGGTGATCTTGGATGTGATGATGCCCGGGATGAGCGGCCTGCGCGTCTGCGAGGAGCTGCGCAAAAAATCCACGGTGCCCATCCTGTTCCTGACCGCCAAAGCGCAGGAATCGGACAAGCTGGTGGGTCTGACCGCCGGCGGGGACGACTATTTGGGCAAGCCTTTTTCCTTCGCCGAGCTGAGCGCCCGGGTGCGCGCTTTTCTGCGCCGGTACACTGTCTACCGGGGCAAAGGGGAGGCGGGCGCCGCGCCGGAGCGCCGGATGCTCTGCGCCCACAGGGTCAAGCTGAGCCTGGACTGCAACCGGGTCTGGGTGGATGGGCAGGAAGTCAACCTCACCGAGACGGAATACGGCATCCTGCGCCTTTTGATGCAGGACCCCGAGCGCATCTTTCCCGCGCAGGCGGTGTACGAAGCGGTGTGGCACGAGCCCTACTACTACACCTCCAACGGCACCGTGATGGTACATATCCGCAACCTGCGTACAAAGATCGAGGACGACCCCCAGAACCCCCGCAGGGTCTGCACCGTGTGGGGCAAGGGCTATCACTTTGCCCGGGATGGAGGCGGCGGCCATGAAGCGTAACAGCCTGCCCGGGGCGGAGAGCGAGCCGGTGATGCGGCGCAACAGCCTGACCGCCCAGTTCATCCGGCTGCTGGTGGGGGCCGGGCTGGGATGTGTCCTGCTGTTCCTGGTCCTGCGGACGGCGCTGGGGTTTGGGGTGGACTTCTATGCCCGGCACAGCGATTTCCGCCAGCGCGAGACGGCCCGCCGCATAGGCGAGTTCCAGGCGTTCGTGCAGGAAGAAGAATTGTCCAGCACCGATGTGGAGCAGATCTCCGCCTGGGTCAGGCAGCAGGATTTCACCCTGATGGAGCTGTACCGGGACCAGGTGATGGTCTACAGTTCCTTCGTGCCCGACCGCAACGACATCGGCCACGAGGGCAAGCCCACGCCCTTTTACGATTGGATGCCACGGGCCAGCGTCTTTTTTGCCGACGGCGAACTGCAGGTCCTGCTCTACTACGACCCCGTGCTGGCCTGGGTGCGCTGGGGTACGGCGGGGCTGATCGTCCTCTGTGTTGGCCTGTTCCTGGCAGTGTTCCTGCTGGGGTGCCGGCGGATCGTGCGGTACATCTGCCTGCTCAGCCAGGAGGTGCAGGTGATGGAAAACGGCGATTTCAGCCGCCCGGTCACGGTGCAGGGCAGCGATGAGCTGGCCGCCCTGGCCTCCTGCCTGGACTCGATGCGGGTGACGCTGGCGCAGCAGCGCCGGCAGGAAGCGGAGACCTCTGCCCGGGTCAAGGACCTGATCACCCAGATGTCCCACGACCTGCGCACCCCGCTGACCACCCTGCTGCTTTACACCGAGATCGTGGCCGGAGGCAAGTACCACAGCCAGGCCCAGCTGGAGGAATACCTGGGCAAGATCGACACAAAGGCCCGCCAGATCAAGCAGCTGTCGGATAACCTCTTTGAATACGCCCTCGTCACCCGGGATACGGTGGTGGCGCTGGATGGGCCTGCGCCCTTTTCCCAGATCTTTGAGGAGCCGCTGGCCGAATTTGCCGACCAGCTGGATCAGCGGGGCTTTGGCTGCCTGCTGGACCTGGGAGAGGAGGACGTCCGCCTGCAGGTCTACCGGCCGTACATCCGGCGCATTTTTGACAACATCGCCTCCAACATCTTCAAATACGCCGACCCGGCCCACCCCGTCCTGGTCAGTTTTGTGCGGGAAGGGGAAAAGGCGGGCCTCGCCTTTGCCAACGTCCCTCTGCCGCCCGATACCGGCGGGGCCGAGAGCACCAAGGTGGGCCTCATCAGCGTGCAGACCATGATGGAAAAGATGCAGGCCGAGTCCCGGGTCAGCCAGTCGGCGCAGCGGTACTGCATCACCCTACTATTCCCGGTCAAAAGCGAATAGACCGCACGCACGGCGCGGCGGATGGGAGTTTGCCTCCTGTCCGCCGCGTTTTTTTGCGCTTCTCCGCGGGGCTTTCATAAAAAGTTCACCCGGTCTAAAGCAGTCTTAAGGTTTTTCCGGGGCGAATGCTAAGAAATGCCTGCTATACTAAAATCCAGCAGGAGGGCTGCACGGTCCCCTGGAACAACCGACAAGGAGGCACAGCTATGTTCAAGAAAAAGCCACCGGAGGGAAGCGGCAGCCCGCAGGCCGCCGCGCCGGGCGGGAAAGCCGGCTTCCTCCGGCGCAGGTGGCCGCTGCTCGTCATTGCGGGCGCCGCCATAGTGGGCGGCGCGGTGTGGATGACGCAGGTGCGCGCCACCCAGGCCCCGGCGGAGGCTGCCTACATCGAGACGAAACCCACCCGCCGCAGCATCACCAATATCTACAGCGAGGACGGCACCGTCGAGGCCGCCGAGTCCTACCAGGTCAAGAGCCTGGTGCGGGGCGACGTCCTCACCGCCGACTTTGAGGAAGGCGACATGGTGCAGGAGGGAGACGTCCTCTACACCATCGACAGCGCCGACGCGGTCAACAGCGTCGAGCGGGCCCAGCTCACCCTCAGCCAGGCCCAGCGGGATTATGAGGACGCGGTAGACGCCCAATATGTCCGCACCGGCATCGGGGGCACGGTGGTCTCCATCGCGGCAGCGCCGGGGGATGTGGTCACGGCCGGGCAAGAGATCGCCACCATCCGGGACGAATCCGCCATGCTGCTGACGCTGGATTTTCCCGCGGCGGACGCCGCCCAGTTTGCCGCCGGTCAGGCCGCCGAAGTCACCCTGGACGGCACCTATGAAAAACTGGCCGGCACGGTGCGCTCGGTCTCGGGCGCGGACACCCTGAGCAGCGGCAATATGCTGGTCCGCTCGGTCACCATCACGGTGCCCAACAGCGGCGGGCTTACCGCTTCCCAGGCGGCCACCGCCTCGGTGAACGGGGTCAGCGCCCTGGGCTCGGCCCGGCTGAGCTACCAGAACGGCCAGACCCTGACCGCCCCGGCGGACGGCACCGTGGCCGCCCTCTGCGTGCAGGAGGGGAGCAGCGTCGGCGCGGGCAGCGCCATCGTCCAGCTGACCAGCGATAACCTGACCCGTCAGGCCGAGCAGGCCGCCGACAGCCTGCGCAGCGCCGAGCTCTCGATGGAGGACGCCGAGAACACCCTCGACGATTACACCATCACCGCCCCCATCAGCGGCACCGTCATCATGAAAGGGGTGCAGGCGGGCGAGACCATCGGCGCGGATACTTCCACCAGCGAGGTGCTGTGCATCATCCACGATTTGAGCTATCTGGAAATGGAGATCGCCGTGGATGAACTGGATATCCTGTCCATCCAGAAAGGCCAGCAGGCCACCATCGTGGCGGATGCGCTGGAGGACGAGACCTTTACCGGCGTGGTGACGAACGTTTCTTCCAACGGCACCACCACTTCCGGCACCACGACCTACCCCGTCACCATCCGCATCGACGACTACGGCGAGCTGATGCCGGGTATGAACGCGACCGTCTCCATCGTGGTGGACAGCGCCGAAAACGCCCTTTCCATCCCGAATGGGGCCGTGGTGCGGGGCGGCTACGTTCTGGTCACAGCGGATTCGCCCAGCGCGGCCAACGCCGCCGATATGGCCGCCCCGGACGGCTATGTCTACGTCAGGGTCGAGACCGGCGTCAGCGACGACAATTACGTTGAAATTGTCAGCGGCCTGACCGAGGACGACACCGTCGCTTACGACGCCGACGCCGCAGCTCTGGCCACAGCGAGCGACAGCGGCATGATGATGCCCGGCGGGATGCCGGGCGGCGGAGGCGGCGGCATGCCCAGCGGCGGCCCGGGAGGTGGTCCGATGTGAGCGCCCTGATCGAGTTTGACTCCGTCTGCAAATATTACCAGATAGGGGACACCACCGTCAAAGCCGCCGACCACATCTCGATGCAGATCCACAAGGGCGAGTTTGTCGCCATTGTGGGCCAGTCCGGTTCGGGCAAGTCCACCTGCATGAACATCATTGGCTGCCTGGACGTGCCCACGTCCGGCACTTACCGGCTGAACGGCCGGGACGTGGGCGGCATGGACCGGGACGAACTGGCCGAGATCCGCAACGAGATGCTGGGCTTTATCTTCCAGCAGTATAACCTTTTGCCCAAGCTGGACGTGCTAGAAAATGTGGAAGTCCCCCTCGTCTACGCGGGGCTGCCCGCAGGGGAGCGCCATGAGCGGGCGGCCCGCGCGCTGGAGCGGGTGGGCCTTGGCAAAAAGATGCACAACAAGCCCAGCCAGCTCTCGGGCGGCCAGCAGCAGCGGGTGTCCATCGCCCGCGCCCTGGCCGGAGACCCGGCGGTCATCCTGGCCGACGAGCCCACCGGCGCGCTGGACAGCCACACCAGCCGCGAAGTGCTGGGGATGCTGCAGAAGCTGCACCGGGAGGGGAACACGGTGGTCCTGATCACCCACGACAATTCCATCGCGGTGCAGGCCGAGCGGATCATCCGGCTGGAGGACGGGCACATCGTCTACGACGGCGACGCCCATTCTCCCGAAGCGGTGGTCCAGCCCAGCCTGGCGCCCATCGGAGGGGAGGGCAGCGCATGAACCTGAATATGCTCAGCGAGACCTTCCACCAGGCGCTGAAGAATATCGCCAGCAACAAATTCCGCACCCTGCTCACCATGCTGGGCATCATCATCGGCATCATGGCCGTGATCCTCATTGTGGGCCTGGGCAACGGAATGACCCAGAGTATGCGGGACGGTTTTTCCTCCATGGGCACCAACACCCTCACCGTCTCGGTGCCGGGCTTCGGCTCCCGGACGGTGGACGTGGATGAAATGTACGCCCTCGCCGACGAGAATACCGACCTGTTCGAAGGCGTCTCGCCGGTGGTGAACTTGACCGGCAGCGTCAAGGTGGGCTCCGCCACGCTGGACCAGACTTCCGCCAGCGGCGTCAGCGAGGATTACCTCGAGATGAGCGGCTACACAGTGTCCAAGGGGCGCGGGCTCCAATACCTGGACATGGACGACAACAAAAAAGTCTGCGTGGTGGGGGCCTACATCGAGCGGGTGGGCTACGGCGGCAACGCCCTGGGCCAGACCATCAAGGTGGGGGCGGACCAGTACACCATCGTGGGCGTGCTGGAAGCCCGTGTCAGCGACCTGTCCTCCCAGGAGGGCAGCGACGACGACGTGGTCTTTGTGCCCTACACCACCGCCCTGCGGGCTGCCATGAGCCGGACAGCCAACTCCTATACCTTTACGCTGGTGGACGAGAGCATGGCCGCCGAGGGCAAGGAGCTGATCGAGCAGACCCTGACCGACCTGTTCCACTCCAGCGACGGCTTTATGGTCGTGAGCATGAGCGAAATGCTGGACACCATGACCTCGATGGTCAACATGGTCATCATGGTGCTGACGGTCATCGCCGGCATCTCCCTGCTGGTGGGCGGTATCGGCATCATGAACATCATGATGGTCTCCGTCACCGAGCGCACCCGGGAGATCGGCATCCGCAAGGCGCTGGGCGCCAAAGAGCGGTACATCCTGGCCCTGTTCGTCATCGAGGCGTCTATGACCTCGGCGCTGGGCGGCGTCATCGGCATCGTGCTGGGCTATCTGGTCTCGGCCGCGGCCAACCAGGTGCTGCCGCTGCTCCTGACGGATATGGACCTGACCATCAGCCCGTCGCTCAGTTCGGTGGCCGTCGCCTTTGGCATTTCGGTGGGCATCGGCATCCTGTTCGGGTACCTGCCCGCCAAGCGGGCGGCCCGGCTCAACCCCATCGACGCGCTGCGCTACGACTAGCGCGAGCCTGCGCGCTGCGACCGTCCCCGGCAGCCGGCCGGGATCAAACAAGTGAGGAATACGACCCATGAAGAAACGATTTTGCGCCCTGCTGCTGGCCGTCTGCATCGCCTGCACCATGCTGGCGGCGCCGGCTTCAGCGGGCGGCTCCAATACGGCGGTGCAGGCCGCCGTGATGCTGGGCGGCCTGGACAGCACCCAGGACGCCGGCGCGGCCCTGACCCGGGGCCAGCTGGCAAAACTCCTGACGGCTTTCTCGCCCTACCGGGAAAGCGCCGCCGGCAGTTCCAGCGGCTCGGTGTTCACCGACGTGGCCGGCAGCGACCCGCTGGCCCCCGCCATCCGCACCGCCGTCCAGCAGGGCTGGATGAGCGGCTATTCCGACGGCTTCTTCCGCCCGGAAAACCCTGTCACCCTGGAAGAAGCCTGTGCCGCAGCCCTCAACCTGCTGGGCTACGACGTGACCACCCTGAGCGGCACTTTCCCCGCCGCCCAGCTGAACAAGGCCCGGGAACTGGGCCTGCGGGACGATCTGGCCGCCGGCCAGGGCGACACGCTGACCATAGCCGACGGCGCAGTGCTGCTGTACAACGCCCTGACCGCCTCCACAGCGGAGGGCGAAATCTACGGCAGCACCCTGGGCCTGACCGTCACCGACGGGAAAGTGGACGTCTCCTCGGTGCTGCTGGAAGATGTGGAAGGCCCCTTCGTATCCGACGGCAGCACCCAGCTGCCCTTTACCCCCGAGGCAGTCTACCGCAACGATGAAGCCGCCGCTTCCGCTGCGCTGAACGCCTACGACGTCTATTACTACAGCGAGAACGCCCGCACCGTCTGGATCTACACCCGCAAGGCCGCGGGACGGATCACCGCCGTTTCGCCTTCGGCCTCCGCGCCCACCAGCGTGACAGTGGCCGGCACCGAGTACACCATCGGTTCGCCGCAGGCGGCGTCCGCCCTGTCCAGCCTGAACGGCGGCGGGGTGGGCCAGGTGGTCACGCTGCTGCTGGGCATGGATGACGAAGTGGTCCATGTCCTGACCGGCAGCGAGGCCGACCAGGTCTTTTACGGGGTGGTGCAGGCTTCCTCCCGCAGCCTTGTGGAGGACAACGGCGCGGATGTGCTTCAAAACGTCACGGTGGCCTGCACCGATGGCGTGGCCCGCACCGTCCAGGTGGACAAAAGCCTGAACTATCCCGCCGGGTGGCTGGTGGAAGTGACCGTGGACGAAAACGGCGAGCGCATCCAGTCCATTGACGAGAGATCCACCAGCGGCACCTTCAGCGCGGACGGGACCGCCCTGGGCGGCACGGCCCTGGCGGAAGATGTAGAAATTCTGGACACCACCGGGGAGGGCATGGCTGGGACGATCCGTCCCAGCCGCCTAGCGGGGGTGACGCTGGACAGCGGTGACGTCCGCTATTACACCACCAACGCGGCGGGGGAGATCGACCGCCTGATCCTGGACAATGTCACCGGCGATCTGTGGACTTACGGCGTCCTGGACGACGTGCGCAACCTGACCGACGCCGCGGCCGCCGCCATCGACGGCACTTCCGGCAGCGACAGCAGCGCCGGCTCCGGTTCCAGCCTTTCCGCGCTGGCGGACAGCGTCCTGCCCTCCACCAGCGAGATCTTATACGGCATCATCGACGGCAGCATCCTCAGCACCTTCTGGGAGAGCCTGACGTCCAGCCCCAGCAGCATCGCCAGCTGGCTTTTGGGCGCGGCCGCCGACAACACGTCCGGCGCTGTGAGCAGCGTGCTGGGCTGGCTGGGCAAGGGCGCGAGCTACGTCTGCTGCATCGACGGAGAAAACACCACCCTCAACACATCGGTCAAGTACCCGGTGGTGGCCGGCGGCATCGCGGTGGGCCAAAACGCTTCGGGCGAAGTGACCTCCATGCGCCAGCTGA
>ERZ1090878.564-NODE-566-length-19825-cov-8.044815_pt1 | contig 19825 bp, 14 predicted proteins | sample MGYA00478473_ERZ1090878 | MGnify/ENA primary metagenome ERZ1090878 (study PRJEB33644, sample SAMEA5815720) | chicken gut metagenome | biome: Chicken; feature: Gastrointestinal Tract; material: Caecum | place: Ireland | collected 2019-01-01 | study: A study of the... | reverse complement strand
AAGTAACATTTATATTATATATGAACTTTTTTTGAAGTCAACATTTTTTTGCCTGTTTGCGAAAGTTCAAATATAAACAAATTCTAAATTCTTGGGTCAGTTGGCGACAAATTTCGTCTGAAACATTTTGTCGATCGCCTGTTTCAGCATTTGGTTCTGCGGCAGCTGCAGCGCAAAGTCATTTTTTAAAATTTCTTCCGCCGCTTGCTTGGAGGCCAGCAGTGTCTCGGTGTCGCCCGCCATGTCGGCGATCTTCATCTGCGGCAGGCCGTTTTGGCGTTTTCCGAAAAAGTCGCCGGGGCCGCGCATTTTTAAGTCCACTTCGGCGATCTGAAAGCCGCTTGTGTATGTCTTCATGGCGTGCAGCCTGTTTTTTGCCGCCTCTCCCTTTGCGTCAGACACCAAAATGCAGTAGGACTGCAGCTTGCCGCGCCCGACACGGCCGCGCAGCTGGTGCAGGGCGGAAAGGCCGAAGCGCTCGGCGTTTTCAATCAGCATGATCGTGGCGGCGGGCACGTCCACCCCGACTTCGATCACGGTGGTGGCTACCAGCACCTGCGTGCGTCCCTCGGCAAAGTCCAGCATGGCCTTTTCCTTGTCTTTGGCTTTCATCTTGCCGTGCAGCAGCCCGACCTGCAGCCCTGCAAGCGGCCCGGCGGCCAACTCGTTCGCATAGGCCGTTGCACTTTTCAGCCCGGCTTCTTCCTGCGTGGCTTCGTCCACCAGCGGGCAGACGATGTAGGCCTGCTCACCGCGCCGGCACGCCTGCTGTATAAACTTATAAATGCGCGCGTGGTAGGCGCTTGTTACTACGTCGGTGCGCACCGGAACGCGTCCGGGCGGCATTTCATCCAGCACGGAAATGTCCAGGTCGCCGAAGATGGTCAGGGCCAGTGTGCGCGGGATCGGTGTGGCGCTCATGACCAGTGTGTGCAGGCGGCTGCCTTTTTGGGAGAGCATGGCGCGCTGCTCCACGCCAAAGCGGTGCTGTTCGTCTGTGATGACGAGCCCGGGGTCATGAAAGGCCACGTCTGCCTGCAAAATGGCGTGCGTGCCGATCACCAGGTCGGTTTCACCGCTCGCCAGCCGTGCTTTGATGGCGCGCTTTTCGGCCGCCGGGGTGGAACCGGTCAAAAGCTCGGTGTGTACGCCGGCTTTGCCGAGCACGGGCCCCACAGAGGCGTAGTGCTGTGCGGCCAAAATCTCGGTCGGAGCCATCAGGGCGCACTGGTAGCCGTTTCGCACGGCGGTGTAGATCACGGCTTCGGCCACAGCGGTCTTGCCGCTGCCCACGTCGCCTTCGATCAGGCGGTTCATACAAAAGCCGCTTTGCATGTCCTTTACACAGTCCTGAATGGCCGCCGACTGCGCATTCGTTAGCTGAAACGGCAAAAGCTTCAAAAAATCGCCGGTATAATCAGTTTGGATCTGTACCGGCGTTTTTGATTTCTTTTGTCCTTTCATCCGGCCAAGGCCCAGGTTCAGCACCAGTAGCTCTTCAAAGATCAACCGGCGCCGCGCCTCTTCCAGATTTTTGCGCCCGGCCGGGAAGTGGATCTCGTGCATGGCGAAATTCTTGCCTGCCAGCGCAAAGCGCACAAGCAGCTGCTCGCTGAGCGTCTCTGTAAACTGTACCTCTTTCAGTGCGGTCTTTACAATGCGTTCGATCGTTTTAGACGACAGGCGCTCGGTCGCGGCATAAACCGGTGTAATGGCGTCGGCTGCGGCAAACGGCTCGATCATGGGCGAGGACATGGCGGCCCACGTCAGATTTTTTTCGATCTTGCCGTACAGCAGGTATTCCTCGTAAATGCGCAGCGCCTTTGCCAGGTAGACGTTGTTGAAAATCGTCACCCGTATCACGGTCTCGCCGTCTGAAAAGCTGCATTTGTACAGGGTCAGGCCGCGGCGGATACGGTGCTCGGTCACGGCCGAGATCATGGTGCAGCGCAGGGCGCACTTTTCGCCGTCTTCGGCCTGGGCAGCCGTTTTCAGGTCTGATTTGTCAAGGTAGGCACGCGGGTAATACTGCAAAAGGTCGCCCACATTAAAAATGCCGAGCTTGTGAAAAAGCGCGGCACGTTTTTCGCCCACGCCTTTCACAAACTGTATGTCTTTTTCGAGTTCGCTTTGTTTCATTCTACAGAAAGGATGAAGTAGTAAATCGGCTGGCCGCCGTTCACGGTCGTGATCTCCACGTCTGCTCCCAGCTCTTCTTTCAGCTTGTCTTCCAGCTGCTGGGCCTGTTCTTCGGTCGTGTCGCTGCCGTAAATAATGGTGATCAGGGCATTGTCGCTGTCAAAAAGCGAAAGGGTGGTGCGCACAGCGACCGAAACGATGTCGCTGTCGTCCAGGAATTTGATCTTGCCCTCGGCAAGACCCATGATCTGCCCCTCTTTAATGTGCTGCTTGTCCACGTCGCTGTCACGCGCAGCAAACGTTACACTGCCGGTTTTCACGCGCGCGGCAGCCGCCGTCATCTCCTGCACGTTTTCGTCGGTCGACAAATTGTCGTCAAACGCCAGCATGGCCGAAATGCCCTGCGGCACGGTTTTGGTGGGCAGCACAACGACTTCGCGGTCTTTGACCAGGCGTGTGGTCTGCTGCGCCGCCATAATGATGTTTGAGTTGTTCGGCAGCACATAAACCGTTTTGGCCGGTGTCTGCATAATGGCGTGGTAAATGTCGTCAGTCGAGGGGTTCATGGTCTGCCCGCCGGAAACGATACGGTCGGCGCCCAGATCCTCAAACAGCGAGGCGATGCCGTCGCCGGCGCAGACGCATACAAAGCCGCAGTCGTTTTCCGGCGCAGCCGGTGTGTCGGCCTGCGCCTCGTCTGCAGCCTCAGCCGCTTCTGACACGTTTTTGTGCTGCTGGCGCATGTTGTCGATTTTGATATTGATGAGCTGGCCGTACTTCAGCGCATGCTGCAGCACATTGCCCGGCTCATTCGAATGTACATGTACTTTGATGATGCTGCCGTCTTCCACAACGACAACGCAGTCACCGATGGATTCCAGATAGGCGCGCAGCGAAATGGGGTCGCGCTTGCAGTTCTTGTCTTTTTCGATCAAAAATTCAGAGCAGTAGGTGAATTTGATCTCTTCCTCCGCTGCGGCAACGGGTGTCTTCGCTGTTTCTGCCGGCTGGGGCGCGTCGATCGCCTGCACAATGGAGTTGTTTTTGAACACGCTTTTCATGCCTTCCAGGATCAGGATGAACCCCTGGCCGCCGGCGTCCACAACGCCGGACTTCTTTAAAACGGGCAGCAGGTTGGGCGTGTCCTCCAGCGCTGCCTGTGCGGCAACGAGCGCGGCCTGGCACACTTCCAGCGGGTCGTTTTCGCCGTTTTCCACAGCGCTTTCCGCTGCGTCGGCCGCTTTGCGCACAACGGTCAGAATGGTGCCCTCTGTTGGCTTCATAACGGCCTTGTAGGCGGCGTTTGTGCCCGCGCGAAAGGCCGCTGCAACGTCTTGCGCGCCGGCTGTTTCCATGCCCTTGAAGCTTTTGGAAATGCCGCGGAAGATCAGCGAAAGAATTACGCCGGAATTGCCGCGTGCGCCGCGCAGCATAGAGGCTGCGGCGGTTTTGGCGGCTGTTTCGATCGTACAGTCGTCGGCCAGCGCAGCAATGTCTTTGGCAGCTGCGCCGATCGTCATGCTCATGTTGGTGCCGGTATCGCCGTCCGGTACGGGAAAAATATTCAGTGCGTCAACGGCGGCACGGTTGTTGCTGATGTTGTTGGATGCAGAAAGAATGCCGTCGCGAAACATTGCGCCTGTAATCATTGGTTTGTCCTCCGGTCAGTTTTTCAGTTGGTCAACGTACACGTTTACGGCTTCTACCTTCAGGTCGGTCGCTTCTTCTATCGTGTAGCGGACTTTATTCACAATGCTGCTGACGATCGCGCTGATGTTGATGCCGTAGGTCACAGCAATGTGCAGATCGATCGTCAGCAGGCCGTTTTCACTTCTTACGTTTACGCCCTGGTTGGTCGTGTCCAGATCATAGCGGCCTTTCAGGGCCGATTTGATGGCCTGCGCCGGGGTGGAGCTGACCATGCCGGCCACGCCGAAGCAGGACGATGCGGTTTTGCCGACCAGTTTCGAGAAATAGTTGTTGGTGATCTCGATATATCCGTTGGCGTTTTCCGTGCGTATCATAAATAAATACCTCCTTGGGGTTCAGTCTTCAAAATACCATTCTTCAATGTTTGAAAAATAATTTTTATATATACCCTGCATGTCGCCGTGCAGGTCTTTGGAATAACCGATGATGCCGCGGCGGTACACAAGCGGTACAAACGGCATTTCCGATGCAAATTCAGACACAAACGTCTCGATCTCGCTGCCGCCCATGTAGCTGGCGTAAGCTTTTGCACTGGCGCCGTTTTCATTAATGCCGTAGTGCAGCGCGCCGTCTTTCTGGAAAAACGGGTACAGGCACATGTCGTCAGACAGTTTCGTTTCGCCCAGATACAGCTCGTACTGGCCTTTTTCAAGCGCCTGCGTGTAATCGCTGTAGGAAAGCTGACGTACGTCAACGGTAAAGCCGACGGCTTCGAGCGCTGTTTCGATCACAGTGGCGGCAGCGGTGCGGCTGGCGTTTTCGCGGTTGACGATCAGGCGCACGGTGTTTTTGTTTAAATCGGCGCCGCTTTGCGTGATCGCCTGCTGTGCGGCGGATGCATTGCTGTCTTCGGCAAAGATGGCCGAAACTTCGGCCAGCGTGCAGGCAGGGTTAAAAATGGAGGTCGCTGCCAGGGCATACCCGTGGTAGGCGCTTTTGGCGATCGTGTCGCGGCTGATGGCCAGTGATACAGCCTGGCGCAAGGCGGCGTTTGACATAATGCTGCTTGACGCGGTGTTGAAGCCCAGGTACACCAGGTTGTTGATGTTGACCTGTTTGGTCTGGCTTTTGATGCTTTTGGCATCTTCGTCGTCCAGGCTGAAAAAGGCGTAGTCGATGTTGTCTATGCTGATGCCGTTGGCGATCGATTCGCTTGAGGCAATGTTGACCAGACGGATCGACTGGATAAACGGCTCAAAATCCTCTTTTTTCGTGTTTTGCACCAGCGTAATATTGCCGCTGTCGTCTTCGTCAAACGCATATCTGCCGCTGCCGAGGGGCAGGTCGCTGTCTATTTCAGAAGCTTTTAAAATAGGGAAGGTCAGCAGGCTTGCGGCGTTTGGGTTGGCGTAGGCCAGTTCGAAAACGATCGTGCTGCCCGCCCCGGCCGAGGCAGAGCGGATGCCGCTTAATGTGCCGCTGTAGATGGGCGAATCTTTGGCCGCCTCGAAAGAGGCCAGAATGTCGCCGCTTTGCAGGGCACTGCCGTCTGAAAAGACTGCGCCTGAGCGGTAAGTCACGTTCAGTGTCGTTGCGTCGGTAAATTCATAGCTGCCGGCCAGTTCCAGAATGGGGGAAAATGTTTCATCCAGCCGAAAGAGCGTGTCAAATACCAGGTCAGCGATCACAATGTTGTTTTGCGTTTCGGCTTTATACGGGTTTAGCGAGTCGGATTTTGTGTAGCTGATGCGCAGCGGCGTGTCGCTTTTCGGCGTGTCGGCCGGCTGGGTGGAAACGGTCGTGTCCTCCTCGCTTTCACCGCCGGAAGAGCAGGCAGCGAAGCTGAGCGCAATGACCCCCGCAAGAAACAGCGCCGTTATTTTTTTAAAACATTTTGGCATGTGTATCGTGTCCTTTAAAAGCGTATCCTCTGTACGCCGGTGGTCTTTTTTGTTTTTTCATCGATTTCAAAAATGCAGCCCTCGCACACACACGGGCCGTCCGGGTTGGTAAAGCGCGCAGGCAAGCCGGTGCGCATTTTTTCAATGGCTGCTGCCGGGTCCACGCCAAGCACGCTGTAATATGGGCCGGTCATGCCCAGGTCTGTCATGTAGCCGGTGCCGTTTGGCAAAATCTGCTCGTCGGCCGTCTGCACATGGGTGTGCGTGCCGAATACGGCGCTGACGCGGCCGTCCAGGAAAAAGCCCATGGCCCGTTTTTCGCCGGAGGATTCCGCGTGGAAGTCCACCAGAATGACGCCGGCGCCCATCTCCTGCAAACGGCTGATCTCGCGCTCTGCCGTGTCAAACGGATTTTCGCACGGCTCCAGGTAGGCGCGGCCGAGCAGGTTGATCACGCCGACCAGACAAAAACCCAGGTCCAGTACGGTGCTGCCGCGGCCCGGCGCTGTTCGATACAGGTTGGCCGGGCGCAGGATGCAGTCGTTTTCATCCAGATAGTTGTAGATCTCCCGCCGCCGCAGGGCGTGGTTGCCCAGGGTGATCACGTCGGCCCCGCTGTCAAAAATGTGCTGTGCCGACTGGGGCAGAACGCCGTTGCCGACCGCTGAGTTTTCCCCGTTTACGATCACGGCGCGGCAGCCAAACTCTTTTTTTATTTTGGGAAGAACACTTCTAAGATATTCGCACCCCTGTTTGGATACGACATCTCCGATCGTGGCTATTTTCATCTGTGTCTCTTTTCTGTTCTGCTTTTTGGAAATCTATTTAAGTTATTATACAATACCGCTTGCAAAAAAACAATGAAAAAAGGATTAATTCTTCCCCGCGGCGGCGTGCGGGTATTTTCGTATACCGACAAAAATACCCCGCAGCTGCGGGGCTTTTCACTTCTTCTTGTTGATTTTTTTCAGTTCGTTTGAGACTTTGGCGTAAAGCTTTGGCGTTTCATCCTCCTGCATGATCTCGTGGATCGTCTGGGTCGAGTGTGCGCGCCTTTTGAAAACGGCGCTCAACAGCCGGTGCAGCCAGGCAAGCGGCAGCAGAAGCGCACACTTTGCATAGGGGTACTGCTTTCTTAAATAGACGGCGCTGGGAAACAGCAGCGTCAGCAGCGCCTTCAGGCGTGTGGCCGGTGAAATGCGCCCGTCGTCGCCGATGCTGTTTTTCAAATAGATCTTGCCGGCGCCGCCGTTTTCAAACCCAAAAGCGCCGCCGCCAAGCACGATTTTTTCGGCGTGGGCATAAATACGGTCGAAATTCACGTTCTTTTTCACTTCCACCGGTGTGCCGAACCACTTTTTGCAAAGGTAAAACAAAAAGTCGGCCGTGCCGCTTTGCCCTTCTTTTTGCAGCAGCTCGTAAGCAGACGCTGCTTCTTCGGGCGTCAGGTGCGTCAGCAGCACGTCAATGTCCATAAACATTTTTATACCGGCGCCGCCGTTTTCAAAGTGGCGTATCAGGTGCTTTACAACGTAAACCAGGTGAAAGACCGGTTTTGGGAAAAAGGTGATGCCGTTTTCACTTGTGCACACCTCTTCAAAACGGTGCACATGTTCAAAGTCTTCGCCCAGACCCTTGTGCAGCTCGACCTCCTGCGCGCCGTCAAAAAACGCGGCCACGTCTGCATTCAGCGTGGCCCGGCGGAAGCCGGCCTGCTCCAGTGCGGCAACAGCAGCGGAAAATTGTTCGGGCTCAATGGCAATGTCGGTGTCGGCGCTGGTGCGCAGCTCGGGCTGCGGATAAAACCGGCCGATCTGTTCGCCCTTTACATAGGCGTGGCGGATGCCGGCCGCGCACAGCGCTTCTTCGGCGCGCTGTGCCGTGATGCGCATCATTTCGTGTTTTTGCAGGGTCTTGCCGAGCAGCTGCGTGAATTTAGACATGGTGCTGCCCTGCGGCCGAAGCTGCGGCGGCAGCAGCAGGATCTGTGCGGCCGCAATGCCGGCCACGTTGTGCGACAGGCCAAGCTTTAAGACAGACGGCCAGTCGGGGTCTTTGATTTTTGCCTGCTCGCCGCGTAAAAATGCGCCAAGCAGCGTAACAAATTGTTTTTCGCCGTTTGTCATGTTCAGCTCTCCTTTACCGGAACGGATGTGCCGGCAGTGTTAACGGTATATGTATATGCTGTGACCGGGTAAAATCTGCATTTTACCGCATGGCAGGCATTATTCCAGCCGCCAGTCGACGGGGTCGTTTGGGATCAGCCGGTTCGTTTTGGAAAAATGGCGGCAGCCGAAAAAGCCGTTGTGCGCAGAAAGCGGGCTGGGGTGTGCCGCCGTTAAAATGTGGTGGTTCGGGTTGGTGATCAGCTTTGCCTTGCTTTTGGCAAAGTTGCCCCACAGCAGAAAAACAATGGGCTTTTCCCGCTCGTTCAGCAGTTCAATAATGCGGTCGGTAAAGACCTCCCACCCAATGCCGCGGTGGCTGGCGGCCTGCCCGCCGCGCACGGAAAGCACGCTGTTGAGCAGCAGCACGCCGTTTTTGGCCCACGGCGTCAGGTCGCCGCATTTCGGAATGGGGTAGCCAAGGTCGTCGTGGTACTCTTTAAAAATGTTGACGAGCGACGGCGGCGGCGCCACGCCCGGTTTTACGGAAAACGACAGCCCGTGCGCCTGGCCGGGGCCGTGGTATGGGTCCTGCCCAAGGATCACAGCTTTGACGGCGTCGTAGTCTGTGATTTTCATGGCGTTGAACAGGTCGCACATGTTTGGGTAAACGGGGTAGGCCGGGTTTGCGTACTCGGCTTTTAAAAAGTTGTGGATCTTTATATAGTATTCCTTTTTGAATTCGTCTTGCAGCAGTTCGTCCCACGCATTGTCAAAATGCACCATCTTTTGTCCCCTCGCGCGCATTCTTGTTTTTTTATATATTTCAATACATTGTATCATGTTCTTCGGCTGCCTGCAAGTTTTCAAACATACAGTTTGTATATTTTTTACAATTCTTTTTTTGTCCGCTTATTTGCGCAGGCGGCTTTTGCGGCATAAAAAAACGCATGCAGATCGCTCTGCATGCGTTTTTGTGTAAAGGTCTTCGGCAAATTATTTCTGCCAATCCCAGTTGATGAAGCGGACTTTGATCGGTTCAGACTCGCTCGTGTTGCCGTTTACGTCGGTCACGATGACTTTTACCCACATGGAGCGCGGGCCTACGCCGAACGTCGGGGTGATGGTGGCGGTGCCGTCATCGTTGTTGGTGATGGTCGCTTCCGGCTCGTCTACCGACCAGTTGGCGGCAACGAACTGTACGCTGGCCACGTCGGCGTCGCCGGCGTCATACGACAGGGTCACCGACTGGCTCTTCCAGGTCTGGTACCACGGGGTGGTGTGGTAGATCACATTGCCGTCCACCTCGTCGTCGCCGTTGTTGGAGCCTTTCAGCGTAATGGTAACATCGCCGACCTTATTGTAGGCCTCCAGAGCCTGGTAAGCAGTCTGTACAGCGTCTGCTGCGGCGTCGACCACACTCTGCTGTTCAGCCGGCAGGTGCTTGTCGAGCGCATTTGCAGCGTCTACAGCAGCCTGCAGTGCATCGATCGAGGCCTGGGTATAAGAGTCTTTCAGGTTATCCTTATCCAGCATCAGCTGCGCTGTGGCAACGATGCTGTTCAGTCTGCTGTAATCGGCTTCTGCTTCGATCAGACCGGCAACAGCGTCGCGCACGGCCTGTGCAGCGGCAGCCACATCATTCTGCTGCAGAATGGTCGGGTTTGCGTCACGCAGGGCAATGGCAGCGGCCAGCGCGTTCTCCAGCATTTCGCGGGAGTGTTCGGTGTACTCGCTGTAGTTCGGGTCCAGCTTAGCGGCTTCGCCCTCGGCAATGGCTGCGTTCAGATCGCTCAGGTCAGCCGGCTTCAGGTCGTCGGCCGTCGGTGCAGCGGCAGCCAGTGTGGCTACTTCAGCAGCGACCTTGTCCTGCTCACGGATGCTGTAAGGCTGGTCAGCCAGAACCTGCTTTGCAGCAGCAATGGCTTCGGCATAAGCGGCCAGAGCAGTTTCTTCGTAATTGCCGCTGGCAACAAGTTCAGCGTATGCGGCGTCTGCTTCGGCAACAGCCTGGCTCAGGGCCGTGTAGTCGGCTCTCTGCAGCTGCAGGGCTTCGGTAGCGGCGATAACAGCGGCTTCCATTTCGTCTACGTCATCCTGTTCCAGAATGCTCGGCACGTTGGTCAGCATGCCGTTGGCCAGGTTGATCTGAGCCTTCAGAGCATTGACCGAGGCAATGGTGTAGTCCTCGCTGCCTTCTTCCGTCAGCTTGGCGTTGGCGGCATCCACAGCGGCCTTCAGCGCTTCTACGTTGGCGCGAAGCAGGTCAGCGTCGGTCGGCATCGCGGCTTTGACGGTTTCGGTCATCGCGTTGATCGTTGCCTGGTAGCGGCTGTCCATATTCGGTTCAATAGCGGCAGCCTGCTCCAGAGCGGCCTGCAGCTCTTCTTTGGCAGCAGTCTCATAGTTGGCAGCCTCGTCGCTGGCCAGGAAGTCCTCAGCGGCTTTTACAGCTGCGTCCAGCGCGGTGTAATCCGCGTCGGTGTAGGTGACTTCCATTTCTTTCAGTGTGGTGTACACACTGTCGACCTGTGTCATATCCTGCGTGTCCAGAACGGTCTGGGCAGCGCTGATGGCAGCTTCCATATCAGCAATGCTGTCTTCCGTCAGGTACTGGCGGTTTTCAGCCAGGAAAGCGTTCGCTTCGCCGATCAGCTCTTCCAGCTGTTCCAGCGTGTAGTTCGCGATCTGGTCCAGCTTGGCCTGTGCGTCCGCCAGGGCAGCGGCAGCTTCCTCAATGGCAGCCTGGTCGCGGGCATCCGTACCGGTCTTCAGCGCAACGGCAGCATCGTAAGCCGCGGCAAAAACATCGTAGCTTTCTTCGGTGTATTTGCCGTTGTTGCCGGCCAGATAAATGTCGGCGGCAGCTTTGATCGCAGCGTCCAGATTGGTGTAGTCGGCCGGGTTGTAGGCAACCATCGAAAGAGCACCGGTCAGGGCAGCTGCGGCGTTGTCGATCGCGGTCTGGTCGAGCGCGTCGTCACCCATCTGTGCCTGTGCGTTGGCCAGTGCAGTTTCCAGCGTGTCTTTGGAAAGCGCAGTCATGTACTGGCCGTCAGAGGCAAGCAGCGCTTCTGCTTCGCTGACGACGGCAGCCAAATCGCTCTTGTCCACAACAGTGATGTTGATGGTCACGGTGCCAGTGCCGGTTTCACCGGAGCCAGCGGGCGTTGGGAACGCCCATGTAGACATAGTCATATCCATAGTCGCAGTGTATGTACCTACAGTAGCATCCGGAATGTTGAGCGTGCCGACCCAATGATAAAATTCCGTATTTACCGTAATTTCATCGGCAATGGGGGTGCTGGGGGTTTTGTCGTTTGCTCTGTCACTGGGCACATAGGTTGCTGTGCTTGCCAGTTCATTCAAACTGTTGGTATACAACTTTGCTGAATCCCAACCGCTCCATTTTTTGGCGTTAACATAAAAATCAACGCTTACCACATCGCTATCAGACATTTTTACATAGGTGTACTCCAGCGTATCCTGCGGCTTGCTGCTTTTCAGGTCGTCAACAGTAGCATTGTAGTCTGTTGAAAAAGATACGCCAGCGCGCTCTTTGCTGTCTGTCAGGTACCATGTACCGGTGGCAGAAGCAACGTGACCCTGCTGTGCAGGGGTTTCTGCGGCGTCATCCGCGGCGAACACTACGGGCGTTGCAGAAAGCACCATGACAAGTGCCAAAAGCGCGGCCAGCAGCTTACGCGAAAAGCGGAGCGCCTTGTGTTTTTGAACCATTGGGTTCATCCTCCTTAAATAGTGTTTTATATTTTAGCGGCCTGCGCCGTTAAAACCAATTCGGGCAAGTTGCTGAACACTTGCACAGTATTTGCGGGATACAGGGCAACTTTGCCCGGTTGTGTTCATTAACTTATCTTGACAATACATTTTTACTACTTTTTTTTCGGGCTGTCAAGGGAATTTCAGTGTTTTTTCCGGCCTTTTTGCGCGCCGCGCCCGGCCGGATGTTTTTTGCCGCCGCTGCGCCGTTTTTTGTTTCTGCACATTTATAAATTTTTTCTAAACTCCTGCGCACCTGTTCGGTATTTTTGCTAAAGCTGTGCTGCGGTGGTCTTGAACAGCCTTTCCCCGAACCCGGGGAAGGCGGCCAGCCGCCCAGCGGCTGGGCCGGATGCGGGCGCAAAAAAACACAAATGTATAACAAGGATTATAATTTTAAAGAAAATTCCAAAAAAGCGGCTATACAACGGCGGTTTCGTGTGCTATAATATTACAGATATTTTGCGGCCGCCGGGGCTGAGGCTGCCGGCGCATTTTGCAGACTTTAACGGGAAAGGATGTTTCTTTATGGCATACAGAACGCACAACTGCAATGAACTGACTTTAAATGACCTTGGCAAAACCGTGTCGCTGGCCGGCTGGGTCGACACGATCCGCGACCACGGCGGCGTGGCGTTTATCGATCTGCGCGACGGTTACGGCGTGACGCAGGTCGTGGTGCACGACGGCGAGCTGTTGCAGGGGATCCGCAAGGAAACGGTTATTTCTATCACCGGCGAGGTCGTCAAGCGCGACCCCGAAACGGTCAACAAAAAGCTGGCGACCGGCGAGCTGGAAGTTACGGTACAGTCGCTGGAGGTGCTGGGCGAGTGCTCGCGCACGCTGCCGTTTGAGGTGGGTGAATCTACCGAAACACGCGAGGATGTGCGCCTGCAGTACCGCTTTCTTGACCTGCGCAATCCGAAGATGCACGACAATATTCTTTTCCGCAGCAAGGTGATCGCCTACCTGCGTGAAAAAATGACTTCGCTCGGCTTTACCGAGATCAACACCCCGATCTTAACGTGTTCTTCGCCCGAGGGTGCGCGCGACTACATCATTCCGTCGCGCAAGCACGAGGGTAAGTTCTACGCTTTGCCCCAGGCGCCGCAGCAGTTCAAACAGCTTCTGATGGTGTCCGGGTTTGACAAGTATTTTCAGATCGCGCCGTGCTTCCGCGATGAGGACGCCCGTGCCGACCGTTCGCCTGGCGAGTTTTACCAGCTTGACTTTGAAATGGCTTTCGCCACGCAGGACGATGTTTTTGCCGTAACGGAAGATGTGCTTTACAGCACGTTTGAAAAGTTTTCAGACGGCAAGGCCGTCAGCCCCGCGCCGTTTCGCCGCATCCCTTATGAGGAGGCCATGCTGAAATACGGCACCGACAAGCCCGATCTGCGCAACCCGCTGGAAATTTGCGATCTTTCCGCTTTCTTTGAAGATGTGGATTTCAAGCCGTTCCAGAAAAAGATCGTGCGCGGCATCGTGGCGCCCGGCTGCGCCAAAATGAGCAAGTCGTTCTTTGAAAAACTGCTCGAGTATGCGCTTTCGATCGGCATGAAAGGCCTTGGTTACATCACGGTGCTGGAAGACGGCAGCTATAAGGGCCCGATCGCCAAGTTCCTGAGCGATGAAAAGAAAGAGGAACTGCGTACGATGCTTGGACTGAAGCCCGACGACACGCTTTTCTTCATCAGCGACGCCAAGAAAGTCGTTGACCTTTACGCAGGGCAGATCCGCACGGCGCTCGGCGAAAGAATGGATATTATCGATAAGGACCGCTTTGAACTCTGCTTTATCACCGATTTCCCGATGTATGAACGCGACGAAGAGGGCAAGCTTATCTTTACGCACAACCCGTTTTCCATGCCGCAGGGCGGGATGGACGCGCTTTTGAACGACGACCCGCTTACCATCAAGGCCTATCAGTACGACATCGTCTGCAACGGCGTAGAGCTGTCCTCCGGCGCTGTGCGTAACCACCGCCCCGACATCATGATCAAGGCGTTTGAACTGGCCGGTTACACGGCGGAAGATGTGGAAAAGAAATTCGGCGCTCTGTTCAACGCATTTCATTACGGCGCGCCGCCGCATGCCGGCATGGCGCCCGGCGTGGACCGCATGCTGATGCTGCTGCGCGGCGAGGAGAACATCCGCGAGGTCATTGCCTTCCCGATGAACTCCAATGCGCAGGATCTTCTGCTCGGCGCACCGAATTATGTGACCGAACAGCAGCTGCGCGAGGTGCACATCAAGCTGCGCCGCCCCGTAGAAAAAAACTGAGGTGAAATCTTATGACGATCGATGAAAAACTGGTAAAGTACCTGGAAAGCCTGGCCAGGATCGAGCTGACGGAAAAAGAAGAAAAGAAGATCGGCGCCGAGCTGCAGGAGATCCTCACCTACATGGACAAACTGAACGAACTGGACACGACCGGTGTGGAGGCGATGAGCCACAGCTTCCCGGTCACAAACGTGATGCGTCCGGACGAGGTGCGCCCGTCTGTGGACACGGCCGAGATTTTGGCCAACGCGCCGCATAGCCAGGACGGCTGCTTTGTCGTGCCGAAAACGGTGGAATAAGGAGGACAGGATGGATATTCGTGATTTCAGTGCACTGGATCTCTCCGCCGCCATTCGCGCCGGCAAGATCAAGGCGGCCGAAGCGGTGGAAGCCGTTGCGGCCGAGATCCAGGCCAAAGATGAAAAATACAACTGCTACATTTCTTATGATACGGAACGTGCGCTGGCCGAGGCCGAGGCCGTGCAAAAGCGCATTGACGCCGGGGAAAAGGTAGGCGTTTTGGCCGGTGTGCCGGTTGCCGTTAAGGACAACATCTGCACAAAAGGCATGCTGACGACCTGCGCTTCGAAGATCCTTTCCAATTTCAGGCCGCCTTACGATGCAACGGTCATCCGCCGTCTGCGCGCAGCGGGCTGCATTCCGTTCGGCAAGCTGAATATGGACGAGTTCGCCATGGGTTCCACAACGGAAACATCTTATTACGGCGCTACGAAAAACCCGTGGAACGCCGGCCGTGTGCCGGGCGGCTCCTCGGGCGGTGCGGCAGCTGCCGTTGCGGCAGGGGAGGCATTTGTCGCCCTCGGTTCGGATACCGGCGGTTCCATCCGCCAGCCCGCGTCGTTTTGCGGCGTTACGGGGCTCAAGCCTACTTACGGCGCTGTTTCGCGCTATGGTTTGATCGCTTATGCTTCGTCGCTCGACCAAATCGGCCCGCTGGCCGGCAGCGCGCTCGACGCTGCGGCGCTTTTCTCCGTCATCTGCGGCAAGGATGAAAAAGACGGCACGTCCATCCAGACACCGTCTGCCTTTTCGCTCGACAACGTGCGCGATTTCGATCTGAGCGGCAAAACGGTCGGCATTCCGGCGGACTTCTTCGGCGACGGCATCGCGCCCGATGTGGCCGAAGCTGTGCAGAAAGCGGCCGATGTGTTCCGCTTCCTGGGCGCCACGGTCGAAACGTTCCCCATGCCTATCGTGGAATACGCCGTGCCGGCTTATTATATTATCGCCTGCGCGGAGGCGTGCTCCAACCTGTCCCGTTTTGACGGCATCAAATACGGCTACTCGGCTGAGGGCTGTGAAAATCTGCGCGACGTTTATTTCAAGTCCCGCAGCGAGGGCTTTGGGCAGGAAGTTAAAAAGCGTATCATGCTCGGCAACTTTGTGCTTTCCAGCGGCTATTATGATGCTTATTACAACAAGGCGCTGCAGGCCAAGGGGCTGATCTCGGCCGCATTTCAGCAGGCGTTTGCCAAGTATGATTTTCTGCTTGGCCCGGTCGCGCCGACCACGGCGCTGAAGCTTGGCGAAGGCCTTTCTGACCCGCTGCAGATGTATCTGGGCGATATTTATACGGTCATGATCAACATTGCCGGTCTGCCGGCCGTTGCGCTGCCGTGCGGTTTTGACAAAAACGCCATGCCCATCGGCATGCAGCTGATCGGCCGCCCGTTTGAGGAGGAGACCATCCTCGGCGCCGGCTACTGTTTCCAGAATGCGACCGATTTCCACAAACAAAGACCAACTGTGAAGGAGTGAGGACATGCCGGAATACGAGCTTGTGTGCGGCCTGGAGGTGCACACGGAATTAGCCACCAAATCTAAAATCTTCTGTTCCTGCACAACAGCGTTCGGCGGCGAGCCGAACACGCATGTGTGCGAGATCTGCTCGGGCATGCCGGGCACCCTGCCGGTCGTCAATGAAAAGGTCGTGCAGTACGCCATCAAAACCGGCCTTGCCACCAACTGCACCATCACGCAGTACAATAAATTCGACCGCAAAAACTATTTCTATCCCGACCTGCCGAAGGCTTACCAGATCTCGCAGCTGTACCTGCCGATCTGTCAGAACGGCTGGGTCGAGATCCATGACTCGAAAAACGGCGGCATGAAAAAGGTCAGGATCAAAGAGATCCATATGGAAGAGGATGCCGGCAAGCTTGTGCACGACGCTTACAGCGACAGTACGCTGGTGGATTTCAACCGCTGCGGCGTGCCGCTGCTCGAGATCGTTTCGGAGCCGGACATCGCGTCGCCGGACGAGGCTGTGGAGTATGTGGAAAAACTGCGCGAAATTTTGCAGTTTATCGGTGCGTCCGACTGCAAGATGCAGGAGGGTTCGCTGCGCGCCGACGTCAACGTGTCGGTCCGTCCGGCAGGGGCGCAGGAATTCGGCACGCGCACCGAAATGAAAAACATCAACACCTTTAAGGGCATCCACCGTGCCATTGAGCACGAGTCTGCGCGCCAGATCGATCTGCTGGAGGACGGCAAGTCCGTCACACAGGAGACGCGCCGCTGGGACGATACGCGCGGTATCTCCTACGCCATGCGCAGCAAAGAGGATGCGCAGGACTATAAATATTTCCCGGAGCCGGATCTGCCGCCGCTTTCGATCTCAGACGCCACGATCGACCTGATGCGCGCCGGCCTGCCGGAGCTGCCGGCGGCCAAAAAAGCGCGTTATATGGAAGAATACGGCCTGTCGCAAAAAGATACGGACAATATCTGCTCCAGCGTTTACCTGGTGCGCGTGTTTGAAAAAACGGCAGAGGTCACCGGCGACGCAAAAGAGAGCGCCAAGTGGGTGCTGGGCGAGCTGATGAAGCTGCTCAACGACACCTCCACGCTGCCCGAAAACATGCACTTTGCACCGGAATCGCTCGGCAAGGTTATTTTGATGCTGAAAGACGGCAAAATCAGCCGCGATTCCGCCAAAAAAACGTTTGAGGCCGTGTTTACGGATGATGTGGATCCCGAGGCTTATGTAAAAGACAACAACATGGGTCTGATGAACGACACCGGCGCGATCCGCGACGCAGTCGCCGAAGTGCTTGCAAACAACGAAAAGGCCGTCAATGAGTATAAAGGCGGCAAGGAAGCTTCGTTCAATTACCTGATCGGCCAGTCCATGCGCGCCTTGCGCGGTAAGGCGCCGGCCGCAGAGGTTACCAAAATTTTAAAAGAATTACTTGGTTAAAAAGACAGTGTCCTGTTTGTAAATGGGACACTGTTTTTTGTTATAATTTGAAAAAGTAGTTTTTGCCTTTCTGCATAGCAAATGAATTTGTGCAAACAATAACTGTGTATTCTTTTGTTTGGGTGATTTTTATGCAAATGATCGGCAAAACCGTGAAATTGGACCATCCGGCCGTCATCACCGGCAGCGCCGGTGTGGCCGGGAAAAAAGAGGCCGAGGGACCGCTGGGTACAGAGTTTGACCAGGTGTATGAGGACACCACGCTTGGCCAGGATTCCTTTGAACTGGCGGAGGCAACGCTGCTGCGTGACGCGGTTACGCGCGCCCTGGAGGCAGCCGGCAAAGCGCCGGGGGATGTGAATTTTATCCTCAGCGGCGACCTGCTCGACCAGTGCACAAGCTCGTGTTTTGGCCTGCAGCCGCTTGAAATACCTTATATCGGCATGTATGGCGCCTGCTCCACGATTACATTGACTATGGCTACGGCGGCCATGCTGGTGGATGCCGGAGCGGATTGCTGTGTCTGTTCCACCTCCAGCCATTTTTGCTCCAGTGAAAGGCAGTTCCGTTTTCCACTGGAATATGGCGGCCAGCGCCCGCCGACGGCGCAGTGGACCGTCACCGGCGCCGGCAGCGCCGTGTTGGAAAAGCGCGGCGAGGGCGTAAAGGTAACGCATGTGCACATCGGCACCGTTACAGACTACGGCGTGACCGACGCCAACAATATGGGCGCCGCCATGGCGCCCGCCGCAGCGCGGACCATTGGCGACTTTCTTTGTGACACAAAGACGGCGCCGCAGGATTACGATATGATTTTGACCGGTGATTTGGGCTATACCGGCTCTACGCTGCTTTATGAATTGCTGGAGGATAAAAATATTAACATCCGCGCGCAGCACAAGGACTGCGGCCTTTTGATTTTTGACCGCGAGGCGCAGGATGTGGGCGCGGGCGGCTCCGGCTGCGGCTGTGCCGGCAGCGTGCTGTGCTCTTATATATTAAAACAGATGCGTTCGGGCAGGCTGCACCGCGTGCTCGCCGTTGCCACCGGCGCGCTGATGAGCCCTACCTCCAGCAAACAGGGCATGCCGATCCCCGGCATTGCGAACGCTGTTTTGCTGGAAGCATAAGTTATATTAAGCTTTAAAATTCAAGCGGACTGTTTTGCAGTCCGCTTATTTTGCGTATTGTTGTTATCATGAACAAGTTTCTGTGATCGGCTTGACAACCGGGGCCATAGTGGGCTATAAATATTTTGTTATGACTGTCAAAAACGGCAAATCTTTAAAATCAGGTGGGGCGGAAAGATATGAGGCGTAATGTGCGTTTTCAGTACCATTTTGAACCGCAAAAAGGCTGGATGAACGACCCGAATGGGTTGATTTATTTTCGCGGGCAGTACCACGCGTTTTTTCAGCACAACCCTTATGCGCCGCGATGGGGCAAAATGCACTGGGGCCATGCTGTGAGTTCAGATCTGATCCACTGGCAGGAGCTGCCGATCGCCCTGTACCCGGATCAGGCGTATGAAAATGCAGGCGGGTGCTATTCCGGCTCTGCCGTCGAAAAGGACGGAAGGCTTTATTTGTTTTATACCTCCGTGTCCCGCAGGTGGGGCCAGACGCAGTCTGTGGCCTACAGCGACGACGGCATCCATTTTACCAAGTACGCCGCGAACCCCATGATTCCGGAAAATCCGCTTGGGTATTCAGATTTTCGCGACCCGAAAGTCACATGTATAGACGGCAAATACTACATGGTCGTTGGAACGGGTGATAAATGCATGGGTAAAGTGCTGCTGTTTGCCAGTGCAAATTTGTTGCAGTGGGAATACATTGGCGTCCTTTTTGAGGGAACGGAGTACGCCGAGTGCATGGAATGCCCGGATTTTTTTAAGCTTGGCTCCAAATATGTGCTGATGTTTTCCAAAATTCACGAGAAAGAGCGCGCCGTCCATTTTGTGGTAGGCGATTTTGTGAACGGCAAGCTTGTCAATTATACAATCAGCCGCCCGGAGTGGGGACCGGATTTCTATGCGCCGCAAACATTACTCGCCGGCGAACGTTGTATTATGATCGGCTGGATGTACCATTGGGGCAAGCGTGCGCCGCTTGGGTGTAAATTCGCCGGCGCGCTGTCGATTCCCAGAGAGCTGACGCTGTCCGGCAATGCTGTTCAGAATTATCCCGTGCAGGAGGCACGGCCGCTGCTCAAAAAAGAAAGTCCCTATGTGCAGGCGGAGGACAACCGGCTTATTCTGATAAACCGGCGTAAACAGAAAACGATCCGGCAACTGCCGTTCATAGAAACGGTGGATATATTGGAAGACACAAAATCAGTGGAAGTGTTTGTCAACGGCGGCGCAGCGTCGTTTAGCTACTGGTTGAAGTAATGTGGATGGAGACTATCATTTTTATAAAAAGGCACATGGTACTTTTGCTGAAAAAACGGCTTTTATGCACTGGGATTTCTCAAACATAATGCAGGCGCAGTAAAGTGAAACACACGAAAGTTATGAAAGTCTAAAGTTTGAATTCTGATATTTATTTAACTTTTTTTGAGGGTGGGAAAAATGGAAACTTTACAAGACCGTTTGTGCGCATTGTTTTAATCAAAATGGCAAAATTTATGCGATCGATGAAAAGGTGGAACTCCCGGCGCAACCGGCACAGAATTTATTTTTCCAATAACGGCCTGATTTTTGTGTCATACGATCATGGTTATACGTTTTATGAAATTATTTGATC
>ERZ1090878.557-NODE-559-length-19975-cov-8.030622_pt1 | contig 19975 bp, 17 predicted proteins | sample MGYA00478473_ERZ1090878 | MGnify/ENA primary metagenome ERZ1090878 (study PRJEB33644, sample SAMEA5815720) | chicken gut metagenome | biome: Chicken; feature: Gastrointestinal Tract; material: Caecum | place: Ireland | collected 2019-01-01 | study: A study of the... | reverse complement strand
ATCTACACTTCTAGCTTCGTCGGCAGCGTCAGATGTGTATAAGAGACAGCTGCGGCTTGCCGTTTTGTTCGGCGGCGCGTCCAGCGAGCATGACGTTTCGCTCATGTCCGCCGGCGGCGTGCTTTCGCACATAGACCGCGACAAGTATGAACTTTACCTGCTCGGCATCACGAAAGACGGGCAGTGGTACCTTTACACCGGGCCGCTTGACCTGCTGCCCGGCGACAAGTGGGTGAACAGCGGCTTTTGTGAGCGCGCGGTCATCTCGCCCGACGCTTCGGTGCACGGCATCGTGACCGAGTCGGGCAAAACCATCCGGCTCGACGCCGTCTTTCCGGTGCTGCACGGCAAAAACGGGGAGGACGGCACCCTGCAGGGGCTTTTGCAGCTGGCCGGCCTGCCGTTCGTGGGCTGTGCGTCCACGGCCTGCGGCGTGTGCATGGATAAGCGCATCACAAACGCCATGGCCGATGTCTACGGCATTGCCCAGGTGCCGTGGTGCAGCACCAGCGTGCACGACTACCGCAAGGACCCGGCCGCTTTTCGCGACGCGGCCGTTCAAAAGCTCGGCTTCCCGATCTTTGTGAAGCCCGCGAATGCCGGCTCCAGCGTCGGCATCTCCAAGGCGGGCGACATGGCGTCGCTCGAGGCGGGCATTGAAAAGGCGTTTCGCGAGGACAACAGCATTATTTTAGAGGCGTTTGCCGACGGGTTTGAAGTGGAGTGCGCCGTGCTCGGCAACGACGACCCCGTGGCGTCCGACGTGGGCGAGATCCTTTCGGCGAACGAGTTTTACGACTATGAGGCCAAGTACTTTAACGCCGCGTCCAAAACGGTCATCCCGGCCGGCATCGGCGAGGAAAAGCGGCGCGAGGTGGCCGAAGCGGCCGTGCGCGCCTTCAAGGCGTTTGGCTGCGCCGGGCTTGCGCGCGTGGACTTTTTCGTGTCGCGCAGCGACGGGCGCGTGCTCTTTAATGAAATCAACACCCTGCCCGGCTTTACGCCCATCAGCATGTACTCCATGCTGTTTGAAGCGGCCGGCGTGCCCTACAGCGAGCTGATCGACCGCCTGGTGGACCTGGCGGTGCAGAGGGGAACAGATTTCTGATGGCGCATACGCAGGATGTGATGATCGAAATGAAAAGCGCCCAGCGCGTAGACGGCGAGCGCGACTGTGCCGAAACGTTCGTGCGCGGCCGCATCGGCGAGCGCGACGGTCTGTTTTTCATCGAGTACAGCGAGCAGGACGAGGAGACGGGCGCCGGCGTGTGCACCGTGATCGAACTGCTGCCGGACGGCGGCGTGCAGATCCGGCGTTCGGGCCCGTCGGTGGGCTGCTACCGCGTCAGCCTGCAGCGGCGCCATTTGTGCACGTTTGCCACGGCGTTCGGCGAGCTGATGTTCGGCTTTACCGGGCGCGAGATCTTGTTTGAGCACGGCGAAAACGGCGGGCGGCTGTTTCTGCGCTACGATCTGGACACGAACGGGCTGCTCGCTTCTGAAAATGAGATCGATTTAAAATACACGGTTTTGGAGAACTGATTATGGATATGGTAAAAACGGCGCAGCAGCAGCTGCGTGAAAAAATCATGGAGGCACTCGGCCGCGCGGTTTCTGCCGGCGACCTGCCACAGGAGCCTGTGCCGGGCTTCATCATCGAGGTGCCGGCCAACCGGCAAAACGGCGATTTTTCGTCCAATGTGGCCATGGCCTCGGCCAGGGCGTTCAAAAAAGCGCCGCGCCAGATCGCCGAGGCGATCCTTTCCCACATCGACCTTGCCGGCACTTATTTTGACCGCTGCGAGGTGGCGGGCCCCGGGTTCATGAACTTCTTTCTCGGCCCGGCGTTTTACGCCGCGGTCGTGAGCGGCGTGCTCGACGAGGGCGAAAAATACGGCCGCTCGGACTACGGAAACGGCAAAAAGGTGCTGGTGGAATTCGTTTCGGCCAACCCCACCGGGCCGATGCACATCGGCAACGCGCGCGGCGGCGCCATCGGCGACTGCCTGGCCGCGGTGCTGGAGCAGGCCGGCTACGAGGTGTCGCGCGAGTTCTATGTGAACGACGCCGGCAACCAGATCAACAAATTCGCCCTGTCGCTGGAGGTGCGCTACCTGCAGCTTTACCGCGACGGCGTGGAGATGCCGGAGGACGCTTACCACGGCGCCGACATCACCAAACATGCGAAAAATTTTGCGGCCCGCTACGGCGAGTGCTATGTGGACGCTTCGTCCGAGGTGCGCCGCAAGGCGCTTGTGGACTTCGCCCTGCCGAAGAACATTGCCGGGCTGGAGCACGACCTGGCCGAGTACCGCATCCGTTACGACAACTGGTTCAAAGAGAGCACGCTGCACGCCGACGGTTCGGTGCAGCGGGTGATCGACGCGCTCAAAGAACGCGGCGTGACCTATGAAAAAGACGGCGCGCTCTGGTTTAAAGCCAGCGAATTCGGCAACGATAAAGACATCGTGCTGGTGCGCGCAAACGGCGTGCCCACCTACATCGTGCCCGACATCGCCTACCATTACAACAAGCTGGTGACGCGCGGCTACGACCTGGCCATAGATGTGCTCGGCGCCGACCACCACGGCTATGTGCCGCGCATGCGCGCGGCGCTGACGGCGCTCGGGCTCGATGCCGACCGCCTGCACGCCGTGATCATGCAGATGGTGCGCCTGGTGCGCGGTGGCGAAACCATCAAGCTTTCCAAGCGCTCGGGCAAGGCCATCACGCTGAACACCCTGCTGGAGGAGGTGCCGATCGACGCGGCGCGCTTCTTCTTCAACCTGCGCGAACCGAACGCGCACTTTGATTTTGACCTGGATCTCGCGGCGGAAAAGACGAACGAGAACCCGGTCTACTATGTGCAGTACGCGCATGCGCGCATCTGCTCCATCCTGAAAAAAGCGCAGGAAAACGGCGTTTCGCTGCGCGCGGCCACGGCCGAGGAGCGCATGCGCCTGACCTCTGCCGAGGAGCGCGAGCTGATCCATCACCTGGCGCGCCTGCCCGGCGAGTATATTGCCGCGGCCGACGCTTATGACCCGGCCCGCATCACCCGCTATGTGGTGGAAGTGGCCACCCTGTTCCATAAGTTTTACAATGCCCAGCGCGTACTGGACGACGACCCTGCCCTGACGGCCGCCCGGCTCGATCTGTGCCGTGCCGTCAACCGGGTGATCGAAAACGTGCTGGCTGCTTTAAAGATCACTGCGCCGCAGCAGATGTGACGCAGGAAAGGGGATTTTTGTGAATCGATTTGAATTGTCAGTGCTGCGCGGCATCGGCAAAAAGCTGCTCTATTACGCGTATAAAGACCCGAAAAAGAATATCCCGCGTGCCCTGCGCTTTGCCAAAAAGTTTGCCGGCAGCATGTTTACCGAGTCCACGTTTACGTTCCCGCTCGACGTCGTGAACAACGAAAAAAACATCTGGCACCGCTATCTTTTTGACCTGCTTGACCAGATCGACGGGGAATTTCTGCGTCAAATGGTGCTGACCTTTGCCGTGGACTGCGGCTATGTGGGCACCAGGACCCTGCGCAAAAACCGCGAGGTCTACCAGTGCAACATCCCCTGGGTCATTTTGATGGACCCGACTTCGGCCTGCAACCTGCGCTGCAAGGGCTGCTGGGCGGCGGAGTACGGCCACAAGTCCAACCTGGCGCTGGACGATATGCGCCGCCTGATCAAAGAGGCCAAGGCGCTCGGCACCCACTTCTTTATGTTCACGGGCGGCGAACCGCTTGTGAAAAAGAAAGAGGTGCTCACCCTCTGCCGTGAAAACCCGGACTGCATTTTCCTGGCCTTTACAAACGGCACGCTGGTGGACGACGCGTTTTGCCGGGAAATGCTCGCCTGCAAAAACCTGACGCTTGCCCTGAGCATTGAGGGCAGCGAAGAGACGAACGACGCGCGCCGCGGCGACGGCGTTTACGGCAAGGTGCTTTCGGCCATGGCCACACTGCGCCGCAACAAGTGCCTGTTCGGCATTTCGGTCTGCTACACCTCGCAGAATTACGAGGCCGTCACCAGCGACGCGTTTTACGACAAAATGATCGAAGCGGGCGTAAAATTCGCCTGGTATTTCCACTACATGCCGGTCGGCTCCGACGCCGACAAGTCGCTGCTGCTCACACCGAAGCAGCGCGAACACGTTTACCGCCAGATCCGCCAAAAGCGCGACAAGTACACCGGCAAACCGCTCTTTACCGTGGATTTCCAGAACGACGCCGAGTACGTCGGCGGCTGCATCGCCGGCGGGCGCAACTACTTCCACGTCAATTCCGAGGGCGACATCGAGCCCTGCGTCTTTATCCATTATTCCGACCGCAACATCAAAAACACCTCGGTGCTCGAGGCGCTGCAGTCGCCGCTTTTCAAGCGCTATTTCATGGGGCAGCCTTTTAACGACAACATGCTGCGCCCCTGCCCGATGCTGGAAAATCCGCAGGCGCTGCGCGACATCGTGCACGAAACGAACGCCCGCTCCACCAACCTTTTGCAGCCGGAGCCGGTCGATGCGCTCTGCGCCAAGTGCGACGATTATGCCGCGGCCTGGGCGCCTGCGGCCAAGCGCATCTGGGAGGAAAAGGCGCGCTTTAAACCCAAGACCCAGTATTACCGCGACATGGTAAAGGAGAAGAAGGATGAAAATTGAAACGATCACGCTTTCAAACGGCGTGGAAATGCCCGTGATCGGGCTTGGCGTCTATAAATCCGGCGAGCAAACGTACGACGCGGTGCGCCGTGCGCTGGAGCTTGGCTACCGCCACATCGACACGGCCGCGTTTTACGGCAACGAAGCCGATGTGGGCCGCGCCGTGCGCGACAGCGGCATTCCCCGCGAAGAGATTTTTGTCACCACCAAGCTGTGGAACGACGACCAGCGCGCCGGTGCCCAGCAGGCCGCGTTTGAAAAAAGCCTGCAAAATCTTGACCTTGGCTACATCGACCTTTACCTGGTGCACTGGCCGGTGCCCGGCAAGTATACCGAAACCTGGAAATACATGCAGTCGTTTTACGACAGCGGAAAGGTGCGCGCCATCGGCGTCAGCAATTTTCTGGCGCACCATCTGGAGGATATTTTCCTGCTCGGCGGCGTAACGCCAATGGTCGACCAGTTCGAGTGCCACCCGGCCTGCGCCCGCCCGGCGCTGCGCGGCTACTGCCGCAGCCGTTCCATGGTGCCCGTTGCCTGGAGCCCGCTGGCACGCGGCCGCTATTTTGACGACGAGCGCATCCGCGAGATCGCCGAGCGCCATAAGAAAACGCCGGCACAGGTCATTCTGCGCTGGGACTACCAGCACGGCGTGGTCACCATCCCGAAAACGGTCAATCCTGAACGTATGACGGAAAATGCCGACATTTTCGATTTCTCCCTTACGGATGACGAAATGGCGCTGCTCGACTGGATGGACAAAAACGACATGCACGGCGACCCCGACAACTTCGACTTTTAATTCGAGGGAACACCTTGTAAACAGCGGCGGCCTGCCCGGTAGTAAATGCTCGTAAAGGGCGGCGGACTGTTTCGGTGCAAGCGTGCATGGCAAAGCGCGATGATCTCTCAGCGGCTTGCCCGGTAGTAAATGCTTGTAAAGGGGAACGGCTCGTTTTGGTGCAGGCGTGCATGGCAAAGCGCAATGATTTCGCAGCGGCTTGCCCGGTAGTAAATGCTCGTAAAGGGCAGCGGCCTGTTTTGGCGCAAGCGTGCATGGCAAAGTGCAATGATCTCGCGGCGGCTTGCTCCCGGCATCGTTGCCGCAGATTTGAATATGAATAAAACAAACAGCCTTCCATTCAGGGAGGCTTTATTTATACGACGCTCTGCTTTCTCTTTAGAAAGGTCTTGTATTATTTTTCATATACAACATGTCTGCCCTGCGGATAAGCGAGCAATGGTCGCCTGCAGGAATCTGCGCAGGCAAAAAGGATGGTAAGAAAATGGAACCAAAAATCTACGACCGCCGTGCCATCTGCGCCCTGCTTGACGCACATGGCATTGCCTACACGCTGGCCGAACACCCGCGCGTTTACACTTCGGCCCAGGGCGACGCGCTGGCGCTCCCCTTTGCCCGGTCGGTCGCGAAAAATCTGTTTATGTGCAGTGAAAAGAAAACGGCCTATTTCCTGTTTTCCCTGCGCGCCCACGGCCGGGCAGACCTAAAAGCGCTGGCGGCGGCCGTGGGGGAAAAGCGGCTGCGCTTTGCCACGGAAGACGACCTTTTCACCCTTTTGCACCTGGAAAAGGGCGCGGTCACACCGTTCGGCGCGCTGAATGATGCCGGCGGGCGCGTTGCGGTTTATCTGGACGCTTCGTTTGCCGGGCAAAGCATTGCCGTGCACCCAAACGACAACGGCGCCACGCTCTGCCTGGCGACAAACGACCTGGTGTCGGTCCTGCAAAATGCCGGTCACTGCGTCTGTTTTCTGCCGCCGCTGCAGGAAAGCCTGCCGGCCGCACCCCAAAACGGCGCGCCGCCCGCATGAAGATGACAAGGAAATCACGCCGAATCGTAAAGGTAATCACTTTACAAATCATCTGAAACGCCCGCACGTTTTTTTGTGCGGGCTGATTTTTTTGCCGGCCGAATGCAGTGCAGGCATTTTGACTGTTTGCGCTGTTTTGGCCGATATTTGCCTTGTTTTACACTTGTTTTTGAATAACGCTTTGCTGCGCAAGCCCGTTTTCGGACTGTGCGCTTTTTAAGCAGATGCATTGTAAAGTGTTTTGCCTTTACGAATGTAAAGTACATGGATTTACAAAATACGACGATTTTAGGTAATATATAACCTAAAGCGAGGCTGCGCTTTTTCACCGTATCCGTTTTTGCAGGCGTGGGTGGTTTTCGAAATCCGCTGCACTTTTTTGGAAATGCCGCTATGCGCTTGCGTGGCCACAGGTGATTCTGTATAATAGAGTTGCGGCATTGTCGCGAAACGGAGGAGATTTTATGTCTATACAAATTGCAAACCTGGAAAATGAAGAAAGAAAAATCACGGCCAGTCTCGGCTGCCTGCATGTGCTGGAATATGCGCGCGACTGCAGCGTGTCGCCCTGGAACGCGGCGGACCAGTACTTTATGGCCAAAATGGGTGTGCGCCGCCGCCAGATCATGGCGCAGCTGGACGGCTCGGTCGGCGTAGTGACACAGGCCGGCGCCATGCAGTGGACGGCCGGCGCAGTAAAAGCCACCAGCGGCATCAAAGGCGCCGGCGATTTCCTTGGCAAGCTGGTCAAGGGCGCGGTCACCAAGGAATCGGCCGTAAAGCCGGAATACGTCGGCAGCGGCGTGCTGATGCTGGAACCGACTTATAAATACCTGATTTTGCAGGATGCGGCAGCCTGGGGCGCCGGCGGCATGGCGGTGGAAGACGGCATGTTTTTGGCCTGCGAAAGCAGCGTTTCACAAAAAGTTGTTGCGCGCAAAAGCATTTCTTCCGCCCTGCTCGGCAACGAAGGGCTTTTCAACCTCTGCCTGCGCGGCAGCGGCGCCGTAGCGCTGGAAAGCAACGTGCCGGCTGAGGAACTGATCGAGGTGCAGTTGAACGGCGACGAACTGAAGATCGACGGCCGCATGGCGATTTGCTGGTCGGCCGATCTGGATTTCACGGTCGAGCGCGTCACGCGCACGCTGGCCGGCTCTGCCGTCAGCGGCGAAGGCTTCGTCAACGTGTACCGCGGTACCGGGCGCGTGCTGATGTCGCCGGTCGCGCCGAGCGACAGTCTGTTTGCCGCCACCAATTCCGTCGGCTCCAAAGCAGCGGATCCGTCCAGCAACACGTTCGGCCAGTAAGCCGGGTGCGCTCTGCTTCGCGCCTTGTGCACGGCCTTAACACAAAAGAAGGTACCTTATGTTGTTTGAACATTTACGTCTGAAAAAAGAACTGAAGCGTCTGCCGTGCGACATTCTTCTGGTCGCCGGCCAGTCCAACGCGCAGGGCTACGGCCGTGGTGACAGTGCTTTTCGCTACAAGCCGCATGCGCCGGTCTACCAGCTGAAGCCGCGCGGCGGCGTTGCACTGGCAAGGGACACGCGCTACCGCGGCGGCAGTGTGGGCACTTCCTTTGCCCTCTATTTTGCCCAGGCGTATTTAGATGCCGGCCTGCTGCCGCCCGGCCGCGGCCTTTTGGTCGTCAATACAGCTGTGGGCGGCACCGGCTTCACGGACCGGCGCTGGGGCATGGACGACGACCTTTACCCACGCATGCTCCGCATGGCGCGACGGGCTTCGGCGCTGCATCCGCAAAATAAAATTACGGCGTTTTTGTGGCACCAGGGGGAAACGGACGTGCAAAACGGCATGGACCCGGTCGCATATGCGGCGGCGCTTCGCACGCTGATCTGCAGTGCGCGAACGGCTCTGCAGATCGGGCAGGTGCCGTTTGTCAGCGGCGCCATGGTACCCGAATGGATGCAGGAAAACCCGTTTTCGTTTGAGATCGCGGCCGCCACGCGCAGCCTGATGCACAGCCTGCCGCACTGCGGTTATGTGGAAAGCGACGGGCTGGCCGGCAACACACGGCCGGATCACATCCACTTTTCCAGAAAAAGCTGCGCCGAACTGGGCAAACGCTATTTTTCGGCGTATGCCGCCCTGCGTGCCGGGCAGGCCCCGCAGGCGGACGCGAATGTACTTTTGTAAAGCGAATTGCTTAACATGACAAGAAAATAACTTTACAAACATATCCGCATATTATTAGGAAAGGCCGCCGGGCAAAACCCGGCGGCCTGTTTGTTTTACTGTGGATCAGCGATTTTCCGCTTTATTTAATGACGCGCACTTTGATCACGCCGTCAATGGCGTTGATGCCGTCCACCACGTCGTCGCTGACAAAGTCGTCGCAGTCGATGATGGAGTAGGCGATCTCGCCGCGGTTTTTGTCCTGGAACGAGTCAATGTTGTGCCCGGCCTTGGAGATCACGTCGGTGATCGTGGCGATCATGTTGGGCTTGTTTTCGTGGATCACGGTCACGCGCACAGCGCCGGCGCGCGGGGCGCTGACAGCCGGCAGGTTGACCGAGTTGCGGATGTTGCCGTTCTCCAGGTAGTCGATCAGCTCCTCGGCGCCCATCGAAGCGCAGTTTTCCTCGCTTTCGGGGGTGGAAGCGCCCAGGTGCGGAATGGCGATGACGCCCTCCGTACCGATCAGTTCGGCGTTCGGGAAGTCGGTCACATAGGCTGCGATCTGGCCGTTTTCCAGCGCAGCGATCACTTCGCCGGTGTTGACCAAATCGCCGCGCGCAAAGTTCAGAATGCGCACCGACGGCTTCATTTTGGCAATGGAGGCCGCGCTGATCATCTCTTTGGTGTCGGGCGTCAGCGGCACATGCAGGGTGATGTAGTCGCTTTTCGCCAGCAGTTCGTCCAAATCGGTCGTGACGGCCGTGTCGCGCGAAAGCTGAATGGCGGCGTTTGTGGAAAGGTACGGGTCGTAGCCGATGACGTGCATGCCCAGCGCTTCGGCGGCGTTGGCCACCAGAATGCCGATGGCGCCCAGGCCGACAACGCCCAGTGTTTTGCCGCTGATCTCGGGGCCGGCAAAGGCGCTTTTGCCTTTTTCCACCGTTTTGCCCACGTTGTCGCCCTCGCCCTTGATGGTTTTGCACCAGTCAATGGCGTTTACGATCTTGCGCGAGCTGAGCAGCAGCGCGCAGATGACCAGCTCTTTTACGGCGTTCGCGTTCGCGCCCGGCGTGTTGAACACGCAAATGCCCTTGCGCGCGCAGTCTTTAACGGGAATGTTGTTGACGCCGGCGCCGGCGCGGGCAATGGCCAAAAGCGATCCGGGCATTTCCATGTCGTGCATGGAGGCGGAGCGCACCATGATGGCGTCGGGCGTTTCGGTGTCGCCCACGGTGTATTTGGCCGCGTCAAATTTGGAAAGACCGGCTTCGGCGATCTTATTTAATGTTTTAATATAGTACATCATGCGTTCTCCTCTTCAAATTTCTGCATAAAGGCAACCAGCTTTTCTACGCCTTCAATGGGCATGGCGTTGTAAATGGAGGCGCGCATGCCGCCCACGGTGCGGTGGCCTTTCAGGTTGACAAAGCCGGCCTCGGCGGCCTCTTTTACAAACTTGGCGTCCAGTTCCTTGTCGCCCGTGACGAACGGCACGTTCATCAGCGAACGGTCCTCCGGCACAACGGTGCCCTTGAACAGCTTGGAGCTGTCGAGAAAATCGTAAAGGATCTTAGCTTTACGTTCGTTTCTCTCCTTCATCTTGTCAAGGCCGCCGATCTCGTTTTGGATCCACTCCAGCACCAGCTTGCAGATGTAGATCGTCCAGCACGGCGGGGTGTTGTACAGCGAGTCTGCGTCGGCCTGCACTTTGTAGTCCATCATGACCGGCGTAATGTCGCGCGCGTGGCCCAGCATATCCTCGCGGATGATGGCCACGACCAGGCCGGCCGGCGCCACGTTTTTCTGCGCACCAAAGTACACCATGGCGAATTTGGAAATGTCGAGCGGTTCAGACAGCGCACAGGACGAGATGTCGGCGATCAGCGGAATGCCGTTCGTGTCGGGGATCTGGTGGTACACCGTGCCGTAGATCGTGTTGTTCATGCAGATGTACACATAGTCGGCGTCGGGGCGGAAGTCCGTGGCCGTCGTTTTCGGAATGTAAGTAAACGTCTTGTCGGCGGAAGAGGCGGCGGCCACAACGTCGCCGTATTTCTGCGCCTCGGCAAAGGCCTTTTTGGCCCACTGGCCGGTAATAATGTAGTCGGCCTTGCCGGAACCGTTCATAAAGTTCAGCGGAATGGCCGAAAACTGGGCGCTTGCGCCGCCCTGCAGAAACAGCACCTTGTAATTGTCGGGTACCTTGTAGATCTCGCGCATCAGCGCTTCGGCGTCTTTAATGATCTGGTCAAATTCTTTGGAGCGGTGGCTCATCTCCATAACGGACTGGCCGCAGCCGTGGTAGTCGAGCATTTCTGCCGCAGCCTGCTTCAGCACAGACTCGGGCAGCGTGGACGGACCTGCGCTGAAATTGTAAACTCTTGCCATAAATTCTGCCTCCTGCGGCAAACGCCGCCTTGTGATTTTTTCAAATCCCGAAAGATTCTACTTTATTATAGTGCACTTTGCAGCTGTCTGTGCCGCAAGGCGTGTAAATATTATAGCATTGTTAAAATTTTTGTCAATATTTTCGGCAAAATTTTCGTGTAAAAAGAAAAGAATGATAATTGAATAACAATATTGCGCACGGCTTTGAAAAAGTACCGCCTGAAAACGGGAACTGCGGTACGCGGCTCGCCCATAAATACCAAATATGTATATCGTGCCGCTGCGGGCATGTAAATGGTTGGCTTCAGCAGGAGCGATGTCTCCGGCCAGAGTAGCGCCAGAATCAAAATGTAAACTAAAATTAAATTAACCGGTTGACAATCGGACGCCGATCCGCTACAATAGAGCCATAAAATTTGGAGGTGGACAGATGCGCTTCAAAACGTATTTCCTGACGCAAACGGCTGTGTTTGCGGCGCTGATCGCGGTTTGTGCGTGGATCAGCATCCCTGTGTCTGCCGTGTCGTTTACTTTGCAGACGTTCGCGGTCTGCCTGGCCGGCGCGCTCGGCGGCAAAAAGGCCGGCACGCTGTCGGTCGGCGTGTACATTTTGCTGGGGCTTGCCGGCGTGCCGGTATTCAGCGGTTTTCGCGGCGGCGCGGCGGTGCTGGCCGGGCCCACGGGCGGTTATATCGTCGGCTTTCTTTTCACGGCGCTGCTCGTGGGCGCGTTTGCCGACCGGTTCGGGCACAGGTTCTGGGTCAGTGTGCTTTCCATGGCGCTCGGCGTCGCCGTTTGCTATGCGTTCGGCACGGTCTGGTATTATATCCTCTATAATCAGGGCGGCGGCGCCGTTACCTGGGGCGGCGTGCTTTCGGTGTGCGTTGTGCCGTTTCTGCCGTTTGATGCACTTAAAATCGTTTTGGCGGCCGCACTCGCCAGGGCGCTTGCGCCGCGCCTGAAGCGGCTGGAGAAAGAAGCGTAAAGCAGTTTTGCTTTACGCTTCTTTTTTATAAACAAGTTAAAATGACTGGTATTGTCCTTCACCGTTTGGTATACTGATTTATAGAGGGGATGCTTATGGGTGCGACATTGACCGGTGCATACACGTTTGCAAAAAAATATATCCAGCCGGGCGAGACGGTGCTTTGGTGCGGCCGGCCGGAACGCGGCAGCCGCCATACGCTGGACGATCTGACGGACGCGGACGGCGCTTTGCGCGCATTGGAACAGATGTGCCAGAACGTGCGGCAAAACCCGCAAGAGGAGGATGATTCGGTTGAATGGTAAAAAGATAGAAAATATAAAGGTACGTCCCGAGCGGACAGACGATCACGGCGCGGTGACATACGCGCCGGAATTCGGCATGTGACCAAATATTAAAGCCAAAGGGCAGCTGCCCTTTGGCTGTTTTTTTACTGGTTTTATTACATGGACTTTTATAAAAGGCGCCGGGCGGCAGAAAACTGCAAAGGAAATTTGCTTTACGCGAAAAGCATCAAACCTTGTCAAATTGTAAAGTGATTTACCTTACAAAAAGCAATACAAAACGGCGGCTGTTACGCCCCGCTTTGCAGGTCGGCCACGGCTTCGGCCGCGGAGGCGAACTCGTCCATCGTCATCTCCTCCGGCCGGGCGTTCGGGCGGATGCCTGCGGCGGCAAACGCTTCGCTTAAGCGCGCTTTCGGCACGCCAAGCTGTGACGAAATGGCGTTTACAGCCGTTTTGCGCCGCTGGGAAAACGCGGCGCGCACTGTGCGGAAAAACTGCTTTTCGTCGCGCAGGGGCATTTTCTCCCGACGCATTTTCAGGCGGATCACGGCGCTGTCCACCCGGGGACTCGGCATGAACGATTCGCGCCCCACGTCAAACAGCACTTCGGTCTCGGCCCGGTAGGCCACGGCAATGCTGACGGCGCCGGTTTTTTTGGTGCCTGCGCCGGCGCAAAGGCGCTCGGCCGCTTCCTTTTGCACCATGACGACGATCTCGTCAATGCCGGTGCAGTCCTCCAGCAGGCGCATCAAAATCGGCGATGTGATATAGTAGGGTAGATTGGCGCAGACCTTTACAGATGTAAAGTCTTTGAACTTGTCGCGCAGCAGCGCATTTACGTCTGTTTTTAAAATATCGGCGTGCACCACTTCCGCGTTGCCGCATTCGCGCAGCGTTTCGGCAAGCACCGGCAGCAGGCGTGCGTCCACCTCGGCGGCCACGACAAAACCGGCGCGCGCGCAAAGCTCTTTGGTCAGCACACCCACGCCCGGGCCGATCTCCAGCACGCCGGTGCCCTTGTCCAGCCCGGCCAGCTCAGCCATGCGCGGGCACACGGCGGCGTCTACAATAAAGTTTTGCCCCAGCGCGTGCGAAAAGGAAAAGCCGTGCCGCTTCAGCAGGCTTTCCAGCGTTTTGATGTTGCAAAGGTCCACGTTCTTCCCTCCGTTTCTTACCGCTATTTTAGCATAAGCGCCGCCGCCTTGCAACGCCTGCGCGTTTTTTGTGCCCTTTACAAAATTTGTTTACAAAATTCTACTTGAAATCTGAGACGCCGTCTCTATAATATTATTTACCTTATATTCTTTTGCAGAATAAGCCGTTTTTGTGACAAATCTGTTTGCCAAATGCGCGCGCCGGTGCGCCCGGTGTGCGTTTTGTTTTGCAGTGTTATTTATGGTTTCGGAATTGAGGGGGAGGGGCTATGTTCAAAAAACTGATGCCGTACATGAAAGGCTACTGGTTTTTGTCCGTTGTCAGCATCGTCGGCATGGCGGCCGAGGCTGCCTGCGAGCTGGCGCTGCCGAAAACGATGGCCGTCATCGTGGACCAGGGCATTGTGAACGGCGACAACGCGTTTATTTTGACGACCGGCATCCGCATGATCATTTTGGCGCTCATCGGCATGGCCGGCGGCATCATTGCCGGCAAGGCTTCGGCCGATGCCAGCCAGGGCTTTGCCCACAAGCTGCGTGGCGCCATGTATGAAAAGATCGCCGGGTATTCGTTTAAAAATATTGATGACTTTTCCACGGCCAGCTTAACGACGCGCCTGACGAACGACGTGAACACCATCCAGCTCACCATCATGATGGTGCTGCGCATTCTGGTGCGCGCGCCCGCCATGCTGATCATCTCGGCTTTTTATGCGTTTTCCATCAATGCGCGCCTGGCCTGCGTGATCCTCGGCGTGCTGCCGCTGATCCTCATTGCCGTGGCCGTCATCATGAAAGTCGGCTTTCCGATGTTTCAGCGCATGCAGCGCAGGATCGACGCGATCAACGCCGTCATTCAGGAAAACCTGATCGGCATCCGCGTGGTCAAGGCGTTTGTGCGGGAAGACCATGAAAAAGAGAAGTTTAAAAAGAGGAACGACGACCTGATGGCGATCGGCATCAGGGCCGGCAACATGATCATTACGGCCATGCCCATCATGATGCTGGTGTTCAACGCCGCCATCGTGATCGTGATCTGGTTCGGCGGCAACCAGGTCGGCACCGGCGACATGCTGATCGGCGACCTGATGAGCTTTATCACCTACATTTCGCAGATCCTGATGAGCAGCATGATGTTTGCCATGATCCTTTTGCAGGTCGTGCGCAGCCGCGCCTGCGCCCAGCGCGTGTGCGAGGTGCTGGACGCCGAGCCCACCGTGCAGAACCCGGCCATTCCGAAGTCGGGCGACGGGCAGGGGCGCGTAGAGTTTCAGAACGTGTCGTTTCGCTACGACCTTTCCGGCAGCGGCGACGATATTTTGACCGATATTTCCTTTACGGCCGAACCCGGCAGCGTGGTCGGCATCGTGGGCGGCACGGGCTGCGGCAAAACGAGCCTTGTGTCGCTGATCCCCCGGCTTTATGACGTCAGCGCCGGGCGCGTGCTGATCGACGGCGTGGACGTGCGCGACTACGACCTGGCGCATCTGCGTGAGCTGACCGGCGTGGTGCTGCAAAAGAACACGCTGTTCTCCGGCACTATCCGCGACAACATCCGCTGGGGCAAGCCGGACGCTACGGACGAAGAGATCCGGGCGGCCTGCAAAGCCGCCTGTGCAGATGAATTCATCACCTCTTTCCCGGACGGGTATGAAACCGACCTGGCGCAGGGCGGTCTGAACCTTTCGGGCGGCCAGAAGCAGCGCCTGTGCATTGCCCGCGCCATGATCAAGCACCCGAAGATCCTGATTTTGGACGACTCGACCTCTGCCGTCGATACGGCGACCGAGGCCAGGATCCGCGAAAGCTTTTACAACGAATTAAAGGACACCACGGTGTTCATCATTGCCCAGCGTGTTTCCAGCGTGCAGGCGGCCGACAAGATCCTGGTGCTCGACGACGGCAGGCTCTGCGGCGTGGGCACGCATGAAGAGCTGCTGGGCAGCAACGCGATCTATCAGGAGATCGTGAAAACGCAGACGAAAGGGGTGGGCGAGTAATGGCGCAGATGAAAGGCAGGCCGGGCCGGCACGGCGGCCCCGGTCACGGCAGGCCGCGCGGCGGCTATGAAAAGCCGAAGGATGCAAAGGGCACGCTGCGGCGCATCGTCCGCTACTTTTCGCGCAACAAGCTGCTGCTTTTTGCCGTGTTCGTTTCGGTCGTGATCAGCTCGCTTTGCACCGTTATGGGCAGCTCCTGGATCCAGCAGCTGGTGGACCAAAGCTTTTACCCCACGTTTCAGGTCAAGGTGCTTTTGCGCAATCTTTTGATTTTGTGCGCGTTTTATTTGGGTGCGGCGCTTTTCAGCTATATTCAAAGCCGCATCATGGTGAAAATCGCCTGGAAAACGACCAACACGATCCGGCGCGACCTGTTTGACCACCTGCAGGGTCTGCCGCTTGCGTATTTTGACAGCAAGACCCACGGCGAGATCATGAGCCGCTTCACCAACGACATCGACAACATCCAGATGATGCTCGAGCAGTCGTTCGTGCAGCTCGTCTCCAGCGTGATCACGTTTGTCGGCATCATCGCCGCCATGATCTCGAAATCCATCGTGCTGTTTGCCATCATGGTCGTGTTTTTGGTGCTGATGGTCGCGGCGAGCGCCGTCATCGGCAAAAAGACGCGCCGCTACTTCCAGCTGCAGCAGAAAAACCTGGGCATTATGAACGGCAACATCGAAGAGACGATCGAGGGCATGAAGGTCGTAAAGGTCTTTAACCATGAAGAAGAGGCGATCGCCGACTTCAGCGCGTGCAACACGGATTTCCGCGACGCGGCGCGCAAGGCGAATTTCTATTCGGGCGTTATGGGCCCGGTGATGGGCGGCTTCAACAATACGGCGTACTCCACCGTTACGGTGCTCGGCGCGCTGCTGGCCGTTTCGGCGCAGGCGGTGCTGGGGCAGACGGTCACGATCGGCATGCTGTCGTCGTTCATCACGCTGGCCAAGTCGTTTTCGCAGCCCATCAACCAGATCACCAGCCAGATGAACAACATCTTTTCGGCTTTGGCCGGTGCGGAGCGTGTGTTCGAGATCATGGATATGCCGTTTGAAACGGACGAGGGCACCGTTACGCTTGCCGAACGCCGCAGTGCGGACGGCAAAAAGGCCTGGTTCTGGCAAGACGGCGACAAGCAGGTGCCGGTTACGGGCAGCGTGGTGTTTGACAACGTCTCGTTCAGCTACGACGGCAAAAAGGAAGTGCTCCACCACATTTCGCTTTACGCCAAGCCCGGGCAGAAAATCGCGTTCGTCGGCTCCACCGGCGCCGGCAAAACGACCATTACAAATCTGATCAACCGGTTTTACGACGTGCAGCAGGGCGCCATCACCTACGACGGCATCGACATCAAGCGCATCAAAAAAGACGATCTGCGCCGCAGCCTGGCCATCGTTTTGCAGGATACGCACCTGTTTACCGGCACGATCATGGAAAATATCCGTTACGGCCGGCTGAATGCTACGGACGAGGAGTGTATCGCCGCGGCAAAGCTGGCTTCGGCGCACTCGTTCATCCGCCGCCTGCCGGACGGTTACCAAACGAAGATCACGGGCGACGGCGGCAACCTTTCGCAGGGACAGCGCCAGCTTTTGGCCATTGCCCGCGCCGCTGTGGCTGACCCGCCGGTCATGATTTTGGATGAGGCCACGTCGTCCATCGATACGCGCACCGAGCTGCACATCGAGCACGGCATGGACCGGCTGATGGAAGGGCGCACCACGTTCGTCATTGCGCACCGCCTGTCTACGGTGCGAAACGCCAAGGCGATCATGGTGCTGGAGCACGGCAACATCATTGAGCGCGGCGACCACGAGGCGCTGCTTGCGCTCGGCGGCCGTTATTATGCGCTGTGCACAGGCCGCGCGCAGCTTGCATAAAAGCGGCAAAAATTGCTGTAAAATGGCAAAAAAACCACGATTTGGCGCGGTTTTTGCACGATTCAGTGGTTGACAGGCACACATCTTTTTGCTACAATGAAAACAGGCGGGTCAAGTCGCTTGCCCCCGTAAAACAATTTCTGTGAAAATGAGGTGTGTCCATATGAAAAAACTGCTTTCTGTTCTTGCGGCAGTCATGATGGCTTTTGCGGTTGTGGGTACGACTTCTGCTGCTTTCGCGGCTACGGTCGAAAGTCCCGGTGCAACCACCGTTGCGCCTACGCAGGAACCGACCACAAGCGTTCAGCAGGACGATTCTGCTGAATCGCCCGACACCGGCGCCATTGCACTTTCCGGCGCAGCCGCCGCGTTTGTGCTTTCCGGTGCGTCGCTTGCTGCCGTGCTGAAAAAGAAGAACGGCTAAGAACGATTCTGAAACAAGACGGCCTGTGAACACAGGCCGTTTTTGTGTACAAAAGGTGATTTTATGCGTGAAAACAAAGAAATAAGCGAACGTCCGGCCGCGAACAAAAAGGTGCGTGCACTCATCATCGCTGTGCTGGTCATCATTTTGGTGTGCAGCGGTGTGTTTTTGGCGCTGCACTTTGCCGGTGTGCTCAGCGCCGAGTCCGACGAAAAGCGCTTAACAACGGCGCCGCATTCTGAATCGGATTCGCAGCTGGCCGAAAACCCGGTCGACTTCGAGTCGCTGCAGGCCGGCAACAGCGAGATCTATGCCTGGATCACGGTGCCCGGCACCGAGGTGGACCACCCCGTCTGCCAAAGCCGCTCGGACGATGAATACTACCTGCGCCACCGCGCTTCGGACCGCCAGTGGAGCTCGGCCGGCGCCATCTTTACCCAAAGCATGAATGCGCTCGACTTCAATGACCCCGTTACGGTCATTTACGGCCACAACGGCTATTCGGAGTCGATGTTTACCTCGCTGCACCAGTTTGAGGACGAGACGTTTTTCAACGAGCACGAATATTTTTACATCTATACGCCGGACCGCAAGCTGACTTACCACATCCTTTCGGCGTTTCGCTATGACGACCGTCATATTATGAACTCGTTCAACTTCTCCAACCCGAGCGAGCTTGCCGCGTTCCAGCAGACGCTGGCGGACCCGCAGTCCATGCTGGTCAATGTGCGCGGCGGCATCACCCTGGATTCCGATTCCAAGGTCGTGGTGCTGAGCACCTGCTTTGACAACGACGACAACTCCAGGTACCTGGTAAGCGGGGTGCTGATCAGCGATGAAAAAACCGAGTGACGAATTTAAAGACCTGCTCTCGCAGCAGGGTCCGCAGGCTGTGCCGCCCCAGCAGGCAGAGCCGGTGCAGCCGCCCGTAACCGACGGCACGCAGCCGGCGGCGCCAAGCGATGCGCAGGGGGCAGACAGCGCCCGGCCGGCCGCTTCGCCAAACGCTGCGCCCGGCGACGCGCCGGCGTTTGAAAGCGGCCTGTTCGGCGACATTCCGGACTACCGCCGCCGTAGGCACAAAAAAAAGCGCCGCATGCCCGCGGCAGCAAAGATCATTTTAACGCTGCTTTGCCTGATTTTGGCTGTGTCCATCGGCATGTCCGGCGCGTTTCTCGCGCTGCGCACCATGGGGCAGAAAGACCTGGCGGCCGACCCGTCCGATGTGACGATCGGCACAGCGCTCAGCTACAACGGCCATCAGTACGTTTATAATGAAGATGTGGTCACGTTCGCCTTTCTCGGTGTGGACCAGGACACGTTCGGCCTGGAGGATGACCGTGTGGGCACGGCCGGCCAGTCCGATACGGACATGCTTTTGGTGCTCGACCTGGCTTCCGGGCGCGCCACGCTTTTGTCCATCCCGCGTGAAACGATGGTGGATGTGGATGTGTATTCGACCGACGGCAAGTTCGTCGGTTCGCAGCAGATGCAGCTTTGCCTGGCCTATGCCTACGGCGACGGGCAGCACACTTCCTGCGAAAATGCGCTGACTTCCATGCGCCGTCTGCTTTACCAGATCCCGATCGAAAAGTATTTTGCGCTCGACCTGGCCGGCATCGGCCCCATCAACGACGCCGTCGGCGGCGTAACGGTCGAAAGCCTTTACGACTTCCCGGCCGAGGGCGTGGCCAAGGGCGACACCGTTACCATCACCGGCGATTTTGCCGAAACGTATGTGCGCAGCCGTTCGACCGACAGCCTCGACAGCTCGCTGAACCGTCTGCAGCGCCAGCAGCAGTACCTGCGCGCGTTTGCCGAGCAGCTTCTGCCCTCTGTCATGAACGACTTTTCCGTTATCAACAGCCTTTACAACACCGCCATGCGCTACAGCACAACGAACATCAGCCTGGGCGACGTCACTTACCTGGCTTCTGTGCTTTTGGCGCGCGGCATCGACTCGTTTGAAACGGTCACCGTGCCGGGCGAAATGGGCGCGCTGCCCACCGAGCGCGAGGGCGTTGTCAACGCGGCTTTCTACCCGGACGAGACCGGCCTTTACGAACTGGTGCTCGACCTGTTTTACACCCGGGTCTCCTGACGGGCAGCCTGCCTATATATAATGTATATATTAATAAAGCAAAAGGCCTTTCCAAACGGAAAGGCCTCAGCGTGTCGAAAAAGGTATAACGGCAACAAATTATACAGCCTGACACGCTGA
>ERZ1090878.555-NODE-557-length-19982-cov-50.767953_pt1 | contig 19982 bp, 20 predicted proteins | sample MGYA00478473_ERZ1090878 | MGnify/ENA primary metagenome ERZ1090878 (study PRJEB33644, sample SAMEA5815720) | chicken gut metagenome | biome: Chicken; feature: Gastrointestinal Tract; material: Caecum | place: Ireland | collected 2019-01-01 | study: A study of the... | reverse complement strand
ATACTTCTGAGTATTTTTATAAAATAAGGGATATTGATAGAGATAAAGATTTTTATTACTCAATGTCAAAAGTGGCAAGAGCGTCAAGATTGATATATCTGAACAAAACGTGTTTTAATGGACTTTTTCGTGTAAATTCTTCGGGAGAGTTTAATTCTCCTTTTGGCCATTATAAGAATCCCAATATTGTCAATGAGCCTGTATTACGTGCAGTGAATAAATATTTTAATGCAAATAAAATTCAAATTTATAATGAAGATTTTGAAGCAACTCTTAAACGTGTAAATAAGGGGGGATTTGTCTATCTGGATCCTCCCTATGATCCAGTTTCAGATACTGCAAATTTTACTGGCTACAATAAAGGTGGATTCAATAGAAAAGAACAAGAACGTCTGAAAGAATGCTGTGATGATCTAACTCGGCGTGGTGTAAATTTTATGCTTTCAAATTCAGCAACAGCATTTATTAAAGAGTTGTATCAAGACTATGATATTACAATTGTAAAAGCAAAAAGAGCGATCAATTCAAATGCCAGCAAACGGGGAGCGGTTGAAGAGGTGCTAATTAGAAATTATGGGAAAAAATAATGAAGCATGGGAGAAGTTATTTGAAAAATATAAAATTCTTGATAAAATAAAAGAAAATGGAAGATTTATTATTTCAGCAGATCAGATTAAAGAATTTCGTGAACCAAGATTGATGACCAAATTTGATCATAAAATAAATCTTCCAACACTTTTTGAGGAAAATAACTTATCTATTTTGCCGATAAGCCGAGGAGATTATATTATCTCTTCATTTTCTGCATATCATCCGTTTGAAGAGCTTTCTGAGGAAATTGAAAAGGTTTCGATCCCGGCATATGTTCAGAGCTTAATGCCGCAATTTCTTGTCAGTGAGTCAATTGCATTAAATTGCGCCAATGCTTGTGGAATTTTAAACGATTTTTTAGAAGATGAAGCGTTAGTACCGACGGTTAACGGGCGAATGAGTTCAGGCGAACTTTATTTTAATATTGATAGCGCGGTCGGAAAGCAGCATATTTTTGTAAACAACTCGCAAATTGAGATTGATGCGGCTTATGAAGGCGTTCATTATCTTTCACTTTTTGAAGCAAAACGAGATCTGGCAGATGATTTTCTAATTAGGCAACTATACTATCCTTTCCGCGTGTGGAGCAGGAGAGTGACGAAAACAGTGAAACCAATTTTCCTGATTTTTTCAAATGGTTCATTTCATTTGTATCAGTATCGTTTTGAAGATCCAAATGATTATAGCTCCCTAAAGCTGATTAAACAAAAGAATTATACTATTGCAACAGAAATTAATGTGGCGGATATTGCAAATCTTCTAACGGTTATTCCAATAGTAAAGGAATCGGCAATATCTTTTCCACAGGCTGATCGATTTTCTCGTGTGGTTAATTTGATGGAGTTGTTGAAGGAAAAGGAGTTAACAAAGCAGGAGATTACATCAAAATATTCGTTTGATGAGAGACAAACAAACTATTATACAGACGCAGGGCGATATTTGGAATTTATTGAAAAAGAACATCGAGAAGGAAGTATTGTTTTTCATTTGACAATGCAAGGCCTTCATGTTATGGAACTGGGCTATAGGGAGCGGCAAATTGCTTTAGCTACACAAATATTAAAGCACAAAGTATTTAATGAGACTTTAAGACTTCATTTACAATACGGTGAGATGCCGGAACGGAAGAAAATTGTTCAAATTATGAAGGAAGCAAATCTTTATAATGTAGGGTCAGAAAGTACTTATGATAGGAGAGCTTCTACGGTAATAGGATGGGTGAATTGGATTCTGGGAATTATTGATTCATGAAAAAGGAGAAATAATCATAAATGAGCATGAATAAAGATAGACCTGTCATACAATCCAATAACTATGATGGACATGAACCGACACGTATATGTCCGCATTGTGGCAAAGAAAAGCCGTTAAGTGCTTTTGGATTTAGAAAGATGAAACCAGGAAAAGATGGAGAGATCAGGAATCAATCTTGGTGTAAAGAGTGCAGATCTCATAAAGTGTAATTGTTTTAACAAGGCCCCGCGCTTTCCCCATCGGGAGGGCGCGGGGCCTTTTGCTGCCCGTGATTTATTCTCCGTTGAAGCTGTCGCCGTCCGCCGGCAGTTCGGCCAGGGCGGGGGCGGCGGGCACGGCCGAGCGGGCCACCCCCCGGTGGACCAGGGCCTGCTCCAGCACTTCGGCGCAGACGGGGGCCGCGATGCTGCCGCCGGCGGTGGTCCAGCTGTGGGGCTCGTCGAGGCAGACCAGGCACAGCAGCTGCGGGTCGTCGATGGGGGCCACCGCCACAAAGGAGGCGATGCGGGCTTTGGGGTCGTCGCTGTCCAGCTTTTGGCTGGTGCCGCTCTTGCCGCCCACCCGGTAGCCGGCGATCTGGGCTTTCTGGCCGCCGCCGCTTGCCACCACCGCCTCCATCATCTGGCGCATGACGGCCGAAGTCTCGGGGCGGATGACCTGCCGCACACAGGCCGGCTGGGTGGTCTGCAGCACGGCCCCCGCAGGGCTGCGCACCTCGGCCACCACATAGGGCCGCATCAGCCGCCCGCCGTTGACGATGGCGGCCACCGCCGCAGCCATGCCGATGTAGCTGACCTTGCTGCTCTGCCCGAAGGAACAGGAGGCCAGCTCCACCGGGCCCATCCGGTCGGCGGTGTAATAGAGGCTGTGGGCCGGCTCGGCGGGCAGGTCGATGCCGGTGGCCTCCCGCAGGCCGAAGGCGGCAAAGTAATCGCAGAAAGCCTGTTTGCCCAGCCGCGCGCCGATCTGGATGAAACTCTGGTTGCAGGAGTTCATCAGCGCTTCGGTGACGGTCTGCACCCCGTGCCGCTTGCGGTTGGCGCAGTGGAAGCGGGTGCCCGACACCGACAGGTAAGCCCCGCAGACAAAGGTGTCGCCGGGCTGGACGGCCCCGGCGTCCAGCGCCGCCGCGCAGGTGATGAGCTTGAACACGCTGCCCGGCTCGTACAGATCGCTGACCGCCTTGTTGCGCCACTGCACCTGCTGGGCCTGCTGCAGGGCGGCGGCCCGCGCATCGCCTTCCAGGGCGTCCACAGCGGCCCGCTGGGCCTCGTCGTAGACGACGCGGGGCTGGTTTGGGTCGAAGGCGGGGATGGTGGCCATCGCCAGCACCGCGCCGGTGTCCACGTCCAAAACGATGCCCACCCCCCGGCCTGCGGCGCTGTGCTCCTTGACCGCGTAGGTGAGGGCGTTTTCCAGATAGCGCTGGATGGCCGCGTCGATGGTCAGCACCAGGCCGCTGCCCTCGACGGGCGGCTCGAGGACGGCGTAGCTGTGCTCCATCGTGTAGCCCCAGGCGTTCACCGCCGTCAGCACCAGGCCGCTCTGGCCGGTGAGGGTGTCGTTGTATTCCAGTTCCAGCCCGGCGACCCCGGCGTTGTCCACATTGGTAAAGCCCAGCACCGACGCCAGGAACGCCCCTTCCGGGTATTGGCGGCGGGTGTCCTGGTTGATGCGGATGCCGGTGATCCCGTTCTGGGCGCAGAAGTCCCGGACGGCCCCGGCCGTCTCCCGGTCCACCCGGTAGCGCAAAAGGCAGTCGTTGGAGCGCCGCTGGCCGAACTTTTCCCGCAGGTCTGCCTCGTCCAGCTCGAGGATGGCCGCCAGGCCCCGGGCGGCTGTGTCCAGCTTTTCCTCCGGCATCTCGCGGGGGGAGGCCCGGATGGTCCAGCAGGTGGCGTTCGTGGCCAGCAGCACGCCGTCGGCGCTGTAGATCAGGCCCCGGCCGGCGGGCACCACCGTGTCCTGCAGCTGCTGGCCCAGGGCGCGCTGGGCGTACCAGGTCTCGCCGGCCAGCTGCAGCCAGGCCAGGCGGGCGGCCAGCCCGGCAAAGCAGACCGCGCAGAACAGCCCCGCCACCAGGCGGGCCCGCAGGCGGAAGCTGCGGCCGGGCAGCGCGCGCTCGGCCGGCGGGGGAATGACGGGCTTGTGGGACATGGCCGCCCCTCCTTTCACCGTACTACTGTATGCGGCCAGGCGCCTCCGGCATGACTAAACCGCTCCCGCCCGGCGTACAATAACGGGGAAGGGGGCGGTGGATGTGACCGAACGGCAGACGGCCCGCTGGGAGCCGGTGCGCCCGGCAGCGCGCGGGCGGCTTTGGGGCGGGCTGCGCGCGCAAAAACCGATGGACCTGCCTTTTCTGGTGCTGGTGCTGGCGCTGGTGGCCTTTGGGCTGGTGATGCTGTTCAGCGCCAGCTATGCGGTGGCCCTTTACCGCCGGGGGGACGCCTACGCCTATATCCGGCCCCAGCTGCTGTATGCGGCGCTGGGCCTTGCGGCCATGTGGCTGGCCAGCCGGGTGGACTACCATCTCTACCACAAGCTGGCCTGGCCGGTGCTGGGGGTGTCGCTCGTGCTGCTGACGGTGGTGCTGTTCATGCCCGAGTACAACGGCTGCAAGCGCTGGCTGGTCATCCCCGGGGTGGGCACGCTGCAGCCCAGCGAGATCGCCAAGTTTGCGGTGGTGCTGGCCTTTGCCCACATCATCTCCCTCAACGCCAGCCGGATGGGCAGCTTTGCGGTGGGGGTGCTGCCCTTTGGGCTGGTGCTGGGGGCGGTGGCCGTGCTGATGCTGCTGGAGCCGCACCTGTCCGGCACGTTGCTGATCCTGGGCATCGGGGCAGTGCTGATGTTCGTGGGCGGCACGGCGCTGCGGTGGTTTATCCTGGCGGGGGCGGGCGCGGTCTGCGCGGTGGCGGCCGCCGTGGCCGTCATGCCCGACCTGGTGCCCTACGCGGCTGACCGGCTGGCCTCCTGGCTGGACCCCTTCGCCGACCCTTTGGGGGACGGCCACCAGACCATCCAGAGCCTGTACGCCATCGGCTCGGGCGGGGCCACCGGGCTGGGCCTGGGCAACAGCCGCCAGAAACACCTGTTCGTGCCCGAGCCCCAGAACGATTTTATCTTCTCCATCGTCTGCGAGGAGCTGGGGTTTGTGGGGGCGCTGGCGGTGGTGGCCCTGTTCGTCCTGCTGCTGCTGCGGGGCATCACCCTGGCCGTGCGCGCCCCCGACCGCTTCGGCGGGCTGCTGGTGGTGGGCTTTGTGGTGCAGGTGGCCATGCAGGCCGCGCTGAACATCGCGGTGGTCACCAACACCATCCCCAACACCGGCATCAGCCTGCCCTTTTTCTCCTCCGGCGGCACCAGCCTGATGATGCTGCTGGGGGAAATGGGCATCGTCCTCTCGGTCTCCCGGCAGGAGGCGTAGAAGGGCCCTGTTCCGGGACAAATTCGGCAAGTAATTCGCCCCGCGCCGGCACGACGGCGTTGGGGCAGTCGTTTCTCACACCGCACCCCTGTTTCGCATACCGTAGGGTATCTTTTGCGAAACGGGGGTTTTATCATGGGCGGGACGATCGTGGTGCGGGGCGGGCGGCCTTTGTATGGGACGGCGCAGGTCCCGGCGGCCAAGAACAGCGTGCTGCCGCTGCTGGCGGCAAGCCTGCTGTGCGCGGGGCCGGTGCGGCTGCGGGGCGTGCCGGCCCTGTCGGATGTGGAGAGCTGCCTGGCCCTGCTGCGGGCCGCAGGTTGCGCCGCCGGCTGGGACGGCGGGGACGTGGTGGTCAGCGGCCGGGCTGCCTGCTGCCGCCTGCCTGCCGGGGAGACGGCCCGGCTGCGCGCGTCGGTGCTGTTCGCGGCCCCTCTGCTGGCAAAGCTGGGCCGGGCCGAAACGGCGCTGCCCGGCGGGTGCAGGATCGGGGCGCGGCCGGTGGACTGGCACCTGGCGGCGCTGGAGCGGATGGGGGCCCGGGTGGAGCAGGCCGCCCAGCGGCTGACCCTCACCGCGCCGGCGGGGCTGCACGGGGCTGAGATACGCCTGCCGGGGCCCAGCGTGGGGGCCACCGAGACGGTGCTGCTGGCGGGGTGCGCCGCCCGGGGCCAAACGCGCCTGCAAGGGGCGGCCATGGAACCGGAAATCGTTGACCTGGCGCGCTTTTTGAACCAGTGCGGCGGCTGCGTCCGGGGCGCGGGCACCGCCGAGATCGTCATCGAGGGGGGCCGGCCGCTGCACGGGACGGCCTACGACCCCATGCCCGACCGCATCTGCGCGTCCACACTGGCCTGCGCGGCGGCTGCGGCCCGGGGCTGGGTGACGGTGGCGGGCTGCGCGCCCGGCCTCTACGCGCCGGTGCTGGACATTTTGGAGCAGGCCGGCTGCCGGGTGCTGCGCAGCGCCCAAAGCGCGACGGTGGGCTGTGCCGGCGGGCTGCGGGGGGCCGGCCGCCTTGTGACCGGGGGCTACCCCGCCCTTGCCACCGACGCGGCCCCGCTGGTGGCGGCGGCCCTGCTCACCGCCCGGGGCCAAACGGTGATCGAGGACCGGGTGTTCGAGGCCCGCTTTGGCTGCGCCGGAGGCTTTGCCGCCCTGGGCGCGGCAGTGCGGACGATGCGCGGCGGGCGGGAACTGTGGATCGAGGGCGCCGGCAGCCGGTCGCTGCACGGCGCGCAGATGGCCGCCGGAGACCTGCGGGGCGGGGCGGCCCTGGTGGTGGCGGCCCTGACCGCCGAAGGGGAGAGCCGGATCGCCGGGTGCGGGTATATCGACCGGGGCTACCCCGCTTTGGAGCAAATGCTGGCCCGCCTGGGGGCACGAATCTGTCGAGAAATGCCGCCGGAGGCCCCCGATTGAAAAAAATGCACCTTGAAAAGGAAAAATAACTTGCAATCAGAGCCAAAAGATGATAGGATAAACTTGTATAACTCGAGCTTAGAATTATCTGTGCGTCCACAGGGCGGCAGGGACCCGTGCCCGGTGGCCGCGCAGTGACCATATTGCCTGACGGAGGAACAAAATTATGGCTTTGATGCTTGATGAAGAGATGGACGAAAACGTTACTACCATCAAAGTGGTAGGCGTGGGCGGCGGCGGCGGCAACGCCGTCAACCGGATGGTGGCCGACGGGGTGCAGGGGGTGGAGTTTATCGCCTTCAACACCGACCAGCAGGCCCTGTCCAAGAACCATGCGACGATCAAGGTGCAGCTGGGCGCCAAGCTGACCAAGGGCCGCGGCGCCGGCGCAGACCCCGAGGTGGGCCAGCGCGCCGCCGAGGAGAGCAAGGATGAGATCGCCAACGTCCTGAAAGGGGCGCAGATGGTCTTTATCACGGCCGGCATGGGCGGCGGCACCGGCACCGGCGCGGCCCCTGTGGTGGCCGAGGTGGCCCACGACCTGGGCATCCTGACGGTGGGCATCGTCACCAAGCCCTTTGCCTTTGAGGGCAAGCGGAAGATGGGCCTGGCCGAACAGGGCATCGCCAACCTGCTGATGCACGTGGACAGCCTGATCGTCATCCCCAACGAGCGGCTGAAGATGATCAGCCAGGAAAAGATCACCCTGATGAACGCCTTCCAGGCCGCCGACAACGTCCTGCGCCAGGGCGTCGAGTCCATCTCGGCCCTGATCAACGTGCCGGCCTTCATCAACCTGGACTTTGCCGACGTGCGCTCCATCATGAAGGACGCCGGCTACGCCCACATGGGCACCGGCAGCGCCAAGGGCGCGGGCAAGGCGGAGAACGCCGCCAAGGCCGCCGTTTCCAGCCCCCTGCTGGAGACCAGCATCGCGGGCGCGCACGGCGTCATCATCAACATCACCTCCAGCCCCGACATCGGCCTGGAGGACGTGGAGACGGCCGCCGGCCTCATCACCCAGAGCGCCCACCCCGACGCGAACATCATCTGGGGCACCGCCTTTGACGAGAACCTCTCGGACGAGATGCGGGTCACGGTGGTGGCCACCGGCTTTGAAAACCGGACCGGCGACGCGCTGCGCTCGGCTCTGGACAGCGCAAGCTCGTCCAGCACCGTGTCGTCTGCCGGCACGTCCACTGCGTCCACCACGTCCACCGGCGCGGTCTTTAATGCGGACGGCACCGCGCCCGGCTCGACCAAGCCCGCCTCGGCCGTGGAGGAAGAAAACAGCGACAACCGCTATTATGACGAGCTGCTGGCCATCCTGAACAAGCGCAAGTAAGGCCGGCGCAAAAACCAGTCGAGACAGACAAGAAGGAAGCGGCTATGACGGAGGAGATGCTTCGGCTTTTGGCGGCCCAGCGCCGCGAAAAGAAGGATCTTCTTTTGTGCATCGACCGCGCATGGGGTGCGTGCGCCCGGCAGGCCAGGCAGGCCCGCCGCAGGCTGCACCGTTTGGAGGGGGTGCTGGCGTTGACAACCGAAGAGATCAAGCTGCAGCCGGGGGCATCTGCGCCGCCGGCGGAGGGGCCGCGCCCCGGCGAGACCCCCCTGGAGGCGCTGAACCGCCGCCTTGCCGCCGCCCAGCAGGAGATCCGCCAGTATGAGACCAAGCTGTTCGCCTGCGAGCGGACCATCCTGGCCCTGAAAAAGGAGAACGCCGAGCTGTCGGCCCTGTGCGCCAAAGCGCGGGAGCTGGGCTTTGCCCCGGCCGACGACGAGGCCCGGGGGCCCTTCTGGCCCGACGGCGAAGGCCCCGCCCGGGACCCCAACCTCCCCTCGGTGCTGGAGGAGCCGCTGCCGCCCACCCTGCCGCAGGACGCTGCAGACGCCGCCGGGGAGCCCGGCGGCGAGCCGGACACCCCGGACAAGCCCGCCTGGCTGGACGCGCCCATGGAGCTGCTGAACCAGCCTGGGCCCCGCAAGCCGCCCCGGCGCAAGTCCGGCCCGCTGGACGAGATGACCAGCGAAGTGCTGGGCCAGCTGGAGGACCTGATGCAGAAGGAACATATCCCTCTGGGCCAGTCCGCCCTGCTGAACGGCAAAAAAGGGCGCTGAACCTACATAAACAAAAGAGCCTCTGTCCCTTTGGGGGGACAGGGGCTTTTCTGTTGGGCTGCGGCGGGGCCGCTCAGCGCACGGCGCTGGTGCGGTGCTCCATCAGATAGGTGGCAGTCAGGTCGGCGATGTGCAGCTTGATGGCCAGGGGGTAGCGGTCGTAGGCTTCCGAGATGGCAAAGCTGCCCCCGCGGGCCGAGTCGTCAAAGCCGCCCATGTGCCAGCGGATGGCCACCGCCTCCTCGGTCTTGAGCCGCATGAAGCGCTCGATGAGAAAGACGCTCTTTTCGCCGTGGCCGTAGGGGAACTGGTCCTCCACCGTGTAGTAGGGCACCTTCTCCCACTGGCCGGTGGCGTCGTTCTTGACGTTGCGGGTGGAGACTTTGTAGTAGTTGGCCTTGCACAGATCGTGCAGCAGGGCGCAGATGGCAAAGCTCTCCTCGCTGTCCCCCTCCTTGAAAAAGCTGTCGTGGAGGGCGTGGTAGACGTTCAGGCTGTGCATGCACAGCCCCCCCTCGCAGGCCCCGTGGAACCGGGTGGACGCCGGGCAGGTGAAGAAGTCGGTCTTGTTGTCCAGCCAGTCCAGCAGGCGGTCGGCTCCCGGCCGGGTCACATGCTGGCGGAAGATGGACAAAAATTCTTCCCGCTGGGTCATATCAGGCCTCCGGGCCGTCCGGCTCGTCGGGGACGGCGATCTCGTCCATCTCCTCCAGGATGCCCTTCAGCGCGCCCAGCTCCTCGGCGCTGAGGGAAATGCCCTTGCCCATCCGGGTGCCGTCCGGGGACCAGTCGCGGATATCATACTTGGGCTCGCCGTCGTTCCAGCTGATGAGGTTGAGCTGGCGCTCCCATCCTCTGGGCCGCTGGGACAGGACCGCGATCTTCTGGATGATATCGTATTTGATTTCTGCCATGATGACATTACCTGCTTTCTTTAAGGAATGGTATCTTTACCTACCATAATAAAGGAAGCGGGCCCGGATTGCAACGGGTCTGGGCAAATCTTTCAAAAAAATTTACAGCCCCGAGGTTCACCCGTAGGGAGCTTCCTCCCGCCAGTCGCGCAGGTTGCGGACGGTGTCCTCGCTTTCCAGGGTGGGGATAGGGCTGCCGGGCTCCCGCTCGCCGGGGCCGTAGGTGGCCATGACGCCGGGGGTCTTGCCCGCCAGGAAGGACGCAGCGTTTTTCTGCCGGCAGGGCGCCGGGGTGCCGTCGGTCATGGGGACGCCTTTGGGTCTGTGTTCCATTGTATCCACCTCCGCTGCCAGTGTGCCCGCAAAGAGGGGCGCTTATTCTCAGCGATAGAGCGCGGCCCAGGTCGTGGGGCCGATCACCCCGTCGGCGGGCAGGCTGTTGGCCTTCTGGAAGCTGTGCACCGCTCTGGTGGTCTGGCTGCCGTAGTGCCCGTCGGCGGCGAGGTGCGCCCCCTTGACATTCAGCTGGTGCTGGGCGCTTTTGACCGCGGCGCCGTCCTGGCCGCTTTTCATGGCGACGCCGGGGTACTGCTCTTTGCCGTCGTTGGCGGCGGCGTACTTGGCGTGCAGGGTGTTCCAGGTCAGGGGTCCCACCTTGCCGTCGGCCTTCAGGTTGTTGCGCAGCTGGAACTCCTGCACCGCCCGGACGGTGTCGGGGCCGAACACGCCGTCCACCTCGAGCGGGTCGTAGTGGGTGCAGGGGTCGCGGGAGCCGTTCAGCCAGGTCTGGATCAGGGCCGTATCCGGCCCGGTCGAGCCGCTGCCGGACGCGGCGTAATAGGCAGGTTTTGCCATAAGTGTATTCACCTCCTGCCCCAGCGTATGCGCCGGCCGGCCTGGATGTTACGGCAGGCTGACCAGCACCCGGTCCGCCCGGCCGGCGGTCAGCTGCTGCCACCACTCCACCGCCCGGAACCGGAGGATGTACTCCCCGCAGACAAGGTCGGTCTCGGCGGGGTCGTCGTAGCCGCCGCAGGCCGCGGCGCACAGCCCCGGATAGAGCACGCACCACCAGTTCTGGCCGTAGGTGCCGGGCTGGCCGATGTCCACCCGCACCGCGTCGTAGCGGCCGGCAGGCAGAGCAAAGTCCGCGTAATGGGTGGTATCAAAGTACATATTCACCAGGCTGACCTGCACCGGCTTTGCCTGCCCCAGGCGGGCCAGGGCCTGGCGCGCGGCCCACTGGATGTCGGGCAGGCGGCGCGCGGCGGCCCGGCGGGCCTCGGCGGGGGAGGCGTCCTCGGGCCAGAGCCGGGCGGTCAGGTCCAGCACGGCGTCCCGGACGGCCAGCTTGCAGGTCTGGTCGTAGACCGAATCGCTGTCGGCCCGCACATGGAGGCGGAGGGTGCCGGCCCGCAGGGCCTCGCCGGCGCTCTGCTGGGCCTGCCACCAGCCGGAGAGGGCCAGCCCTCCCAGCAGCGCAAGGCAGAGGGCCAGCATCCGGCCCCGGGACATTGGATGAGCAGGTAAAAACATAGGCGGCAGGCTCCTTTCCCGTTCTTTGCCGGGAGTATGGGCCTGCCGCCTTGGGTTTATGCAGTTTTTACCGGATGACCCGGACCACCCGGGCGCCCCCCTTGTCGGGGCGGAGGAGATAGGTCTGGCGGCTCCCGGTGCGGAGCGCTTCGGCCGCGGCGCGGGCGGGGGCCTCGGCGTCAAAAATGCCAAAGACCACTGCGCCGCTGCCGGTCATCAGGGCGGCGCGGGCCCCCTGGGCCAGCAGCGCCTGTTTGAGGGCGGCGGTGTCCGCCCCGCCGGCGCAGGTCTCGAGGGCGTTGCCTGCGGCGGCGCACAGCCCTGCCAAGTCCCCGGCGCGGATGGCCGCCTCCTGGGCGGCGCAGTCGGGGTGGAAGGGGCTGCCCACCTGGTCGTAGGCGGCGAAGGCCGCCGGGGTGGAGATGCCGTATCCCGGCATCACCGCCGTGAACCAGCAGTCGGGGCAGGGGGGCAGGGGTTTGAGCAGGTCGCCCAGGCCCTGCACCCGGCAGGTGCCGCCCATCAGCGCAAAGGGGACGTCCGCCCCGATGGACGCGCCCAGGGCGCACAGCTCGCTCATGGACAGGCGGGCGGCGTAGAGGGCGTTCAGCCCCACCAGGACGGCGGCCGCGTCGGCCGAGCCGCCCCCCATCCCCGCCCGGATGGGGGTGTTTTTGCGCAGGGTGATGTCCGCCCCGGCCAAAAGGCCGGTATAGCGGAAAAAGGCCAGCGCAGCCTTGTAGGCGGTGTTTTTTTCGTTCAGGGGCACCCGGCTGCCGGGGGCCCGCAGCGTCAGCTGGCTGCTGCGCCGGAGGATCACCTGCTCGTACAGGTCCACCGCCTGCATGACCATATCCAGGGCGTGGTAGCCGCCGGGCAGCAGGCCCACCACGTCCAGCGAGAGGTTCAGCTTGGCGGGCGCGAGGACGGTGACGCTTTGGAGGGGTGCGGCCATGGCGGCGTCCCTCCTTACTGGTTCAGGCCGCGCTCTTTCAGGAACGCGCCGATCCGCTTCAGGGCCTCCCGCAGGTGGTCCACCGAGTAGGCGTAGGAGACGCGGCAGTACCCCTCGCCCGAAGCGCCGAAGGCGTCGCCGGGGATGACGGCCACGTGCTTGGCTTCCAGCAGGGCGTTGCAGAATTCCTGGCTCGACATACCGGTGGACTGGATGGAGGGGAAGGCGTAGAACGCGCCCTGCGGCTCAAAGCAGGTCAGGCCCAGGTCGTTGAAGCCCTTGACCACCAGGCGGCGGCGCATATTGTATTCCTCCCGCATCTGCTCGATCTCGTTGTCGCACTCCCGCAGGGCCACGATGGCGGCGTACTGGCTGGTGGTGGGGGCGCTCATGATGGCGCTCTGGTGGATCTTGGTCATGGTGCGGAGGATGGGCTCCGGCCCGCAGGCGTAGCCCAGCCGCCAGCCGGTCATGGCGTAGCTCTTGGAAAAGCCGTTGACCACCACCGTCCGCTCCCGCATACCGGGCAGGGAGGCGATGGAGACGTGCCGGGGGCCGTAGGTCAATTCGGCGTAGATCTCGTCCGACAGGACGATGATATCGGTGCCCCGCAGCACCTCGGCGACGGCTTCCAGCTCCTCGCGGGGCATCACCGCGCCGGTGGGGTTGTTGGGGTAGGGCATGATGAGCAGCTTGGTGCGGGGGGTGATGGCCTGGCGCAGGGCCTCGGCCGACAGGCGGAACTGGTCCTCGGCCTTGCAGGGCAGGTGGACCGGCACGCCCCCCGACAGGGTGGTGATGGGGTCGTAGCAGACAAAGCAGGGCTCGGGGATGATGACCTCGTCCCCCGGGGCCACCAGGGTGCGGATGCACATATCGATGGCTTCGCTGCCGCCCACCGTGACCAGGATCTCCCGCATGGGGTCGTAATGCAGGTCCATCCGGCGCTCCAGGTAGCGGGAGATCTCGATCCGCAGCTCCTTCAGGCCGGCGTTGGATGTATATTTGGTGTGGCCCATCTCGAGGGACTCGATGCCGGCCTCCCGGATGGCCCACGGGGTCTTGAAATCGGGCTCGCCTACCCCCAGGCTGATGCACTCGGGCATTTCGGCGGCCAGGTCGAAAAATTTGCGGATGCCGGACGGACGCATGGCCGCCGCGGCAGGCGCGATCAGCTTATCGTAATCCATCACAGCACGGTACACTCTCTTTCATCGATCTCATCCAGCTGGTAGAGCTTGCCCTCCCGCTTGTAGATGCGCAGGACAAAGTGGGTGGCGGTGGACAGCACGTCGTCCAGCGGGGACAGGCGCTTGGCCACGAACAAGGCCACCTCCTGGAAGGTGCGCCCCTTGATGATGAGCTGCAGGTCGTAGCCGCCGCTCATCAAAAGCACGCTCTCGACCTCGTCGAAGGAGGCGATGGTGGTGGCGATCTCGTCAAAGCCGCGGCTCTTTTTGGGGGAGACGTGCAGCTCGATGACGGCCTCGACCCGGTCGGCGCCCACCTTTTCCCAGTCCACCAGGGTCTTGTAGCCCTTGATGTAGCCCTTGGCGGTGGCCTCGTCCATCAGGGCGGCCACTTCCTCGACGGGTTTGTCCAGCATGGCGGCGATGTCCTCCAGCGGCAGCCGGGCGTTGTTTTCCAGTAACTTCAAAAGCTGTTCCATATACTTTACACTCCTTCTCTCTCAGATCGGCCTAAGCGTATCAATAAGTATAGCACACCCCGGGGCAGAATGCACCTGCTTTTGCCAAGTTGGAAGCGGGCGCCGGGGCAGTTTGACTTTTTTTCCAAAAGGAGTGTTCAAAATTCGGCAAATCTGCTATACTAAAAAAGACGGAGAGCGCCGCGCGGCACCCGGCCCGCGGCCTTTCCACAAGACCGTCATCCGCCTGCTACCAGAGAGAGGGAAGGACTTATGAAAGCGTTTATTACCGTCGTCGGCAAGGACACCGTGGGGGTCGTGGCCAAAGTGTCCGGCCTGTGCAGCGAGCTGGGCATCAACATCGAGGACATCTCCCAGAGCATCCTGCAGGGGATGTTCGCCATGATCATGCTGGTGGACCTGTCGAACTGCAGCGTCAGCCATGAGGAGCTGCGCGGCCGCATCGACGCCCTGGCCAACGAGATGGAGATGCAGGTCACTCTGACCCGGCAGGAAGTCTTTGACGCCATGCACACCATCTGACGGAGGGTACATATGAGTATGTTCAACACGGGGGACATCCTCGAGACCATCGAGATGTTCACCCAGGAGAATCTGGACGTCCGCACCGTGACCATGGGCATCAGCCTGCTGGACTGCATCGACCCCGACCCCGCCCGCGCCTGCGAAAAGGTCTACCGCAAGATCACCACCCGGGCGGCCAAGCTGGTGCCCACGGTGGACGCCATCGCCGCGGAATACGGCATCCCCATCATCAACAAGCGGATCAGCGTCACCCCCATCGCCATGCTGCTGGGGGCCTGCCCCGACGCCGACCCGGTGGACTTTGCCAAAGCTCTGGACGCCGCCGGCAAGGCGGTGGGGGTCAACTTTGTGGGCGGCTACACCGCGCTGGTCCACAAGGGCTTTTCGGCCGGGGACAAGCGGCTGATCGACTCCATCCCCCGGGCCCTGGCCCAGACCGACATCGTGTGCAGCTCGGTGAACATCGGCGCCACCAAGGCCGGCCTGAACATGGACGCCGTCAAGATGATGGGCCAGGCCGTCCGCAAGACCGCCGAGATGACCGCCGACCGCCAGTGCATCGGCGCGGCCAAGCTGGTGGTGTTCTGCAACGCCCCGGAGGATAACCCCTTCATGGCCGGCGCATTCCACGGCGCGGGCGAGCCTGACTGCGAGATTCATGTGGGCGTTTCGGGCCCCGGCGCCGTGCGCGCGGCCCTGGCCCGCCTGCCCAAGGACGCCCCCATCGACGAGGTGGCCAGCCTGGTCAAGCGCACCGCCTTCAAGATCACCCGTGTGGGCCAGCTGGTGGCCAACCTCGTCTCCCGCGAGCTGGGGGTTCCGGCGGGCATCATCGACCTGTCCCTGGCCCCCACCCCCGCCATCGGGGACAGCGTGGCCAACATCCTGGAGGAGATGGGCCTGGAGACCTGCGGCTGCTGCGGCACCACCGCCTGCCTGGCCCTGCTCAACGACGCCGTCAAAAAGGGCGGCGTCATGGCCTCCAACCATGTGGGCGGCTTGTCGGGCGCGTTCATCCCGGTCAGCGAGGACGCCGGCATGATCCACGCCGCCGAGACCGGCTGCCTGACCATCGAAAAGCTGGAGGCCATGACCGCCGTGTGCAGCGTGGGCATTGATATGGTCATCATCCCCGGCGACACCCCGGCCTCGGTCATCAGCGGCCTGATCGCCGACGAAGCCGCCATCGGCATGGTCAACTCCAAGACCACCGCGGTGCGCGTGATCCCGGCCATCGGCCGCAAGGCCGGCGAAAAGCTGGACTTCGGCGGCCTGCTGGGCTACGGGCCCATCATGCCCGTCAACCAGGGCGACCCCTCGGTGTTCATCAACCGCGGCGGCCGCCTGCCCGCCCCCATGCAGTCCCTCAAAAACTAAGACGCATAGACCCCCTTCCCTTTGGGCATACTGCCTGACAGGAAGGGGGTCTTTTTGTGCAGACCTTTTACAAGATATGCCTGTGCCTGATGATCGTCGGGGGCATCAACTGGGGCCTCGTGGGCCTGTTCCAGTTCGATTTTGTGGGCTGGCTTCTGGGGGGCAGCAGCTCCCTGTGGTCCCGCATCGTGTTCACGGCGGTGGGCGCGGCGGCCCTGTGCGGCATCCCCGGCCTTTTTGCCGGCGGCCCGGACGGCCCGGCCGAAGAATAAGCGTATGAAAAATCCCGCCCGGACGTGTGCAGCCGGGCGGGATACTTATAGGGCCTGTTACAGCAGGTGGATGCCGGCTTTCTCGCAGGCTTCGCGGGTGGCGGCGTCCCAGACGGAGGCCTGCACCTCGCCGATGTGGGCGCTGCCCAAAAGCAGCATGCACAGCCGGCTCTGGCCGATGCCGCCGCCGATGGTGCAGGGCAGCTCGCCGGCCAGCAAAGCCTTGTGGAAGGGCAGGGCGCGGCGGCCGTCGCAGCCGGCCTCGGTCAGCTGGCGGTCCAGGCTCTCGGGGCTGACCCGGATGCCCATGCTGCTCAGCTCGTAGCTGCACGCCAGCGGATCGTTCCAGAACAGCAGGTCGCCGTTCAGGTCCCAGTCGTCGTAGTCGGGGGCGCGGCCGTCGTGGGGCTTGCCGCTGCGCAGCGCCCGGCCGATCTGCATCAGGAAGGTGGTGCCGTGCTCCTTGACAAAGGCGTTCTCGCGCTCCTTGGGGGTCAGGGCGGGGTAGAGGTCTTCCAGCTCCTGGCTGGTGATGAAGGTGACGTTGGGGCTGTGGAGGGGCAGCTTTTCCAGCTGGGGGAACATGGCGTGCAGGTTCATCTCGGTGGCGCACACCGCCGACACGATGCCCCGCACCACCCCTTTCAGGTAGTCGAGGTTGCGGTCCTCCTCCCGGATGACCTTTTCCCAGTCCCACTGGTCCACATAGACCGAGTGGAGGTTGTCCAGCTCCTCGTCCCGGCGGATGGCGTTCATATCGCAGTACAGGCCCTTGCCCACATGGAAGTCGTAGTCCTTCAAAGCCTTGCGCTTCCACTTGGCCAGGGACTGCACCACCTCGGCGGTGACGCCGGTGTCCCTGATGTCAAAGGAGACCTTGCGTTCCACGCCGTTCAGGTCGTCGTTCAGGCCGGAGGCGGCCTCCACGAACAGGGGGGCCGAGACGCGGCGCAGGTTCAGCGTCGCGCACAGGGTGTCGGCAAACAGGCGCTTGACCGTGCCGATGGCCCGCTGGGTGTCGTACAGGTTCAGGGCGGGGGTATAGCCCGCCGGCAGGATGATCTTGCTCATAATACTTTCCCCTTTGTTCACAAACCGCGCGCCGCGCGCCGGCACGCAATGGATATTACAAATTATCGCACAAGAAAGCCGGATTGTAAAGGGGCAGGCTTGCAACGGCGGCCCCGAGGCGGTATAATGGGAACATCCAATCATGGGCAACGAGAAAAGGAGAGAGCTGCCATGCAGATTTTCAATACACTCACACGCCAAAAGGAAGAATTCATCCCCCAGGAGCCGGGGGTGTACCGCATCTATGTCTGCGGCCCCACCGTCTACAATTACATCCACATCGGCAACGCCCGGCCTCTGATCGTCTTTGACACCCTGCGCCGCTATCTGGAATACCGGGGCAACAAGGTGATCTATGTCTCCAACATCACCGACATCGACGACAAGCTCATCACCCGCGCCAACGAGGAGGGCACCACCATGAAGGCGGTGGCCGAGCGCTTCGAGGCCGAGTACAAAAAGGACGCCGCCGGGCTCAACTGCCTGCCCCCCACCGTCCAGCCCCGCGCCACCGAGCACATCCAGCAGATTTTGGACATCGTGGCCGACTTGGTGGCCGGCGGCCACGCCTATGTGGCCCGCAACGGCGACGTCTATTTCCGGGTGCGCAGCGACCCCGAATACGGCAAGCTGAGCCACCTGAACCTGGACGACCTCGAGAGCGGCAACCGCGCCCTGCGCAGCCAGATGGACGACGACCTGAAAGAGGACCCCGCCGACTTTGCCGTCTGGAAGGCCGCCAAGCCCGGCGAGCCCGCCTGGGACAGCCCCTACGGCCCCGGCCGCCCCGGCTGGCACATCGAGTGCAGCGCCATGAGCCGCACCCATCTGGGCAAGACCATCGACCTGCACTGCGGCGGCCAGGACCTGATCTTCCCCCACCACGAAAACGAGATCGCCCAGAGCGAGTGCGCCAACGGCTGCACCTTTGCCCGCTACTGGATGCACAACGGCTTTATCAACGTGGACAACCAGAAGATGTCCAAGAGCCTGCACAACTTCTTCACGGTGCGGGATGTGGCGGGTGCTTACGGCTACGAGCCCATCCGCTACTTCATGCTGACGGCGGGCTACCGGATGCCCCTGAACTACACCGTCGAGCTGATCGAGAGCTGCAAGAACAGCCTCGAGCGGCTGTACACCTGCCGGGAAAACCTGGACTTCATGCTGGGCCAGGCCAGCTTCGGCGCCGATGAGGCTCTGAAGGAGAAGGCCGCCGAGGCGCGCCGCAAGTTCTGCGCCGCCATGGACGACGACCTGAACACCCCCGACGCCCTGGCCGCCCTGTTCGACCTGGTCAAGGAGATCAACACCCTGTCGGCTGCATCCTCCAAGGCGGCCCTGGAGCAGGCCGCCGCCGTCTTTGACGAGCTGGCCGGCGTGCTGGGCCTGCTGTACAACCGCAAAAAGGACGAAGTGCCCGCCGACGTGCAGGAGTTGGTGGAAAAGCGGGCCGCCGCCAAGAAGGCCAAGGACTGGGCCGCCGCCGACGCCCTGCGGGCGGAGATCGCCGCTAAGGGCTGGGCCGTCAAGGACACCGCCCAGGGCCCCCAGCTGAGCCGGCTGTGAGCCGCCGGAGGGAATTTCTGGCGCTGTAATCCCGTCGTTGACCCGGAAAGCCGATTCCTGTAGAATAGAAGCGGGGGCGTGCGCCCCCACACCGCATCTGCTTTTGTAAGGAGGCAAACTATGCTGAGAAAACGGATCGCGGCGCTGGCCCTGGCGGCCGTTATGGCCTGCACCACGGCTGCGCCGGCCCTGGCGGCAGGCACCTCTGCGCCTGCCGCGCAGGCCCTTGCAGAGGACAACGCATTGGTGGCCATCCGCATCGAGGCCACCGACAACGCCGTCTATGGGCAGCCCTTTGAGGTGAGCATCCGCGCCACCCCCGAGGACACCCAGTACATCGCCGTGGTGCTGGGCATCAGCGGGCAGGCCAAAGGCTTTGTCACCCTGCTGCTGCCCGAGAAGGTGCGCATTTTGCTGGAACTGATCCCCCTGCCGGCTTCCATGTCGGCGGACCCGGCCAACACCCGGGACTTCAACCTCTACCGCTACTTAAAACAGCTGATCGACGGCAACGACGTCAGCGTCCTGATCCGGGTGGCCGAGGAACTGACCTCCCTGATGGAGATTTTGCAGTACTATGTGCCGGCTTTGCAGGACATCGTCACCGGGATGCGCAGCGCCCTGACGCTGATCCGCCGCTACCTGCCCGAGGACCTGGTCACCCACATCTATGTGGACGAGCAGCCGGAGGACGCCGGCAATTATGTGGCCGGCGCTGTCACCCTCAGCCGGGAGGATGTGAACACCGGCGGCTTCGCGTTCTTCAAGATCGCGCCCCGGAGCACCGGCGTCCGCCAGTACTGGAGCCAGGAGACGCCCGCCTCCATGACGGCGGAGGCCGCCAAAAACTTTGACTTCTCGGCCAAGGTGGAGGTGGACGGCAGCGTCCTGGCCGACCCCGTCGTCACCTACACCTACAAGCGGGTGGACAGCCTGTTCGGCGGGCTGTTTGAGTCCAGCACCACCGAGGTGCCCACCGAGCCGGGCCGCTACACCCAGACGGCTGTGGTGGGCGGCAACTACAAGGCCGCCAACATCAGCCGCACCTTTACCATCGGCGCGCCGGCCCTGCTGAACTGAGCGCCCCGCAAAACGCAAAAAAAGCCCCGCCCCCTCTGACATACGCCGGAGGGGGCGGGGTTTTAATGTGCCTGTTTCAGATCCGTCTCATCCAACGACAGGTGCGTTGGATGAGACACAGCCAGGGAAATTTGTCCCTTTAGCCCTTGCCGGCGCAGCCGAACAGCTCGATCTTCTCCTTGCACTTGTCGATGAT
>ERZ1090878.553-NODE-555-length-19987-cov-32.080674_pt1 | contig 19987 bp, 15 predicted proteins | sample MGYA00478473_ERZ1090878 | MGnify/ENA primary metagenome ERZ1090878 (study PRJEB33644, sample SAMEA5815720) | chicken gut metagenome | biome: Chicken; feature: Gastrointestinal Tract; material: Caecum | place: Ireland | collected 2019-01-01 | study: A study of the... | reverse complement strand
GGAATGTACATCTGCTCGACCGTATCCCACTCAAATACGGCAAACTCGGCGTCCGCCGCGATGGGCTGGTGGGTCTCGCTGTCGATCTTGGCAATGTTGACCTGGATGCTCCATTCCTCATTGTGGATGGTTACATCGGCACTTCCATCCGCGGGCACAGAGACCTGCTGCTCGCTGCCGGTGCTGCCGGTATAGGCGTCAAAGCCGTGAGGGACCGAGGTTTCGCGCACCGTGAACGTGATGTTCGCCAGCTGGCTTCGTGCCGATGCAATGGCCGCATCCACGGCGGCCTGTGCCTCGCCCTGCAGCCGGCTGACCGCTTCGCTCTGTGCGGCGCTGGCCGCCGCGTTGGCCTCTTCCTGCGAGGAGTACGGCCCCACGTTCCCGCTGTCCGTACCGCTGGTCTTACTGACCGAGTAGTGCATCGTCCAGCTGGCCGAGGCATTGCCGCCGGTGGTGTGGTAGGTATTATCCATGACGTGACCGCCGGTGGTCACGGTTTGCGACCCGGCAGGCGTCAGGCTCCAGCTGCCGCCGTCAATGCTGCCGCCGGTGGCCGAGGGCGTGATCTCAAACACTGCTTCGTCAATCGTCTCGCCGGTGATTAGGCCGATCTTGTGCAGGTCGAGCCCATAGCTCAGATCCAGCACCCCGCTGGCCGTCTGCGGGCCAGCCGACCAGGAGGCATAATACTCCTGGGGTTCTTCGGGTTCGCCCGGTTCGGTTGGCTGATCCACCGGCGGGTAGGTGGTCATGACGTTCTGCCACCCTGCCTCGCTGGCCTGGTAGACGTAGGCGCTGCCACTGTTGCTGGCCTCCTGCCGGTGTGCCCAGACATAGCGCTGGATGTCAAGCTTGCTGCTGCACCCGGCGGCCCGCGCCTGGTCCAGTAGGTCGGTGGTGCCGTAATACGTCCAGTACACGCTGGCCGAGGGCTTGCCGTTCATGCCTTCGTCGAGGCAGTAGCTCTGGTCTTCCCCCTCAAACGTAATGAGCCACTCGCCGCCGACCTTGGTCACGTCGGTGATGTGATACTGGTGTTCACCGGCTCGCGCCGAAAAGGCGGAAAACGGCGAAATTTTGTGATAGCGCGCGACCGAGATCGTGCGGGTGAGGGTTTCACCATCCAAACCGTCATAGGTCGCTTCGGCGGTGAAGCCGCCGTCCGCCCGCACATACAGCATCCAGGCGGAGGCCTGTTCCCCGTTGGCGAAGGTACGGGTATAGGTCGCACCCGTGTCGGCCGCCATCTCGGAATCGGTAAAGACAGCCCCGTCCGAAAGAGTCACGGTGACGCTGCTGCCCGGGGCCGGGTCGGCCACCTGCAGCAGCACCGGTACCACCTCGCCGGTGGGCATTCTCGCTTCGTCCGCCTCGATGGCAAACAGCGATTCGTCAAGATTGCCGCTGGCCGGGGCTTCGTAGTCGGCATCCAGCACCGTGAAGCTGAACCGGGCGTCGGACGCGGCGGTTTCGGGGGTGGATGCAGATCTTTCCGGGCTTGCAGCGCTCTCGGGCGTGGTGGTCTCGCCCGCCGCCTGCGCGGCCAGTGCAGCGCCGCTGCCGGTCAGCAGGCAAAGGGCCGCCAGCAGCGCAGCGGCCAGCCTTCGCCAGCTCTTTCTTTTGGTTTTGCAATTCATAAGCAAACTCCTTTGGTGTGAAAACGAAAAAAAGCCCGCCGCACGGCTGGCAAAGCAGCCATGCGGCGGGCGCGGGTCAATGGATGTCTATTCTTTATCTAGTGTTTTCGGGGCGTTTTCGCGGTACCTGTTGCGGCTGCATTTCTTTGGCCCGGGCTGCCGCTTGCAGTACCACATACGGGTCAAATTCGGCTACCCGGTACCCCAGCAAAACCGTCCGCAAGTATGTGGAACTGGGCGGCTGCGCCCTCTCGCAATAGGGCGCGGTCATAACATACGCAACGGCTGTCTGCAACCCCGTGTCGGTCTGTACGGTCAGGGATTCTTTGGTGTACAGGTGCGGGTACCCCTCGTAGCGGTCAAGCGCCCGCTCATCGCGGTCGTTGACTTTCCAGAGGATACCATCCACCCGGCCGCCCTCTTTGGGCAGGATGGTCAGCACACCGCAACGGAAGGCCAGTTCATACCCTTCCAACACAGCCCGGGATACGAGCTGCGCCAGCGGGCAGCGGTTGTCCATCTGGACGATATTCAGGTTGGAGCCATAGGCAAAATACAGTTCTTTCAAAAAATTCCCCCTTCAGCGCGCGTCACCACGACGATTATGGCGGCGCTGGTAACTTTCGTACTGGTTGCGGTCGCGCAGCCAGGCAGGGTCGCCGGGCAGACGCTTGAGCAGGTGCATCCGCACATTTTTGTATTCGGGGCCGATCAGGCCAAGGCGGAGCAAAAAAGTTCGGAACGTGAATGCCGGGTTATCCCCGACCGGCGTCTTGCGCGCCACCGTCTTTTCCAGGTTGATGGCCTGGGCCGACATGGCCAGCGCCAGCGTGATGTCGGCGCGGACTTCCCCGGCGTGCAGCGTGCTCTCAAAACAGCGCCACTCCACGGTGCCGTGGTAAAACACAGAATGCAGATTGAGCGCGTAATACCGCGACCAGTTGTAATGGTCGTGCGCGCCGTCATGGCCTTCGTACCAGGCGCAGCGCAGCTGCTCCATCGTCAGGCCGGGCGGCATATTGCGGACCACTCTCACGACGTTTTCCCGCGACAGCTTGCAGTAACGCTCTACCCGGCGCTGTTGTGCCCCCAGTGCCGCAAAGATTAGATCCTCCTTGGAGTACATGATCGACAACAGATTCCGCAGGCTGCGCGGCGTATGCTTACTGGCATCCACGTGGACGTGCAGCCCACAGCTGGGGTTCACGACCGCCCCGGCATGGCGCAGCGCCCGCACGACTTCCTGCAGCTTGCCCATCTCGGCATATTCCAGCACCGGCGAGTTGAGCTCGACTTTGTAGGTCAAGTCATAAGCCGGTTCCTGCCGCCGGCCAACACGTCTTGTCGCCGCGATGCTGCCGTCGTAGACAAGACGCCATTTCTTGCCATCGTTGTCAACGACCTCCCAGGGGTCATAGAGGCTGGATTCATGGGTCTGGCGGGCCGATGTGCCGAAGAGTCGGCCCACTGCGTCGGCTGCCTGCTGGCGCGTGATGCCCGTCATCTCGATCTCACAGCCAAACTTCTGGTCGCGGAAGTCAAGGGGCAGGAGCTTCACCTCCCCGCAGTTCGGCATCCACCGCCGCCAGCCTGCGCCCGATGGCTTCCACCACGTTGACGGTCACGCCGTTGCCGGCCTGTTTGTAGGCCTGGCCCTCGCTGGTGACAGCCAAAATCTTGTCGATGCGGTCGTCCTGCCAACCCTGCAGCCGCAGGCATTCCCGCGGCGTCAGGCGGCGGATGCGGCCGGCGCACAGCACGCCGGAGCACTCGCGCTTATGCCGGTGGACGCCGCTGTTTTGGCGGGTGGTCACGCAGCGTGCCACGCCGGTGCAGTCCGGTTGCTCGTTCATGTCCACAAAGCAGAGCACACCCTGGTTGGGTGAGGTCGTCAGCGTGTGGGCGATGCCATGCCCCACCCGGCCGCGGCGGCGGTTGGTGGTGGCGTAGGCCAGGCTGATGCTGTCGCCGGGGTACGCCAGCTTATAGCCGGTTTTGGTCGCCTCTTTTACCGGGAATCCTTCCCCCAATCGTCGGGCAGCAGGCGTTTTTGTTGTGCCGGTGAAAGGTAGTATCTTTCCGGCACATCGCCCGTCAAGAAATCCGACAATGTATACGCGGCGTCTTGACTGTGCAACGCCAAAATCTTGGCTGTTAAGCACCTGCCATTCGACATGGTACCCCAGTCGGTCCAGCGCATCGAGGATCGCCGCAAACGTCCGGCCTTGGTCATGGTTAAGCAGGCCGGGTACGTTCTCAAACAGCAGATAGCGAGGCTTCCGGGTTTCAGCCAGGCGGGCCAACTCAAAAAAGAGGGTGCCGCGAGGGTCTCCGAACCCTCGGCGGCTGCCAGCCAGGCTGAAAGCCTGGCAAGGGAATCCGCCGCAGAGCAGGTCGAAGTCGGGCATGGTGTCGGGGTCGGCGTTTCTGGCATCTTCTGTGTACCACTCTCCTTTGCAGTCAAACAGGGCGCGGTAGCTGTGCTCGGCGTATTTGTCGCACTCGCAGTGTCCCGCGCAGGTGAAACCACCGGCCCGGCTCAACCCCTCGCGGAAGCCGCCGATGCCGGCGAACATATCGATAAATTGGATGGTGTTGCATTCCCCCTTAAACGAAAAATTGCCCGCCGTTTATACGGCAGGCAATGATTTTGTCTTATAGTGCCTCGGCGTTCTCGGCAGGGTGTTCGCTGCCTTCGGCATCCGGCGCGGTATCTGGCATGGCCTCGGCTTCGTCCTCGATGGCCTGGGCTGCCTCGAATTCCTCATCCGCTTCTGCGAGCGCCTGCTCGATCAGGCGGATAACGAATTCCTTCTGGCTGAGCCTGCAGTGATAAACCTGTTCGTAGCGCGTCAGGTAGTCCTTGATCTGCTGGAAGAGTTCCTCGCTGACCTGGAAGGCCAATGTCCGTGTTTTGCCCATGGTGGTTGCTCCCTTCGTGTAGTGTTCCAAGATGATCTGTTCGATGAATTTGCTCATCGTGCTTTCGCTCTGCCGGATCTCCTCGGTGATGCGATTGTGCAAGTCGAGGGAGATCTTGCAGGTCAGGCCTTTGGTTTCCATGGCTTCTCCTTTCTTCATGCCTGCGTTGTTTTTGCTTGCAAAGCAAGCATACTCCAAAGGTCAATGGAAAGCTATACCAAGACCCAACAAAGAACGAATGCAACGCTTGCATAAATGGAAGCAATACCAACAAGGACGAAATGTACATTGGACGGTTCCTTTCGCGCCCATCATTCGGCAAGCATAGGCACCACCTCCTTCGTGGTTGCACTGCCGGTCGGTTCGGCCAGGTCATGGTTGACCAGTGCGCCGTAGTAGCTGCTGATCGTCACCGGCGCGTTGTACAGCGTCGCCAGCAGGTATTGCTTGATGTTTTTTATTTTCGACGTGTTTTCGCGCAGGCATTTCAGCACAAAGCGGATATGCTCGGCGTCCAGCTTGAGCAGCCGGGATTTGACCACCTCGGCCGGGAAGTCAGAACCGCAGACGCGGGTGGTTTTGCGCCGGGCACAAACGGTCTCGGTCATGAGCTCGACGATCTCGTCCAGCAGGTCGGTGTCCTCCGGGTTCTGTGCGGCCAGCAGCGGGTACTGGATGTTGTTGCGGATCAAGGCGCGGTATTCTTCCATCTGCTCTGCGGGGCTCGGTTCGGTTCGCTTCGGTTCCGGCGGTTCGGCCGCCGATCCACGGAAAGGAATCGAATCGGTATTTGATTGATCCGTATTTTGTTTTTCTATATTTCTTTGCGTTGGTTTTTCCGGCATCGGTTTTCCCGTTGTCGGATTTCCCGACGACGGTTTCTCCGATGACGGTTCCCCCGGCGGCGGCCCCTGCGGGCGCTCGTAGATCGTGTATACGTTGCCTGCAAACTTACCGCCGCTGTCGGTGGTCTGGCGGCGGTGTATGTACCCGGCCTGCTCCAACTCATGGATGGCGGTGCGGATGGCGTCTTTGCTCTCCCGGTTGATGTAGCAAAGCCCCGCCAGCGTATAGTCCCAATCTTCCGGCAGCGAGAGCATCTGGGACAGCAGCCCCTTGGCCTTCAGGCTGAGGCGTTTGTCCCGCAGGTGATAGTTGCTCATGACGGTGTAGTCGCTGGTTCGTTCCACTCGAAATACAGCCATTTGAATCTCTCCTTCCTGTTATTTTGAAAAAGCCAAGATCCGTCCTGGCTGTAGCTTGTACCGCCGCAGCAACGCGGAGAACTATTCGGGGGCGTCCTGCTGCAAGGCAGAGAAAAATTCCAGCGTTGCGCTGGGCACTGCCTTTTTCGGTTTTGTTTGCGTGGCGCCAATCACTTGGATTTTGCCAAGTTCCTCTTTCAGCACCTTGCGCAGTTCTTTTTGCACAGCGGCTCGATCATCGGCTTTGAGGATGCAGGCCGCCAGATAGGCGCTGCGCTCACCGGGTGGCTGCTCCTGTAAGAGCTGCCAGGCGCGGCGCTGTGCCGGGTCGCGCAGGTTGGGCCGGAAGACGAATTGCGGGCGCTTCACCCTTGCGCGTCATCGCCCCAAAGCGCGGCCACAGCGCGCTCGTATCCCTGGGCGTTGACACGGTCGTCCAGCAGGGTCACGGTGCGACACAGGCCGTCACTGGGGCGGACGTGGCGGCTCACCACCGACGCGCCGCCGCCCATCATGACGACCGGCAACGCGTGGTAGTCAAAGCCCGCTTCCAGCACCGCGGAGAGCAGCCGTTCGGTGTAGAGCCGCCCCTGTTCGCGGATCAGGCTGCGCACCGTTTCCTCCAGACTGCACGGGCGGCCCGCCAGCACCTGCTCGATCTGCGCGTCGGTCAGGGAGAGGCCGGTGTTCTGCCGCACCCGCTCCCGCACCTCGTCAATGCAGCGGATCATGCCGTATTCCAGACTGTGGCAGGTGCCAATGATCGGGCGTCCGTTGTCGATGCGCATGAGATCGACCGTCCATCCGCCGATGTCGAGCAGCAGTAGGGAAGGTTCGTCCACCAGCAAGTCGGGCTGGGTCATAAGGGCTGTAAACCCTTGGGGGAAGAGCAGCACATCCTCAATCGTGATGCGATACTTTCTGCCCTCGTAACCAAATTCGGTCGGCTGGCCCGCGTTGCGGAGCAGGTATTTGCGGAACGCGGGCTTTTCCCGGCCATAGCTGGTCAGGGGCAGCCCCGCCGCGATGGTGACGCTGCCCTCACGGGGCGCACCGCGGGCCTGCAGCTCCTGCGCGATGGCCGCCAGCGTCAGCAGGTAGTAGTTGTCGTTGACGGTTTTGTCGCGCTGGATCGGCTGCCGCCCGCTGCCGCAAACAAAAAAGCACCCGCCGAACGTGAGCACGTTCTGGCGGGTGTACGGTTCGCGGTCACCGAAGGGCGTGATGCCGGCCGGGAAGGAACAGTTTCGGGTCTTGATGGCGTAGTAACCGTGGTCGATACCAAGAATCATGGTGTCCTCGCTTTCTGTGTATGGGATGTGTGCGAATCTATCTACACGGCCGGAAGCTTGTCTCCAGCCGGGTAGCAACTAGTAAAAGAAAATGCCCGGCTTCCGGTTTACAGCCGGAAGCCGGGCCCTGTTTGACATGCCTTTCAAACCGCGATAAGATTTTCAGCGTCACTGTTTGCACTGCCTATATATTCGGCAGGAGGTGATGTCCGTTTGACATTTGACCAAATCATCCTTTTATTGACCCTGATCGGGGCCAGCATTTATGCAACCGCTTCTCTGACAACAGCTGCCACCGGCTGTTTGTTCCTTTTTCCAGCCGCGCCAAGTATTGTGAGCGGGTACTGGACCCGGAAACCGGAGCCACCTGCAAGGACATCGCCGCCAAGCTGGCCTACGCCGAGGAACTGAAGGGCGACAAAGCCAAGGAGCTCTACAACAAAACGCGCAACCTCTACCAGATGCGCTGCTCCCGCGCCCCCGGCAACCAGAAGATGCGCGACGCCTACAACGCCTGGCGAAAACAGGCACAGATGGCGCTGAGCAAGTATCAGTTGGGGGAAATTGGGTGGGAGGAGTTTGAGAAAGTTATTCTCAGAACTATATAAGGATTCATCTAGTCATATCAACTATGTACCACATTTGTAGACATCACATATATGCATTTCTCTTTATCGAATCCGCTAAATAGTCTGCTGCCCCCATTGCGCATGAATACTTGTCATGCTCTGCCAAAAAAACATTTGCCTTCTTGTTCATCTTCGAAATTATTACTTCTGTATTTGTCTTAATCTCAGGGAAAGCTTGTACTAGTCCGCCTCCCAAACAAATGACTTCGGGATCATATATCTGCATCAAATTTATGATTCCAATTTCATAATACTTTAGAAACTCATTAAACATTTTTATGTAATGTTCGTCTTTTTTTCGCAGCATTTGTGCTACATATTCTAAACTTATATTTTCATCGGCAATTGGAATCAGCTTTAATTTTTCAAGAATCGCTTTCGTTGAAAAATATGTTTCCCAACACCCATACTGCCCACATGAACATTTTTTTCCGTCACTACAAATAATAATATGCCCGAATTCTCCGGCCTGCCCATGAGCTCCAAAGTCTAATTGTCCATTACAAACAGCACAGCCGCCTACACCTGTTCCCATGGATAAATATATTGCATGTTTTATGCCTTTTAAGCATCCATAACCTTTCTCATAATATGCTCCCGCGTTTGCATCATTAATAACAGCAATTTTGCAATGGAAATATTCTTCACAGCTTGATATAACTGAGTTTGAAAGCCAAGATATATTTGGTACGCTCAAAATTGCACATGTATTATTGTCAACCCTGCCTGGAATTGCAAAAGCCATCCCTGCCACATTGATAGAGGTACTTTGGGTTGCTTCGTTCAAAATAGTAGCTAATTCTGCAATAAAGTCGTTTGCCTTCGTCGGTGTCGGAAAACTTGTTTTTTGGATGGATTCACTTCCCTTTGTTATACACACTTTTACAGAAGATGCACCAATGTCAACGCCCATATATGCGGTCTCTCGAGATAAGTATACATTTGATTTAACATAATTTTGAACACACGAAAGGGTATATAATGTTGATGGCGCCGCCTTTAGTTCTAATGCTAACCTCTCTACTTCTTTTCCAAAAAGAGGAACAAAGCCAATTGTTTTACTCAGATTTCTATCTGTTTCCCAATTACCAACGCAGTTTTCAAATACTTTTTTAGATATTTCTTCATTATCAATTATCGCCACTGTTGACAAATTGAAAAAGCCACCAATCGGATCAAAGCCACAACCCAAAAGGGTAAAATAAAACTCGTTTTGTTTTATAAGTTTTATAATATCTTGTATTTCAACAAATTGATTAACAAACCATTCGGGATCGCTATGCTCCCCTATAGTTTCAACCTCTTCTCTATTGAACAGTTCTTCACTATACTCCTTAAGAAAAGAGAACAACAGCGTATTTCCTTCTATGTTTTTTATAGATCCAAATCCAAAAGAAGGTACAACCATTGCACTGGAAGAATAGTTTGCTGTTTGAGAAGATCTATAATGAAGTGCTACATAATATTTGCCTTTTCTTTTTATTACTACAGCCGTATCACATCCAATGGGGATTATGTTATCTCCCCTCGATGCAGCTTCACGTGCCGATGGTAAATATCGATCTCGTAACTTTGCTTTTCTTTTCTTGCCTCGGACAGCGCATAGATAGGTTTCATTCTCAAAATCAGAAAAAAAAGATAATCTTTTGAAATAATTGTACTCGCCAACTTCAAAGCATATTTTATTCTCTTCTAAATTAACGCGATGTAAAAACAGACTCGGATCATCGAACAATTTTTGTCCTATAGACCGCCTAATTTTTATTTCCTTATTGTTGATCGGATAGTCACAAACATTTGTCTCCACATATTTTAAAACATTCTTGTTCCTCAGCAAGTCTACCGAGAGGCCTTCCCATTCAGGTAATGTTAGGAAAGGAATCGTTATATTTACCTGTCCAAGACGACATACGGCCAATTGATTTTTTTCGCAATCTTTATAATACATTTTTACATATTCTTTACATCTGCTTCCTTTATATAAAGAACTCTTCTTTTGTTGAATATAATTTTTCCTGACCTTAATTATAGATTTTTTCCCATAAGAATCCCACAATTTATCTATAGCAACACCAAATATGGCCCAAAAAAGTGCTTGCAACACTTCCAGCATTTTTATCCTCCTGTAATAAAATTATAAATAAAGAATTCACATCCTATTTAATGTGATAAATTTTATTATAACGCCTATTTCGATACCAATCAAGGAATTCCTGTAATCTTCTAATTTAAATGAATCGCTTAATGCCATCAAAAAATAAAAAAACAAATCCGAACGCACCTTCAAAAAGAAGTACGTTCGGATTTGCTTGGTTTGGTGCACCATCGGGGACTCGAACCCAGGACCCACTGATTAAGAGTCAGTTGCTCTCCGTAGTAGCTAAAAATAAAACAATTAATCGTAGTAACTAGCGAAAAAAAACATAGTATTAGCTCTTCTCCACACAAGCCACATACCCAATTTTTTTTGTCAATTGCACATAGCGATGCTATTTTGTCTCAAATCATTAATCCATTTATAAAGATTTTCTTTTTCCTCCTTGCTACTAATTTCTCTTTCAAGTGCATTTACAATTAAAGAATACTCACTCATCAAAGATGTCGAAAAAATACCTTGATCGTCAGTATTTATTGAAATGCGAATATCAGTTGTATAATGTTGGTTCGTTAAGTTTTCAAACTGGTTAATCACTGGGTGGCAATACCCATTTTTTGTAGTTCCTAAAAGGATATTCGACGAAGGGCAAACCTCTATAGAGATATTTTTTGCTTTTATCTTTTTCAAAACCCTCATCTGCATCTTTGAAATCAGTTCAACTTGATCATTTGTAAGGTATAATTCCACATTATTATGCCCCTTATTTCTTACAGATGAGATATAAAAATAACAATAAGCAATATAATAGGCAATCTCACTCCCTTTACAGCTATTCTTTTGGATAGCTATTTTTATTTCTTCAGGCTTCAGATTGCGTAAATGCCACGCCTGAAAATAATGAGAGATGGAAACCTGATCCAAATCTATACACAACTCTTTATTAGGATTTAATATGGATAACAGCCTTTGAGAAAAAGCCTCTCGATATAAGTCCTCAAATTGCTTTTTGAAATTTATAAGCAATATTTTTCCAGTTTTACCTTTTTGAACCTCTAACGGAGCATTACAATAAAGCCAAGCTATATTATCAATATAATCTTCTTTTGATATGGTAACTCGGTTTTTGCGGCTGTTATACCAGTCTTTCACATTTTCAAAAATGGGGGATGCATGTCCCAACCTATCACCAGAACCCAATTGAAAAAAAGTTATACACTCATCTACCGTACGTAAACCAGTTAATAAATCAGTATATTCTTCTCCAGTATGGTACATTCGCTTAATTCTCAAATTCAAGCCATCTTTTCTTCTACACATCACCTCGGTGAAAACTTCCGGCTTGTAGTTGCTTTCTTTAGAGCAAATATCGACCCCTACTACTTTTTTGGCTAATGCAGGATATTTTTCAAAAAAAGTTTTCAATTCCTTTTGGCATTCGAGGACTTCCATTCTTTTTGCCTGATCTCTATAAATGAAGTTCTTCTTCATACTATTACATCTAGAAAGACAAACTATATATCGCACACTAACGCCAAGAGTTCCAATTTGTCGTTCCAACCATGCTATATACTCATATAAGGCATATGCGGATTGTTTCATCTTTATTCTTACTTCTAGAGCTTTTATACAGTTTGAACGGATTTGTTCATATACACTTGAACGCACAATTCTCCCGCTCGCGCCACAACTCCTTAATATCATGTTTTTATTTTGATTAACTATACAAAAGGTTTTTTCACCAATATTATCTCCGTTTTGTACCACATGCGCTCTTATCCATTCTTTAATTACCAAATAATTATAAAAAACTGTAGTTATGTCCTTGAAATTGTTTATATTATTTCCACTTATCAGCTCCCTAATAATGTAGTACAAAAGCTTCCTTTCCTCGTAGTAATCTTCAAGACTTTCCTGACACTTTATTTGTCCAATTTCTACCCCTTGCTTATTTAAAAAACTCACAAGTTTTTTTCTTGTAAGGGCAGCTTTAGTCAATATTTTCATTTCATCTGACGAACAAATAATTCGATTTCGGCACTGCTCATTTTGCATCAAATTTACCCAAGTGCACTGAAAAGTCAGAAGCGCCCCGCCCAAATGATAGTGGTTATCCACTAGTCCTCGCATAAGTATTGAATTTAATACATCGTTATCATGATCGATTACTATTTTCCAATCAAATGTTTTTATATGTTCGTTCAATTTGATTGATCTAGCAGCCAAAAATGCCGCAATCAGCAAATCACCTTCTAGGCTCATCGTATATTTACGCCACAATTGTAAATATTTGTACCTGCATCGAATTGTATTTTTATGATATACAAGTATAGAATCGGCCAATTTGTTAAGCAAAGAAAATACTTGTTTGTTTTCTATGCCTGTGTTGCAAAAAGTTGTTCTGCACATCGGTTCCAACTGTGCTTTAATCTTATCAATCAAAGCATTTATTTCTAACTCATTCATCATGTTTCTCTTTTTGTGATTTCAAACAATCCATTACTAGGTTTTGTCGTCATGTAACGGCCTACAATTCTGTTTTCTTCAATCTTCAATTCATTATATCCAAAATATGAGTTTCTACCTAGTAGCGGGTTTCTATAGGCATACATTAGCATCGCCTCTCCATCATGTACACTAATAGCAGCGACAGTACATTCACAGAAACTTTGAACACACCTTTCCTGGAGCGTATCATTCATATATGTTTTCACCATTATTCCGTTCCAGTCCTGCTTTATACTAACTGTGACGCTTCTTTTCTTTTTCTCATTTTTATCATTAACTGTGAATCCCTCCCATGTTCCGTTCAAATCTGGGATACCGTGAAGAGATTTAACGGGTGGCCATTTCCAGCAGATTTTGGAATACAACGCATACAAAATAGACCATGTTAAAAATGGCGGAATTGCGACTTCAATTATAATTTCAAATATTTTCTCCGCGTTCTCACTTTTTAACCAAGAACCCTGAAGCAAGAAATCAACTATTGCTTGTATAATAGTGTTTTCGAATACTGTAGCAAGACACATAGAACACAACACTAAAAGGACAATTACACGACGTCTTATTCCATTGTTTAAAGAATATGGTATCATAGTCGTCTCCCACTCTTTGAACATCTTAAATTTCTATCAATGATTATTTTTTTGATAATTTTTTGTCATAGCCTGCCAATTGTCTTTAAGGCACAGTATTCTAATCATCTTTGTATCTGTAAAAATACAGATATAACAAATCTAATACAAATCATGATTAGCTGCATCTCCCCCTTTGATATAAACAAGTACTCCTTGTGCACTCTCAAAAAGACATCAGGCTGATAGACACTCTTGATCAGGAAAAATTAAAAAAGGAGTCATTTTCAACCGTGTTAATTATTCTATATAATCTAGGGCAGCACTTGTTTACGTACTCTAAACCAAATAGTACGAGATATACACCCGTACGATAAAATCAAGACACTCTTATGCTTTCACAGGTATCACATTTGAAACGCTCAACGACAATTTTGAATTCAACGAAAAGCTTTCGTCCCAATTATTGCTTTTTCGCCACAAAAGTTGAAATAGATATTCACTCCTCATATCACTCAGGATAGTGAATCTCCTAAGATATTTCCCCAGCTACGAAACTTAAACTTATCAATTAAAATTCACCTGTTCACAGAGCTTGAACCAAGTGTGTCAAACGTTTATGTTCAAACGGTGAAGTGCGATCAGATCACGCACGATACTCATCATTCATCATTATAAATTTTATAGTTATATTCCATATTGATTATACTGCAGCACTAGTCTCTGCAGAATAAAAGACGTTTATTTTTTGAGTATATCGCTGTCTCCCAATAAACCGATTTTACCAAAATTCAAGATTCATTTTCTGGCAAATTGCAGTAATCTTCAATTAGGTTTATTTCCGCTTGTTTTGACAACAATCCCTCTGGTACATTCGACAAATCATAGATGTACTCATCAATCACATGGAGCTCAACTATTTTCTTTAAAAACGCTTGAGTATATGCTCCACAACTATTTTCATTATATAAATTGTTCAAAAGATATAGAAAGATATATACATACCCTGGTGCATTATGAATAAAATACTCATCTTTATGACAGAAGTCAAATAAGCTTTTCAAAAGTTGGGATGAAATATACCACCCTTGGGTTTTTTCGTATTCTAAAACTGGCTGTTTTGCATTTTCAGAAAAATCAATTGCCGACAAAATGTTAATAAGCAATGAGATATAATAACGACCATATCTTTTAGATTTAATATTTGCACGACGATATGATTTCATTGCAAAATCAAAGTACGCTTTCAAATTTTCTTCTTTTGTATCGATTTGCAAATCATAAAAATGTAGTAGCCTTTTAGGCTCTTCAATATTCGGTATGCAGAAATTAGGTATAGACCTATACTTTTTCCCCAGCACTTTCTTATTACAAATGACGCTTTCATCAAGCCAAATTCCGATTCCTTTAAGCCGAGACTGTTTGACATACACTCGGCTAACATCTGCTCCTGCGAATGATTGACAAACATATCGGTTTTCCTCATCTGATGAAATATCAGCATTTAATGTTCCAACGGTCACTGCTGCCGAAAAGAACCGCCGTTCTTGCAGAAGAAGATCTCGTAAATCGCTCAATACGCCTAACATATCGATTAGTGTCTCTGCCTGAAGGTATGCACAATCACTAAAAGCATACGCCTTACATTTACTATTACGTAATCCTTCAGAAATGCACTGACCAAACACCTTTATGCTATCAGAATAGGCAGTTTCTTCTTGCATTGATAAGTCTTTTGTGCCAAGAAGATCAAGAAACGATATATAACTCATAATAATCTCCTGTCTGCGCACTGTGTTCGTATTAAATTACATTAGTTTCTCACAATCTTGTACATTGATACCGCTGGATAAAATCGCGCCACCTCTTCATATCTTGACATAGGAACAATTTTTATTGTCCCATTCTTCCACTTTTTTTGCCAAAATATTCTACTACGTGTATGGCATCTTCATTTCGACGAGGCTTCTGTCTCATCATCATTAAAATATACGGTCCTGCCTCCGGATATTCATTATATAATTTTTGAACTTTCCTCATTGACATTTGCCCCACCTCTGCGAAGAACTTCACCTGTTCTTCAATTGTTTTATTGACCACTTGTTCTTTCACAATATGGGGACGGACAAATTGCTTCCATACTTCTTCATACTTTGCATAATCAAAACCTTCTTTAGCGTGACAAGCAAATGCTAACGAAAAGTAGCCCGGATTGCCGTTCCAAAGCTTATTTGCCCCTTTAACACCAATCAAATTGTTTTTTTTGGCAAACATTAGTTTTTCTTGTGATATTTTCCTTCTAAATGTCAAATCTTCTTCATTTGGCTTGATTTCCCATGAATGGTACATGGCAATATCTGCCATAAAATCAACAATCATGCTTTGGACAACTTCTATACTATTTGCCTGATATACAGCATTTATATTCTGTCTTTCACTTACTGATGTCTCGTCAGTAAAATCTATCTCTACCACATGAGAAATCCGGCTCGCTTCATAATCCTTATCCGTCAAAGGAAAGACGTCTTTCGTTGTTGTTGAAACAACAATTCTTAAATTCTCTTTAGTGTACCCCTCCACAGGGTTTGGTACTATATCGACTTTTATTCTAGGAATAACCGCAAAACAAAACCTATTCAGATTATTTATCCTATCATCTAACATTTTCTGCAGATGACTTTCAAGGCTCAACACAACTTGCGTTTGCTTTTTCAATTCATTATGTGAACCACGGATGGCCACTACCACACGGCGAATAACGTTTTTACTATTGTTCAACAGTGGTTGCTCCATAGTTTTCTTTTTTGCCATGAACGAACTCTCCTTCGACAAAGAAATCTAATTCATATTTAGCATTTTTCTTTTGACTTGTCAAGGAAACGCAAAAAGTTCGTCAAAAAGTAGAAAATTTTGTTGTCAGCCTTTTCATCTCCTTCATACAATATAGCATAAATAAGGCACAACAATTTTTATAAAAGCAAAAATTGTTGTGCCTTATCATAAAACATTAGCCGAAAAACACAGCCGCAAGCGAAATCACAGGTCCACCCGGATCCACCCAAGTCAATAATGACATAATAAACTTTGTTACTTATTACGCAGAATTCTAAGTTGTTTAATAATATAGTTCAATTTCAGTTCTGTCCAATCTCGTTCTATTTTTTCTGTCAAGTACCTGCATACTGAAGCTGAAAGTTTCACTTCATCCTCTAACTTTGAGTAAATTGCTTTTGCCGATAGTTGCATTTGCACGCAATCATCCACAAAGCTATCTAAAGCCATACAGAACTCCTCAAACTCATCTTCAGTTAATCGGTATTTCCTATTTTTCAATTCTTCTCCACTAAATCGAAGAACATACTGATCCCAGACTACATCTATCAATTCCTCAACTTCATAATAATTTTCTTTTTCCAGCCCTACTATTGGGAAGCACGCCCAGAACAGACGTAGTTCTGCAATCAAGAAAACCTGGATTACTTTTGCGCATTTCATATCTTTGAAAGGCGCAAACGCTTCTTCTTGACCAATGTGTTTTTCTCTAACTTCTTTCACGATTGCATCTATAAGTTGCAAGAAACCTTGCAGTACAGTTTCTTCTTTTCCTTGTAGTCCCTTCTTTTCTTCATAATAATCGTAAACTATAGTTTCCCATTCAGGTGATTGCTTGTCAAGTTTATCTATAAGCTTTTGAACCTCAGACATTCTCTTCTCCTCCTGTATACCGCGTTGTTATTCGTGTGTAATCTATTGCTTTACCTGCAAACGAACCTCGTCGTTTGATAGGATTTATAATTAACTCTACATTCTGCTCTTTTTTCTCCAAATTCTCTTTCCAATTTTCATATTTTTTATTATCTGCCCCCAAAAAATACATCTTTGTATCGTTATAGCTTGTTGATTGGACAGACGATTGAATATCTGTGTAATCATCAATATGTACCACTTTGCACTTTAAGTCCTTTTTCATTGCTGGTATTTCAGAACATATGTATCGTCGGCCATTCTCCTCCATTATAGCTTTTTTTCGATAATAGCTTGTGCAAATCTGGTATCCATCTCGTGTAAGTTCATAGCTTGTGACATTGGCACTCGGAATTTTCATTCGGTCAACAAGTCCCTCTTCTGAAAGCATCTCCATTAACCTCAACAAATTTGAGCGATCAAGACCCAACTCTTTCGCAATCACTCCATGTCTACTTGCACCGTGTGAATACAAATACTGCAAAACTCTAGGCACATTCTTTTTGCTTAATATTTTTGCTCTCTGCTCTTTTTTAATTTTTATTTGCAGTTGGCTAAACAGTGTTTCTTGCCGTGAATCATACTTTCCATATAAATAGAATTTCCACGCATCCTTTTGTTTACTCTCTCGTTGTATGCTTTTTGAGATAATTCTTAAATAGGAATTAACATCTTCAATCTTCACGGTATATATTTCATTTTTTAGTACTATACTTTCTAACTCGTGGATAATAGATGTAAGCGACTTTTTGGCTGCCTCTGCATCCATATTATTCAATTCCTCGGCAATTTCTACAGCTTTATCCTTGGAAAACGTGTCCACAGTCACCATTTCATTTTTCATAATATCACCCTTTATCATATCACCCTTTATCCAAGTACTAAAATGGAATGAAATCAGGTTCTTCCTCCCGCATGTACTCGGTTGCAATCTTTATTATCGCTATACAAGAACCACATTTATCGTCACCTTTTCCACAATACTTACAATAATATCGACTCCGTTGTTTGTGCCCAAAAGAAAAATAAACAACAACCGGATCCTTTTCTGTTGGCTTCTCGTATGATGCACACGCATTACACCAAATAACGTCGCAATAGGCATTACTAGCCATATCTAATGCTCTAAAAAAAGCATCTGTTCCTTTGGTGTACGCCATCACTAGCAAAACATTAACTTGCAACACTCTGAAGAGATAGTCGACCATTTTTTCACGAAATACATCTGCGCAAATCACAAGACCAATTCGTCCGACCCCCTTCACATGAAAAACATTAATTTTCCAATCCGGTCTGATGGGTTCATAATAATGCTCTATCAAAGGATTAGCTTTTTCATCCGTTTTCGTTTTGCTCGCTTCATCTAAACAAAATGGATGTTGTTTATAATACTCAGTTATTTTTTCTCCGCTTCCATTTATAACAAAGGTAGTATTACAATAGGTATGCCTTTCTGTTAAGATTGGCAATTCTGTACTGGGAAGACAAATAAGCGCCGGATATTCATTATTGCTATCCGACAAATACTGACAAATATTGTTTTGGATTTCCGTAGTTCCCAGCATTTCTGGGAACAATACAATATGCGCATTTTGTTGAGCCGCAGACTCCAACACTCGCTTTATTTTATCTTGTAGTCTACCACACGCTTCATCGTTATACTGGTCAATAATGAATCTCTTAATTTCTTCATCACAGTGATAGCTAAAAGTGTTTTCCCTTTGGCCAGAAGAAGCAATAACTATCAGTGGTTCATTTTTGTTAATCGATATGGATCTCTCACTCAAATAAAAATGTGTTACTTCCCACTCTTCCTCACCAAATTTTTTAGGAATCCAAAGATAATTTGTCAGCAGTGCAAATGGAGAACAATTCAATTCTTGTGGGGTGCGAATATTATTCTTTTCCCATATCGGCCTAAACTTGGGTACCAATGCTCCGCCCACTTCGTCACAGTTGGAATTCAGCGCCACAAAACTCCATGTTTCCGCAGCAACTTCTTCGCACAACTCATCAGTGAGAAAATGAGAAAATGCCTTATCAAAATCAAAATACCCTGCAAGATATGTTAACAAATAGAGGATGTAAACTTTGGCAGAATCCGTCTGTCTCCAATGATTCACCTTTGCGCAAATCACATTAATTTGCTCTTCTGACAAGAATTCATATGTTTTCTCTTTATCAGGACCTTTCATATCAAAAAAGTCGAATTCTCTCTCTATTAACCGAGTTTTCTGAGCCAATTCATATTCACGAGTCAATGATTGCTGTTCATCCAAAGATAAAGCCGCTATAATTGCACAAAGCCAAGCTAAAAGGTCATATACATTATTAATCTGAACTTCTGGCATCTAAAATGCCTCCTTTAGCGTATATTTTCCCTTTTAATGTAAGTTTAACATGCTTTTTTGTGCAGCGCAAGTCTTTTGTTGTCATTTTGTTGTACATTTCATCTATTTGTTTTTTCACAAAATCAATATAAATTCATAAACTCTCAAGAAACGTCTTTGATCGTTGATCTTTGCATATTGAAATCAAATTTTACTACACAATATTAATCATTATTGAATGTTTCATATTTTTGTTGCACCTTTTTCCAGCCATAATAAGTAGTTATCTGCTGTTTATGGGGCTAAAGCCACCATCATCATTGGCTGGTTCTTACTCAATCTTCAGAAACTGCTTATAACTGCCCTTCACATGGATCGTCCCCTTATATCCCCTACCAACTTCCACTTTTTCAAACAGCTCCGCTAATATGGCTCGCTTTCGTGGGATAGAAGCCAGATTGAATTCATTAGCCCACCCCAGGAACTCATTATAGTAATTGCGGATCTGTTGGACCGTTGCTCGATGGTTGTTGTTCTGTAATAAGGCAGCGTATTCATCTTTGGCTTGTCTGACCTCTGCTTCCGCCTGCGCAATCAGTCGGGCCAGCATCTCCTGCGAAAATGTACTCGTTCCATCCAAACATTTCAGAACTTCATCCTCATAGCGTTTCTGCTTATACTGGGCTGCCTTGATTTTCTTCTCGGCAGCCTGTTTTTGTCTGTTTTGTTCCGCATCCTGCTGTCGGATTCTCTGTTCAATGCTCTTGTCATACGGCTCACTTTTGATCTTGCGGAACAGCTCATCAGCATAGGCAACCACAATTCTATCTACCCGTTCTGCCAGATATAGAGCCTGGCCATCACATTCCCGCAGGTGCTGGCCACGCTGATAACAGTTGTACTTGGCCTGCACCTTTTCCCGAATACTCCCATCAGCCAGCTTATACCGATCCTTATGCAAAAAGGCCGACATCTTCGCCCCGCAATGTGCGCAGACTACGATGCCGGCCAATAATGTTGGATTGCTGCTCTTTTGGGCAGCATTTTTATCTT
>ERZ1090878.552-NODE-554-length-19998-cov-5.083588_pt1 | contig 19998 bp, 19 predicted proteins | sample MGYA00478473_ERZ1090878 | MGnify/ENA primary metagenome ERZ1090878 (study PRJEB33644, sample SAMEA5815720) | chicken gut metagenome | biome: Chicken; feature: Gastrointestinal Tract; material: Caecum | place: Ireland | collected 2019-01-01 | study: A study of the... | reverse complement strand
TCGTCGGGGATACTAAAAAAGATATTTTTGCAATAAAAATATACCGAGGAAAAATCCAACCGTTCAAGTACAACATTGGTGCTCGTATTAAAAAGAATGGGACAATGTTGTTGGAACTTCATATCAATCCGTCTAATGTTCACCGTAATCCAGATGGTGAAAAAATTTGTGGTAGTCATTGGCATATATACACGGAAGAGTATGGACGCACTTATGCTTTTCCGGCAGAAGATGTCCAAGAAGATGCTTTTGTCGACAACACAATCGCTTTTTTAACGAAGTTTAATGTTGTTGAACAACCGAATATCAACTATCAACTTGAACTATTGTAATGAAAGGAGGGTTAATCTTGGATATTCAAAAACTTATTGATGATTACGCAACATGGTTAAAGCAGGAGATTACATTTGAAAAAGTAGGAGAATATTACGAGATTACAACTCCTTATTTAGATAACGCAAATGACTATCTTCAAATCTATGTGCGCCAAATTGGTGATGATATTTACTTTACAGATGATAGCGCTACAATTCGTAATTTGAAGATGGAGGGGTTTCAATTTACGCCCGCACGAAAAAACCACCTGCAACGGATATTGAATCAGTATGGTGTAAGGCTTGATGGCGATGAATTGATTTGTAAGGCCCCGGCTAATTCTTTCGCACAGAAAAGCATTTATTCATTCAAGCTATGTTGCGAATTGATGATATGTTCACTGTTTCCAAGGCTAAAGTGAGTTCTCTCTTTCTCGATGACATACAGGACTTCTTTGCAGAGAAAGATATTTTTTATTCAGAAAATGTTCAATTTACAGGACTTTCTGGATTCTCTCACAACCATGATTTCTTGTTGCAAAGAAGCAAAACAAAGCCAGAAAGACTTTGTCAGGCGGTTAATAACCCGAACAAATCGAGCATGGGAAATATTTTGTTTGCGTGGAATGACACCAAGCCGGCACGAAGAACTGATAGCCAACTGATTGTAATCTTAAACGACCAAAATGCCATCGCCAAGGGGATCGAGGATGCGTTCTTAAATTATGATGCAAAAGTGGTTCGGAGTAATGCCGTTTCAGATCGATGGCAGAGGGGATATGAATGCCTTCGTCTTGACATCCCCTCTCGCTGGCGTTATGTTGTTAACAAGGCGGCAGCCGTTTTACCCGTCTGCCGCCCATGATAAATTTCACTCTATTTGCACCGCTTTTGGCGGTTACACAGAATTTGGGATTGTCCCGTGGTTCGATGGAGTGAGCGTAACAAGGACAGCAATTTGGAATTATTTGCTGCATCTTAATATCTCGTGATGCCGTGATACGGTACTATGGAATGCCGCTCAAAGCCAATATGAGCGGCATTTTTCACTGTTAAATCCTTATAGGATAAAAGCCTTGCTTGCTGCTTGCAAACCATTGATATGACTGGATTTTTCCAAGTCCTATAATTACACTTCAACCATATTAAACAGAAAAAAACCGCCAAAATGGACTGTTTTTCTGCTATTTTATCACAATTTCAGTGTCTTTATCCAATTTTTCAGTTCAGCTTCATTCAGCCGACCGTTTAGCATCCGTCCGTCCAGAATTTTGGCACTGGGCGCGCTGTTTTGCAGCACCTCCGCCGACTTGCCTAGTCCGCTACCGCCAGAAGTGGCAAACAGTACAATAGTCTTTCCGGTAAAGTCGTAACTTTCCAGAAATGTATTGATGATAGTCGGGGCTACATACCACCAAATTGGAAAGCCCAGAAAAATCACATCGTAACTCTCTATTTTCGCATCCGTATCGGCCAAGGCAGGACGAGAGCTTTTATTCTGCATCTCTACGCTGCTGCGAGAATTTTTATCCATCCAATTCAAATCAGATCTGGTGTACGGCACCGCAGGCTTGATCTTATAGAGATCTGCTTCCGCAGCTTTTGCCAACATCTTTGCTGCCTTTGCAGTGATACCACTAGCAGAAAAGTAAGCAACCAATGCTTTATTCACGAGAATCTCCTCCTTTTTTTCTTTATTGTAATCCCTGTTCAGAAGAATGTAAAATACCTATTTTCAATCACAAAATATGCCTAAAAAGCATTATTATTTTGTTTGACGCATCAGCAGGCATAGCTGACATCCAAACAAATAGCGTTTCACCCTTTGCCTGCTATTACTAGCGTGATGCCGCCTTTATTTTATTTTCTGCGCATAATAGAAGAAGTATTGCTGCATGATTCCAGCCGCAGCACCATATCGCTCAAAAGGATTCTGTCCATTGTATTTTTGCTCAATAGTCTTCTTGATCCATGTATCAACAGGTGCGCAGGCAGTCCGTCCATAAGCGAACAATGCTATACAGTTTGCCACCTTGTCCCCTACCCCCTGCACTCTTTTCAAAGCTGCAATCAACGCTTCATCGGAGAGCCCAGCAATTTCATGCAGGTCTAGTTTGCCCGACAAAACCTGCTGAACTGCATCACAGATGTATACAGCCCGATATCCGGCTTTACAGGCGATATAATCCTCTTTTCACCTTTTTCCATATGACAAAGCGGAAAGCCGCGTCCGATTGACGCGGCTTTTCCTCTTCTCTCTTTTCTCTCCCAAATCGGCATGTTATTTCTTCAGACGGTTGACATACTCCAGAATAATATCCGTCGAATACTCTACGCCCAGACGACCTGCATTGATGCACAGATCATAATGGTCGCACTTGCCCCACACCTTGCCTGTGTAATAATTATAATAAGTAGAACGCTGTTTATCCATCTTCTCCAATGCAGCTTCCGGCGTTTTGCCCTCGATCTCATAGTCGCCGCAAGTCTGAATGCGTTTCACACGGTCCTCAATCGATCCATGAATGAAGAAGTCAAACTTGTTGGGGAAATCACGGAGCACATGATCCGCACAACGGCCAACCACAACGCACGAGGAATCCTCTGCCATCTCACGGATGATATTGGATTGCGCCAGATATAACTGATCGGTCAGGCTCATGCCATTCAGGCCAACCGAGCCAAACATCGTCAGCGAATACAGGAAGCTGTTTGTCGCACGCTTATCAAGCTGCTCAAACAGTTTTTCATCAAAACCGGTCTTTTTTGCAGCGCGGGTAATGAGTTCCCGGTCATAAAAAGGAATGCCAAGGCGGAGCGCGAGCTTCTGGCCGATCTCCCTTCCTCCAGTACCATATTCACGGCCAATAGTGATAATCAAATTGTTATTCATAACGCACCCTCCTTACTGACTGCTATTATACAAATTGCATAACTCTTTGTGCTATCAGTATGCACCATTTTAGAATTTTTGTCAAGATGATTTGAGAGTTTTTTTGCAGACAGCAACTATTTTGCGCATGCAGTAAAAAGCGCTATGACGTATTTCTCACAGCGCTTTTGCTTATTTATTTAATGAGCATCGGCCCAACTGCATTGATATTGCCTGCACCCATGGTCAGTACAAGATCATTCGGACCGGCTGCTCGCCGCAGATAATCTGCAATCTCTTCAAAGCTGTCCAGCGCGATTGCACCCGGCACTTCCTTAGCCAAATCAGAAGAATAGATTCCAATGGTGTTCTGCTCGCGTGCTGCGTAGATCGGCGCCAGCACCGCCTGATCACACATACGGAGCGCTTCCACAAACTCAGGAAACAGTGCCTTCGTGCGCGTATAGGTGTGCGGCTGGAACGCGCACAAAATTCGATCAAAATGCATCTCCCGAGCGGTGGCCAAGGTTGCTTTCATTTCACTGGGATGATGCGCATAATCGTCTACCACGGTCGCTCCGTTCGGCATTTTGCCAACCAGCTGGAAGCGACGCGAAGAACCGGTAAACCGATTTAAGCCACGTTCGGCCGCCGGACCCGGCACACCGAGGAACTCTGCCGCTGCGCAGCATGCCAGCGCATTGAGCATATTATGCCGACCGGGAACAGAGAGCTCCACCTTGGCATAAGGCGCGCCATCCACCATCACCGTAAACCGATAATAGCCGTTGACATCGCTGATATCCACTGCACGCACATTCGCGCCTGCGTTCAATCCGAACGTACGAATATGACGATCGAGTCCATTTACACAGCGCATGGCATTCGGGTCATCCCCATTGACCACCACAAGACCGTTCATCGGCGTTAGCTCAACAAATGCGCGGAACGAATGGATGATATCATTGATATCCTTGAAAAAGTCTAGATGATCCTCCTCGATGTTGAGCACCACGGCAACCGTCGGCGCAAACGACAGGAAGGAATTGCAGTATTCGCAGCTTTCCGCCACGAAGCAACCCTTGCCGCCAATGCGCAGCGTGCCGCCGATTGCAGGCAGATTGCTGCCCACCATCACGGTCGGGTCCATCTGGGCTTCCATGGTCATCAGCGTCATCATCGAAGTGGATGTCGTCTTGCCATGCGTACCGGCCAGACAAACCACATTCTCGTAATCGCGCATCAGGTGTCCCCACGCCTCTGCGCGCTCCATCACTGGAATCCCAAGCGCATGCGCGCGGGCAACTTCCGGGTTATCATCATGCACAGCAGCGGTGCGCACAATCAGCGATACGTCTTCCACGTTCTCCGCCTTGTGCTCATACACGATTTTTGCACCCAGCGCCTCCAGACGGGCCGTTACATCGGTTTTCAGTCGATCCGAACCACTCACCGGCACACCCCAGCTGAGCAGCAGCTCCGCCAACGAGCTCATCGACACGCCACCGATACCAATCAGGTGTATTTTTTCCTTATTCTCAATATAGGGCTTGATAGACAGGGCCATTTCCCTAAAGCCTCCCGTTTTGTACTTTTTGCCGCAGAGCAAAAGCCTTCTGCATTCCGCAGCTTTGTATTTATTCTTACCAGTCATGGTATATTATAGTATAGTTTTGTTAAAATGAAAAGAGTAAAACAACCCAAAATCTCTGTTCCGACCCAAAAAGGAGTATCCCATGGAAATCACCGACATCAAATTCCGCCATATTGAACCTTCCGGCAAGCTCAAAGCAATGGTTTCCGTCACTTTTGACGGTGTGCTGGCGGTGCACGATATCAAAATCATTGCCGGACACGACCGGCTGTTCCTTGCCATGCCGTCTCGTCGTATGCCGGACGGACGCTTCCGCGACATTGCGCATCCGGTCGGCGGTGCACTGCGCAAGGCTCTGGAACAGCAAGTGCTCGAAGCCTATCTTGCCCTTCCGCATGAACAATCTCTCTCCTGCTGACGGTTTGGTTTGCAATTTCCGCGCCGATGCGGTAAAATAACTCTTGAATAAGGAGAGAAACCTGTTATGAGAGTATTGATTTTATCCGTCACCGCAGGCTATGGGCATCATGCCACCGCCAAGGCCATCGGCGATATGCTGACCAGCAAAGGCGCGGAGGTGCATACGCTGGACGTTTATGCCTATATCAGCAATCTGATTAAGAACACCATTGATAAGGGCTATCTGTTTTCGTCCAAACACATGCAGACCTTGTACCGTCTGGTGTACCAGCTTGCCGAAAACAACGGTGCAAGCTATTTTTCCAGTGCCCCCAGCATCATCAACATTATCAACGCGCTGGGCGCTTCCAAATTTGCCAAAGTTTTGGCAGGCTATGCGCCCGATGTCATCATCTGCACGCATATTTTTGCGGCGCAAATGGTCGATGAGCTGAAAAAACGCAAAAAGCTCGATGACATCACCACCATTGGCATAGTGACCGACTACACGCTGCATCCTTATTGGGAGGATGTGCCGCGCGTGCAGTATATTGTCACGGCAAGCGAATTGCTCACCTTCCGTTGTGTTAAGCGCGGCATCCCGGAGCGACGCATTCTGCCGTTCGGCATCCCGGTGCATCCGAAATTCAATCAGACTTTGTCACGGCAGGATGCTGCAGCGCAGCTCGGTATTGATCCAAACATGCGCACGCTGCTCCTCATGGGCGGCAGCATGGGGTATGCCGATCACGTTAAAATTCTGGAAAAACTGACTTCTATTGGTATTCCGTTGCAGCTGCTTGTGGTTTGCGGCAACAACAAGAAAATGCAGCTGCGCGTCGAGCAATTCGCCTCCCGATATGAGGGCGACTGTGTTGTCAAGCCATATGGTTTCGTGCATAATGTTGAGGTCATGATGAGTGCATCCGACTGCATCGTTTCCAAGCCGGGCGGTCTGACCGTTTCCGAGGCGCTGGCCAAAAATCTGCCCATGCTGCTGGTCGATCCCATTCCCGGACACGAGGAGCGCAATGTTGAGTTTTTGGTTAATAACGGCATGGCAGCACTCATTACCAAGCACTTCCCCATTGACGAAGCAGTATATGAGTTATTCCGTAACCCTGTTCGTCTGCAAACCGTGCGCCAGACCATGCAGGCCATCGCGCATCCTGACGCGACCGAACGCCTAGCAGAATTTGTCCTGCACAGCAAATAAGGTTTCTTTATCAAAAACGGCAAAGAACACAAAAGCGTTCTTTGCCGTTTTTTTGCACTATCTTCTCTCTCATTGCATCAATGGCGCCAAAACCTTTGCCATTAACGCAATCATCTCGTTTTTTGGTATGGGCTGTGCTTCCGTAATCCATTTTTCCAGCATCCCTACGACCCCCATCGCAACAAATCGCGCAACATACACATCCTCCACACTGCGATAAGGCATTCCTTCTAAACGGCACTCTTCCAACACGCCAATCAGCTTTTTTCCAAACCCCTCCACGCCACTGACCTTGATTAGTGCCGTAACGATTTCCCGGTTCTCCTCGAGATAATCCACCGCCCGGCTGAGCACCGGCTGCAAAGTCGCTATCTCACTGGGCCGTAAACCAGCAATCATGCTTCGGAAATCCGCAATCATCTCTGCCTCGATCCGTTCGCGCAGATCATACACATCCCGATAATGCGCATAAAATGTTCCACGGTTGATATCTGCCTCGCGCACAACATCCGTTACTGTAATGCTTTGAAAATCTTTTTGCTGCATCAGCCGCGTCAACGCCTGCCGCAGCAATTTTTTTGTCCGCCGGATTCGCTTATCCTCCTGTTGCTGCACATTCTTCCCCTCCATTCTTTTTGCAATAAATAAACACATAAAACATTAAATGTCCATTTCCGTTCATTAAAGCCGTATTTGATTCTTGTGTATGTTATCCTTCTGTCTTATACTATATCATGAAATAAAATCATACACAATATCTATTATCAGGAAAGCTGGTGTTTAATTGAAAAAAGAGGGCCACCGTCCGGTTGACCTGATCATACATAAAAGAAAGCAGATCGAAAAAATTTTTACTGTGCTGGTTGTGCTCAGCCTGATCTGTATTCCCTTGGTCGGTGTCAACTACGATTTAACCAAATACCTGCCGGATTCCTCTCCTTCCGCGCAGGCGCTGGACATCATGCAGGAGGAATTCACCTATCCCGGAATGGGGCGGGTGATGCTGGAGGATGTCACACTGTACGAAGCAAAAAACATCAAAGACCGCATCGCCCAAGTGGATGGCGTGGACATGGTGATGTGGTGCGACACCACTACCAATATCTATGGCTCTGATCTGTTTATTGATTATTCCAGCATCGAGGATTATTACAAAGACGGCAACGCCTATATGGATGTCATCTTTCTGGAAAAAGACTCCTCTACGCGCACTCACAAAGCCGTAGCGGAAATCGAACAGATCGTCGGAGATCGTGGCCTTGTGGCAGGCTCTGCCGTCTCGGACACCAATCTCGGCCCAACGATTAACGCAGAGGTTGCCCGCGTCATGATGCTGGCGGTTGTCATCATCTTTTTGATTTTGACGCTCACAACCACCTCCTGGTTTGAACCCGTGCTGTTCCTGTCCGTGCTTGGCATTGCCATTGTTATCAACATGGGCTCCAACATCATTTTTGGTGAAATTTCCTTTCTTTCCAACGCGGTCGGCGCAGTGTTACAACTTGCCTGCTCGATGGACTACTCCATCTTCCTGCTGCACGCCTTCACAGAGGAAAAAGCCAACGGTGTGGAACCCGAGCAAGCTATGGCCAACGCCTTGCGCACCGCTTTTTCTTCGATTAGTGCATCGGGCGCAACCACGATCGTCGGCTTCCTTGCGCTAGCGCTGATGCGGTTCGGCATCGGTCCGGATATAGGCTTTGTGCTGGCCAAGGGTATCGCGCTAAGTTTGCTGACGGTGCTTCTGCTCATGCCCGCATTGATTCTGCGCTTCCAAAACGTCATCGCCAAAACGCAGCACCGTTCGTTTATCCCCCGTCAGTGGCGCGGGTTTGGCGAATTTGCCTATAAACTGCGCAAACCTGTGCTCGCGATCGTTGCGATTCTTATCATCCCCTGCTATGTTGCGCAGGGCATGGCCGACTTCACCTACGGCAACGAAGCAGTTGCCAACTCCCCCGGCACACCGGTGTATGATGCCGAACAGCAAATGAACGAGAAGTTCGGACAGAGCAACATGATGCTTGCGCTCATCCCGCTGGACGGCAATGTCACAGAAAAGGCAATGTGCGAGGAGATCAACGATCTTCCCTATGTGAAGTACGCACTCGGTCTGGCCTCTGTTTTGCCGGACGGCATCCCGGAAGGATTTTTGCCGGAGAGCGTCACCGGAATGATGCACGGGGAAAATTGGGCACGGGTGATTATCAATGTTCGGTCCGCCGGCGAGAGCGATGCTGCATTTTCTTATGCTGATGAGATTCGCACCATCATCGACCGTTATTATCCGGACGAACAGACCTATCTGGTAGGCGTCACACCATCCACGCAGGATATCAGGGACATCATCGTGCCGGATAACCAGCTGGTCAATCTGGTTTCTCTGCTTGGCGTTGCGCTTGTTGTTGCAATCACCTATAAATCATTGCTGCTGCCGATTGTTGTGCTCATCCCGATCGAATGCGCCGTGTTCATCAATACTGCTATGCCCTATATCTACGGCCAGCGCACGATGTTCCTTGGCTTTATCATTGTAAGCTGCATCCAACTCGGCGCGACAATCGATTATTCCATTCTATTGACCGGCAATTATCTGGACGCACGTGCACAGGGCGACAAAAAAGAAGCTGCCATTCGCGCAGTGACTGTCAGCGCGGAATCCATTCTGACCTCCGGCATGATCCTGATGACCGTCGCCTACGGTCTGTACTTCATGACTTCGGTCGAGGCGGTTTCCGGTTTGGGCCAGCTGATTGGGCGCGGTGCGCTTATCTCCATGATTCTGGTTCTGTTTCTCCTGCCCAGCTGCCTGATGCTGTTCGACCGGTGGATTGTCAAGCCTGACTATGCGCAGAAGAAGCACGCAAAGATGAACAGCATTCGCAGCAAAAAACTCATTCTGCCTGTACTGAGCGAACTGCACCAGCAGCGTCTGCGTTTGATCGCACAGATCCGTGAAAACCGTCGGGCGCGACATCGTGAGATGCGCAAAAAACTGACACATTTGCTTTCTTCGCTTCGCGGCAAGTCGCAGAATACCGATGACAAGCAATCGCAGTCCGACAATAAGGAGGATAAACACGATGATGAATCATAACGTCCGCCGTCTGACGGCCGCCGCGCTGGCGCTTCTGTGCGTGCTGCCGCAGGCGGCGCAGGCTGCCGCGCCGACCATTCAGACAGACGAAGCAGTATATATCAATCTCGACTATTACGGCACGCCGGAAAACACCCGCATCGTCAAGGGTGTCAGTCTGAACGGACATACAGAGTTTACCGACTATGGCAATTACTCTGATGTCTACAATATGTCTACGCTCGACGAGCCGACGCTGGGTGACGGCGAGGTTTCTTGGGCACTTGCAGACGATGGTTTGCAGCGCTTCTATTACGAATGCGTTCCGGACAGCAGCACCACCATCCAACTCCCTTGGAATTTCGATGTCTCTTATAAGCTCAACGGCGTACCGGTGGAAGCGGAAAAATGTGCGGGTGCGAGCGGCTTGATTGAAATGAATATCCACGCCACGCCCAATGATGCCGCCGGAGACTACTATAAAAACAATATGATGCTGGTCTGCGCCACCGGCATCGACATGAGTAAAATGCTGTCCATCGACGCGCCCGGCGCACAGGTGCAGTCGATCGGCACCTATAAGATCGTGATGTTTATGGGTCTTCCCGGAGAAGAAAGCACTTTCACCGTGCGCATTGGCGCGAACGACTTTGAAAGCATGGGACTGATCCTGTTCATGGCGCCTGCCACCCTCTCTTCGCTGGATATCCTCTCGGATATGCGAGATATCAAAGACCGGCTGGGTGACTCGGGCGACAGCCTGTACCAAGGCTTGAGCAGTATGCTGGAAACCATGCAGTCCATGCAAAGCGGACTGGGCGCGCTTTCGAGCGGCATTTCCGGTATCAATGCGGTACGCAAGCAGCTGATGAATGACCGCGGCACCATAGACCCGCAGATCGACGCCGCTTTATCCTCACTGGAAACACTTGCCGGAAAAAGCGACTCGTTGATTCCGGAGCTCAACTCCATGAAAACCACGCTGACTACACTCAGCGCAACCATCAACAGCATGCTTGGCACGGTACAGAGCACAACCGAGGATATCAATTCCTATCAGCAGCTTCTGAAAGATTTGGACATTTCGCTCAGCGATCTGGACGGACTGATTGCGGATTTGCAAGATGCCTCCGGCAGCGACCTGCTCCGCATTTTTCAGACGCAAACTGCCGTCGAAAACATCAAACAGGATATCAAAACCCTGCAAACGCATCTGGCAACGCTCCGCGAGAAAGCCGATGCTCTCAGCGGTCAAATTTCCGCATTGCAAACCATTTTGGACAGCAGCGGTCTGAGCGAACCGCTGTACTCCCTAATTTCCTCCCTTCTGAATCATGCCACAGGTTCGCTATCCGCTATCAAGCAAAGCATCCGCGCACTGGAAGAGATTCTATCCGATACAAATGGACTGCTTGGGACGGCAGATTCCATTCTGGATGACCTGGATGACATCAATGATGTACTGAATGATTATGATGGTTTGCCGCAGGACCTCATTGGAGAGGGAAAAGATCTCACGGTTCTGGCAGATCAAACGCTCGAGCGGGTGCATCAGCTGATTGCCGATATTCCTTCTTTGTCCTCCTCCCTCGATCAGATGACCGAAACTACAAACACTGCTGCGGATAAGTGTTCGGATCTGATGGTCACGTTAACAAAGGCACTCACATCCGCCAATGACCTGCTCCAATCTGCAACGGATAACCTGCGTGCGGTACGAGACAAATCAGACGCCAGCCTGCAAACCTCTCTGGACGGGCTCATCGATGTGCTCAACCGCGCTTCTTCCTCCAGCAGCTCTTCCAGCCTGCAAGATGCCAACGATTCTATCCACGGCGCGCTCAATGATGCCAAAAAAGATTTGGAAGAGGACACAAACGTGCTTAACATTGATTCCGAAGCCGCGCTGCAATCCGTCACTTCCACGCAGAATCCAACGCCATCCAGTCTGCAATTCATCCTGCGCACACAGGAAATATCCGCGCCTTCCGAAAAAGATGCTGCCGTGTCAGATGCATCTGAAGAAGATCAGGGTGTATTTGCCCGCATCGCTAATATCTTTAAGAAACTCTTTTCTGCCGTTTATGGCGTATTTACCTCGGAAAGTGCATAACAAAAGCGCCGCGTTCAATTGAAAGCCGCGCTTTCCTAAATCTTCAGTTTGTTTCCGCGATCTGCTCGACCTGCGTTAGATACTTCTGCTGATAATAACGCAGCTTCTCCTTAAATTGCGGTGTAGACTTATATTCCTGCTTGACATAAGCATGAGTGTCGAACTCTTCCGCACCCTCGCCCAGCTGAATGGTATAAATCGCAATGTTGGAGCAGTGATCGCCAATTTTCTCCAAGTCATGCACAATGTCAAGGAAGTGGATACCAGTCTGCATAGTGCATTCATTACGGCTCAATCGCTCGATATGGCGGCTCTTGAGACGTTCCTTGAGGGTATCGACCACTTCTTCGATCGGTTCCACGGTTCTGGCCACCGACACCGAGCGCGTCACATAGCCTTCCACCGTTAAATCCAGCGCTTCACCGACAGCGCTGCACATCGCATGCAGCTCCTGCATAGCCGCAGGTGAGAACGACATATCCGCCTGACGGAATTCGTCCACTCTGCCGAAAATATTCTGCGCATAGTCACCGATCTTTTCAAAGTCGGAGAGCGAATGCATCATCTCTGCCAGTTGTCGCCGCTGATCTACCGATCGGATGTTATGAATATTGGTCAAATACCGACCGATCTCCACTTCTGCACGATCCAGAAAACTCTCATGCTCGCGGAAGATATCTTCTTTTGGCATCGCCTCGCCAAACAGAGGTTCGGTTGCCAAACGGAAATTCTGCTTGGCCGCATCGCCCATATCCGCAATGCATCGCTGCGCCTGCTCCAGTGCCAGTGACGGCGTGGTCAAAAAGCGCGGCTCCAGCTTTGCAAGCGGATCTTCCTGCACTTCGCCGGAAGGTACACTCCATGTGGCCAGCTTCACCAACAAGCCGGTAAACGGCAGGAACAGAACAGTACAGGTCACATTAAACAGCGTGTGGAAGTTTGCAATGCCGCCTTTATCGATCGGGCTGTTCCAGAAAGAAAAGCCGACCGTATATTCAAGCGCATAGACCGCGATCAGGAACACAATCGAACCGATCAGATTAAAATAGAAGTGAACCATCGCGGTGCGGCGCGCGTTTTTCGAGCCGCCCAGCGAGGATAGAAATGCTGTGATACAGGTGCCGATATTCTGTCCCAAAATAATTGGAATAGCGGCCGCATAGGTGATCGCACCCGTAGTAGACAGCGCCTGCAAAATACCAACCGATGCCGAAGAGGACTGGATGATGGCGGTAACGCCTGCACCAACCAGCACACCCAGAACCGGATTTGCAATGGTTGCAAACAACTGCGCAAACTGCGGCAAATCTGCCAGCGGCGCAACCGCGCTTTCCATCACCGACATGCCGATAAACAGAATGCCGAAACCGGAAAAAATATCCGCAATATCGCGTGTGCGGCGTTTTTTCGCCAGCATCATGATGATGACGCCTGCAAGCACGATCAGGTAAGCCAAATTCTTGGGCTTGAGCATCTGCATGAACAGATTTTCGCTCGCTGCCCCGCCGCTATCCAGCCGCAAGATCTGTGCCGTGATAGTCGTACCGATATTCGCGCCCAAAATCACGCCGACAGACTGCCGCAGCGACATGATGCCCGCATTAACAAAACCGACTACCATGACGGTCGTGGCCGACGACGACTGAATAACCATCGTGACCACAAGACCCATCAGCAATGCTTTGAACACATTGCCAGTCATCTTTTCCAGTGTCTTTTCCAACTTGGAGCCTGCCGCACGCTCCAGACCTTTTCCCATTGTCGTCATGCCATAGATGAACAGCGCCAAACCGCCGATCAACTGCACAATGGACAGCGCATTAAAGTCCATGGGTTTCCTCCGTTTCACATCTCTCTTACAAATCTCTGATGTTCCCCATACATTTTCCAGTATACTGTCTCCGTTATACTCTGTCAACGGTAAAAACGCTTTAAGGAGGGATATTGTGTGAAAACTCCGTTAATATTGATTTCCAGTGGGCGATTTATGGATACTTTGTCTATCAGTCGCCGTCAATCCGAATTATATGCCGCCTGCCTGTCCGCGGCGGGCGGTGCCGGTGTGATCCACAGCGGTGCACCTGCTGCTGTGCTTGCTGCACGCTGTGACGGCTTGCTTCTTGCAGGCGGCGGCGATATCCACCCAGCCCGATACGGACAGTCGTGCAGCTGCGACCAACTATCCGTAGATTCCGTTCGAGATGCGGAGGAAGAGGCGTTGTTCGATGCTTTTTTTGCCCGCAGCAAGCCGATTCTTGGCATCTGCCGTGGTATGCAGATCATTAATGTTTTTCTTGGAGGTACCTTACAGCAGCATGTAACCGGTCACGCGAATTGCTGTCATGTGGTCCACTGCACCGGCTGGCTGGCCGATCAGATCGGTGCAAATCCCATGGTCAACAGCTACCATCATCAAATAGTCGATCGCATGGCACACGAGTTGCTGCCCGTTGCCCATGCACCGGACGGGACGGTGGAAGCGCTTGTCCACCCATCCGCTCCTCTGCTCGGCGTACAGTGGCATCCGGAGCGCATGGTGCCGTCTATCTGTAACGATGTGACAGGAAGTAATCACCTGTCGCTGTTTGCTTGGCTGTGCACGCATTGCTGACACAATTACAGACAAGAAAGAAGCAGGGGCAATTCCCCCTGCTTTTTTCTTTGTTTTTTCATAATCTCACCGATTCAGCAGCCAGATCGCCGCATTCAGATAGGTTGCAAACAGCAGCCATAGCAGATATGGTACCATCAACCATGCTGCGGTGCGGCTGATGGGCAGAAAAGCAGCAATCGTTGCTACCACCAATGCCAACAGCAATATCAGCCACATGAGCGCAATTCCATACAGCCCTGCATTGAAAAAAAGCAGCGGCCAAACAAAATTGACGGCAAGCTGTATGCCATACCAGGTTAGCGCCCGTCTTTTTTCCTCTTGCGGTACATCTGCATTCCAAATCAGAACACTCGCAATGCCCATCAGCAGATACAGCGCCGTCCACGCCACCGGAAACACCCATGGCGGCGGCGCGAGCGCTGGCTGCACCAGTGCGCCGTATGTGGACATGCTGCCCATGGTCAGCCAACCGGCCAAACCACCGACCGCCAACGGCAGCGCAATGCCTATGATCCAAACCCACAGCAATGCTCTCCCCCCTTTGCAGTCAGGATATGGTGCGGCATGCGCTTTTATGCATCAGTCTGGCTCACAGCAAACCGAGCATCATCATCTCCATCACGGTCAATGCATTGTCCTCGTTTTCTCCGTTCTTCAAAGGTCGCAGCTGCGCACCGCAGTTGGGACAGGTTTTCCGATCATCGTCAAAAGATTTGCCACAGAATTCGCAGAACTTCATGCTCACAGCTCCTTTTTCTGATAGATACGCACGCTGATAGCGTAGCTTATCGCGTACACTGCAAAGCAGACGAGCAGCGCAACTATCATCAGAAGACCAATGGGGGCGGCTTCCAACTGGTTAAATCCCTGTTTAAATGTGTCCACTATGCCGGGGATAATGCCGAACTTGACAATTCCCGCCATTGCCAGAATTGGTATCCAGACCACCCCAATCAGGATATACCGCGCCTTCTCCACGCCAAATTTGAACGTCACCGCAAACATCAGCCCCATCAGCAGCAGCGAGATCAGCTCGCCTCCAAACAGACTGAGTACATTTTCGATCATCGATGTCGATGGATCAACCAGCGAATAGACCACCGTCATGGCCACGGCCAGCGCAAATAGTGTCAAATTGACCAGCAGCCCCATCAGATACTTGCTTCGAACCACTTCGCACCGCAAAATCGGCAGCGACAGACTGAGCTTATCCCAGCCGTACGCTTGATCGGACGCGCACAATGTTGCGGGCAGCAGAATGCTGAGCATAACGACGATCATGATAAAAAACATTGGCCTGCTCCATGCAAACGCTGTAAACGCAAATACCACCAGAATAAACATCATCGATCGAATCGACTGGCGAAAGTTTAGCCAATCGGCATATAGCATCGCTTTCATTTCGCATCCTCCCCTCTTGTCAGGAACAGCATCATCTGCTCAATGTTGACCGGTTCGACCGGCCAATTTGCCGGTACGCCGTCCCGGCGCACCAGCGCCTCACAACCGAACGCACCCACGCGCTTACTGCGTACCGAAGACGGATCGAGCGCAGACATTTGCTCTGCTGTGCAGTGCAGCACACCATAGCTGTCCAGAAGTTCATCGCGCGGGTCGGATAAAACAATCTGTCCGTGATGGATGAACGTGATATAATCGGCAATTTTGTCCAGATCGCTGGTGATATGGCTCGACAGCAAAATCGAATGCCCCTCGTCCTGCATAAAGTCATAAAACAGATCAAGCACCTCATCACGCACAACCGGATCCAGCCCGCTGGTCGGCTCATCCATGAGGAGCAGCTCCGCGCCATGCGACATTGCCGCTGCAATATTGACTTTCATGCGCATGCCTTTAGAGTAATCCTTAATTTTCTTGCCATCATCAATACCAAACCGTTTCAGAAAGCCGAAAAACTGTTCCGAATGCCAATTTTGATACGCTTTTCTCATTAGCACATCCACCTGACGAGCGTTCATCGTATTGAGAAAGCAGCCGTCCTCGAGCACTACACCAATGCGTTCCTTGACTGCACGCTCGTCCGTGATGTTATCCTGCCCCAACACGCGAATGCTGCCCGCATCGCGGTGAATTAGATTGAGAATAGCTTTGATCGTTGTGGTTTTGCCTGCGCCGTTTTCCCCGATGAATCCCATCACGCAGCCACTCGGCAGCGTGAACGTAACATCCCTGAGTGCAAAACCTTCGTATTGTTTGCACAGGCCCGTAATCTCCAATGCGTTTTCCATCAGATCCCCTCCTCAAATACAGCCGCTGCAATCTCCAGAAATTCATCTTTTTCCAGATTACCCAAATGCGCTGCTTTTGCCGCTTCTTCCAGATGCGCTTCTACCTGGCGCAACTGTTCCTCCTTTAGTAACTCAACACCAACAGGTGCCACAAAGCTGCCGCGTCCGGTCTGGCTGATAATAAATCCTTCACGTTCCAGCTCTTCATACGCGCGCTTGGTGGTAATTACACTGATACGCAAATCCTTAGCCAGCAATCGCATGGATGGCAACGCTTCGCCCGGCTGCAACTCGCCGCTGACGATTTTTGCCTTGATCTGCCGCGTGATCTGCTCATAAATCGGTGTACCATCCACGTTCGACAGGATGATGTCCATTGCATCCTCCCCTTCCATATCGTATATACTCATTATATACAATATGGACACTATGTCAACCCTCTACTCAAAATTTTCTGCATACAAAAAGCCGACCCGTTTTTGCCGGGTCGACTTGCTCTCTATCTTTATTTCTTTCAATGCTGAATCGCAAAGGTAATCTGCACCTTGAACAGGTCACCGTCCACCGAAACCGCAAATTTACCGCCGCAGGCTTCGACATAGCTTTTCGCAATCGCAAGGCCGAGACCGCTTCCTTCGGTCGAGCGTGCCGCATCGCCGCGAACAAAACGCTCGGTGATCTCATTCGCATCAAAATCCATCGCATAGTTGGCAATGTTTTTCAGCTCAATCACTGCGTTGTTTTCGTGCTCCGCAACCGAAACGAACACTCGCGTGCCGGGCATCGCGTATTTCACACAATTGCCAATTAGGTTTTCCATCACACGGGACATTTTTTTGCCGTCTGCCCAAATCGGGACCTCACGATCTGGCACATCGACTTTGAGCGTCAGCTTGCCATTTTCGATCGACCGATCCTGCTCACCCAGCGCCTGCCGCACCAGTGTACATGCATCCAGCCGTTCACAGAAGATTTGCTCCGCGCCCGACTGCACCTTGGAAATGTCAAACAGGTCGCTCGTCAGATTTTTCAGCCGCATCCCTTTCTGGTGGATGATCTTGGCGTAGTCGTTAGCCTCTTCCGGCGATAGATGCTCCTGACAGAGCAGGTCGGAATAATTGAGGATCGAGGTCAGCGGGGTCTTGAGATCATGACTGACGTTGGTGATAAGTTCGCTTTTCATACGCTCAGCGCGTACCTCGTTTTGCAAGGCAAGCTGCATACCATCTCCCAGCGAGTTGATGTCGTCCGCCATCGCGGCGAACACGCCCGCGGGCATATTGTCCAGCTTATAAGTCAGATCTCCGCCGCGCAGACGCTTGAGTGCATCTACGACTCGATCAAATCCGTCGATGCGCTTGAGCAGCAGCCACGCCGCTGCTCCAAACCACATGATACCCAAGAAGAACGGTACACCCGCACCAAACACACCAAACATCGTTGCAAAAAACGCCAGCGCAGCAGAATAGCCGAAAAACACCAACATTACCTTACGGGTCTTATAATTCTGGAATGCATTGTGCCACAGTCCGTCTTTGCCACGGCCAACACCATGCCAAACACCTTTACACAGGTCAATCACCCAACGGCAGAACCGAATTACCGTGCGCCAGCACCAGCGGATCGCGCGTAGGATGAATGAACGCTGGACAAAGGAGCGGTTTTTCAGATTGCGCACGAGCGAGAGAATCAGCTCCATTACCAGCGCGAATGCGCAAACCAGCAGCGCGGTCAATAACTTGGTCATCACTACAATGATCTGGTTACTTGGGAAGAAAACCGCTTCCAATCCAATTAACACCAATGCTGCTGTGCCGATTACGGTACCACCGATGATGCACAGATTCAACTCAACAAACATCCGGTCAATCAACACAAGATGCACTTCTTCGTCCTCTGGCCTACGTCCGGTGACAAACAGCAGATAGATGAATGCGATGAGTGCGATAAAAAACACAGCGATACTCTTAGTCAGTGCCCCGTTAAAAATATCGCGTCCCTCTTCCCACTCGGCACGCAGTACCGCCGCCTGCTCCTCAGTAAGGCGCAGCAGGATGCAGTCCCCCTGCTGATAAGTCTGCTCCGAACTCATAGCCGCACCGTTGATATAGTAATTATACATTGCCTGATCCCATGTCTCATACTGGTAAGAAACGAAGTTTTGTAAATTATTATAGTGGCTTCCCGGCTCTATGGCGACATAATAGGGCGATTTCTCCGCTTCCTCACGCGTTAAATCCGTGTTCTTCAGAACCACATCCCCCAACTTGGCATAATAGTCACCGGCGAAACTTGCTTTCATCTGCTGATCCACATATTGCTGCAAATCGGTCGAATGCAGCGCATCATCCAAAATACTTAATGCACTACTGAATTGACGATTGAGTAAATCGGATTCGTCAAAGCTGGCATCCATCTCATATGGGAAGCCACCATCTTCCAGACTCTTCTCACAAAACCACTGTGTTGCGTTGCCAAGCGTCAACCCAGCCACCGCCACGCAGACCAGACACAAAACAAACGCAATTCCCTTCAAAACAGGCGATCGCATCACCTTTTTCATGTTCCCTCGCTCCTCTCTATCTTATAGCCCACGCCCCACACAACCTTGAGGTAGCGCGGCTCCTTCGGATTGATCTCGATTTTCTCGCGGATGTGCCGCACATGCACAGCAATCGCATTATCCGACACCACTTCGTCATTCCATACCTGCCGGTAAATCTCCTCGGTGGAGAACACCTTGCCCGGATGACGACACAGCAGCTCGAGAATCTTGTACTCAAGCGGCGTCAGGCGTACCGTCTCGCCGTCTACCGTCACGGTCTTGCTCTCGGTGTCCAGCACCAGCCCGCGAATAGCAATCTGTTTTTCCGTCACCTGCATCGCGCCAAGCTGCGTATAGCGCCGCAGCTGACTCTTGACCCGCGCGACCAATTCGGACGGGTTAAAAGGCTTTGTGATGTAATCGTCTGCGCCTGCCGTCAAGCCAAGAATCTTATCCGCATCCTCACTCTTGGCCGAAATCAGGATAATCGGAATGTTTTTGCTCTCCCGCACTTTGAGCAGCGTCTTGATACCGTCCAGTTCTGGCATCATGATGTCCAGCAGCAGCAAATGCACATTTCGCGTCATAATGATGTCCAGCGCTTCCAGACCGTTATAGGCCTTCTCAACCGCGTAGCCATCCGCCTGCAAAAAGATCGCAATGCTGTCTACAATCTCCTTATCGTCGTCCACCACCAATACTGTGATCTTTTCCATGGTGTCCCCCTCCTCATGGTTCTATCATAACAAAGGTTTCTGTTGATTTTCCTCATAAAATTCTTAAGATTTTCTTTATTGTTTTCAGAAAGCATCAGAAAACAAAAAAAGAGACGCCGTTTTGGCGTCTCTTTTTTTGGAGGTACCACCCAGAATCGAACTGGGGATCAGGGAGTTGCAGTCCCACGCCTTACCGCTTGGCTATGGTACCAAATCAGTTCTTGTATATTATATCCACTTCATGCGGGTTTGTCAATCAAAAAATTTTATGGATTCTGAATGAATTTAGA
>ERZ1090878.551-NODE-553-length-20005-cov-5.285263_pt1 | contig 20005 bp, 22 predicted proteins | sample MGYA00478473_ERZ1090878 | MGnify/ENA primary metagenome ERZ1090878 (study PRJEB33644, sample SAMEA5815720) | chicken gut metagenome | biome: Chicken; feature: Gastrointestinal Tract; material: Caecum | place: Ireland | collected 2019-01-01 | study: A study of the... | reverse complement strand
CCTCCGGCGCAGGTGTCTTTTTTTCGTCTGCCATTGCTAACCTCCTTCTTGAAAATTTGGAGTGTTGCACAAAATTTGCCTTAAAAATTTTGTGTCTGCTTTTTTCGATTTTCACCTCCTTCAAACCTACCTCTACGCAAAAACGCCGCCCGGTGGTCTCCACGGACGGCGTTTTGCGTAATGTGATAGATTTTATTTTTTAATATTCCCTTGATTTTCAAGGGTTATAGCCACTTTCCTAATATCATCGCCCCGACGGGTCCTACAGGTCCGGCCGGTAGCGGTACGGATGTGCAGCTGTTGTCTGCATACTCCACACCGCCGCAGCCTGGCACCGGTCAAACGCCGCTGTTGTTTGATCGGAATGCGCTGTCTTATGGCACATCGATTAGCCACACAGCAAACAGCTCGAATTTTACCATCAACCAACCAGGTGTGTATACCCTTGCGTTCAATGGTGGTTTTGCACCTGCAAAAAGTGTCAGCTTCCCGCTTAACCTCAGTACGGTTGCACAACTCAATGGCACGGGACTGCCGGGGGCGGCGGCGCAGCATAATTTCACCACTACAAACGATGTGGTAAATCAATCATTTACTGTGCCGTTTACGGTGTCTTCTGCGCCGGCATCACTGCAAGTAGTCAGCACAGCGAACGGCTTTTTGTACAGCAATATTTCCGCGACCGTAACCCGAAACGGCGATATACCGAGCTGAAAGCATGTCGATGGATGTGTGATCTGCCGATGAAACAGGCCCGACCGTTGAAACGGTCGGGCCTTTGTGTTGATTTTTTGGACAAAAATGTAGAAAAAGTATGGATTTATCCGAAAATAGGAATAAATAGGTTCGACTTTGTGCGAGAGACGTGTTATACTATACCTATAAATAAGCATCGGCCGGAAGGAAACCATAGTATACAAAAAGAAGGGAAACGGCATGACAATTTTAACCTGTGAATGTGGAAATGAAATCTATATTATGGATGAAACCCAAGCCACGGCATGGCAATGTGATGCATGTGGACAGTGGTATGATTTTTTTGGTGTGAAAGTGGCGCCGCCCGGGCAAAATGAACCCAAGCCCTCGCCGCATTTGATTAACTGGAGTGCGGGGGAAGATCTGTAAAAGGTGAAGAATAATGATTAATCAACAAAAAATTGCGTTGCTGACCGATTCCTGCGCGGATATTCCGCAAGCGCTGGTGCGCCGGTATGATATTTACGTTGTCCCGCTCAAGCTGATTTTTTCGGATGGTGAATATGCGGATGGCGTGGATATCACTCCGACTGAGGTCTATCGCAGGCTGCCGCAGGAGATTCCGAAAACGACGCTGCCGGGCGGCGATATGGTGGAGCAGGCGTTTGTGCGCATCCAGCAGGCGGGCTACATCAAGGTGCTGGCGATCAATCTGTCCGGTGGTTTGAGCGGTACGGGCAATTTGGTGCGTCTGATGGGGGAGCAGATCGTTGGGCTGGAGGTCGCCGCGTTTGATACGCTGAGTGGTTCACTGGGCATTGGCATGACGGTGATACAGGCGGCACGCTGGATCGAGGAAGGGTGGTCGTGGAGCGAGTTGTTGCGTGCCATGCCTGCGCTGATTCGGGACACACATGTTTTTTTCTGCGTGGATACATTGGAATATCTGCGAAAGGGAGGACGCATCGGCAAAATTGCAGCTGTGGCCGGAACGCTTTTGCAAATCAAGCCGATTATCTCTTTCGCGCCGGATGGAGAACTAACCAGTGTTGCCAAGATTCGCGGACGCAAGGCCGCGATGCAGAAAATGGTGCAGCTGGCGACGGCATTGGTGCCGCGCGGTGTGCCGTTCAATCTGGCAGTGGCGCACGGCGATTCGCCGGTGGAGCTGAAGGAAATACGAGAGATGGCGCAGAAAAGCCTGCCGGATTATCTGCATTTGATGGAGGGGGAAATCGACTGCACACTGGGGGCGTATGTGGGGCCGCATCTGCTGGGCGTTGGCGTGCAGATGCTGTCCGAAGCACTTTCTGCCGCAGGAAAAGAAAATTAACGGTACTGTAACTTTTGTATTCTGGTTTTAATGCTATAATAAACCAATAGAGAACATATACAATCAATAACGGGTAGGAAGGAATGAACGGAAAATGACATATCAATCGGCGTATCGGACGACTTACCGACGCCACAGACGCCGTCGCCGTAACAGCCACTATGGCGTGCTGATCGCACTGATTTTGGTGGTGATTGTTGCGGTTCCGGTTGCGTTTCACGTTGTCAAAGGGGTATCCAGTGCGATTTTTGGTGGGGATCGGAATCAGCTGGTATACCAAGTCGATAATGCGCGTGCGTTCGCAGATGGCAAAATCGTCGATCTGAGCGGTGCAGCGCCTTATCGGGACGGCAGCGGAAACGTCTATGTGTCGGCAAAATCGTTGTGCGACAATTTGGGACTGGAACTGTCCTTGGAGGAAAACGGAAAAACTGCCGTCATTACTGATCGAAAGGACACAATGCGTGTACAGGCGGACAGTAAAACCGCGCAGTTTAATGACGAAACCAAAACTCTGTCGGTTGCTCCCGTGCTGAAGGACGAGACGGTTTATGTGCCGGTTCGTGATATCTGCCAGTCGTTCTCCTGGCAGGTAGGCGAGTTGGGTGCAGATATGGGTGATTTGGTTGTGGTTTCGCAGTCCAAGAAAGCGTTGGACGATGAAAAGATGGGTAAGATCGCGGACGAAGCACTGTCCGAGCTTGGTCCATCGGAAACACAGCTCGCGTCCGACAGTGTGCTCATGCGCACGGATTCGGATAAGCTGCAATATCAGGGCGAGATCCGGCAGATGAAGCAAGAGGGCGAGCATCGCGGTGCAGCCGTGGTAGAACGGGATGGACTGCAATATGTGCCGCTCAGTGCAGCGATCACGACATTGGGTGGAACGGTTTCTTTTGACGGAGATAAAGAATGGACGGTAGAAATTAACGGCATTCAATCAACCGTACACGAGAACGGTAAAACCAAGGTGAACGGAGATCGCGTACGCGGCGGCGATATCAGCGCCTTTATAGACGAAGATAGTGGACAGTTTTACGTATCCGCGCCGTTATTTGCCGCTATGATTGGTAAAACGTATACGGCACTGGATGATGGCTCGTTTGCTTTTGCCGTTACTTCGCTCGATGGGTTTGACAGTCAGAAAGCCTATCTGTCTGGTCAGACGAGCGGATTGACACAAGCAGTCAGTGTGAATGTGCCGGATGCAGATGTCTATATTGCGCTGACGTTCGACGATGGACCGACTGGTGCGATCGACGGCTATTCCAATGGACTGACAGCATATTTGCTGGATGGGCTGAAGGAGCGCGGTGCGCATGCGACCTTCTTTATGGTCGGTGACCGTGTCAACATGTTCAGCAGCACGCTGCCGCGGCTGGTGTCCGAGGGACATGAGTTGGGCAACCACACGATGACGCATCCGATGCAGCACCTGACCGGCCTGCAGAAGGATGCGATTAAAAAGGAAATCACATCCGCATCGGATACCATCAAAGAGAAGGCGGGTCAGCCGCCCACGGTGTTGCGTCCGGTTGGCGGCGGTGTGAACAGCGATGTGAAGGCGGTTGCCAAGGAACTGGGCTTGCCGATCATCAACTGGAACGTGGATACGCAGGACTGGAAGAACCGCAACGCGCAGAGCGTACACGATGCAATTGTGAACGCGGCGGATGGTTCGGTGGTTCTGATGCACGACCTGTATCCGACTTCGGTGGAGGGCGCGCTGTCTGCCATTGACGATCTGCAAAAACGCACGGATAAAACCTATGCGTTTGTGACAGTTTCCGAGCTTGCGGCGATCAAGGGCATTACGCTGGAGCCGGGCGTTGTTTATAACGGCCTGACCGAAAAGGTAGCCCAGCAGATTGCGGACGGCACATATTCGCCGACGGAATTTACCTGATCGCAAAGATCAAAAAGCAAAAGTGATTTCAGCCACCAGCACTGTGTCAAACAGGGCTGGTGGCTTTTGCTTATGTTTATGCAGAAAAAGCAGGCAGACGCAACATGCGTCTGCCTGCTTTTCTTGTTATCGGGAATGTGCTTGTTATCTGCGGCGTCTGCGCTGATAATTGGAGTTTTCATACCGCGAACGCAGGTTTTTGCGCTGCTTGCGGCGGCGCATACCGCCAAAGGTCAGATTGAACAGAATGTACAGTACGACAAACACGGCCAGCACAATCAAAATGACCTTGAATACCGTGCTTTGGAAGAAGTTGCTCAGCTTGTCGGCATAATAGAGGACGGGGCTTCTTTCCACATCACTTAGTGCTACCAGCTCGACCGTGCCATAGTCCATACCATTGTAGGAATAGGTGACGCTGCCGATTACATCGCCTGCTTTGATCGGTGCGTCTACGCTTTCCGGCGCGGTGATGACAGGATTTTGGGTCAGCGTTGTGATGTCGAGATCTCTGGGTACAAGAGAAACCAAATCGCTCTTGGCCGTCAGCACCAGCTTGTCCGTATCAGTGGATAAATCCACCTTGATTTGTTTGATGGTGTCGCCTTGCTTGACGAGTGTTTTAGAAATGAAATTCTCAAAGCCCCATTTGCATAAGGCCGAGGTATCGGTGAAGCTGGCTGCGATTTCAGGATATTCGGCTGATTGGTCATCGCAGCCCATAACAACTGAGTACAGCTTGGCATCGCCATATTCCGCATAGCCCACAAAACAGTTGCCCGCCTGCGAGGTGTGGCCGGTTTTGATGCCTTGACAGTAAGGATAAGCGTAGGGAGCGTACGAACTGAAAATCAGCATGTTGGTCGTGTAAATTTTACGCTCCTCATGCATATTGGTCTTTGCCATCTTGTGCTGCACGGTGTTTACAATATTGGCAAAGGTTTCGTCCTTCATGGCTTCATAAGCGATCTTGTACAGGTCGCGTGCCGTCGAGTAGTGGTCATCCTCATGCAGACCGCAGGGGTTAGAAAAGTGGGTGCCCGTACAGCCCAGTTCAGCGGCGCGTTCGTTCATCATGTTGACGAAATTTTCATAAGTGCCGCCGACGTGGCGGGCGAGCATATAGGCCGCCTCGTTGGCCGAAGGCAGCATAAGCGCATACAGAAGATCCTCGACCGTGACTTGTTCGCCTTGTTTAATGCCTGCGTTCGAGCTGTCTGCGGTGACATTTTCAAAGTCGGATGCTTCGGCAGTGACCGTTTCGCTCAGGTCGGTCACATTTTCGAGCGTAAGCAGCGCGGTCATGATTTTTGTGGTCGAAGCCGGATAACGGCGCTCGTCCGCATTTTTTTCGTACAGCACCATACCGGAGTCCGGGCTGATGAGCAGCGCAGCTTCCGCGTTGAGCGTAGGTGCGCCGGATGCGGCGGCAATGACGTTTGCGTTATCCGTTGTACTGGAGGTGTCGCTGCTATCAGAGTCGGTGCTTTCAGTGTCACTGCCGGTATCAGAGGTGTCGGAGACCGTGTCCTCGTCCTCTGGTGCAGCGAAAGCCTGCGGCAGAGGGGCAGCGGCAAACAGCAAAATAAAGCACAGAGCAAGCGCTGTGAAACGATTTCGTAATATATTATTTTTCATTGGTATCCCCCAGAGAGAAGTCAGCGTCGGTAAAATGGCCGCGCAGAGCCGCAGGCTTGGGCGGCACGCGGCGCAGGGGGTCATATCGGAACGAACGGCAATGATCGGTTCCGTCTACCACGCCGCGGCGGCGGCAGGCAATGCGCTGGCCGTCGGCCAGCGGTGTGCCGTGTGCGCAATAAGTACAACGTGGTTCGATATTTTTGCGCAGCAGCTTTTTCAGCTTCATGCGTCAGGTCACTCCAATCTAATGTTCTGTGACCCATTATATCTTATTTTTCGCTTTTTTTCCAGACCAAATTGTAAACAACATCAAAAGCAATATCAGGAAAGTAAGCGGGTAGTGGCGCTGCTGCAAAGCAGTGCCCGTTGGTGCAAAAGCCGGCAGCGGAGTGGGGGAAATGCGGATCAGCAACGCGGTGAGTGCGGCTGCCATTGCGCCGTGCAGCAGCTTACAGGAGGCAAATCCTTGCATGGGAAGACCAGCCGGTTCGGCCAAAGCACGTGCTTGAAATTGCACGGCCAGTCCGCCGAAACCAAGCAAAAACGAGGTGAGCGTCAGCTTCACGCTGTCCGGCAGCGGCAATGCGGAGAGTGCATCCAAACCGGAGGTCAGCTCCAGCATGCCGGAGAGTGCGTTGCCGTAAGGAAGGTGTGACAAAACCGGCTGCACCAGCCGCAGCAGCACGCAAAAGACGGTCAGAAAGGCCGTGACGGTCAGGGCAGTCGCAGCCGCTTGTTGTACCGCAGCACAAAACACAGCAGAAAAACTCTCGCGCGGTGTGTTGTCCGAGGGGCAGGACGTTGTATACTCCGCGGCGGACGGCGCCGAGCGCGCAACCAGCAGGCCGGTCAACAAAGCGGTTAGCACGTGGATGCCGTACAGCATCGCACCTGTTCGTGCGCTGCCGAAAATGCCCAGTCCGGCAAGACCGATGCAAAATCCCGGGCTGGCGCAATTGCAGAAAGTATTGACCCGTGCGGCAGTATCGCGTGAAAGTACCCCTTGCCGCAGCAGATCGACCGTGGTGGCCGTCCCGCCCGGATAACCGCCGGTCAGCCCGAGAATGACGGCGGGCGCGGCGGCAGGCGGCAGATGGTAAAGCCATGCGAGCGGACGCGCGGCGGGACGGGTAAGCACCTGCGCCAGTCCGCTGCGCACCAGCAGGCCGCCTGCCAGAAAAAAGGGGAACAGCGCGGGCAGCGCCTGTCCGGCGGCCAGCGAAAGACCGTCGCGCACGCCGTCCGCGCAGGCGGCGGGAAACAGCAGGAATGCAGCAAATAAGGCGAGAGACAAAAACAACTTCATGCGCGCACCTCCGATGCATCAGGATATGCGGCAGTGTCAAGTTTGATGCGGCTGCCGCATACAATAGCCCGAACAGAGGAGGGACGCACATGGCGCATGACGGGTTGGGCGAGCTGATCGACGATCTGCATGGCTTTCGGCCGCGCGTGGAGATCATCGGCAACAGCCGCGTGGTGGTGGAAAATCATCGCGGCATTCAGGAATATGAGCAAGGGCTGCTGCGCGTCAAATGCAGTGGCTGTGAGGTGCGCATCGTGGGAGCAGGGCTGGAATTGACAGCGCTTTCGCTTGACGAGCTGGCGGTCACCGGGACGATTGTTTCAGTGGAGTATACGACGGCGGGATGACGGAAAGGGGATGGGATGATGCTTGCGCGGCTCTGGCGTCTGGCGCGCGGACAGGTGCGCGTGCGCGTGACGGGTGCAAGCCTGCCGCGCTTTCTCAACTTGTGTGCCGCAGAGGGCTTGACGCTGCGGCGGATGGAGCGCACAGCGTGGAATGAAATGTATGCCACGCTGTCGGTTGCGGAGTTCCGCGCGTTGCGGCGGTACATGGGGCGCACGGGCTGCCGGGTCCATATCGTGGAGCGGCGTGGTATGCCGTTTTTGGCCGTACGCCTGCGGCCGCGTATCGGGCTGTGGGGCGGTCTTGTGCTGCTTGTGCTGCTTTGTTGGGTGCTGTGCGCCCATATCTGGTCGATCGAAGTGCATATTGACCCTGCACTGGATGAGGCAGAGGTGATGCAGCAGCTGGAAGAACTGGGTGTGCATATCGGTGCGCGCATCAGCCAATTGGATACCCGCAGCATTCGGTGGAGCATGTTCGGCATGCAGCCGAACATGACCTTTTTATCACTTAATATCCGGGGAAACAGCCTGACGATCGAGGCTTACGGCGTTACGCCGCCGGAAGAAAAAATCGATCAGGATGCGATTGTAAAGGTCGTGGCTGCACGGGAGGGGGTCATAAAAAGCGTGCAGGCCCTTGAGGGGCAGCCGATGGTGCATGCGGGTGAAGCAGTATAGACAGGAGATACTCTCATTAGTGGATTGGTGACTACGACACGCGAATTGGTCGGCTATCGCCTGACGCATGCGCGCGGCGAGGTAGAGGCGTATACGGTGCATCGCGTGACGGCGGCGCGCGCGCTCGAAACCGAAAACAAGGTATACACCGGCAAAGTGCGGCGGCAGTATGCGCTGGTTTTGGGAAATCATCGGTTAAATTTATATATTGGGAGTGGAATTGACGGGGGCACCTGTGATAAAATAATAGAAACCAGAACGCTGCGTCTGTCGGACAGCGTGGTGTTCCCGGTGTCGCTGGTCGTGCAGACCTATGTGTTTTATGAGCGCGAGCCGCAGGTGGCTGCCGTGGAAGATCTGCGGGTCGAAATGCTGTCCTGTGCATTGGAACAAATCGCCTCCGGCATGGACGGTTCGGTCACGGAGCACAGCGAAACGCTCACTGAGCAGAACGGCGCGGCAGTGCTGGAGATGACCGTACACGCGGTTGAGCAGATCGGTGTGGAGGCGGTTGATAACAGCACGATCCCGGAGCAACCGCCGGCAGAGGACGAGACCGAGCCATAGCACACAGCGGCAGACGGAAAGAGAACAAGGAAAGCAAGGTGCAAACCATAGAAAAGACAATACAGGTGGAGAGAACTGAACTTTTGATGTCGGTTTTCGGCGCGTTTGACGAAAACATCAAGCTGATCGAGCGGGAGCTGGGCGTGTCGGTTGTCAGCCGGGGAACCGAGCTGAAGGTTTCGGGCGAAGAAAAAGACGTGGAGACCGCCGCGCATACTGTGGAGGCGCTGGTCTTCATGGCGGCACGGGGCGAGGCGATCGGCACGCAGACCGTGCAGTACGTCATCGGGCTGGCGCGCGACGGCCGCGAGGCCGAGGTGCACACCATGAGCCGCGATGTGCTGTGCATCACGGCCAAGGGCAAGCCGGTCAAGGCAAAGACGCTTGGCCAGAAACGGTATATGGAAGCCATCCGCAAAAATACGATCGTGATGGGCGTCGGCCCTGCGGGCACGGGCAAGACGTATCTTGCCGTGGCCGCGGCGGTCGCGGCGTTCCGGGACAAGCAGGTATCCCGCATCATTTTGACGCGCCCCGCGGTCGAGGCGGGTGAAAAACTGGGCTTTTTGCCCGGCGATCTACAAAGTAAGGTCGATCCCTATTTGCGCCCGCTGTACGACGGCCTGTTTGATATGCTTGGCGCGGAGAATTTCGCCAAATATCAGGAGCGTGGCTCGATCGAGGTAGCGCCGCTGGCCTACATGCGCGGTCGCACGCTGGATGACAGCTTCATTATTTTGGACGAGGCGCAGAACACGACCCCGGAGCAGATGAAAATGTTCCTAACCCGTCTTGGATTCGGCTCACAGGCGGTCATCACGGGCGATATCACGCAGATCGACCTGCCGGACGGTAAGCAGTCGGGGTTGAAAGAAGCGCTGCGCGTGCTGGACGGTGTGGAGGGCATTGCACAATGCTATCTGACCGAAAAGGACGTCGTGCGACATGAACTGGTGCAGCGCATTGTCAAGGCGTATGCGGATTATGAAGGCAAAAAGGGCAGAAATAAAGCGCAGGACAACAAGCATCCGGCGTTTCGCCGAAAAGGGGAGAAACGATGAGCCATCAGATCAACATTGGGTTTGAAACGCAGGTGGAGGACGAGCGGGCAGTCGGTGAGCTCATTCGCACCTGTGCGCTGCGTGTGTTGGAAAGCGAGAATGTGCCGTTTGACGCGGAAATCGACGTGACCGTGGTAGATGCCGACGCCATTCGGCAGCTTAACGCCGAATATCGGGACAAAGACGCTGTGACCGATGTACTGTCTTTTCCGATGTACGAGTTTCTGAACGGCGCAGCGCAGGAAGATCTTGAAGCGGAACCGGACTCGGGCTGCGTGATGCTGGGGGATATGATTTTGTGCTACACGCGCGCGGTCGAGCAGGCTGCGCAGTTCGGTCATTCGCCCGCGCGGGAGTGCGGCTATCTGACGACGCATTCCGTGCTGCATCTGCTGGGTTACGATCATGAGCGGAACGATGAGGACACGCGCCTGATGCGCGCCAAGGAAGAGGACAACCTCGCTTTCCTCGGCCTGACCAGAGAGAACTGATATGGGAAAGAACATCCGAAAACTGCATGAGAGCTTTCAGCATGCGCTGCGCGGGTTGGGGCTGTGTATCCATGGGGAGCGCAACTTCCGCGTGCACATGGTCGCAGCGTTTTATGTGACGATTTTTGCACTGATAGGGCGTGCGAGTGCGACAGATGCAGCGATTTTTTGTATTTGCTTCGGTCTGACCATGGGTGCTGAACTGATGAACACCGCCATCGAGCGGCTGTGTGACCGGCAGGCCAGCGGATACGACGGTTTCGTGCGCAATGCCAAGGATATCGCAGCGGCAGGCGTGTTTGTGTGCGCGGTGGCGTGCGCTGCGGTTGGCGTATGCATTTTTATCGCCAAAGGTGTGCTTGTCGTGGCAATACGGTTTTTACTAATGCATCTTTGGGCGGCAATGGCGCTGTTGGTGACTGTACCGGTCGCGCTTTGGTTTATATTTCATTATGGGAGAATACAATGACGAAGATTACAAAAACTGCGGTCGTCTCAGTGGTCGGCCGCCCAAATGTCGGCAAATCCACGCTGACTAATAAACTGGTGGGGCAAAAAGTTGCCATCGTTTCCAGCAAGCCGCAGACCACGCGCACCCGCATCACGGGTGTGCTTAGCCGTGGGGATACACAGTATGTCTTTCTGGATACGCCCGGCCTGCACAAGCCGCGCTCTCGTCTGGGCGACTATATGTGCAAGGTCGTGATCGATACCGTGTCTGAGGTCGATGTAGCGGCGCTGGTGGTCGAGCCGATTGCAAACATCGGCCCGGCGGAAGAAAGCCTAATCGCACAGATCAAGCAGCATCATATGCCGTCCATTCTGGTCATCAATAAGATCGACACGGTGAAAAAAGAAGAACTGCTCGCGGTCATCGCCAAGTATGCCGAGGCGCATGAGTTTGATGCGGTCGTGCCGGTTTCGGCGCGCACAGGCGAGGGACTGAATGATTTCCTGTCCGAGGTGGACAAGTACGCTATCGAAGGTCCGCAGCTCTTCCCGGAGGATATGGTGTCCGACCAGCCCGAGCGTCAGCTTGTGGCCGAGATCGTGCGCGAAAAGATGCTGCGACTGTTAGACCGCGAAGTGCCGCACGGTGTTGCCGTCGGCATTGAGCGCTGGCACGAGCGCGAGGACGGTTTGATCGAAATTAACGCTGTTATTTACTGTGAAAAGAACAGTCACAAGGGCATCATCATCGGCAAACAGGGTGCTATGCTCAAAGAGATCGGACGGCAGGCGCGCGCAGATATCGAGCGTATGCTGGATGCCAAGGTGTTTCTTGAGCTGTGGGTCAAGGTCAAGGAAGGCTGGCGCAACAATCAGTACCAGATGCGCAATTTCGGCTACGAGGATCAATAAATGGCAGAGGTCAGACTGCGCGCGCTCATCCTGCGCGAGGTGGATTTCGGTGACTTTGACCGCTATCTGACCGTGCTGACCGAATACGGCCGCAAAAGTGAGATCTTATACAAAAATGCACGGCGGGGCAAAAAGCAAAACCCTGCCGCGCGGCAGTTTTGCTTTTCCGAGCTGATCCTGAGTGAGCGGGGCGGGAAATATGCTTTGCGGGACGCTGATCTGGTGCATTCGTTTTTCTCGCTTGCCGAGGATATCGAGCGGTACGCGCTGGCGTGCTATCTGGCGGAACTCGCCGGTGCGGTGACCGGACCGGACGAGGACAGCCCGGCGATATGCCGCCTGCTGCTGCATGCGCTGTATGCGCTGGAAGGGAAAAAACGCGACCCGGCGCTGGTCAAAGCCGCGCTGGAGTGGCGCGTACTCGCGGAGAGCGGCTACGCACCTGACTTTACCGAGTGCGGCGTGTGCGGGCAGCCGATCACGCAGCCGCCGGTATGCTTTTCCGTGCATGCGGGCACAGCGGCGGATGACAAGTGTGCCGCGCGCGTCGGCGGGTATGAACGCCTTGCGGACGGTACGCTGCGCGCGATTCTGCATGCGCTGTCAGCTGAGCCGCAGAAAGTGTACGCCTTTGCAATGTCCGGCGCAGCAAAAGAGCAGTTCTGCCGGTTGGGGGAGCGTTATGTGCAATACCATCTCGGTCGTGGGTTTGACAGTTTGCAATTTTATAAATCTATCGCATTATAATTTGTATTTTGGGAGTTTGAGATGAATCGTTTAGGCGAAAAATCCTTAAAAACACTGGAATATTATGAAATTCTCGAGCGGTTGGCCGCGCAGGCTGCATCGGATGCGGCGAAGGAGAAATGCCGCGCGCTGCGCCCGCTCGATGACCATGAGCAGGCGCAGGTCTGGATGGATCAGACCACGGACGCGAAAAACCGCATGATTCGGCACGGCAGCCCGTCGTTTGGCGGCATCCGTGCAGTGGGTGCGATTTTGCAGCGCGCCGACCGTGGCGGCACACTGAATCCGCGCGAACTGTTGGATGTGGCAAGCCTGCTGCAAACCGCGCGGCGCGCGCTCGTGTACGACGCGGAGCAGGAGGAAAAGACCGCGCTGACACCGATTTTCGGCCTGTTGTCCGGCAACTGCGCGCTGGAAGAAGCGATTACGACCGCGATCGTGTCCGAGGAGGAGATCGCGGACGGCGCATCTCCTGAACTGCTGTCCATCCGCCGCGAACTGCGGCGCATTTCGGGCAAGGTGCGCGAAACGCTCAACCGTTTGATTTCGGGGGAGCGGTCGAAGTATTTGCAGGAAACCATTGTCACCCAGCGAAACGGGCGTTTTGTTGTACCGGTCAAGGCCGAGCATCGCGGGGATATTCCGGGCCTTGTGCATGACACTTCGTCCACAGGCGCGACAGTGTTCATTGAGCCGCAGCAGGTGGTGGAGATCAACAACCAGATCAAGGTGCTGGAGGGCCGCGAGGAGGCCGAGATCGAGCGTATCCTCGCAGAACTGTCCAATGAAGTTGCGGGCTACAAAAATGCGATCGAGCAGGACTTTGATGCGCTGGTGTCGCTCGATTTTGTCTTTGCGCGCGCCAAGCTGTCGTTTGAGATGAATGCTGCCGCGCCTGTGCTCGCGGAGGGGAACGGCCGCTGCCGTTTGCTGCGCGCACGTCATCCGCTGCTGGATAAGGACAAGGCAGTACCGATTGATATCGCCATCGGTGGGGAATATGATACGCTGGTTATTACCGGCCCGAACACGGGCGGCAAGACGGTATCGCTTAAAACGCTGGGCCTGTTGTCGCTGATGGCGGCCTCCGGCCTGCATATTCCGGCAAACGAGCAGTCTGAAATCGCGCTATTTGAGCATGTGTATGCCGATATTGGCGACGAGCAGAGCATTGAACAGTCGCTGTCCACGTTCTCCGCACACATGAAAACCATTGTGTCCATCATGGATTGCTGCGGTCAGGGCGATCTGGTGCTGTTCGACGAGTTGGGCGCAGGCACCGACCCGGTCGAGGGTGCGGCGCTTGCCGTTGCGGTCATCGGCTATGCACGCCAGATGGGTGCGTGTGTGGCGGCGACGACCCACTATGCGGAGCTGAAAACATTTGCACTCACGACTGACGGCGTGGAAAACGCCTCCTGTGAGTTCAACGTGCAGTCCTTGCAGCCGACGTATCGTTTGCTGACCGGCATCCCGGGCAAATCCAATGCATTTGCGATTGCTGCACGGCTGGGGCTTCAGCCGACCATCATCGAGCGGGCAAAGGAGCAGGTCTCGACCGAGGATGCGCGCTTTGAGGATGTATTGGCGGAACTCGAGCGCGAGCGCCGCCGTGTGGAGCAGATGCGGGATGAGGCGGCGAAAATGCGTTCGGCGGCGCAGTCCGAGCGTGACAAGATGCGTGCGGAACGCGATGCAGCAGAGCAGCGCGCGGACAAACTGCTTGAAAGTGCACGCAGTCAGGCGGATCGCATCCTGAAAGATGCGCGCATGACGGCGGAAACCGTATTTGACGAGTTGGAAGACCTGAAAAAGAAGTCGCAGAAGAAAAATGCCGACCAGAACCTCGCGGCGGCCAAGGCGGCGCTGCGCGGCGTCATCACACAGACCGAGAACGAACAGCGTCGCGGCGTGCAGAAACGGGTGGTCGAGGCGGATGAGCAGCGCCCGGTCAAAAAGGGCGACCGTGTGCGACTGCTGAACGTCGGCGGCGTGCTGGCGGATGTACTTGCGCCGGCGGACAAGAGTGGCAATGTGCAGGTGCAAGCCGGTCCGATGAAAATGACGGTCAAGGAAAATGAGCTGCGGCTGGTAGAGGAGAATAAACCGAAGAATAAGCCGTCACCGCAGCCGCGGCGGTCTGCGCCTGCGCGCGAACTGAACCTGCGTTCGGCGGCCAGTGAGGTCGATGTGCGCGGCATGAGCGCAGAGGAAGCGCTTTTTGAGGTGGATAATTTCCTGTCGCGCGCGATCATGGCGGGCCTGCCGTCGGTTACGGTCATTCATGGCAAGGGAACGGGCGTGTTGCGTAACGCTGTGCAGCAGCATCTCAGAAGCAATAAGCGTGTCAAAAGCGTGCGCAGCGGCGTGTACGGCGAAGGAGAGCAGGGTGTAACCATCGTAGAGCTTCGATGAAACCGGTTTCGGTTATTGCATAAAAATTTGAACATCCTTTCGCGTAAAACCGTCATACAGGGCAAAATGCCATATATTCTGACGAAATGCAAGAAAAATTTCATCAAAAACGCAAAGGACACGAAGGGAAAAGGGCCTTGACGAAATCGACAAAAGAGGATAGACTATATATATCGGATTTGAAGAAATAGGAGCGATGCAGATTATGTATTCGAAAGAGGTACAGGTTACCAATCAGGTAGGCTTATATGCCCGTCCCGCAACTTTTTTTATTCAGAAGGCAAATGAGTTCAAGTCGACGATTCTGGTAGAGAAGGAAGAGCGCCGCGTCAATGCGAAGAGCTTGCTCGGCATTCTGTCCTTGGGCATCACCAAGGGCACTACCATCAACCTGATCGCGGACGGCCCGGATGAGGAAGAGGCTGTTTCTGCTCTGGTTGAGCTGATTACGTCCAATTTTACCGACTAAGTTATCGCATCCTGAGAAAAAGCGCCGAATTGATCGGCGCTTTTTTTATCGGAGGAGTTGGCAGCGAAAAGGAGGCGGCTTGCCGTGACAAGAGAACAGCTCAAGGAGCGCGTGCGCCGTCTGCCGATGCAGCCGGGCGTGTATCTGCACAAGGACAAAACCGGCAAGGTCATTTATGTCGGCAAAGCCAAGCTGCTGCGCAATCGCGTATCCAACTACTTCCAGCCGCCCGAGCGGCTCAACGCCAAAACCAGACAACTCGTCAGCCATATCGACGATTTTGACATCATCGTGACCGAAAGCGAGTTTGAAGCATTGGTTTTGGAAAACTCGATGATAAAAAAGTACAAGCCCAAGTATAATATCCTCCTGAAGGATGACAAGGGCTATCCCTACATCCGACTGAATACGGATGCACCGTATCCGGCGTTTACTGTTGTGTCCCGCCCCGGACACGATGGGGCGCGTTATTTCGGCCCCTATCCGGGCCGCGTGGCGGCGCGTCGTGCAATTGATACGATCAGCGAAGCGTTGCTGCTCAAAACCTGTTCGAGAGTCTTTCCGCGTGACATCGGCAAAGACCGCCCGTGCAGGGCGCACAGCAGCGCCCCAAATGCAGATTGAGGCACGGGCAAGGTCAGCCCGGAGGAGTACCATGCGCTGATCGATCAGGCGATTGCGTTGTTTGAAGGCAATGCAAAGCAGCTGGAAAAAGAACTGGCCGAAAAGATGAACGAAGCGGCGGAAGAATTGCAGTTTGAGCGTGCGGCGATGCTGCGTGACCGGCTGCGCGCCGTGCAAAAGCTGGGCACTCGGCAGCATGTGGTCGCGGGTGCGTTTGCGGAATTGGACGTGATCGCATTCGTGCAGGGACAAACGCGCGCGTGCGTATGTGTGCTGCACTATGCGGGCGGCGCCTTGCAGGACAAGGAATATACGCTGTTTCACCTGGCTGGAAGCGATCCGGCAGAGGTGTTGTCCTCCTTTGTTAAGCAATATTATGCGCAGCGCGGCGCAGTGCCGAAAACCGTGCTGCTGTCGCATGAAATTGAGGAGCAGGACGCGGTCGGGGAATATTTGTCCTCGATTGCGGAGCGTAAGGTCGAATTGGCGGTGCCGCAGCGCGGCGAGCGCCGTGTGCTGACGCGGCTGGCGGAGAAAAATGCGCGAGAAGAGATTGAACGGCGCGAAAAACAGTCGGAAAGACGACATAAATCGCTGGAATTATTGCAAAATGTGACCGGCATGCTGGCGCTGCCGCTGCGCTTGGAAGCGTATGATATATCCAACTTTGCTGGGCAGGATACGGTCGGTTCGATGGTGGTATTTGTCGAAGGGCAGCCGAAAAAAAGCGCCTATCGCAAGTTTAAAATTGCCTGTGCCGCCAATGGGCAGGACGACTATGCCGCCATGCGGGAAATGCTCACGCGCCGCGTGCAGCGTTATGTGGACGGCGACGAAAAATTTGCGCCGCTGCCGAATGCATTCCTGATTGACGGCGGTTTGGGACATGTCCGTGTGTGCAAAGAGGTGCTCGATTCGTTTGGCCTGCAAACGCCGTGTTTCGGCATGGTCAAGGATGACAAGCACCGCACACGCGCACTGGTTGCGCCGGATGGACGTGAGTTCGGCATCTCGGCTACGCCTGCGCTGTTCGCCTTGATCGGGCGTATTCAGGAGGAAGTACACCGCTTTGCCATTGAGTACAACCGCAAGCTGGGCGGGAAAAAGGTGCGCGGATCGACACTGGATAAAATCCCGGGCGTGGGCGACAAGCGGCGTGCGGATTTGCTGCGGCATTTCGGCAGTATTGACAATATCCGTAAGGCGAGCGAGCAGGAGCTGGCGCACATTTTGCCGCGCAATGCTGCGCAGGCAGTGTTTGACTATTTCCACAAGGAGGACTGAGTGATGCGTGTGGTATCCGGTACGGCACGGGGGTGCAGATTACAGCCTGTTCCCGGGATGAACACCCGGCCAACAACCGATCGTGTCAAGGAAAACGTGTTCAATCTGATTCAGGATCATGTGCGCGGCGCGCAGGTACTCGATTTGTTTGCGGGCACGGGACAGCTCGGCATTGAGGCGCTTTCGCGCGGCGCGCAGCACTGCGATTTTGTGGAGCATAACAAAACGGCATACAACATCGTGTGTAAAAATACAGAAACGGCGCGTGTGTCCGATCGTGCAGAGGTCCATCGGACAGAGTCGGAAACGTTCCTTTCGCACGCGAAAAAACAGGGCTATGACCTGATTTTTCTCGATCCTCCGTACGGCGGTAGGATATTGGAAAATGCGCTGGCAAGCATAGAAACGTTTGACATTCTGTCTGCGGATGGTATAATAATATGCGAAAGTGCAGCAGAGGATCGGTTCACGCATGGGTTTGAGACCGTTCGTGAGCGTCGCTATGGTGCAACTATGATTACCGTTCTGCGTCGGCGGGACGGCGGAACGGATGAAGAACATGAGAACTGCGATTTATCCGGGCAGCTTTGACCCGGTCACTTTAGGTCATTTGGATATCATACGCCGCGCTTCGGTCATGTTTGACCGGTTGATTGTTGCGGTGATGCATAATCAGAACAAAAAACCGATGTTTTCAGTGGAGAAACGGATGGAATTTCTCCGGCGGACAACGGATGAGCTGCCGAATGTGGAGATTGCGTCCTTCGGCGGTCTGCTTGCGGATTATGCCAGACAGCAGGAAGCCTGTGCGGTGGTCAAGGGTCTGCGCGCGGTTTCGGATTTTGAATATGAATTTCAGATGGCGCTGGCGAATCGGAAGCTGAATCCTCAGCTGGATACGGTGTTCCTGATGACGAGCGCGGAATATATGTACCTGTCGTCCTCTGTGGTGAAGGACATTGCAGTACACGGCGGCAGTGTCGCCGGCTTTGTCCCCGACGGGATCATGCAGGATATTGTGCGCCGCACAAGAAAGGAAGGCTAAACGATGGCAACTTTGGACGAACTGATCAACAGCATGTACGATATGGTGCAGGATGCCAAGGGAATCCCGCTGGCAGGCGAAAAATGCATCATTGAACGTGACCATCTGCTCGATCTGCTCGATGAGCTGCGCGCGACGCTGCCGAATGATTTGCAGGCCGCGCAGGATATCGTAGCCAAGCGCAGCGAGATGCTGGCTTCCGGAAAGCGGGAAGCGGAAGCGATCCGCCGTCAGGCGGAGGAAGATGCCCGCCAGATGGTTTCGGAAACCGAAATCGTGGTTGCGGCGCGCCGCAAAGCCAAGGAAGTGCAGGGCAACGCCGAAATTCAGGCGCGTGAACTGCGCCGCGTGGCCAATGAGTATTGCGAAGATACGCTCAAGCGAACGGAGGAAGCGGTGGCGCTTTCTCTGGAGGAAGTGCGCAAGGCGCGTCAGCGCTTTAAGAGTATCGCCAAGTAAAAAAATGTAAGAAAAACAGCTGCCAAAAGGGCGGCTGTTTTTTTGTGCCGCGAAAAAGATGGGATGGAAATATGCGCTGCACCCGGCTTTCCCACTTTAACCCACATAGGGGAAACGTGGGAGAGTCCCCCACCACGCAAGGGTAGAGAGTATGGCAAAAGAGTGGTGGACTGGTGGGATTTTCCCCCACTGGAGAGGCCTGACAGGGAAATGACAAAACTATCGAACAAGTGTTTGAAAATTGCAAAAATAGTCGAAACAACGAATTTATAGCCATAATGTTCTGCAAAATAATGCGAAAAAAATCTTGCAATCTATTCGGCGTACCGGTATAATGGAGACAAGGTGGTGAGAAGTGGGGTAAAGTGTCACAGATTCCACCAAAACGAAAGTGTGGTGTGAATCCGGTGAAGGGCGAATACAAACATTCCGTTGACGCAAAAGGGCGGCTGGCAATGCCGGCCAAGTTGCGCGAGGAATTGGGCGAGCACTTCACCGTCACCAAGGGTCTAGATGGATGCCTTGCGGTTTATCCCGAAAAGGAATGGGAAGCCTTGGAGGATCGCATTCGCAGTCTGGGCAATGGTGAAAAGGCACGTCGCGTAAAGCGGTATTACTTCGCTAATGCGTTTGATGCGCAGCTCGATGCGCAGGGCCGTATTCTCATCCCCGCAAATTTGCGTGAGTTCGCCGATCTGCAAAAAGACGTTGTTGTCATCGGTCAGCTGGATCATGCGGAAATTTGGAACAGTGAAAAGTGGCGCGTTTACAACGAAGCAATCGATGCGGAGAGCGTCGCCGCTGATGTGGAAGATATGGATTTTTAACCGGACAGGCAGGAGGGAAACATGGAATTTCATCACGTATCCATTCTGCTCGAACCTTGCTTGGAAGCGCTTCAGATTAAACCGGATGGCGTTTATGTCGATGCAACCACCGGCGGCGCCGGACATTCGCTCCGCATTGCGGAGCGTTTGCATGATACCGGTCGTTTAATCTGCATTGACCGGGATGATGAAGCGCTGGAAAACGCAAAAACACGGCTGCGCGATGTGTGGGCGGGGGTGGCGACGGGGAAAAGTGAGTTTCGTGAAATCGATCGTGTGCTGGAATCGCTTGGCTTGCCGGGAGCGGATGGTATCCTGTTTGACTTGGGTGTTTCCTCTCCGCAGCTCGATCACGCAGAGCGCGGCTTTTCCTATATGCAGGATGCGCCGCTGGATATGCGCATGGATCGGACACAAAAGTTGACCGCCTACGAGGTGGTAAACGAATGGGGCCGGGAGGAGATCCGGCGGATTTTGTTTGAGTATGGCGAAGAACGGTATGCGCCACTGATTGCTGCGGCGATTGAACGCGAGCGGGCGAAAAAACCGATTGAAACCACACTGGAGCTGGTCGATGTGATCAAAGGCGCAATGCCGGGCAAGGCAAAGCGCGAAAAACAGCATCCGGCAAAGCGCAGTTTTCAGGCGATTCGTATTGCGGTAAACGATGAACTGGGTGCGGTGCGGGAAGCAATGGACAAAGCGATTGATTGCCTCAATCCGGGCGGACGGCTTGCGGTAATCACG
>ERZ1090878.543-NODE-545-length-20230-cov-9.203767_pt1 | contig 20230 bp, 18 predicted proteins | sample MGYA00478473_ERZ1090878 | MGnify/ENA primary metagenome ERZ1090878 (study PRJEB33644, sample SAMEA5815720) | chicken gut metagenome | biome: Chicken; feature: Gastrointestinal Tract; material: Caecum | place: Ireland | collected 2019-01-01 | study: A study of the... | reverse complement strand
CCTTTGCGGCGCCCCTCCTGCAGTATAAAAATTCATACGGTGTCAATAATCTTTCTGGCAGCTTCAATCACCTTTTCGCGCAGAGGAGCGGGGGAGAGTACCCTTACCCCGCCGCCGAAACCGAGTATCTTGCTTATGAGTCCGTCGTCATCGGGCGCGGAAATTTCGGCGATGAATTTGTTGCCGCGCGGCTCAATGTTGTCTATGCCCAGCCATTCCTCCACATCGGGCAGTTTTTCTCTGTCGATTTCCAGCTTAAGTTCCACCAGCTCGTCCGAGCGGTAGCGGAAGTTGAGCGGTATGTCCTCGCGCGTTATCTTTTTCTTTTCAAACGTCTTGCCCGTAAAACGCGCGCTCTTTATTCTGCCTATCTTGAACGTGCGCCAGTCCTGCTTGGTGTGGCAGAAGGCGTATACATACCACACGTTCTGCTTGAATATGAGAACGTGCGGGTCAATTATTCTGCGGCTGTGCTCGCCCGAGCGGGAGATGTAGTCTATGTCCAGGCAGAGGCTCTCTTCAACGGCGCGCTCGCATACGCGCATCTTGTCCGAAAAATTTTTGGTGTCGCCCCACGTGCCGCCGTCAACTATTATGCTGCCGCTCACCGAACGGTCGTCGTTTTCCGTTTTAATCTGCTGCCTCAGTTTTTCAAGCGCGGTTTCGGTGGCGTCGTCCGATACCTGCGACTCCATTGCCGTCAGTGCGTTTATTACCGCCGTGTACTCGTTCTTGGTAAAGTATCCCGAGGGCAGCCTGTACGTGTCGGCAATGGTTATGCCGCCGTAACGCCCGCGCACCACGTCCACGGGCACGCCCGCAACGGCCAGCTCCTCTATGTAGCGGTACACCGTGCGCACGGATATGTCGTAGCGGGAGGCAATGTCGCCCGCCGTAACCTTTCTGCGCGCAAGCAGCATAAGCAGCATCTTCACCATAATCTGATATTTCAAAATTTCACCTCACAGGTCATAAAACATGTCCGCCCGCAGTATACATATTCCGTCAGAGCAAGGCACGGTTTTCCGCCCGCTTTTTCGGGCGCGGACAAAATTTTAAATTTCTGAAATTATTTTATCATATATGACAATATGTGTCAAGTATAATATTTATAATGTGCAGTGTAAGATACAGAGAGGTGAACAGATATGACGTTTTTCAGATATGTTGACAGACAGAAACAGCGCATAAGGGACAGGCACGCGGGCGAAGAGATTGTAACCCTCGGCGGCGAAAACCTGGTGAGGGGAGGAGATTTTTTCGGCGGGGCGGAGTGCGCCGAGCGAGCCGAGAAGGAGACAGAGCGTCTGTTTTCCAAGCTGGACGGCATGCGCGGACTCAACAAAAATGAGCGCGCAAGGTTTGCCCGCAGAACGGCAGACGCGGTTTAAAATGCCGTTAGTTGCGGCATATATACGCGTCAATTGAAAAAAAGCAGGGGGCTGTGCGGCTTTAAGCCGCACAGCCTCTTATATATTTACAGTATTTTGAGATTTGTTGAATCTGAAAATTGCGTTCTTGCCGCTAACTTGGAAAAAAGCTTTACTCGCCGCGGCGCTTTACTATAATGCGTTCGGCCAGGGCGACGGCGGCGTACATTCCGCCCGCCAGCAGGCAAAGAATGAACGTGGCGGCCATTACAAGGTCCAGGCGGAACACCTGCCCGCCGTATACAATCAGATACCCCAGTCCCGCGCGCGAGACTATGTATTCGCCCATGATAGAACCTATCCAGGCCAGCCCCACGGCCACTTTAAGCGTATTCATGAAGGCGGGGAGGGAGGCGGGAATTACAAGCTTGGTAAGCATAGCCACGCGCCCCGCGCCCATCGAGCGCATAAGCGTCTGTCTTGTTTTGTCGACCGAAATGAACCCTGCCAGCATATTCATTATGCATACTATTATGCTGACGAGCACGGTCATGAAGATAATCGCCGTATATCCCGTGCCCATCCAGATGATAATCAGCGGGCCGAGCGCAATTTTGGGCAGTGCGTTAAGCACCACCACGTACGGTTCAAACACTCTGCGCACGCTGTCGTTCATCCACAGCAGTACGGCAATCAGGTAGCCTGCCGCAACGGCTATTACAAAGCCTGTTATCGTCTCCATAAGCGTTATGCCTATGTGGTAAAACAGCGTGCCTGCCGCGGCTAAATCGGCAATGGTGCGCGCCACGCGCGAGGGCGAGCTGGTTATGAACGGGTCGAACACGCCCGTATCGGCGAACAGTTCCCACAGCCCTATCAGCGCCGCAAGTATGGCGGCGCGCACAAGGTGCACGGCAATTTTCTTTCGTTTTATGCCCTTAAGGTACAGCGCGTGCTGCGCCGAATATGTCTTGTTTTTGTGCTTCATAATGGTGCTTTGCGGCCGCAGCCGCTTAATTTTTTAAGTAATAATTTTTACGTTGGTTGCGGCATATTGCCGCTCCAATTGATACTTCAGATGCCCAGTTCCTTTCTCAGCGTTTCGAACAGAGCGGCAAACTGCGGGTTTTCCCTGCGCTTTTTTGGACTGCCTTCGCCGAACGTCACTTCGTGTTCGGCAACCACGGTGGCGGGACGGGAGGAGAGCACTATAACCTTGTCGGACAGCGCAATCGCCTCCGATATGTCGTGCGTGACCAAAAGCGCCGTCTTTTTTTCGCTCTTTATTATGTCGTGCACGTCGTCGCATACGGCAAGGCGGGTCTGATAGTCCAGCGCGGAAAACGGTTCGTCTAACAGCAGAGTCTGCGGCTGCGCCGCAAGCGTGCGTATGAGCGCCACTCTCTGCCTCATTCCGCCCGAAAGCTGGCTCGGCGTCTTTTTCAGGAAGTCGCCCAGTCCGTACTTCACCGCAAGAGCAACGGCGTTTTCGCGCATCTCTTTGGTGTTCTTTTTCTTGACCTCCAGCGGCAGAAATATGTTCTGTTCCACCGTGCGCCAGGGGAAGAGGGCGTCCGTCTGCAACATATACCCGAACTGCCCGCCGCCGCGCTCAACCTTTCCGCCGCCCGGGGCGATAAGTCCCGCCGCAAGCGAAAGTATGGTGCTCTTGCCGCAGCCCGAAGGGCCTATAACGGACACAAACTGACCCTCTTCTATGCAGAAACTTAAATTTTCTACCGCCTTGGTCTCACCCGCGGGGGTGTGGTAGGCGTAACTTACGCCGCTGAATTTAAGACTCATACACTTCTTTATAAACCTTGTCGGCCATGTCGGTCAGAATCAGGTCGTCAAAGTCCACGCGCCGCTCCAGCTCGCCCGAGTTTTCTATTACGTCCTGCAATCTGTCGAACGCGCTCTCCTTCATGGCCATATTGTCTACCCACGCGTCGATGTCCTTGTAGGCCTGCACGGAGTTCGCAATGCTGCTTTCGGGCGTGCCGTCAAAGTAGGGCGCAAGGTATTTGGCAATGGTAGCCGCGTCCGTCTCCGTCACGTACTTTATCGCCCTCGTCACGGCGCGCAGCAGACCCTCTATCTTTTCGGGGTTTTTGTCAATATAGCTCTGCTTTGCCGTAAAACAGGTGTAGGGTATCTCGCCCGACTGCTGTCCCACGGAGGCCACTATGTATCCCTTGCCCTCGGCCTCGTAATCGCTGGCCGTCGGCTCGAACATCGTGCAGAAGTCGGCTATGCCGCTCTCGAACGCCGCCGTCATATAGTTGAAGTCAACGTCGTAGTTGAGCGAAGCGTTCACGCCCAGTTCGTCTATCACGTATTCAAAGGTCATTGCGGGTACGCCGCCCTTGCGGCCCGCCAGAATCTGCTTGCCGTCAAGCATGCTCCAGTCAAAGTCTTCAATATCCTCCCTCGCGACAAGGAAACTGCCGTCGCGTTTTGTCAGCTGGCCGAATACTTTGGGACTGTCGGACGAGCCGCCTATCTCCACGTACAGCGCGGCCTCGGGTCCGCAGAAACCTACGTCGGCAGAGCCCGAAAGTACGGCGGCCATGGTGTTGTCTGCGCCGCCGCCGTTGGTGAATTCCACCTCAAAGCCTTCGTCTTCATAGTAGCCGAGCGCCTCGGCAAGGTACATGGGTGCGTAGAATACGGAGTGCGTTACCTCGTTTATTCTAACAAGGTCGCCGCCATCCTTGCACCCAGCAAGCGAAAGGGGTAATGCGGCCGCGCAGACGGCCGCGGCTATGCTCAGAATGAGTTTTTTCATACAGCTTTTATAGCTCCTTTACAGTCGGAAATTTTTATATGTTACAGTTTATGCCGCCGCCGCCCGCGTTGTTACCCCGCCGCACGGCAGCCTTTCTTTTTTTATATTGCCGCTTTCCCCTTCGGTTATTGTTTGACAACGGGGTGACTTTTGTTTTATAATCTAGACTGTATAACTACGTAAATAATAACAACTTGCGGCGGCCTTTTGTTCAGGCTGTTTTGTTTGTTTTAAGAGGTTACTTTATGGAAAAATCGTACAACCCCAAATCATTTGAGGACGAAATTTACAAGCAATGGGAAGAGGAGGGGTGTTTCCGCGCCGAGAGAGACGATAACAAGGTGCCCTTTACCATAATGATGCCCCCTCCCAATATTACGGGTCAGCTTCATATGGGTCACGCGCTAGACGAAACTTACCAGGATACGCTGATAAGGTTCAAGCGCATGCAGGGCTACTGCGCGCTCTGGCTGCCCGGCACCGACCACGCCTCCATCGCAACCGAGGTAAAAATCGTCGAGCAGCTCAAAAAACAGGGCATAAACAAGGAAGATTTATCCCGCGAGGAATTTTTAAAGCTCGCCTGGGACTGGAAGGAAAAGTACGGCGGCAGAATAGTCACCCAGCTCAAAAAGCTCGGCTCTTCCTGCGACTGGTCCCGCCTTGCCTTCACCATGGATAAAAAATGCTCCCGCGCGGTAAGGGAGGTGTTCGTAAACCTCTACAACAAGGGACTTATCTATCACGGCAACAGAATTATCAACTGGTGTCCCGAGTGCCGCACCGCCCTTTCGGACGCGGAGGTGGAGTACACCGATGAAGATTCCTTCTTCTGGCACATAAAGTACTACCTCGAAGGTTCGGATACGGAGGGCCTCGTTGTTGCTACCACCCGTCCCGAAACGATGTTCGGCGATACCGCCGTGGCCGTAAACCCCGCCGACGAGAGATATAAAAAATATATCGGCAAGAACGTCATTCTGCCCATAATCAACAAGCCCATACCCGTAGTTGCCGATGAGCACGCGGATATGGAGTACGGCACGGGCTGCGTTAAAATCACCCCCGCGCACGACCCCAACGACTTCGAAGTCGGTCTGCGCCACAACCTCCCCGTTGTATGCGTAATGAACGAGGACGGCACCATGAACGAGCTTGCAGGCAAGTACAACGGAATGGACCGCTACGAGTGCCGCAAAAAGGTGGTAGAGGAGCTCAAAACGCTGGGCAACCTCGTCAAGATTGAGCCTCACACCCACAGCGTAGGCCATTGCTACCGCTGCCATACCTCAATCGAACCCATGGTATCCAAGCAGTGGTTCGTAAAGATGGAGCCGCTCGCACGCCCCGCAATAAATGCGGTAATGGACAAAAAGACCACCTTCATTCCCGAAAGGTTCGCCAAAATTTACTACAACTGGATGGAGAACGTCAAGGACTGGTGCATATCCCGTCAGCTGTGGTGGGGTCACCGCATTCCCATCTGGTACTGCGAAGACTGCGGAGAGGTCATCTGCTCCAAGGACGACCCCACAGAATGCCCCAAGTGCCACTCCAAGCACATTCACCAGGACGAGGACGTGCTGGATACCTGGTTCTCCTCCGCGCTGTGGCCGTTCTCCACGCTCGGCTTCCCCGAGGATACCTCCGACCTCGAATACTTCTATCCCACGGACGTGCTCGTCACGGGCTACGACATAATCTTCTTCTGGGTTGCCAGAATGATTTTCTCGGGCATAGAACATATGCGCAAGGTGCCTTTCCGCTACGTGCTCATGCACGGAATCGTGCGCGACGAACAGGGCAGAAAGATGTCCAAGTCGCTCGGCAACGGCATCGACCCGCTGGTTATCATAGATAAATACGGCGCGGATGCGCTCCGCTTCTCGCTCATTCAGGGCGTGGCTACGGGCAACGATATCCGCTACTCCGATGCAAAGGTGCAGTCCGCCGCGGCGTTCATAAACAAAATCTGGAACGCAAGCAGGTACGTGCTCACCAACTGCGAAGGCCGCAAAATAAAGGACATAAAGGACGTAAAACTCACCCACGCCGACAAGTGGATAATCTCCAGGTTGCAGTCGGCAATAAGGGATGTAACGCTCGCGCTCGACAAGTTCGAACTGGGCATTGCCTGCCAGACCGCTCACGACTTCATGTGGGACGACTTCTGCGACTGGTATATAGAGCTCACCAAGTCCGCGCTCTGGTCGGATGACGAGAGCAAAAAGGACGGCGCGCTTGCCGTGCTCGTATACGTGCTGGACAGCGCACTCCGTCTTCTGCACCCCTTCGTGCCCTTCGTAACCGAAAAGATTTACAGCGAAATGCCTACAGCAAACGGCAGAATTATGCTTGCGCCCTATCCCCGCTACAATTCCCGCCGCACCTACCGCAAGGAGGCGGCCGCGTTCGAAGGCGTTATGGATATAATAAAGTCCGTGCGCGCGCTCAAAACTGAGACCGGTTGTGCTCCCTCCAAAAAGGTTACGCTCTACCTTGTAACAAACGCAAAGACTATAATCACCGCCAACGAGGACAGCATCAAACGCCTTGCGGGCGCGTCTGAAATAAAGTTCATAAACTCTGCCGAGGAGGCGGGCGAAAATGCCGCCGCCAAGGTTGTAAGTTGTGCAACCGTGCTCGTGCCCATGGGCGACCTTGTGGACGCCGATAAGGAGCGCGCAAGGCTGGAAGGCGAGCTGGAAAAGGTCATTTCCGAAATCCGCCGTGCCGACGGCAAGCTGCACAACAGCGGCTTTATTGCCAAGGCGCCCAAAAAACTGGTGGACGAGGAGCGCGCCAAGCTGGAAAAGTACCTCGAAATGAAGGAGAGGATAGAAGGTCAGCTGGCAAAGCTCTGATAAGCTTTGTACGCGGCGTCAGTTGTTTCGACTTAATTGCAGGGTCGTGTATTCTTGCGCGTGCCGTGCATTGCCGTCCCCTGACGTGCGCTGTGGGTATTGCCGCGCATAATGTGCATTATTTCGCATATTGTGGTGCGATTTTGCTGATTGACCCGCATATATGTGGCAAATACCTGGCTCAAAACAAAAGTTGCCGTCTGTTGCGTCCGCAGCTTTTATAAGCAGATTGACACGCACATATGGCCGAATTAAATTAAAATAAAAGGAAATTGCCGCAGAGCAACTGCTCCGCGGCAATTTAAAAAAATGACTATGAAAATAAGAGAAATTACGGCGGCCGACAGGGCCGTCTACCTTGAAATGTCGGCGGACTTTTACTCCTCGCCCGCAGTATTGCACGATATCCCCGCAAGCTATCGTGAGAGCGCTTTTGCTCAGTTTTTAAAGGGCGACCTGTGCAAATGCTTTATCTTTGAAGAGGACGGCAATGTTGCAGGCTACGGCATAATCTGTTTTTACTACTCGCAGGAGGCGGGCGGAGTTTGCGTGCTCTTTGACGAGCTGTACATCCGCAGTCAGTACCGTTCGCAAGGGTTTGGCAGTCAGTTTTTCGCCTATATATTCAAAAATTTTCCCGCACCGCGCTATCTGCTGGAGGTGGAGCCCGAAAACGTGCGCGCGCGTTCGCTGTATGAAAAACTCGGCTTTGTGCCGCTCAATTACGTGCGCATGATAAAGGAATGAAAAGATATTCCGCGTATGTGCATACTGCATAAAATTATTTTGCGGAAAAATTTAAAAAATGCGGCAAAAATGTACTCATAATGCGTTATTTGCGGCATATATGGGGGTCAATTTGCGGCGTGCGCGCAGTTTGCTTTTAAAAAAGTGCTGTGCGCCGCGCTTTTTTTATGGTATAATATGGTTGCGGCGGACAACTTTGGCAAAGAGTTGCGCGGCGCAGGAGGTTCTATGAATAAATTTTTAAAGGTTGCGATATGCGCCGCGGCGGCCGTTTCCGTAAGTCTGCTCAGCGCCTGCGACCTGCTTGATTCATTTTTGGTACATACTCACGATATGCAGTTTGTCGCCGCAAAGGAGGCAACCTGCACCCAGGACGGCAACATAGAATACTATCATTGCACAAAGTGCGGGGAAAATTTTGCCGATGAGGCGGGCACAACTCAGCTTGTAACCGTTGTGGAAAAGGCTACGGGACACGATCTGGAGTACGTTCAGCCCGTAGAACCCACCTGCACGGACGGCGGCAGTTGGGGGTATTACATATGTTCGCGCTGCGAGGAGAAGTTCATTGACGAGGACGGCGAAACTCCCGCCACAGAGAGCGAGCTTGCCCGTCCCGCAAAGGGTCACGAATACAAAGTAGATGTGTGGGAAAATAATGCCGCGGGGCATTGGAATTTATGCGATGTTTGTGGCGAGCGCGTCAACGAATCCGCCCACACCTACGGCGGGGACGGAATATGCACGGTATGCGGCTACGTAAAGGGCGAGGACGACGTCATATACGGCAACAAGGAGGACATTGCCGAGGCCGAACTTTCCATACACTTCATAGAGGTTGGCAATAAGTACACGGGCGACTGCACGCTGATAAAGGTGGGCGATACCGAAGTGCTGATTGACGCGGGTTCCCGTCAGAACAGCGCGCCCGCCATAAAGGAGTACGTGGACGAGTACTGCACGGACGGCAAGCTGGAATATGTCATAGCCACCCACGCCGACCAGGACCACATTGCGGGGCTTGTAGGCAATAAGTCGGGCGGCGAATACAACGGCATACTCTACAGCTACGACATAGGCACGATAATAAAGTTCGACAGAAGCAACAAGTCCTCGGGCAGTACTACGGTATACGGCAAGTTCCTTGCAGGCGTGGAATACGCGCGCTCGCAGGGTTCGGCGGTGTATACGGGCCTGCAATGCTGGAACGGTACGGACGGCGCTCAGCGCACTTACTACCTGGACGAAGAGCAGACGGTGTCGCTCAATATTCTGTATAATTACTATTACGAAAATAAAAGCTCGGACGAAAACAACTATTCCGTATGCTTTTTGCTCACACAGCAGACAGATGACGGCGAAAAGAACTATCTGTTCACGGGCGATCTGGAAGAGGAGGGCGAGGAGTACCTCGTTCAGTACAACCAGTTGCCCGAAGTGGAGCTGTTCAAGGCAGGTCACCACGGCAGTCCCACATCCTCAAACGATGTGCTCTTAAGCGTCATAAAGCCCAAAAATATAGTCGTATGCTGTTGCTGCGGCTCTGACGAGTACACGGACAACAATGCCAACCAGTTCCCTTCGCAGGCGTTTATCAACCGCGCGGCAATGTATACGGAAAATATTTACTGCACTACAATCGTCAGCGACAATGAGGACGGTTACGCCTCCATGAACGGCGATGTGGTGTTCTATTACGACAAGGCCGAAGGTGAGCAGAAGGGTTCGCTCAAGCTGTGGTGTTCGGCCGATACCACAAAGCTTAAATATACCGACTGGTTTGCCGCCAACCGTACGTGGCCCGAGGGCGGTGTATAACTAAATAAATTCAGAGCGGCGCGCCGTTATGGCGCGCCGCTCTTTGCTGTGAATTACAGGTCGGGGTTGACCTTGCGGCGTTTGTGTGGTACAATTGAAAAAAAGGGAAACGGCGCGCTCTGCGCGCGGGAGAGAATATGATGAGAAAACCTGTGACTTTTGATTTTACGTTAAAGCCCAAAAAACCTAACGGGCTTTTTATGGGCATTTTAAAGCTGTTTGCCGCCTATCCCGAAATGAAAAAGCGCAAATTCAGTTGCGAGTACGTGAATATGGAGGGCGTGGAGCCGCCTTACTTTCTGCTTGCCAACCACGCCAGCGAAATGGACTTCCGCATTCTGTATGCCGCCATACGCCCGCTGAATATGAACTACGTGGTCGCCATAGACGCCATGCACGATAACGGCATAGGTCTTATGCGCTTTGCGGGCGGCATATGCAAGCGCAAGTTCATTCAGGATTTGCATCTGATACGCAACATGAAGTACTGCGTGGACCACTACGATAACCCCGTGTGCATATATCCCGAGGCGCGCTACACATTCGACGGCACGGCAAGTTATATACCACCCTCTGTCGGCAAAATGGCAAAACTTTTAAAAGTGCCCGTCGTCGTGCTCATTGCAGAAGGCAACTTTATCTGCTGTCCGCAGTGGAATAAGGATAAATTTTACAAGCGTTATGCCCCCTGCCGCGCAAAACTTATCTGCGTTGCAAATAAGCAGGAGGTTATGTCTCTGCCTGCAGAGGAAATCAACCGCCGCATAGCAGATGTGTTTGTGTACGACGACTTTGCCTACCAGTACGAAAATAAAATTGCGATAGACTTCCCCGAGCGCGCCCGCGGACTGCACCATATACTGTACCAGTGCTGCGAGTGTGGAAAGGAGTTTGAAATGTACTCTTCGGGCGACACCCTGGAATGCAGAAACTGCGGCCGCAAGTGGGAGATGACGCGCTACGGCAGACTGGAGTGCAAAAACGGTAACACGCGGTTTGCACACATTCCCGACTGGTTCCGCTGGGAACGCGAAAACGTCCGCCGCGAGGTGGAGGCGGGCACTTACTGCATAGAGGACGAGGTCACCGTACATACCCTGCCAAAGAACAAGTACTTTGACCAGGGAGTGGGCACCTTCCGCCAGGACAGCACGGGCACGCACTTTAAGTGCAACTACTACGGCGAACAGTTTGAAATGCACCTTGCACCCGCACAGCTGGAAAGCGTACATATCGAATTTGACTACCGCGACAGAAAGCGGCATCAGTTTTTCGGCGACTGTCTGGATATTTCAAAATCAGACGACAGTTTCTGGCTGCACCCCGTGCACATCCGCGACTGCATAATGAAGATTTCATTCGCCACCGAGGAGCTGTATCAGCTGGAACACCGACGCATAAAGGAGAGGAAAGAAATCGCAAGGGGGCGCAGTAAACGGTCCCTGATAATTGTTTTGTGTTCAAAAAAGTAAAAACGCGCCCCGCGGCGTTGGCAAGCGCCGCGGCGCTTAAGTTTTTTAAATCACTGAAACTGAGCTGCCTTTACTCAGTTGAGCTCATCGAAAGTGCCTTCGACTTCAAGTTCAATGGTAGCGCCTTCCGTTACGAAGGAAAGCTTTCCATTTTTATACTGGTTGAAGCCCGTTATCGTGCTGCCGCCTGCTATCACGTCTGAATCCTTGAGCATAAGAACCCTTTCCCTGTCGGGCTCTCCCGGTGCGAGAGATGTGAACCATTCGGTGCCCTTGCAGATGCTTATGGTGTACTCATGACCCTTTACGTAAGTAAAGTTGAACGTAGCCTTGCCGTCCGCGCCTACTTTGCCTGCAACCTGTACATAAGAAGTGGCAGGCTCATCGCCGATGTAGCTGTTCCTTATGTAGTCGCTGTCATAAAATCTTACGAGGATGTCGTCGTCCTCTTCGGCATATTTGCCGAAGTCTATCGTTACGCCGTTCTCCATAGTTTCAAGCACGAGTTTGTCGATGACTGTAATCTGAACGCACAGCGTACCTTCATTTGACGTGTTTCCGCTGGCAAAATTCATCGTCAGCCACGCAGAGCCGGGCTTTATCTTAGTGGTGTCTATCGTGACTTTTATTGCGCTGAACATATTGCCGTTGCCGTACTCGTCCGGTGTTGCCTTTATTGCGCTGTCAGGTATCACGTTCTGGTCAGAGGAAACCACTGAATTTTTTCTGAGGCTGGTCGTATAGTTCCAGTTAAAGCCAACCATCAGGTCCCAGTAGGTGTACACAAACTCGCTCTTGTCATCGTCCCAGACGCCGTTGTTGTTGCAGGAATTCTGCACAATTGTGGTGTCGTTTGTCGTTCTGAATGTAAGTCCGCCGTCGGAAAGCACCTCGGTATAAGTGGGCGTTTCGGGTTCTTTGTCTTCCTCGCCGCCGGGGGTGGTTTCGTCATCTTCGTCAGGCGTTGTTACGGGCGGATTGTCGCCTCCCGAGGGGGTGCCGCCTTCCTTCTTGCCGCCGCAACCTGCAAATACAGCTACGGAAAGTACTGCCGCGCACAGCGTTGCAAGCATCGCTATCATAAATTTTTTCATATTTTTTACCTCCCAGCATTAAAAATCTTGCCTTGTCAAACAAATGGGCAGGTGCTGTTTCTGACTATATGATAACATATATCTTCTTAAATGACAATATTCACATAAAAATTATTATCGGTTATAATTATTTTGTATAACCGCAAATGCAAATTTACCCGCCCGCGCCTTAAGGCGCGGGCGGGTAAATTGAAAATATGAGGTTTAGGAATGAGCGTATGATCGGCCCTTGATTACCGCCTGCCCTGCCGCTTATTCGACAGACTTGAGCAGTTTATCCACGGCGGCCTGCATCTTGCCGAGCGCCTCTTCTGCGTCGGCCTTGGTGTTGGCCTTTACGGAATAATAAATTTTAAGCTTGGGTTCGGTGCCCGAAGGACGAACGCATATAAAGCTGCCGTTTTCCAGCTCATAATATACACAGTTGGTGGTGGGGGAGCCTATGGGCGAGGTCTCACCCGTGGCAACCTCCGTCTTTATATCCTTGGAGTAGTCGCGTATATATGCCACTCTGTAAATGTCGAACTTGGTTACCTGCTTGGTCTTGAGCGCGTCAACCACGGCGTTCATATCTCTCATTGCGTTGAGACCGTGGTACTGTATGGATACGTTCTTGTCGAGCACGTATCCGTATTCCTTGTAAATTTCTTCCAGTCTTTCGGAAACGGTCTTGCCCTTGTAGTCGTAGTAGCAAACCATCTCGGCGCAAAGCATGGAGGCAACGACGGCGTCCTTATCCCTTGCGTGCGTGCCGCGAAGATAGCCGCAGCTCTCTTCAAAGCCGAATACAAAGGTGTACTTGCCGTCCTTTTCCCACTGCTTTATCTTGTCGCCTATGAACTTGAAGCCTACGGGCACTTCAAACAGCGTAACGCCGAACTTGTTGCATATGGCGCGCGCCATTCCCGTCGTAACGAAGGATTTTACTACGGCCGCGTTTGCGGGCAGTTTGCCCTCTTCCTTGAGCCTTGTGAGAATGTAGTCAAGCAGAAGTATGCCCACCTGGTTGCCCGAAAGCGCAACAAATTCGCCGTTCTTGTTCTTTACGGCTACGCCGAGGCGGTCGCTGTCGGGGTCGGTACCGAATACCACGGTCGCGCCTATCTTTTCGGCAAGAGCTATGCCCTTGGAAAGCGTCTCCTTGAATTCGGGGTTGGGTACTTCAACGGTGGAAAATTCGGGGTCTCTCGTCGTCTGTTCCTTTACCACGGTGGCGTTTATGCCAATCTTTTTGAGTATGGTGGTAACGGGAATGTAGCCCGAACCGTGAACGGGTGTGTACACCAGTTTGAGGTTCTTGCCGCATTTTTTGACTGCCTCTTTGGAGAGTGTGAGCTTTTGGAGCGCTCTGTAATATTTTCTGTCCACAGAGGAGGGAACAACCTTCTTATATTTTGCCAGCTGCTCTTCGGTGGGTACGGGCGCGCCGAGATAGTCGGTCTGTTTTTCTATGAACGAAACGACGGTCGCGGTGTCGTCGGGGTTCATCTGGGCGCCGTCCTCGCCGTATACCTTGTAGCCGTTGTACTGCTTGGGGTTGTGCGAAGCGGTCACCATTATGCCCGCAATCGTCTTAAGGCAGCGTACCGCAAACGAAAGCATGGGTACGGGGTGCACTTCGGGGAACACGTACGCCTTTATGTTGTTGGCCGCAAGCACTTCTGCCGCAGCGTTTGCAAATTCGTCAGACTTGAGGCGGGTATCGTAGGAAATTACCACGCCGCGCTTCATTGCGCCCTCGCCGAGCGTCTTTATAAACTGTGCAAGACCCTGCGTTGCGCGCTTTACGGTGTATATGTTCATCATATTCGTGCCGTAGCCTATGATGCCGCGAAGGCCTGCCGTGCCGAACTGAAGTTCGGCGCCGAATCTGTACTCTATTTCCTCATTGTTGCCCTTAATGCCTTCCAGTTCGGCTCTGCCTTCGGCGCACAGTCTCGCGTCCGAAAGCCATTGATTGTATGTATCGGTATAACTCATGATTCCTCCAAAAACGGCGCTCGCCGCGCCATCATGATATATGGTTGGTTTACAACACAAATCCGCCCGTAAGTATGTACGCGCGATTTTATGTTCCTTATATATAATTATATAAAAAATTTCAATCTTTGTAAAGAGCATATATGAAATTTATCGGCAAAAAATGAAATTTTTTTCAATCAATATGTCGTTAAATTACATATTTTTATATTTTTTAGCAAACGCGGCTGTTGAATTGTCAGTTTAAAGCCCTTGTCTGTGCATGCAACATGCGCGTCAAGTGATGTAAAAAAGCGGCGCGCCGATTTATTTCGGCGCGCCGCACAAGATTTACTTTTTTATTGAATGATGTTTGCGGGCGGGATATATGCTAAGTAAAGGATATACGCCCCGCATTTTTTCAGCGCAGATTTTTCTTTGGAAGTTCAAAGGCGCTCTCTGCCGTTTGAAAGGAAAGTTCAAAGGCGCGCTGTCTGCCGCGCAGAAAATCGGTTGACGGTTACTCGCCGCGCAGGAATTCCGCACGCGAAGTTTCCTTTTCGTGTTCGGGCTTTACTATGGTGCGCTTGTCGGTGAAATACTTGAGTTCGTTGTTGTCGCAGTAGTTTGCAAACTGGTAGCACAGCAGATATAAAAAGCTGAGCGGAACGGTTATTATCAGCGCGGCGCCGAAAGTACCTATGAACCCGAGCATATTCACCGCGAGTATGAGCACGATGGAGGAGGCGTAGAAGGAGAAAGTGGAGGCGGCTCTTCCGCTTTCAAGCGTAAAGGAGTAAGCCATTGCCTGACCCATCTTTTTCTTTCCGCATATGAGTGCGGGCAGCCAGTCGGATATGAACATCATCTTCACGCCGACGAGCAGCATCATGAACAGTACGAACAGGAAAATCTGTATCAGCAGGAACAGTCCGTTGAATGCCACAAACAGCAACAGATACAATACAACCAGGCATACTGCCGTATATACAAAGGAAATGGGCACGTATATAACCGAATACAGCGCAGCCTTGCCGAGATTCTTTATAAGCGTAGCAAGGAAGGGTGAGTTTGCGTGCATGGCCATCTTGTCGTTTATCACAGAGCCCGCCGCATATGTGCCCAGGCCTATGAAAAAGTCGCTCAGCAGCATTGAAACGCAGAGTCCCGCGGCGCTCAGCGCAAGTTCGGTGGGGTGTTCGCCAAGGTACTGCACAAGTCCCGTAAAGCTTTCCTTTATGTCGGAAAAGTGGGTGGCAAGGTTCATAAGATTGCCGTTCAGCATCTCTTTAAACATAGTGTCGAACGAACCTATCAGCGCTTCGTACGCCTCCACGCCCGAAAGTTTATCCAGGAACGGGATGATTATCGCCATGCATATGCCCGTGGTAATGGCCATTACCACAAGAATGTACAGCAACAGTTTGTACGTCACCCTGAAATTGTCTATGAGTACTTGTATTGTGTGTTTGAATCTCATAAATGCCTCTTTTATGGGTTTATGTAAAGTCGGCGCAGCGGAAATTTTGCTCCGCGTCCGCAAAAATTATCTTTGGCAGTGCCACGCTCAGACCGCAGGGAAAAGCAAGACGGTCTGCAAAAAAGCGCAGACTTTTGCCGTCTGAAAAAGCCGTAAGAGCGGGGATATGTGCCGTCTGTTGCGTCAGAACGGCCTTACGGGCACAATCTTTTCCACGGCCTTGCCCTCGTGCACGGCAAGATAGCAGTAGCTGTTTTCGCTGTAACGCGAAAGATTGCCGGGGTTTATAAGCTTTACGCCGTCCACCTCGTCAACGCGCGCCTCGTGCGTGTGTCCGTACAGCGCAATGCTGCATCCGCGCATCTTCGCCTCTTCGGCAAGGCGGGTCAGCGTCTGCTTTACGGAGTACATATGTCCGTGACACATAAAAATTTTAACGCCTTCAACCACTTCAACGCGCTCGTCCTCGCCAAGCTTGTCAAAGTCGCAGTTGCCGTTTATCACAATTGTCTTGTCGGGGTACTTTCCGCGCACGTATCCGCCGTCGGAAGAGAGGTCCCCAAGGTGTACTATTATGTCGCAGTCAGCGAAAACCGGGTCAAGTCTGTCAAGAGCGGCACGGTTGCGGTGGCTGTCCGATACAATTATCAATGATTTCATTTTTCTTATGTACGGTTGCCGCTTACCGCCTGCTTTACGACTGTTTTAAAAGCGCAATCTTTTCCATCAGGTCTTTCAGCGCCCTTGCCCTGTGCGAAACTTTGTTCTTTTCGCGCTCCGTGGCCTCGCCGAAACTCTTTGAAAGGTCGTCGGAATAGAACAGACTGTCGTACCCGAAACCGTGCTTTCCGCACTCTTGTTCAAGGATATGTCCGTCCGTTCTGCCCACGCCGAAAAGCATTCTTCCGTCGGGGAAGTACAGGCATACGGCACATTCAAAGTGCGCGCTGCGGTCGTGAGCGTCCTTCATTCTGCGCAGCAACAGCTCGCGGTTGGCCTTTTCGCCCTCGCCCGAAAAACGGGCGGAGTAAATTCCCGGCGCGCCGCCAAGAAAGTCCACGCACAGCCCTGAATCGTCTGCAAGCGCGGGTTTGCCCAGCGCACGGCTGACCGCCTTTGCCTTTATGAGCGCGTTTTCGCGGAAGGAGGAACCCGTTTCTTCGATTTCCTCGTTAAAGCCCGCTTCGTGCATGGGAATGATGCGCGCGCCCTTGAAAATTTTCTGAATTTCCCTGATTTTGCCCTCGTTGCCGCTTGCGGCTATAAGTTCGCTGATTTCCATAAGTATGCCTCGCAATTTTGTGCCGCCGTTGCGGCAGAGGGGCGTCGGCCCCGTCTGTATGCGGTCTGCCTCGGCAGAGCCGTAAGGGGTAATGGGGTACGCGCAGAAAAAAATTTCCGTGCAGAAGATTTTTTTCTTTGCGTAAAAAATCTTCTGCTTTCAGTATATACCAAAATTGCGCAAAAGTAAAGAGCAAATTTTTGCGCCGCCTATATAATTTGTAAGAATAGTACCTGCGGACGCGGTATATGCCGAAAATAATTAAAATAATTTTTTTAAATGAAGCGTTGAGAGGTACCAGTATAATTTTTTTCTGCCTGGCGGCTGTCAAATAAGGGGAAAGCCGTTATCTGCGGCATATATGCGCTTTAATTGGCTTTGGACGGAATATCTGTTCGAGTTATGATTAAAGAAAAAGCGCGGTATTTGCGACATATGTGCGGGGCAATTACTTTTTTGTCTCGTCCCAGCTGTGACGGTGCAGGTTGCCGCGCGTTTCAAGTCCTTCAAAACCCGTCTGGCGGAGCGCCTCGTATACGGCAATCGCCGCGGCGTTGGAAAGATTCAGACTGCGCGCCTCGCTTATCATAGGTATTCTCACGCACTCTTCGGGGTGTTGCAGTAACAGTTCTTCGTCAAGACCGCGCGTCTCCTTTCCGAATACAAGGAAGTCGCCCTCGCGGTATTCGGCGTCTGTATGGCGCACGCGCGCCTTGGTCGTATAAAAATGATAGCGTGCATCGGGGTATTTTGCGCACAGTTCGTCAAAATTTTCGTAGACGTATACATTCACAAGGTGCCAGTAGTCCAGCCCCGCGCGCTTTAAATATTTGTCCGAAATGTCAAAGCCAAGCGGCTTTATGAGGTGCAGATTGCACCCGGTTGCCGCGCAGGTGCGCGCTATGTTGCCCGTATTCTGCGGAATTTCGGGCTCCACAAGTACTATATTGAACATAAATTTCCTTTCGGGTCTGTGCCCGCAGTTTATATATTTTCGTCTGATTTTAGCATATTTTTAAGCATAAGGCAAGCATTGCGGGCAGGTGGCGCAAGGCTTGCCGATATATAAAAAAACGGGGGAGCCGCGCTCCCCCGAACTTACTTTTTTCTGCTGTTTTTTATTGCCTCTTTTATGATGTCGAAAATTATTGAAAGTATTGCCGCGGCAATGAATATCACCCACGCGGGGTGCCATAGATCGCATAAAAAACCTGTAAGCAGGTAAGTCGCCGCTGCAAACACTATCACCGAATCGCGCAGTCCGCGCATTATTCCGACCGCCGCGCAGTCTCTTTTTCTGACAATTCCGTCGGTAAAAATGGCGACTGCGAGCGCGAATATAAAGACCACCCACGCAGGGTGCCACAGATTGAGTATGGCGCCCAGGCAGATGTATACTATCGCCGCAACCGCAAAAATTATGCCCGTCGCCGCCGAACTTATAATCTGCCTTTTTATGTGCCGTTTTGTCCTTTCGGGCAAGGTTGAAAAGCTTTGTACTCTTTCAGCCTCTTCCCTGGTCATTTCAAGGGGATTGTTACTTTCGCGCGTTTCCGCGCGGTCTGAAGAGGGGTCGCCGTCTTTGCCCTCGGGCGGCGCGTTCTGCCATTTTCCAATGCCGCAACCGTTCTCGCTTTCAGTAAAATATTTTTACACGTCGCCGCGCATGAGCACGTCCATCGATACGTTGAAAATGTCGCAGAGCTGCATTATCTTTTCCGTTTCGGGGAAGGCGTCGCCCGTTTCCCACTTGCTCACCGACTGCCGCGATACGCCTACAAGGTCGGAAAGTTCTTCCTGCGTTATTCTGCGCAGTTTTCTTAAATACTGAATGTTCTGTGCAAAACTCATTGTCCGCTCCTTAAACTCAGACCGCATTTTTACCCTGAATCTGTGCGATTGTAAGTAAATTATAAATTAGCTTTGCCACAATTTCAACCACCTTTTCGTTGCCTGCATTAAAAATTTTTGTCAACTTTCGGTTGCGCTTAAGCCCGTGTGCCCAATCTGCGCTCAAAGTATTGACAAATCTGCATAATTATGTTAAAGTAATAATAATCAATATTATTAAATTTATAGATATGCACATGGCGCGGAGCTTCCGCAAAAGCGCATTTGTGATGAGAAACATGAAAAAACAGAGGAATACCGCACAGAAGAGGATAATCATGGGTGCGCTGGAGTGCGCCGACCACCCTACGGCCACGGAACTTTATGAGGACGTGCACGCCGTAAACCCGCATATCAGCAAGGCTACCGTGTTCCGCGTGCTTTCGCAGTATGCCGAAAACGGAGAAATACGCAGACTTCATCTGCCAGGCACGGACGAGCGTTACGACGCCACTATGACCCCGCACGCGCACATGCGCTGTGCAATCTGCGGCAGAATAGAGGACGTATCTTTTCCCGGACTTGAAAACATACTCGGCGCAAGCGAGCTGGAAGGATTTGAAATTTACTCCGCCGAACTTGACTTTGTGGGAAGGTGCAGGCAATGCGCCGAGGCGGGCCGTACTTTAAACGGCGGCGACAAAGAGGCGGAAAACACTGTTTCAGACGGCGCAAGCGCTTAAGCTTTATAACTGATTGAACGGCATATATGCCTTAATTAACGGCTATGGGGGAGCGGATAACTCCGCCCCGTAAAAATAAAAACGGAGGTCTTTTTTATGAAAGAACTTAAAGGAACGAAAACTGAACAGAACCTGCACGCCGCGTTCTCGGGCGAGAGCCAGGCGCGCAACAAATACACCTATTTTGCATCCGTTGCAAAAAAAGAGGGGTATAACCAGATAGCCGCCATTTTCGAAGAGACGGCCAACAACGAAAAAGAACACGCAAAAATGTGGTTCAAGCTGTTGCAGGGTATAGGCGATACCAGGGCTAACCTCGTTGCCGCGGCAGAGGGCGAAAATTATGAATGGACGGACATGTATCCCGAATTTGCGCGCGTTGCAAGGGAGGAAGGGTTCGAGTCCATCGCCGTAATGTTTGAACGCGTGGCCGAAGTGGAGAAGGAACACGAGGAGCGCTACAAAAAGCTGCTCGCCAACGTTGAGGGCGGCAAGGTGTTCATAAGCGACGACGTGGCTATGTGGCAGTGCACCAACTGCGGCGCCATAATAATCGGCAAGGAAGCTCCCGAAGTGTGCCCCGTGTGCGCTCACCCCAAGGCATATTTCCAGCTCAAGCCCACCAATTATTGATAAAATTAAAGTGCGCCGCCCGGCAAAAGATTGCGCCGCGCGCAATTCAGCTAAAAACACGCCCCCGCGCGTTGAGCGGGGCGGGGGGTTTTTAAAACCGGGGGGGCGCGGGGGGGGGGGGGGGGGGGGGGGGGGGGGGGGGGGGGGGGG
>ERZ1090878.531-NODE-533-length-20519-cov-6.849980_pt1 | contig 20519 bp, 24 predicted proteins | sample MGYA00478473_ERZ1090878 | MGnify/ENA primary metagenome ERZ1090878 (study PRJEB33644, sample SAMEA5815720) | chicken gut metagenome | biome: Chicken; feature: Gastrointestinal Tract; material: Caecum | place: Ireland | collected 2019-01-01 | study: A study of the... | reverse complement strand
CTACACTTCTAGCTTCGTCGGCAGCGTCAGATGTGTATAAGAGACAGGCTCAGACGACCAGACGGAGCTTTCCCCGGATGCGCAGATCCGGGAGATTCGGCAGGCCGCGAAGGCGGATGGGTATACCATCCCGCCGGAGTTCATCTTTATTGAAAAAAAGGGCATTTCTGGCCGCAAGGCCGACAACCGCCCCGAATTTCAGCGGATGATTGCGATAGCAAAATCACAATCTCCCGCTCCCTTCTCCCGGCTTTACGTTTGGAAGTTCTCTCGGTTCGCTCGGAATCAGGAGGAAAGCATTTTTTACAAAGGCATTTTACGTAAAAAATGCAATGTGGACATTAAAAGCGTGTCGGAGCCCTTAGTGGACGGCATGTTTGGCCGGCTCATCGAAACAATCATTGAATGGTTTGATGAGTACTATAGCTATAACCTCTCCGGGGAGGTTATACGTGGAATGACTGAGAAGGCCCTGCGGCAGGGCTATCAGACGTGCCCCAGCCTGGGCTATAAGGCAGTGGGTGAGGGACAGCCATTTGTGATTGATCCAGATACGTACCGCCTGGTGGAGTACATGTTCCAGGCCTATCTGGACGGGAAAGACATGACGGCCATCGCCCGGGAGATTAATCGTTGGGGATACAAGACGCGCCGTGGATGCCCATTTGAGCGGAGGACCGTAGAGCGTGTGCTCCAAAACCGCTTTTATGTGGGTGAGGTCAGCTGGCGGGGTATCACCTTCCAGGGGCCGCACGAGACGCGGGAGAGCGTCACGGCCATCTTTGACGCCGTGCAGGAGCGCATCAAATCCCAGCACAAGCCCGCCCGTCGGCGGGATGCCTCTGCCAATGCGCATTGGCTCTCCGGGCTGCTTAAATGCGGGATATGCGGGGCCAGCCTTGGATTTAATCGGACGTCCAACCCCCATAAGCGCCCAGATTTTTTTAATTGCTGGAGATACACCAAGGGGGCTCATGCCGGCTCTTGCTCCGTCTCCGTCCGCATCGCGGAACAGGCCGTCCTTGATTCCCTTCGGCGGGCCAGCGCAGGGGAAGATCTCGACTATGAGTACATCCCCCGCCGGGACGTGGAGACGGTAAGTCAGGAGACAGTGCTCCGGGAGGCTTTGGCGCGGATGGATGTCAAAGAGAAGCGCATCCGGGAGGCCTACGAGGGCGGCGTTGACACCCTGGAGGAGTACAAGGCAAACAAGGCCCGCCTGGCGGCTGAGCGGGCGGAGATCCGGAGCGACCTAGCCCGCCTGGCGGCATCTGAGGGCGCAACAAAAAAGGCCCCCGATAAGGCGGAGGTCATGCGGCGGATACAAGACGTGTATGCCCTTGTGTCCGATCCAGATGTGAGCAACGAGGACAAGGGCAATGCCCTCCGGTCCGTACTCACAAAGATAGTGTTCGACCGCAAAGAGGGGCGTTTTTCTTTTTTTTACTATGTATCATAGGTTTTAACAAAAAGGGCCGCCATACTGCAATAACTCATAATAAAGGATATGGAGGAAAACCGATGAGAATTTTAAAAGAGATGTACGGACTTATCTATGGAGAGATGCCCAGCGACGCGGAACAAGAATTATTATACCGGGAAGTGGAGCGGATCAAGGAACCTCTCCGGGATCGGGCAGATTTTGATGAGATTGAAGAGGCCTGCCTGGAGGTGAGTTGCTGTTCCGAAGAATCCGGGTTTATCCGGGGGTTTAAGGCGGGGGTGGCCTTTATGGTGGAGTGCCTGGCCGAGCAGGAGTAAAAATTTCTTAAAGCCTACAATGTTAACTGGATAGTATTAGTGGGGTGGCGGAAGGATAACCCTCCCGCCCTCTTTTTTATCCCGCCAGTCCCGGCCACTGCAGTGCACCGTCCTGGTCAGGCGTCAGGGTTACCGGCTCGATGATCATCTTCCCGTCGTCATCCATGATGTACCACTTCCCATCCACGGTTACTTGGCCCTTGACCATTGCGCCGTCACTGCCGAGGTAGTACCAGCGTGGCCCATCGCCATCATCGTACTGATACCATGTATTGCTTACCATCAGCCCATCACCTCTAAACCAGTACCATTTACCGTCAGTATCCTGATACCAGGCATTTTGGACACACTCACCGGTGTTGCCCAGGTAAAAGCGCCAGCCATCCGCTTCCTGCTGCCATCCAGAGAGTTTGGGCGCCTCCTCCGGAGCTGCATCACCCTGAATATATCTCCGGACACACACCAGCTCCTTGCGCCATCCTCCTGGGGCCCAAGAATTGTACCGCTGCCTGCAGTAAGCCGCCATGTCCTTGTAGGATGGGCGGCCGGAACCGTGGCCACAGATTATTGCGCTGTCTCCATCAATACTGTAAACCATCTCTACATGACCGATCTTTAAGGGCCGGCTAGCATCCGTGCCCGCAAACTCCAGCATGTCTCCCACTCTCAGGAAGGAGACATCTGGAACGCCATTGATGATGGGCACGGCCACCGTGGTAAGCTTGCTGGATTGATAAATTCCAGCAGTATTGAGGATGCCGAAGCCTTCCCCCGCCTCTTTATAGGTGTAGCAGATGGAGCTGCTGCAGTCACTGTAGTAGTTGCCGTCCTTGTATTTTTTAAAACAGTAATCCCGCAGAGACTGGCTGTAGATGTTGCGGCCGATAAGCGTGGCATACTTGGCCGCTACAGCCTTACGTCTGTCTTGTGCTGTCATAAAATTCCTCCAATCTAAAAAGGCCCGGAGCAATCCGGGCCCAATCTGTTGCGATATCGCAACGGTTATTCCTCTTTTTCCGCTTCTTCAACTTCCTCCGGATGCTCCGCAGCCCATTTATCGCACTCGGCCTCGAAGCTGGTGCCGGGGAACGTCTTCCATCCGCGCGCGGCGCAGTACGGGCAGTCATCCGGATGGGTTTTGCCAGTTCCGGGGCCAAACTCGGCCATATGTTTCTCATACTCTGCCTGTTCTGCGGGGCTTTCAAAGCTGATTTTCCTGTTTTTGTAATCGTAGATCATAGTCTTATCTCTCCTTTTTATTTTTCTGCCGGCTCTTACCCTGGCCGGCCCGGGAGATGATGGATCACCTCCTTATGCTTTTTTACTCTCCCCTGCATCAATACCAGCCTGGATCAGTTTTTCCGTGACGGCAAGTCCTTTAATTAAAAAATCTGGGACATTATATCCGCACTCTACCAGGTTTTCAAGGATGCTCCGGATCTCATTGACCAACAAGGCCGCTAGGGTAAACCATCCAAAAAGCATCAAAAAATCCAAATTAATCCCCAGCATATCTTTCCCCAGGTGGACAAAAAGCGTAGGCATCAAAAAAGCCACCAGGATAATCACCCAGTAGCCCACTTTTTTGGCGGCTCCCCGCCAGCCCACCGCGCTGGATTCCTTCCCCAGCTTACGGGCCTTGTACCAGCCCGTGAGCCAGTCAATAACGTTAAGTGCAAGGTACCCCGCAAATAAGTACCAGTATACTCCAAATAAGGCCGTAAAAACGGCTACAGCGGCTCCAACGGCCGCATTATAACGATCTACAAATCCCATGTTACTCCTCCCTTGTGTTTTCTTCTAGCCACGCCTCTGTAGCGCCCCGCCACAGTTTAGGCACATCCGCGAGATCCATTGTCCCAGCCTGTACCATCAGCCCATAAAATCTCCCCATTACGCCTCACCCCCTTCAAGCTGCTCCGCGATGGCGCTAGTAGCCGCGCCTAAATCACTGACTGCTCCGACCAGTACTTCCTGGCCCGTCTCCAGGGCGTCCAGCCGCTTATCTGTATCTGTCTTTTCGTGTAATTTGTAACTGGTTAAGACTGAGCCGTCAGCGGCCACGGTGGAGGTCTCAGACACTAGCACTAGATCCGCATATGTGCCGCATACCAGGCCGGCATCATTTTTTATCGTGACCTCTGCCAGGTTGTCCTCTGTAAGTTTGGCCCATGTGGCGGCCATTGCGGTACGATCCGCAGATGCTACCCGGATGTCCGTAAGGGAGGCGCCGGCCTCCAGCTCAATGATTGAGCCGTCTTTTAATATCATTGTGTCTTTCATAGTTTTTCCTTTCTGCCGGTTCGCCGGCTATAAAAATAGGGCTATACAGCCCGGTTTACAGTTCATTTGTTTTATACCCCGCCTTCATCCACGCCTCCGCGTCATTGCTCACCGTAGTAGTAGGGCTGTACGTGTGCAGGGCCTTATATGCGGCAATTTCTTCGGCAGAGAGAGGGGTTTCGATAGGAGTGGCAAACGGATAATATACCACTACATCATTTTGAGAAAGCCATTCATTGAATGCTTCAACACTTCCCAGAGCATAATACAATCTAATACCATTTGAATAAGCGAATCCAGTTCCATCGTTTTTTATGTTTTTATCAAATTGAAAGTAATTCGACAAAATAGGAACTCTTAAGCCTGTATTAAGTAAATTGTCTGGGTTAATAATAAAGCCAAATCCTTCATTTGAATTGTATGAATCTACCAGATTTACATTTATTTTACCTACCCTCTGCACATACACTCCCCGCGCAAAATCCACCTCGTCACACACCCACTGCTGGCCGTCTGCGTCCGTGTAATTCCCGCCAGAGGATACCGGGATTCCGGGAAGGCCATTAGGTGTTTGCAAGGTCAAGGTCTGTGGCAGTTTATATGGCATCCACGGCAATTTTGAAGTGCCAAGCGCAAGCATGATTCCGTTGATTTTTGCGGTGTATGTTCCAGGCGTTAAATTCTCTATGGAAGAGTTTGTTTCAATTAACACTATCCGAAACCGAATATTTGTGGCAGTATCAGGAATAGCAATGGTTAAACTTTTGGATTCGATATTGGAGGCTAGATGATTATAAATGGTTGTTCCGCTATCGTCAGTATAAACAAGTCCAATTATTTGTTCCATATCAAACATTATTTCAGCGCTGTCATAAGAGATGGTGACTGTTTTTCCGGCAAAATCATCTCCTAATTGTATGAAAACACTTCGATAAATACGATTATTTGCAGGAGCAAGGTCGGTTAGGTCTTCTTCTGTTAAAATAGTTGTCAAGGTTGCTGTATATCCATCATAGCTATATGTTGAGTTTCCTGGCATACTTGCAGATACATTTAAATCCACCAAATTCCCGCCCTGCACCGTCACATTGATTTCGCCGTCATCACCTGCGCTCACAATCGGCACTGGATTATCTGGGCTGGGTATGCCGTCCTGGGTGCTGTGGCCGTAGACAGTGAGAGCGGTGAAGGGAGCCTCGGCGCTATTGAGCAGCAGGGGATTGCCGGAGGCCGTCTGGTCTTTCAGCTTAGGGCTTTGTCCGATTTTATATAGCCGCCCAGGTTCCAAACCAATGAATCCCATACCAAATATTTTATCTTCTACCATTTGATACATTGTACTTCGACTCCTGTGTCTGAATTTTCATCACTTATGACTGTTACAATGTCGGAATCCGAATTATAAATCCCGTTAAAAAATTCTACAATTTGCGCTGTTTGACTCGGAATTAATATGCAATCAGTTTTGTTTTGCGTTTCTTTTAGTGCAACGTATATGTTTCCTTCTGTAAAGTTTTTAACAATATATTGTGTCCCCTTTACATCAAACAGAAATTGTGTGGCTTGACTTGATGTCACTGATTTTCTTTGTACTTTTAAATCCATATGTATGTTCCTCCTTTCTTTATTTGTTTTTCAATTAAATAGTGATAAGATAAAACGCTTGGATGTCGAAAAAACTTCGAATCAAGGCGGTGGATTCTTTTTGAGTGACGTTATTGATATACAACGGTGGGTAGCAGTAATTCCTGCAGAATCAGAAATCTCATTGCTTCCTCTTGGTGGCGGCTATGTAATGATATTTAAGCTAGAAAATCATGATGGAAAATACGAGATGGTAATTAAGCCAAACTATACAACTACTGCCACGTTATATTAGTATTTAAAACTAAACCCTAACCCAGTCCGTGTAAGAGCCTGCCTGATACGCTCGGATTACCATAGCTATAGGCGGATCTGTATAAGATACGCCAATTTGTACATATTCGTCTGATTTTCCAAATTCAATCACTTTCCACCATGTCCCATATTCGCCAGGAATATTAAATTTGGGAAAATCACCAGATAAAATTTTTATGTACGCAGCGCCTCCGGATTCGAAGGTTACTTTTGATGCGTCAAGTTTACCTTGCATATCACTATTTAGTTGATCAATCAGGTCTTTTAATGCCTTTCCTTGTGTGGCATCCAGGACGTTCCCCGCCTGGGTTGCCAGCAGGTTATTAATAATCTGGGATTTTTTGACCAGCTGGTTTAATACCTGATCCGCGATTGCATCAATCAGCGCCTGCACATTGCTCTGCGCCCCTGGCGAACCCAGCAGACCCTCTACATCCTGTGCCGTTACACTTGACGCCGCCCCAGTAAATCCGCCCAGTCCTTCTGCCACCTCTGCCGCATTTGCCGCAGACTGTGCGGCTGCGGATGCGCTCCCGGATGCCGCGGCGGCACTCTCTGCCGCATCTTCTGCGCTTCCTGCCGCCGCCGATGCGCTCCCTGCGGCTGCGGATGCACTTCCGGCGGCATTCTTCACCGCCTGGTTGGCTGCCTTCAGGGTAGTGTTGGCATCCTGTACTGCCTGGTTGGCCGCACTGCTTGCACTGTTGGCTGTTTCCACCGCCTGATTGACGTTGGTGGTATTCCCTTCTACCTCTGTGTTCAGCTTCTGGGCCAGGGAGATCATGCTGCCCCGGACTTCTTCGCCGTGAATTGCATTTTTAAAATCATTAATTTCCTGGCTAATGTCGGCCATTCATTTACATCTCCCTTCTCATTTTTCTTATTTCTTTATACTGCTCCTGGACGGCTCCGGCCAGGAGCGCCACATACACTGCATACGGGATACAAAAATACCCATCGTGCTTGTTGACGATGGGCAGGTCAAGATCCATTTTTTTGAGTATCTTTTTTACATCCTGTGCAATAAATCCGATCGACCGGATGCCGTTATCCTTAAAAACAAAGGACACGGGGCGGAGCTGCCGCACGATCTCCAGGCAAATTTTTGCTGGAATCCGCTGGATGTTCCGTTTTAGCTTCCGATCCGACCACCACTCCCCGGCCACGCTGGAATAGATCTCATTGCACTGGATGTCCCTGGCGGACATGTCTATCATGGTTACGTCCCCGGTAAATTGCGCCTCGCTACCCACGTTAAGATCGCCTTGTATTTCCGCATGGCCCGCAGATAGCACCTCGCATCCAATGGAGCTGCTGTTGTTGGTTCCCTCCAAAGTGAGGACACCATTTTGCGTGACCTTAAACGCCCCATTGCCCAAGTCGATGCTCCCTTGCTTGATCGTAATCCCGTTTTTGTCGATCTGTGCGATTACCGTACCGGATGCATTTTTGACAGTTATCACGCCGTTTGCCGCGGTTCCGGTTCCCCCGATCTCCAGACTCCCGCCTCGGATACGATCCGCCAGCATGGTGCCGGAGGTAATAAAGCTCGCCACCAGGTTGCCATCGATCGTCCAGGCATTCGTATAAGGTCCACCTATCCCATTATGCGAAAAGCCTATGCCATTTTGGTTGATTCTCAGAACATTGGTTGCCGCCTCCGTGGTGGGGGCATCCATCCAGTATGCCTCGTTGGGTTGCCCGGCCTCATTTAGGCCGATCACAAAATACCCTCCGGTTCCTCCTGTGATCAGCTTCGTGGCATTCTCTATTTTTTCGTCAATTTCTTTTCCGACCGATTGCTTTACTTGCTCGATTTGTTGATACACCACGCGGTCTGTATTGGCCGTCTGTCCGGAGATGGTATTTTTTACAATGCCAAAAGTCACTTTGTCATTTTGTGGGGCCGTAAGATGCCGCACCAGCTTCTGGAGCAGGTACGTGCCGCTCAATCCGTGGGGTTTTGACACAAAGTTAGTCCAATACCCCAATTCAAGAGCCTCTACGCTTGTATCTGTTAGAGACAGGTCAAAGGCAGTAAGATCAATGGAGCGTGGCAGTGTGGTTACCTCTGCCAGGTAGTCCTGTGCGGCCTCCAGGAGATCCGCCGGCTCGGTGATATCATCAAACTGTGCATACGCCCAGATTTTGCCCCATCGGGCCACGGCCTGGGCGTCCTGGATGTAGTTGACGCCGCCGTTTACGGATGTTATATTGACGCGCTCCCCGTCAACCTCTGCCCCCTCCGGTATCAGTACCGTGGCAATGTCGGAGGCATCAATCTGGCTGGACAGATCCAGGATATTTTCTCCAAATCGGACCTCTTGGGAGTTAGTACCGCCATAATTGGTTACATAATCCAAATACCGCACCCCGCCGGCCTCCCGCACCCGCAGATATCCGCCATAATTGTCAACCAAAAGAGTAGTAAGCACGCTTAGAGTATCTGTATATGCCTCCAGGGTCCGCTCTGCGTCCCGGATGGCTACCGTTACCGTGCCCAGCTGCAGCTGCTTGTTTGCCTCTACCTGACCATTGTGCACGGCCAGTATCTGCTGTAAAAAAGCCGTACCGGTTCCCGATAATGTAAATGGAGCCTGGAGACTATCGGCCAGATAAGACAGGCCGCCCACGCACTCCACCGTTTGGGTATTATAGATGTCCGCGGACGGGGTGACGGCCCGTCCCCAGAAGATCCTCACCCCATCCTTATAGATCCGGATCTCGGAGGAGAGCGGGACAATCTTGTCAATGTGCGGATGGTTTGGAGCCATCGTGAATGTAAAAGTGGCCGTCTTGCCCATCTCCTCGGACAGCTCATCGTCGTATATTTGCTCATCCTGTGAGTGGATGTCGTGGAGGACATATTCTTGTCCGGCCGTCTCAACTGTCACTCGGTACATTTAAAGCCTCCCTGCTTTATAGTTGATTGATACCGTCCCCGTGCCTGTAAAAGTCAGCGTGTAAGCCTGATCCATAAGCACGATATCGTAAATTTTATTATTGCCTGCTGCCAAATCATAAGTCTGGCCATTAAACTGCACCTGCATGGCCGCGCTTGCGGTAAAGATCGGGATCACGGGCATCTCGCTCCCCAGCACCTGGATCTGGGCGGTCCCGTCCACCTGGATCTGGTTATAATACCGGATCACCCCATCCACAAACGAAAAGGGATCCCACAGCCAGGGCTCCGTGGTGGACTGATTCGAGTATTTATAAGGCTCCGCGTTGATAGTGAGCGTAAACCGGGCGATCTCGTTGCCTTTTTCGTAGTCCGATTCGACTGTGGCCCGGCCCTGGTAGTAGTAGGACGGGTCGTTGTCAAAAATGACCTTCACGGATTTTCCGTGGATGTCATTTAAAAAGTTGCTCATAAATCCCGGCCAGTCCTGGGAGCGCTTCCGGCCTCCTAGCTCCAGGACTATCTGGCGATTGTTGTAAACCGTATACCCTGTTAGGGCCTCTGTAAGGTCGATTTGGCCGTTCCGGCCGGGAACCTCAATATATTCAGCCTTGACCTCCGGCGGCTCCACAGGGTTTGTGTTGGTGACGTACAGGCCATAATCTGTATACGTGTGCTTGCCATTAAGTTTAGCCGCATAATTTGGATACATTAGGTGTAATACCTCCCCTTAATCTTTGTATATCCGCCCAGGGCGGCATCAATCCTCGGGGTTAGCTTGCCCACCAGGGTGCCATCGTTGAGCACGATCTGCATATTCCCGAGGCTGTCCGCTAGGCGGTTGTAGGCCGCTGCGGTCCCGTTTGCCTCGATTGGCACGGTATTGGGTACCATTGCTGTGGACAGTTCCTCAACCGCACGTGTCACCGTTGGTATTCCTTCCCGGATTCCGCTTGCAAGCAGTTTTGTCATATCCGGCATGTAGGTATGGAAATTGGACAGCGGGCCGATGTCTGGTTCCGAAAAATGGAGAAATGCGCTGATTTTATCCGCTACAGCTTCCACTGCATCCCCTACGGCATTGATCCCGGATTTTATCCCATCGACCATGTTGGAGATCATGTCTTTCCCCCAGGTCAGGAATTTTGACGGGAGGCCGGACACGTATTCTACGCCGGACTGTAACCCATTTATGATAGAGGTTCCAACTTCCTGGGCTTTTTGTGTAATGCTTGATACAAATCCCGAAACTGTCTCTACTGCCGACTGGAATACCCCCGATATCGTCTGCCCGAATCCGGTTATAGCTTCCCCCACCGTCTGGATTACTCCTGCAACCGTTGTCTTTATGAGCTCCCAGGCGGCAAGCAGCTTCTGCTGCGCCTCCTCATTTGTCGCAATAAAGGTAACAATCGTTGTTACAAGAGCTACTATCAGCGTTATTAATGCGCCAATTGGGTTCGCCGAAATGGCGGCATTTACCCCTAAAATCGCTGTTTTCATTGTTCCTAGCGCTGTCGAAACGCTGGAAACGATGCTGCTGATATTCCATGCAACGAAACCGGCTGCGATCCCCGCTATGAGCGCTGTAATCTGCGGCCCATATTCCATCATAGTGCCCGCAAATGATGCAAACGCCTGCGCCGCAAGTGGGATAATCGTAACCGCAATCTCGTTCAGCTTGTCCCCGATTGGTGCCAGCTGCGCCTGCGCGGTTCGCATGGCGCTGTCCAGCGTCTGCTGGGATGTAGTTGTGGCATCAAACATTTCCTGGGCTTTCCCGGTAACCTCTGTGTATGTATCGCCCACGCTGGTAAGGGATTCAATAAATTTGAGGCTTCCGTCCTCTGCCATCGTCCCAAATGCCTCCGCTGCCATGTTGAGGGCTTCCTGCTGGTTCTCTGCCGCTTTTATGTCGGACACAATGCTGTCTATGACCTGCTTCTGCGTGGCTTCCCCGCTCTCCCAGGCGCTAAAAAGCGACTGGGTGTCGGAGCTGTACATTTTTATCGCATCGCCTATCGTCCCGTCTGCCAGCCGGGTGGTTACCTCGTTAATCGCATCATTGACCTTATCCAGGTTATAAGCCCCGCCATCCAGGCCGTTATTTAAGAGCTGGAAGTATTCCTCCGCCGAATATCCCGCCTGGGAGAATTTCCCAGCATACTCGGACAGGTTGTCCCCCAGCTCATTGGTTTTGTCCAGGCCGTTCTGTGTCCCAGCCACAATGTAATCCATGGCCTCCTGGGCCGTCAGCCCAAACTGCTCCATAAGGGAATTGACGCCCCGGAGGGTTTCATTCATGTCGATCCCGTAGGCATTTTCTAGTGTTATGGCCTGGTTTGTAAGGTTTTTGATGTCGGTTTCGGATAGGTCATCGAGGTTGTTTTTTACCGCAATAACGGCGTCGGCGACTGCATCCATGCTGTCACCCACGCCGCCCAGGTACACGTCTTTTATTATTTTTTCCGTTTGCTCTGCCGCCTGCCCGGTTTCCCCAAAATAGGCCGTTGCTTTTGCCGCTGCGTTTTCGCTTTCGCGGCTGTAATCCATCATTGCCGCGCCTAATTCCTGGATCTTTCCCGTTATAGTGGAAATTGTGCCGGAAATGGCGCTCGCTGCCAAATTTGCGGATAAAACGTTCCCAAAAACGGAAAAATCTTTGCTGGTATCAGTCAGCTCATTCCCCAGGCCGTCCAGGCTGTCAGTATTTTTCCGCAGCTGGTTGTTCATTTTGTTAAGATTCGCGGTTGCCTTTGCTATCCGCGTCTCCAACTTGTTTACCTCGGCTATCTGTTTGTTGTAAGCATTTTGCGCGTTGCCGGCTTCCTCTGAATTTTCGCCAAATTCTTTTTTTGCTTTTTCCAGGGCATCGGCCAGCTCCAAGGCCCGTTGTTTCTGCCGGGCAGTCTGCTTGCTCAGCACATCCAACTGCTTTTCCACGGTGCTTATGCTTTCGCGGAGCACCTTGTTTTTTTGCGTTAGGGCTTCCTCGCTTTGGGCGTTGTCCTCAAATTCCGCCGTTACGGCCTGCATCTGCGCCGCAAAAGTCTTTAACTGCCCATCGATTGCCCGAATGCTGTCCCTAAATTCTTTTTCACCATCTATTCCTAGTTGTACACCCAAATCATAGGCCATCTTTTCTCACCCCTTTTCGCATAAAAAGAACGCCCCCCGGTGAAGGGCGTGTTATAGCAAATCTGGTATATATTTTTCTGATTCCTTTTCCTCCGCTATCCCTTGCATGATTTGATAGCAGGCGATTAATTCCCCTATTTCTCCGGGTGTGCTGAGAAGGAATTCCTGTAAAGTGAGATTTAGGACGCCTTTCCAGGCAAAAAGCCACACAAATGGATCACTTTCAATTTTTTTTACCCGTTTTTTTTAGATTTTGGATCCTTTATCTCCGCCTCAATCGTCTCTTTCTGTCCCTTTCCCATTGTGGCAAAGACTTTTTCGAGGATTTCTTTTAAATCTTTGACTTCTAGGGCTACCTCAAGATCCTCCTGGGAGATAGCGATATACTTGCCGTCTTTTACAGGGGCATTTTCCGGCGCTGGGACCTCCGGTTCGAAAATATTTTTATATGCACAGCCCTGCCTTATCAGCAGGGCCACAATCCAGATGATTGCTTCAAAATCCTCTGCTTTGTCCCCGCTTATCTTCCCGGCCATTGCATTAAGTGAACCGAATTTTTCGCATAATGCCTTTGATGCCCCCAGACTGAACCGCATGGGGTACTCCTTTCCGGCGATATCTATGTATACAGTCCTATCCATTATTCGGTCCCTCCGTTCGTCGTTACTGTCTGGATGCCGGCGGCGCGGGCATTTGTCCCCTCACACTCCACGATCAGGATCTGCTGCCCGGATTCTGCCGCGATCTCCTCCGTTCCGTCCCATTCCGTCATACCAGAGCAGTCCTCATTGTACTCAGGCAACTGCAGGCTGGTTCCCAGCTGGTAGTAATATACGTTCGTCCCAGTCTTTTCCGGTGTAACTGTGATTTTAGTCTTTCCCTCCGCAGTCCCTGCCGCGCTCTGGATTGTGAGTGCCCCCAGGGTCCCCACGCCAAGCATGTATTTGAGATATTCAATAGCATCTGCTTCGCTGTCAAACCAGGCCCCGGTTTTCCAGGGATGCACGCCGTCCTCCCCTGTGGCATCGCTGCGGGTGACATTTCCCTCTATGGTTTTTGTCTGCCACTCAATGGACTCCCCACGGGTGGTGGCCGTGGCCTCCGGGTTATTGAACTGGGCCTTACACATGATTACTGCTTTATAATGATTTACATCATCCAGCTGGTGCTCCTCGATGATGCCTACACCAAGAAACGGCGGCGTCTGCTCATCATCGTAGACCGTTACCTTGACGGTCTTGTCCGCGCCATACTGCATGTTGATCACCTTGACACCAAGGACAAATTCTGCTACCTCTTGGACAATATCATCAATGCCCAGGGAAAGTGTGGCGCCGTTAAAGCGTGGCACATCATTCTCAATAATCTGGTTGTCCCCGTAAAGTGGGTTATTGTCCGTACTCTCCGGGGTGAGTGTGTACTCAATCGCGTGGGGGTTAATCATTCCCCCGGAATAGGTCACTTTTCCAGTTGCGGAGTTGTAGTTGTAGTGCCCAAAAACTGGGATGCTTAAGCCTTTTACTGCCATTTTTTCTCCTTCCTATTTCATAAGCTTTTTAAATTCATCGTCGATGATTTCCTGCATTCTCTGCATTGCCTTCCCCCTGGTGGCCGTCAGGGCCTTCCGCATAAAGGGGGTTTTGTCCATATACGTGGATCCGCTCTCCACCACACGGGCGATCAGCTGGTTCGGCTGCCCCTTGGGGTACTTTTTCGTTCGGATGTTGTTATATCCATCAAATCCAATCTTGGCATTATAAAACCCGTTGTCCATAGCAACGGGTGTGATGCCAAGGGATTTCAGCAGGCCCTCTTTCTGCCGGATAGACAGGTGGGATTTTCCTCCTTCCTTGTATGCCTTGATGTTCTCGATTTCCTTCACGGCCGGAAGGGCCTGGATATTAGCCCGCACCTGGTCCGTTACAATGCCGGCGGCCTCCTGGATCGCTTTTTCCGCTACCTCTTTGGAGTTGGCGGCCAGCTTGGAAAGCTTAAGGGCATATTCTTCGGTTCCGTACATTTTCATTTTTGCCATCTAACTCACCTCAAACACCCACTCCCAGTGGGTGGCTTTCGTCTCGTCCTCGTACTGGACGGAATTTAGATAAAAAGATATCCGGGCCGCTTTTAGAGCGGATTGAATGGCGTCCACCACTGGGTCGTATTCGTCCCGCGTATAGTAGTCAATTGTCCCCTGTACGGACTGGAGGATCATATAGTTGTCCCCGTTCTGCTGCTCCCCGGCCCCGTCCTCCGCCCAGACACAATAGGGATATTCTGCTTTTAGCGCTTCCAGGTGGTAGAGCTTGCCGGCATCAATCACCGTCAGGAGCGCCGCTTTCACTTGCTGTAGGCACTTCATACTTTTGTCCCGTCCTTTCCAGGGTGAGTTTCATAATCCGCAGGCCGTTCTCATCCAGCTCTGGCTGTACGTCCGCCACCTGGTAGTGGAGAGGCTGCGGCTCGGGGATTAATACCACGTCCGTGTTCTTGACATCGTTCCAACCGGGGATGTTTACCACGGCAGAGACTTCCTGGGCTGCCTGCTTTGCCAGGTACAGACGGGTGACGCCTATCCGGTCGTACCCAAAGTAGTATTTTGCCTTTTCCTTCAACCCCATCACGGGCCTGTCCCCGGCCTGGGCCGTGTTGGTGACGTTGTACACGGTTAAGATTCCATCGTCAAATGTCACTCCCCATCACCTCCTGCCTTTTGAGAGAGCAGAAGATTGTTAAGCTGCCAGCGCAGAAAACGCGGCATGGCCGCATCCTCCGCCGCCCTCTTGCGGAAAAGATAGGCTGCGTATTGGATCACGGCCATGTCGCATTCGATATTGTTTTCGATTAGGGTTATCCCCTCCCGGGTGATGGCCCCGGCGGCCAGATCCAGGAGGTTCTCCAGCAGGCTATCATTGGCCGTTGTAAGAAGCTGTAAGTCCTGCTTTAGAATCAACAGCTTTGCCGCCTTGTCCATCCTTTCTCCCTCCTATCAGGCTCCGGTTTTGGTGATAGACACCGTGTATGTCTGCTTGCCCAGGCCGTTGGTTACGGTCACCATCAGATCCTTTGTGTCCGCCAGCGTCAGGGTCCCGCCGTTGCGCACCTTTTTGCCGTCATAAGTCATTACAATCTGCGCCGCGTCCTGGGTGGCGATGGCCTCCGCCGTCACCGTCGCGGATGTGGTGGAGAGCGTGTACTCGTACTTATTCGGTGCAAAGGTGGGAGTAAGGGCGGATCCAAGGTCTAACGCCTCCAGGGTGGCATCGTTGGCCGTGTCTCCCGCAAAGGCCATGGAGGTCTGCGGCGCAGCGCCCAGGCCGATGGCGATAAATCCCTCTGCAATCACCGGCTCCCCATCGTAGCGGGCCGTCCCCTTGAAGGCTACCTGATCCTCTGCGAATCGGTACTCATCGGACCGGGCAAACTCGGATCCGGCGCGCTCGGCCAGGAGGTACAGCTCCCCATAGCCGGCCACAATGTTGTTGTCCGGGATCACATCGTCCGACAGCACGATGATATCCCCGCCGGCCACTGGCATGGTCCCGTCCTGCACGGACACGATGGCTCCAGCGGCGTTAAAATTCATAGCCTCTACCTTGATTTTTGTGTAAGTAGTCTCGTTCATGGCCCAGAACTTGACGCCCCTTGCATACTTGTTTGCCGCAAGGCCGCCGGCTGTGACGATGGCCTTAAAAAATTCCAGGCCCGCGTCGGTGCTCTCGATAGTGATGAGGTGAGTGCTGTGCAGATCCTGCCATGGCCTTGCGGTTGCCGGATAATCTGCAGGAGCGCTCTGCTGTGCCAGTCGGGTTACGATTCCCAGCGGCATCTTTGTGCCCAGGCCGTAAAGGATCGCCTTGTCCAGGGCGATGCCGATGGCAATCGCCAGAGCCTCAATGATTTCCGCCGCCAGGTCAAGATCCGAATCCTCCAGAGTGGCCCGGCAGATATAGATCACGCCGCCCACCTTGTAGCCGTCCACCTCGGTCTGAGTAAATCCGAAGTCAATCTCGTTGAGCTTTGCGCACATCTCCGTCCACACGGCCTCCGGGATGGTCCCCATTACTGTCTGCCGCGCCTTGCCGGATACAGGGCGCAGCCGCACCCGGCGAATCAGTTTGGAATAATCCATGATATTTTCGCGGATCAGATCCAGGATTTCCGTGGGGATGGTGAGATCCGCCCCGGTGACTGCCCGCTTGCTCATGTTCTCGGCCATGCCAATCTGCCGCACCCGCTCCAGGAAGGCCTGCACGTTCTTGTTTGCCACAAAGGCCTGCCGCTCCTGCATATCCATTCCAAAAAACTTCCGACGATCCATTGTCCTTTTGCTCCTTTCCTTTCCCTCTCTGTTTTCCGGGCCTCCCTCATCTCCGGGAATGCCGTCCTGCTTGTCCTCCAGTTCTTTTAGCTCTGCCTCCAGGCCGTCAATTTCCTCCTGGAGCCGTTTCTTTTCTGCCTCGTGGGCTTCCTTTTCTCCTTCAAACTTCTCCACTTCCTCGGATACTGCCTGCTCGGCCTCTGCCGTGTCGGCCTCATTGATGGCCGTCTCCAGCTCCGCTTCCCGCGTGGCAAACTCCGCATCCTTTGCCCGCAGATTGTTGCGCTCTTCGGTCTTTTTGTCGATGCTCCGCCGGAGCATGATTGCTTTTAATGCCATTTTTCATTCTCCTTTCAGGCGCTTTTTCATTTCTGCGCGCCATGCTTCCCTTTTTTTCTCTTGTGCTTGCTTATATTTCTCCCTGACCTCTGCCAGGTGCTCCTTATTCCGGGCGGATATACTCGTGGCCTTGTAGGCCGGGAAGGTGCAGGGGGACACCTCATACAAGGGATCGACCTCTGTGATTTTTGTACGGTATACCCCTTCCTCGTCCCACCATTCCTCGGAGCGTGCGATGTCAAACCCAAATGAGCAGCCGTTGACATCACCCCGGCTTACCCGGGCGTAGGCGTTTAATGCCTCCTGGTCCTGCACGTTGATTTCTACACTCCCCCACAGCCCCGTCTCATCCTCCCGCAGAGTAGCGGTACCGTTGGCCGTGGAGCCAAGCACGACGCTGCTGTCGTGGTTCCACAGCACTTTTGTGTCCTCCCCGGCGGAGAGATACCGGGCAAAGGCCCCGCGTTCAATCGTCTCCACCCACCCATCAAATACCTGATAGGGCTCGTTAAAGACGGCAAAGTATCCTTCCAGGTATCGCCGGCCGCCGTCCTCCCGCACCTTGGCGTTTTTCATTTTTAAAATTCTATGTTCCATTATTCTTCACCTCCATTCAGTTTTTTCTGGTCCCCCAACCTGTCAACTGGGATATAATTCTCAAGTGCCAATAATTCTGACATTCCCTCCCTTGGTGACAGCCCGATCCAGTCTCTCCATTCGTTCCTTGTCATTGCCATCCGGTCTACCATCGCAGATCCAGCGTTGATTGTCTCATCCAGCGAATAATTATAAAGGCTTCGCACGTTAAACCTGAAATACCATCCCGGCGCATACAGGAGCTTTTTTGTGAGCTCCTGCTGGATGAGCTGCGCAATGGGCATGATGGTGGAGCTTATAAAGTTATTCCAGGCCTCCCGGTTAAAGTCACCGACGCCCAGCACAAAGGGCGGTACTCCAAGGATGGCCGCCACTGTCCGCTTGTCCAGCTGGACCATATCGGAGAGGGCCAGATCGGAGAGCGTGAGCGGCTTTATTTGCTCGACGGCAAATTGTTCCCCTGGGATGATCCAGGGCTCCCCGGCCCGGTTTGTTTCTATGTATTCCTCCAGGAGCCTCCGGCGGGCCTGGGGATCGGAAAATTCATCTATGTTTGCATCCGCTTTTACGATAATGGACGGCTTCCACTTGGATTCCATAAATCCTTTTTCTGTTGCTGCCGCCTGCTTAAGGTTGCCGGCCACATCCGCCAGCGCTACCTTGTACCCCTCCCCCTTCCAGGGGTAGGTGCTGTCCGGGTTGAGCACAAAGTGCAGAACTTCATCCGGTCCATATTCTGCGCCGCCGGCAATTACCCGGTAATCCCAATAGCTTTTGTATGTAAAGCTCACGATTCCCGGCGGCTGCGGCCGCAAATCTTCCAGGTATCCCCGGCGGAATACGGGGAGGACAATGGCATTCCCTTCCCCCTCCAGGTACATGGCCCGCACAATCCACTGCACAAAGGTGGAGCGCGTCATATTCTTTGACGGCTCAATGTCGATCTTTCTGCTGAGCTCATTCTGCACCCGGACGTCCCCGTCCTCCTGGTTCTCCATGAGATAGAGTGTCATGGATCCGATTAGCTTCGCTATTCTGTCTACTGCGGATATAATCTCCGGGTTTTGCGCCAGGCTCGTATACCCGGCACAGGTCAGGGTGTCGTAGGCCTCCGGGCTGCACAGCCAGGATACTACGTCCTTCTCCCGTCTTTTCTTCGGCTCCGCTCGGGTTTTTTTCTTTTTATCTTTGCTCATTCTCCCCACCATGCCTTTCCAATTTGATTTTTTTCCATGTTCTCAAGATATCGGACACAAGCAAAAACGGAAGCGTCAAACAAATCAATGCGGTGCTCCGGCTGCACCTTATCGTACTGGATGGCATCGTCCGTCTTTTCGACGGCGGCCACGTTCTGGACACAATACTCGTAAGCCTCGGAGTGGAGATAGTAAAGGTTCCCGTCTTTGGCGCTCTTTTCTATGTGCCGGAATCCTTCGGATTTTTTATAATAGTACTGCGGCTGGTCGATGATCTTAAACCGCGCCTTTTTCATCCCGATAAAGTATTCTCTGCAAAACTTCCGGTCGTGGCCTACTTGCCGGATTTTAAAGCCCATCTCCCGCATTTTGATAAACCAGTTTACAATGTCGGCCTGGTTGACTGTCGGGCTGTTGCACAGGGTGAGCAAATTATCATCGGCCCACCCAAACAGTGGGATGTTATCCTGCTCTGCTTTTAAGTGCGCCGCCACAACCGGGAAGAATGCGTGGGTGATGATGATGTCCACGCCTTTATAACTTCCAAACAGGGCCGCTGCTGTCAGGTCGTGGAGCTTTGACAGGTCCGCGCCTCCGTACCAGTCGATAGGCATTTTCGCAAGCTGCTTAATCGTCCAATCGTATTTCTGATCGCTCCTTCGGAATTCGTCAATATCAAAGTAGGCCTTCACCGAATTGCTGTAAACGTTCAGGGACTTGGCAAAAAAATCTTTCCTTTGCTGCGGATCGTTCTGCGCCTGTAGGGAATCATTCAAGATTTCCGCCGGCCGGATGGTTACCCCATATCCGGGGTTTGCCATCTCATGGATTTTTGGATCCGTGTAGTCCACGCTCCCATCCTTTACCCCTTCAGGAGCACAGCAGATAAACACAAAATACTGCTCGTCCTTTACTGTCCCGTTCAGGATTTTCCGGCAGTATTTAAGCCTCTGTCCCAGGAATAACTGCTCGTTGTCCCCTGCGGTACTGATACCTATGATTAGCTTGTTGGTGTAGGCTTTCATCGCCTCTTTGAAAAGGTTGTATTGCTTCGGCACCTTGAATGCATGTATCTCGTCCACGATTGCTATGTTGCAATTCAGGGAATCTTGCGCGTCCGGGTTTGCTGCTAACGCACGAATATAGAAGGAACCGTCCGCCCCCATGGATGCCTCCATGCTGTGCTCATTGTTGTTGTCCAAAACTTTGATTGAACCGCCGTCCCTTTTGTTTTCTCCCATCCTGTCCACGTTATATTGCAAAAAATTAAAGCTCTCCAAAGACTGCATCAGGGCGGCGGACGCTATATAGGTTTTTGCTCCGCTCCGTCGGTATAGGAGGGACAGGGCCCAGGCCAGGGCGGCCGCAAATGTGGTTTTTACATTTTTTCGTGGTATAAAAATAAGAGCCTCATGGAATCTCACGATCCCCGTGCCCTTGAGCTTAAAACCCACTAAGTTATAAATGATAAATTTGTGAAATGGCTCCAATAGGAATGGTTTCCCCCGCAGCGGCGTCCCGTCCAGTTTTTCACCCTGCTGATGGCACATGGTTTTTTCAATGATTTGTATGCAAAACTCCGGATCTTTTGTATCCATCCAGTAGTCCGGGTTTTCCAAATCGTTAAAAAATCGGTTGACGGCCTGGCGGAGCTCATCACAGGCAATCTTGCTCCCGGCCCGGATGCTCTCGGCGTACTCCAGCACGGCGGGCCAATTCTTACCCTCCAATTTCCGCAAGGGCTGCCGCCAGTCCTTTCTTTTTTTCTTCCTTCCGGGCTCCCTCTCCCGTTATTTTTTTATAGCTGGAGGGCGTGAGCCCCAGTTCCCGCCAGTACGCCAGGGCGGTCTTGTTCAGCTCGTCCCACATCCCCAGGAGCGGGTTCTTCGTCATGTTCGTAGAGCCGCCTTTGTTTGTGTATTCGATAACGCTTTTCCCGCCGGATGCCTTAAATTCTTTAAAGGTTTTGTCCCGCTGTTCCAGGATTGCGGCCAGCGATTCAATTGCGCCGTCGTAGCTCTTTTCATAGATTCCCAGGGCCAAAAGCTGATCCAATATTAATTTTTTGTATCTGGATTTTGTC
>ERZ1090878.524-NODE-526-length-20663-cov-7.109521_pt1 | contig 20663 bp, 23 predicted proteins | sample MGYA00478473_ERZ1090878 | MGnify/ENA primary metagenome ERZ1090878 (study PRJEB33644, sample SAMEA5815720) | chicken gut metagenome | biome: Chicken; feature: Gastrointestinal Tract; material: Caecum | place: Ireland | collected 2019-01-01 | study: A study of the... | reverse complement strand
TCATGATACTCTGAAATCGCAAATCTCGTATCCATTAAATATCCTCCTTATCGCCTGGTAATTTGATTTGGTGAGCCGCCGCTCACCGCTTTGGGTGCAACACATCAGCTCACTTGATTTGCAATTTTAAGTATATCACATTTTAACGATTTGTCAAACAAAACTCACAAAATTTTTGTTGAAAATATGGCGTTTTTTATTGCAAAAATTTGAATTAGATGTTAATATTAACAGTATAGTTATTCAGCTGTCATTTAGAGTTAAAGGAGATTTGTGGCACTTGCACAAGAATTGCGTATTTTTTTGTGCATGCCTACAAAATATGAGAACACACCATAAAGAAGCATTTGACCGGATCCCGGATAGCCGGCGCGAAAAGATTTTGGACGTCGGCATTGACGAATTCGCCGAAAAGGGTTACGAAAAGGCCAACATCAACGTTATTGCACAAAAGGCCGGCATCAGCATTGGGCTGATGTATAAGTATTTCAGCACAAAAGAAGATCTGTTCATCACCTGCGTGAACCACGGTATGGAGATCCTGGACGCCACGCTGAACCACATTATGCAGAGCAATGAAAGGCTGCTGAAAAAAGCAGAGATGCTGATTCGCGCCACCTGCCTGCACTCGCGCAAAAACGCGAAATATATAAAAATTTACAACGAGATCTCGGCGGAAAAAGACACGGCGCGCGCCGATCTTTTTGCCCGCGAGATCGAAACGTCAACGAGCCGCCTGTATATCCAGGCGATCACAGACGCCCAAAGCGCGGGCGATATCCGGCAGGACGCTGACCCAAAGGTTTTTGCCTTTTTTTTAGACAACCTGCTGACCACACTGCAGTTTTCTTACACCTGCGAATATTACCGGCAGCGTTTTCGCCTGTACACGGGCATAGACGTGGCTGAAATGGACGATGAAGTCATCATCCGGGAGCTGCTGAAGTTTCTGGAGAGCGCATTTACATTTTCAAAGGAGGACAAAACGAAATGAGTAAATACGTTATGACCTACGATGTCGGTACGACCGGTATCAAAACCTGCCTGATCGAGATCGACAAAGAAATCAAGATTCTCGGCAGCGACTCATTCGGCTATAACCTGTACATTTTGGAGGACGGCGGCGCCGAACAGGACGCCGATGAATGGTGGCAGGCCATGTGCGTGACGACCAAATCCGTGCTGCAAAAGGTGCCGTACATAAAGCCGGAACAGATCGAGGGCATTTCTTTTTGCTCGCAGCAGCAGGCGCTTGTATTGGTGGACAAAGAAGGCAACTGCATCCGCCGGCCAATGAGCTATATGGACCAGCGCGCCAAGACCGAACTGAAAGAAGGCATCGCCCACGGTTTTAAGATTGCCGGCGCAGAGGTGACCAAGCTTTTAAAATATCTGCGCTACACGGGCGCTGTTTCCTCTTCTGTTAAGGACCCGATCTGGAAATACCAGTGGGTGCGCAAGCACGAACCGGAAAATTTCAAAAAAATCCATAAATGGCTTGACGTAAAGGAATACCTGATCTGCCGCTGCAGCGGTGAATTTGTCATGACCGAGGACTCGGCTTTCGCCGCCCTGCTTTATGACACCCGCAAGGGGCACGAGGGCTGGTGCAAACCGGTCTGCGACATGGTGGGTGTAAACATGGAACACCTGCCTACCATTAAAAAATCAACGGAAAAAGTCGGTGAGATCACTGAAAAGGCGGCGGGCGAACTTGGCCTGGCTGCCGGCACTGCCGTTTACGGCGGCGGCGGCGACAGCGCGCTGATCGGCGTAGGCGCCGGTGCGGTAGAAGTCGGCGACACACACATTTACAGCGGCACCTCCGGCTGGGTCTCCACCGTGACCGACAAACAGGTAGTAGACGCAAACGCCATGATCGCCGCGATCGTTGGCGCAGACAGCGGCAAATACAACTATTTTGCAGAGCTGGAGACCTCCAACAAGTGTGTAGAATGGGTCAAAAATCACCTGGCGCTCGACGATATCGGCGTTTACCTGAAGCACATGGATGTGTCAGAAAGCTTTGAAAAGCTGCAGCTGAACCTGTATGATTACATGGAAAACGTGATCGACGAGATCCCGGCCGGCTGCGGCGGCACGATCTTTACGCCGTGGCTGCACGGCAACCGCTGCCCGTTTGAAGACCCGAATTCCGCCGGCATGTTCTTCAACATCAAGCTGGAGACCGGCAAAACGGAACTGATCCGTGCCGTAGTGGAAGGCATCTGTTTCCACATGCGCTGGATGCTGGAAAGCCAGGACAAGAAAGTCAAAACTTCCAACCCGATCCGTTTCTGCGGCGGCGGTGCGCTTGGCGCAGTGACCTGCCAGATCCTTTCCGATATCCTGCAGCGCGACATTGAAGTGGTGGAAAGCCCGCAGAACGTGGGCGCCGTTGGTGCAGCGGCCTGCATTGCTGTAGGCATGGGGCTAATCGAAAAAATGGGTGATGTGAAAAAAATCATTCCCGTAAAACACGTTTACCACCCGAACAAAGAAAACAAAGCCGTTTACGACCGCAACTTTACGGTGTTCAAGAACCTGTATTACGACAATAAGAAAAATTTTGCCATCTTAAACGGCTAACGCTTTGCAGCACTAACAAAAGGCTTTGCACTTTTCCGTGCAAAGCCTTTTTATGCTTCGGGAAATATCTGTTTTGCCAGTACTGACACCCTGCCAGTTGAAAATCACACTGCAATTCCTGCCCGAAAACTGGAATTTATCTTTTTTATTATTGTTCAGTTTACAAAACAGGCGCGGCCAGCTATTTTAACTTCCACTAATCGAAAACCTGCCTCATAGTAAATACGCTCCGCAGATTCTCCGTCAGGCCACAAGAAACAGTTTTCGATTTTGTTCTTCATACAATATTTCGCAAAAGTTTGCATGATAGCGCGTCCCACCCCTTTTTTTCGATGTTCTGTTGCAACAAGAAGATAGTCAACTCTGCACACGCCGTCTTTCGTATGCGCTCGTGTCATACCGACAGGGCACCCATCTATATAAGCTACGAAGAAAAGCGTATTGCTTTTCTCAAGCGCCATCTTTACCACATCAGTTTCCCATGGCTCGCCTGCCGCCTCGAATATATGCATTCTGAAGGCATCTTCCCATTTTTCTATTTTCCGAACCTCTATAAGAGGATTTGGCACAATTTTACATTCGTCAAGTAAAACCATGTAACGGTTTTCCTCACCGTAAACATCGTAGCCATGTGCGACTAGTTCCTCTCGAATGCTCTCAAAATATCCGTCGTCGGTAATTGACTGATAGATCGCAGGCTTGATGCCCTTATCCCGATAGAACTCGGTAATATCTTCGAGCGTTTTGTGACATCGTTTATCCTGTCTTTGAAAATAATTGCATGATTGCTGTCATATGAATCTTTGTTATTTTCATTGTAAAAAAGCAGACCGTACGCACGCTCTGCGAAGACGGTAAATTCTCGCGGAAACAAATCTTTCTCACGGTATATCTTTAATAAATCCATTTTATATTCCCTCTATCTTCTATAAATCACTTTTTACCAAAAACGAATAATACTTTTCCTCACCCAAAACAACAAAGCGGCTCAAAATGCAAGATACATTTTGAGCCGCTTTTCTTTATTCCAGCACGGCGCCGGTCGCACCGGAAGTCACCAGTTTGGCGTAACGTGCCAGATAACCGGTCGTGATCCGCGGCGTGCGCGGTTTCCATGCCTTACGGCGCTCGGCGAGCACTTCGTCGCTGACGAGCACGTTAATGGAGTGATTCGGAATGTCGATGGCGATCTCGTCGCCCTCTTCCACCAGCGCAATGTTGCCGCCAACAGCCGCCTCGGGCGAAACGTGGCCAATGGCCGCGCCGCGCGTGGCGCCGGAGAAACGGCCGTCCGTGATCAGGGCAACACAGTTGCCGAGACCGCTGCCCATAATGGCCGAAGTCGGATTGAGCATTTCACGCATGCCCGGGCCGCCCTTCGGACCCTCATAGCGGATCACCACGACCTCGCCGGGATTGATCTTGCCACTGTAAATCGCGTTCAGCGCATCCTCCTCGCAGTCAAACACACGGGCCTTGCCGGTGTGCTGCATCATCTCGGGCGCAACGGCAGAACGCTTGACCACAGAGCCGTCCGGCGCAAGGTTGCCCTTGAGCACGGCGATGCCGCCGGTCGGGCTGAACGGATCTGTTACAGGGCGGATGATGTTGGTGTCCAAAATCTCATGGCCTTCAATATTTTCAGCGACCGTTTTGCCGGTGCAGGTCATCAGATCGGTATGCAGCAAACCGAGTTTGCTGATCTCGTGCATAACGGCGTAAATGCCGCCGGCCTCATTGAGTTCTTCAATGTAATGATTGCCGGCAGGCGCCAGGTGGCAAAGATTCGGCGTTTTTTCAGAAATGCCGTTTGCCACGTCCAGGTCAAGCGTGATGCCGCACTCATGTGCAATGGCAGGCAGGTGCAGCATGCTGTTGGTGGAGCAGCCGAGCGCCATGTCGATCGTCAGCGCGTTCAAAAACGCCTCTTTCGTCATGATATCGCGCGGTTTCAGGTCTTTTTTCACAAGTTCCATCACCTGCATGCCGGCGCGCTTGGCCAGCTGCAGACGTGCCGAATAAACGGCCGGAATGGTGCCGTTGCCCGCAAGGCCCATGCCGAGCACTTCGGTCAGGCAGTTCATGCTGTTGGCCGTGAACATGCCTGAGCAGGAACCGCAGGTCGGGCAGGCTTTGTTTTCAAATTCGTCGAGCTGTTCGTCGTTGATCTTGCCGGTGCGGTACTGCGAGACCGCCTCGGAAACGTTGGAATAGCTGATCTTGCAGCCGTGGTGCACGCCGGCCAGCATCGGACCGCCCGAAACGAAAATGGTCGGGATATTGATGCGCGCCGCCGCCATCAGAAGACCCGGCACGTTTTTGTCACAGTTCGGCACCATGACCAGGCCGTCAAACGGGTGCGCCGTCGCCATAGCCTCGGTCGAGTCGGCGATCAGTTCACGGGTGACGAGCGAATATTTCATGCCCTCGTGCCCCATGGCAATACCGTCGCAGACGGCGATCGCCGGAAAAACGATCGGCACGCCGCCGGCCATGGCCACGCCCTGTTTGACAGCTTCCACGACCTTATCAATATTCATATGGCCCGGCACGATCTCGTTGGCCGAGCTGACGATACCGATCAGCGGTTTGCCGATCTCTTCATCGGTTAAGCCGAGCGCATGCAGCAGCGCACGCTGCGGCGCGGCGTTGATTCCCTTTGTGATTTTGTCGCTTCTCACAAAAATTCCTCCTATTCGTTGTGCATTCTGCCTGAAAAAAGTCGAATTTTTTGCAGCCAGAAACTGAATTTATTATATAACGGCGCGCGCAGGATGTCAATTTTTAATTGTAAACATCTTTTAACTATGTTAAAATAAAAGCGAGGAAGATGCTATGACTGAAAAAGAACTGCGAAAAAAAGCGATGGCGCTCCCGCTGCAGCCGGGCGTGTACATCATGAAAAACAAAGACAAAAAAATCATCTACATCGGCAAGGCAAAAGCGCTGAAAAACCGTGTTTCGTCCTACTTTGGCAGCCACACCAACCACACACTGAAAGTCATCCGCATGGTGGAAAATGTAGATGATTTTGACTATATCCTGTGCGACAGCGAATTTGAAGCACTGGTGCTTGAATGCTCGCTCATCAAACAGCACCGGCCAAAGTACAACATTCTGCTGAAAGACGACAAGGGCTACAACTACATCAAGATCACAAAAGGCGAATTCCCGCGCATTTCGGAATGCAAGCGGATGGACCGGGACGGCGCGACCTACATTGGCCCCTACACCTCCGGCTTTTCCGTAAAAACGGCTGTGGAAGAAACGCTGAAAATTTTCAAACTGCCGCGCTGCAGCAAACAGTTCCCGCGTGACTACAACAAGTCGCGGCCGTGCCTGAACGGGTTTATGGACCTTTGCTGCGCGCCGTGCGCCGGCCGCATCAGCCAGGCCGAATACAAAAAGAATGTGGACGACGCCGTAGCTTTTTTGAAGGGCGGCAGCGTAAAGGCCGTAAAGGAAATGCAAAAGCGCATGGAGGACTGCGCGGAAAACCTGCAGTTTGAAGAGGCGGCCAAGCTGCGCGACCGTATCCGCGCCATTCAAAATATTGAAGAAAAGCAAAAAGTCGTAAAAATCTCCGCTAAGGAAGAAGATGTTTTCGCCCTGGCCTTCGGTACAAAAAAGATGTGCTTTGAAGTGCTGCGCTTTGAAAACTACCGCTTAACCGACAGCGAGCACTTTATTTTGGAAGCTGCCGAGGATAACGGCGAAACGCGCGCCGAGCTGATCGAACGCTACTACTCCATGCGCGACCGTGTGCCGCCGCGCATCACGGTAGACGGCGACGTGGAAAACGAAGAACTGCTGCAGCAGTTTCTGGAAAAGCAGCGCGGCGCAAAAGTGGAGATTTTTCACCCGCAAAAAGGCGCGCAGATCTCGATTTTGGCGCTTTGCAAAACGAATGCGAACGAACACATTGCCCAGTACCAGGGCCGACTCGGCAAAGAGATCCAGGCGCTTAGCGAACTGGCCGACCTTTTAAATCTGCCCGGTCCGCCCGAATACATTGAAAGCTACGACATTTCACACACGTTCGGCGCCGACAATGTGGCCGGCATGGTGGTGTTCCACAACGGCCGGCCGATGAAAAAAGCCTACAAGCGCTTTTCCATCAAAGGATTCGACGGGCAAAACGACGTCGGCTCTATGCAGGAGGTGCTGACCCGCCGTTTTACGCACTACCGCGAGGAACAGGGCACCGACTCCACCTTTGCGATCAAGCCCGACCTGATCCTGCTGGACGGCGGAACGGCACAGGTACACGCCGTGCTACCCGTGATCCGGCAGATGAACCTGGACATACCGGTCTTTGGCATGGTCAAAGACTCCAAGCACAGAACGCGCGCCATTGCCACCTCCGGCGGTGAGATTGAGATCAACTACAAGCGCAGCGCGTTCACGCTGGTCTCCTCCATTCAGGAAGAAGTGCACCGTTTTGCCGTTTCCTACCACCACGCCAAGCACAAAAAAAGCTCGTTTTCCTCTTCCCTGCTGCAGATCGACGGCATTGGCCCCAAAAAGGCAAAAGCGCTTTTAAAGCACTTCAAAACGATTGCCAAGCTGAAAGAAGCGCAACCGGAAGAAATGGAAAAAGTACCCGGTATCGGGGCAAAAGATGCAAAGGCAGTTTTTGTCTACTTTCACAGTGCGCAGGACGGCGGACAAAAATAAACAAAACTCGGATATTTTATTAAATATCTGATTAATAACTTGACTAAACGGCACGATGCCGTTATAATAATTTTCGAAATAATGTAAGGAAGATGCCTGTATGATGCGTGTAATCACCGGTTCGGCCCGCGGCCGCCGCCTTGCCACGCTCGAGGGCGCTGAAATCACGCGCCCCACATCGGAAAGCGTAAAAGAGGCTGTCTTCAGCATGATCCAGTTTGAACTGGAGGGCAAAAAGATCTTAGACCTTTTTGCCGGCTCCGGCCAGATGGGCATTGAAGCACTGTCGCGCGGCGCAGCAAGCTGCACGTTTGTGGAAGCCGACCGTGCCGCACTGGAGATCGTGCGCAAAAACGTGGCGACCTGCCGCTTCGAAAGCAAGAGCACCATTGTTTTTTCCGATGCGCTTGCTTTTCTGGCAAGAAGAGAAAAATTTGACATTGCTTTTATTGACCCGCCCTACAAAACAGGGCTTGCCAAAGAAGCGCTGCTGGCTTTGGCCAAGTCGGTAAACGACGGCGGCATTGTGCTGTGCGAAACACACCGCGACGAAGAAATGCCGAAAACCGCCGGGCCGCTGACCCAGGCCAAGGAAAAAACATACGGCCGCACGAAGGTCACCGTTTACCGAAAGGATGTCTGATGTGAAAACCGTGCTCTATCCGGGCAGCTTTGACCCCGTAACACTCGGTCACGTGGACATCATTGAACGCGCAGCCGACCTTTTTGACAAGGTGATCGTTCTGGTCACCGTCAACAACGCCAAAAAAGACCCGCTCTTTTCCCTGGAGGAACGCATCGATCTTCTGAGGCGCTGCATCCATAAAGATAACATCGAAATCGACACATGCGACGGTCTGCTTGTGGAGTACGCCAAAAGCCACGGCGTTTCCGCCATTGTCAAGGGTCTGCGCGCCGTGTCGGACTTTGATTACGAATTTCAGCAGGCGCTTACAAACAAAAGCCTGTACCCCGCCATTGAGACCGTATTTTTAACGGCGCGGGCCGAAAACATGTTTTTGTCGAGCAGCATGGTCAAGGAAGTCTGTTCTCTCGGCGGCGACATTTCCCTGTTCGTCCCGAAAGAAATCAAAAACGATATATATCAAAGATGTAAAGGAGAAGTTTAACATGACGAATACCGATATCCTGCTTGAGGATCTTGAAGATGTGCTGGATGACGCCACCAGCATGCCGATGACGAAAAAAAGCCTGGTGGATGTAGACAAAATTAAAAGGATCATCGAAGATATCCGTCTGAACACCCCGCAGGAGACCAAACAAGCCAAGGCCATCGTGGACTCCAAGAACAACATTATCGAAGCCGCCAAAAAGGAAGCGGCCGACACCATTAAGCAGGCGCAGGAACAGGCGCGCGAGCTGGTTGCCCGCGACGAGATCACCAAAACGGCGCAGGCTGAGGCCGCACAGATCATTGCCGAAGCAAAAGAAACGGCACAAAACGGTCTGACCGAAGCCAAGAACCAGGCCTCTGAAATTCTGGCAAACGCCACCACACAGGCCAATGAAATGGTAACTTCCGCGCAGCAGAAGAGCCGCGAGATCCTGACGGCCGTCAACAGCTATGCCGACGAAACCCTGCTTGAGATCGACTCTTCCCTTTACAAGGCGCTGACCGATGTACGGCGCATCAGAAAAGGCATCAGCGAGTCGCAGAACAAGCACTCCGGCAATTAAGTGTAAAAAATGCGCTCCGTCTTTTACGGAGCGTTTTTTTATGTATGCGCGCAAACAGAAAGAGGTAAGAACATGAGAGTTATTGATAAAATCCGTTCCGGCAGACCCTGTCTGTCCTTTGAAGTATTCCCCCCGAAAACGAGCGACAAGTTCGACAGCGTAAAAGAAGCAACGGAACAGATCGCTGCGCTGAAGCCGGACTTTATGAGCGTGACCTACGGCGCCGGCGGCGGCACGTCAGAGTTTACGCTGAACATTGCCCAAAACATTGAAAAAAAGTTCGGCGTGCCGGCGCTTGCGCACCTGACCTGCGTTTCCTCCACCAAAGAGCAGGTCAAGGCGCAGATCGAAAAACTGAAAGCCGACGGCATTGAAAACATTTTAGCGCTGCGCGGCGATATTCCACAGGATTTTGACCGCAGCAAAATGGAATTTCACCATGCGTCAGAGCTGATCGAATGCATCCGCCAGTACGGCGATTTCTGCATCGGCGGCGCCTGTTACCCGGAGGGACACACCGAATGCGAGACGCTGGCCAAGGACATTGAACACCTGAAGCTCAAAGAAGAAGCCGGCTGTTCCTTTTTTACGACGCAGATGTTTTTTGACAACAACATTTTATATTCGTTCCTCTACAAGATCCGCGACGCCGGCATCACCGTACCGATCGTAGCCGGTATCATGCCGGTCACAAACGCGAACCAGATCAAGCGCATCACAAACCTTTCGGGCACTTTCGTTCCGGCGCGCTTCCGTGCGATCGTGGAACGCTTCGGCAACGACCCCAAAGCCATGAAACAGGCCGGCATCGCCTACGCCACCGAGCAGGTCATCGACCTGCTGGCAAACGGCGTCAACGCCGTGCACATCTACTCCATGAACAAGCCGGATGTGGCGGCCAAGATCAAAGAAAACCTTTGTGATATTCTGGCACAGGCATAACGATGGAACGAAGAGCGACAAAAGATTTTAAAATCGACCAAAAAGAAGCGCTGCGCTACCTAGGCTACAAAAACACCGCGCCGGACAAGGCGACCAAAGCGCTGCTGGAAAGCTGTGAAAAAGAACTGATGGACGCGGTGCAGCCGAAGTGCATTTATGAAAAAACAGCGGTAAAGATACAAGAAAGCACCATAGATTTCGGCTTTATGCAGGTACAAAGCGCGGCGCTTGCCAAAAACCTGCTGGGCTGCAAAAGTGCCTACATATTTGCAGCGACACTCGGCACGGGCGCTGACCGGCTGATCGAACGCTGGGGCAAAGTCTCCCCCGCCAAAAGCGTGGTGACCGATGCGCTGGCCTCTGCCGCGATCGAGGCATTTTGCAATAAGATCAACGCCGAACTGGAAAAGGCCGAACCGCTGCACCCGCGCTTCAGCGCCGGTTACGGCGACTTTGACATCAAGCATCAGCAAGACATTTTGCACTTTTTGGACACGCGCCGCAAGATCGGGCTTTATCTGTCCGATTCCCTTTTGATGGTGCCGACCAAATCGGTAACGGCCGTTATCGGCATAGGGCCCAAAACGGCGTGCAAAACCGGCTGCGCCGCATGCGAAAAAACAGACTGCGCTTACCGCGCTTAGGAGAGCTATGGACATTCAAAAACTTTGCGAAGAGAGAATTTTATATTTTGACGGCGCTATGGGCACCATGCTGCAGGAAAACGGACTTGCGCCCGGCGAATACCCGGAAAGCTTCGGCGCCGCCCACCCCGATGTGCTGCAAAAGATCCACACAGCCTACATTGCCTGTGGCTGCGATGTGATCACAGCCAACACGTTTGGCGCATCGCCGCTGAAATACGGCGATGACCTTGAAGCAGTCATGCGCGCCAATTTAGCGGCGGCACGTCAGGCAGCAAACAGCGCACCGCGTAAAATATACGTTGCCTGCGATATCGGGCCGCTCGGCAAAATGCTGAAACCGCTCGGCGACTTTGCCTTTGAAGATGCCGTAAAGGCCTTTTCAGCCACAGCGGCTATGGCCGAAAAATACGGCGCAGACCTGGTCATTATTGAGACGATGAACGACCTGTACGAGCTGAAAGCGGCTGTGCTTGGCGTAAAAGAGGCGTGCGGCCTGCCCGTGATCGCCAGCGTGGTCTTTGACGAGACGCACCACCTGATGACCGGTGCCGACCCGGCAGCCGTTGTGGCGACTTTGGAAGGGCTTGGTGTGGACGCGCTGGGGCTGAACTGTTCGCTCGGCCCGCAGCAGATGGTGGAGATCGTGCCCGAACTGGTAAAATACGCGTCTGTGCCGGTCATCGTAAGCCCGAACGCCGGCCTGCCAAAATCGGTAAACGGCAAAACGATATACGACGTGGACGCAAACGCATTTTCGGACACCATGCGTCAAATCGCTGAGGAGGGCGCCTCCATTCTGGGCGGCTGCTGCGGCACAACGCCGGCGTATATGGCTGAGACGATTGCCAAAACAAAAGATATACATCCGAGAAAAATCACCCAAAAGGAGCACACGCTGGTCGCCTCCTACACGCACGCCGTAGAGATCGGCGGTGAAAACCGCCCGGTGCTGATCGGTGAGCGCATCAACCCAACCGGCAAAAAGCGCTTTAAACAGGCGCTGCGCGAAAACGACATGCAGTACATTTTGCAGGAGGGCATTTCCCAGCAGGAAAACGGCGCTGACATTTTGGATGTCAACGTCGGTCTGCCCGAGATCGACGAGGCAGACATGATCGGCCGCGCGGTGTTTGAGCTGCAAAGCGTGCTGGATCTGCCGCTGCAGATCGATACGACCGATACGGCTGCCATGGAAAAAGCACTGCGGCTGTACAACGGCAAAGCGCTTGTCAACTCTGTAAACGGCAAAGCGGAAGTGATGGACAGCATATTCCCCCTTGTGCAGAAATACGGCGGCGCTGTGATCGCCCTGACGCTGGATGAAGACGGCATTCCCGAAACAAGCGAAAAGCGCGTAGAGATCGCCGAAAAGATCATTGCCCGCGCCAAAGACTACGGCATTGCCCAAAAAGACATTGTGGTGGACCCGCTGGCCATGACAGTTTCGAGTGACCCGGCCGGCGCGCTGGTCACCCTGCAAACCGTAGAAACGCTGGCCAAAAAAGGCATCCGCACGTCGCTTGGCGTTTCTAACGTCTCTTTCGGCCTGCCAAACCGCGGCAGCCTGAACGCCGCATTCTTTACTATGGCTATGCAAAAAGGCCTTTCGGCCGGTATCGTAAACGTACAGTCGGCCGACATGATGCGCGCCTACTACGCCTACCTGGCGCTCGGCGGCTTTGACCGGAATTTTGAAAAATACATTGCCAACATACCGAAATATACCGTTGTGCCGGCAGCAGCCGACGGCGTCGGCACAGCCGGGCAAAACGACCCGGGCAGTGAAAAGCCGCTGCAGCGCGCGATCATAAAAGGGTTAAAGGAAGAGGCCTCGCGTGCGGCGAAAAGCGCGCTGCAAACCGTAGCGCCGCTGGAGCTGATCGACAGTGAGATCATTCCGGCGCTGAACATTCAGGGCCAGGGCTTTGAAGCCAAGACTGTATTCTTGCCGCAGCTTTTGATGAGCGCCGAAGCGGCCAAAGCCGCTTTTGAAGAAGTGAAAGCCGCCATGTCGGACCGCTCTGCCGAGAAAAAAGGCAGGATCATTTTGGCGACTGTCAAAAATGACATTCACGACATTGGCAAGAACATTGTAAAAGTGCTGCTGGAAAATTACGGGTTTGAGGTGATCGACCTGGGCCGCGACGTAGACCCGCAGCAGATTTGCGATACGGCCGTAAAAGAGGATATTTCCCTGGTCGGCCTGAGCGCGCTGATGACCACCACCGTACCCTCTATGGAGGAAACGATCAAAATGCTCAAAGCCGCCAAACCGGACTGCAAGGTGGTGGTGGGCGGCGCCGTGCTGACCCAGGAATATGCCGACATGATCCACGCCGACCGCTACGCGCGCGACGCGATGGAAACGGTGCGCTACGCCGAGGCACATTTTGCCGGCGCATAAGCGAGATTCAAAAAGCGAAGGTGTTATGCCTTCGCTTCAGCGTGTCGAAAAGATGTAACGGCAACATATTATATAGCCCGACACGCTGATAGACTGCCAAAAAAGTGAGTTGGATTTTGTATTTTGCGAGTGGAGGCCGTACAATGGTACTGCCCCCGAGCAAAAGACAAAAAGCGCAAAAACCGCACGGCTGTGCGGTTTTTCTGCTTCTAAAGTGTTTTATTATCTTTGAAGTGCAAGATGCTTTATTGTGATGACAAAATAACAGTTTATTTGCCAAATTTTTTACGCGCGGTCCAACCGGCTTTTTCGACAGTCTCAAGCGAAGGTGTTATGCCTTCGCTTTTTTACGCCATGACATGGGAAAGGCCTTGCATCCCCTGCCCTTTTTTGTTATAACAGATAAAGATAAGGAGGAAACGACCATGGACCAGAGAAAAAGAAGAGATGAGAATCTGCCCTACATTGCCGACGAACAGGTGGCGCAGGAAATGAAAATCACAAAAAGGCGCATGCAGCAGTTTAATACGCATGACTGGAGCGATTACGAAGGGCTGCAGAAACTGGCGCGCACCTTGCTTGGCAAAGCCGGCAAAAACTGCACACTGACGCCTCCATTTTACTGCGACTACGGCACGCACACCGAAGTGGGCGACAACTTTTTTGCCAACTACAACTGTGTGATTTTAGACGTGGCCAAAGTTACGATCGGCGACAACGTATTTTTTGCCCCGAATGTGGCCGTTTACACGGCCGGCCACCCCGTGCACCCCGAAATGCGAAACACCGCCTACGAATACGGCATGCCGGTCACGATCGGCAGCAACGTGTGGGTCGGCGGCAACGTGGTGATCACACCGGGCGTTACGATCGGCGACAACACCGTGATCGGCGCCGGCAGCGTGGTGACCAAAGATATTCCATCGGGCGTTGTGGCGGCCGGCAACCCCTGCCGCGTGCTGCGAAAAATCACCGAAGAAGACAAAAAATACTACTTTAAAAAGCTGGAATTTGACGAGGAAGCGCTCCTGGACATTCAGCGCATGCAAACTGAGCAAAAATAAGCACAAACACAAAAAGCCACCGGGCAGCCGGTGGCTTTCGTATGTCAGATTGTATAATTGGTTGCTATTACACCTTTTTTGACACGCTGAAACGGCACAGTCAAAGCTGTGCCGTTCATTGCGTTTTTGCGGATTACCGCATCAGGTAGGAGAATATCTCTGCCGCGAGTTTATAAGTGTTATGCTTAATCGTGCCGTCCTCCGTGGTGAGCAGATTGCTTTCGATCAGCTCGTAACGCTTATTTTTAATTTTATCGTAATCGATCAGGACCTGGTCTTTCTGCTCTTCTGTTTCATATTTTTTAAGCATTTCCGGACTGATCTTAGAATTGCTGGCAATGACCACATCTACACGCGGCTGGCCAAGATACTGCTCCAGCACGGCTACATGGTCGCTGACGCCAAAGTCATCTGTTTCACCGGGCTGTGTCATGGCATTGCAGATATACATGACTTTGGCCGGGCTGGCGTTGATGGCGGCGACCACTTCGCCGCACAGCAAATGCGGCAAAACGCTTGTGAACAGACTGCCCATGCTGAGAATGATCAGATCTGCTTCGCGCGCAGCGTTCAGCACCTCAGGCAAAACGTGGGGCTCTTCCTTATAAAACAGGCGTTTGTACGTTGTGTGTTCGTGTGTCAGTTCTGCCTCGCCCTCTATAATGCGGCCGTCTGTCGTCTCGCCCATCAGGGTCAGATAATCCTCTGAAACCGGGTAAACGGTATGGCGCACCTGCAAAAGCTTGCTCAGGTAGGCAATGCTGTCTTTCAGGCTGCCGGTCTTTTGCATCAGCGCCGTCAAGATAAGGCTGCCGATCGGGTGGCCATTTAAATCGCTGTATGTGTCAAAACGGTACTCCATAATATCGCTGAGTTCCTGCGGCAATGTGGAAAGGTTGGACAAAACCTTGCGGATGTCGCCGACGGCTGGGATCATGAATTCCTCACGCAGGCGGCCGGTGCTGCGCCCGTCGTCTGACACGGTGATGACCGCCGTAATATCCACTGGGAATTCTTTTAAACCGCGCAGCGCATAGGAAAGGCCTGTGCCGCCGCCAAAAATCACGATTTTTTTGCGTTTCATAAATAAAAGCTCCTTAAATATGTTTATTTTTCTATTCAACGTTAAAATATTATCATTATTATCAGTATGTTTCAATACTAAAATTATAACTGTTTTTGAACAGATTATGACTGACTCATGCACTTTTGCGAACATTTTTGCACCGCCGGAATACGATAAAATGAACGCAAGTTCAATCATTCAGAAAGGAGTCGTTTCATGGACAAATATGAAGATATGTTTCAGCCGACATTTTTAAAAAATGCCTGTGAAGATACCTGCACCCCCATTCCGGCACTGCCGGCAGACGCCGCCGTAACTATGGCGTATGTGCCGTTTCAGCAGTCCAACGTGACCTACGACGAAATGGAAGCACTGAAACAGGGTACCCTGTTCCCCGTTTTAAATAAAGTATTCAGAGGGAGGGGCACGAAAAAATGAACCGCGAAAAAATGCTTCGCCGGCTTTCTGCCGTGCAGTTTGCCATGTGGGAAACACACATGTATTTAGATACACATCATTGTGACACCACCGCGCTCGAAATGTACAAAGAGTACGAAAAAAAATATTTAAAGCTGAAGGCCGAATTTGAAAAGCAGTTTGGCCCGCTCACCGTCAGTGCCGAAACATCAGACGAATGGCTGAAAAACCCGTGGCCGTGGGACTACACGGAAGAAGGAGGCGAAAAGTAAATGTTCAGTTACCAGAAAAAACTGCAATTCCCGGTCAACATTAAGCACCCGGATCCGAAAGCCGCCGCCATCATCATAAGCCAGTACGGCGGCCCGGACGGCGAACTCGGCGCAAGCCTGCGCTACCTGTCACAGCGCTTTTCCATGCCCTACCCCGAGCTAAAGGGACTGCTGACGGATATAGGTACTGGCGTATCAGAAATGTTCCGTTTTGCGTTGTTATTGGACAGGCCATTGCTTAATGCACTATAAATCGAGCTGTTTTTGTCACTTTTGGATAGGTCATCCGGCAAACCAGCCAAACTTTTTGCGACTGTGTAACTCCATTTTACCGGCAGCAAATGCAGGTACACATCGATATGCTCTTTATCCATAACCACGATCTTATCCAAGATGTGCTTATAAAATTCATCTTCATATTCCATGCCGCCGAGGATTTCCTCCACTGCACTTTGAATCTCCTGCATCAGTTCCTGCTGTTGGCAGATCATAGTTTGATGATGGTCGATGCCGTCGATAACGGACTGCAGTTGTGCGATCTCTTCCTCGCATTTTGTGCGGGCGGCCACAAATTCATCTTTGGTGATATCGCCGGATGTGTAAAGATCGATCAGTTTGGTATGTTTTTCCTGAATCAAAGCAATTTGATCCTTATATTTTTGTGTGTCGGTGTCCATATCTATTGCAATAACCGATTGAATGACCGACAACAGATTTTGTGTGATTTTCTTTTTATCATATTTAAGGCTTTGTGTGACCAGGCACATAATGTGCATAACATCTTCATTGCGAATGCTAAGCCCGGTGCAGCCAACATGGTTTCCCATCTGATCCACATGCGGCCGGCCGTTTCGAGTTGCCTCATAGCATCGCCAGGCTTTATATTTGCTGCCATCTTTTCGTGTTTTATACCGGGCCACATAACTGGCGCCGCAGTGACCGCACTTGATTTTTCCGGAAAACGTATAGCGGTTGCTGTGCTTTGCCTTTCCCTCCGGGGAAAGCGCGCGCGATTCCAAAATACGGTTTGCCTCTTCAAACAATTCACGCGACACGATCGGCGTATGGTGGTCTTTAATGATCACAAACTCTTCCTGCCCGCGATTATACTTCTTTTCATGGGACAAGTAGTCCGGTGTATAAGTCTTTTTCTGAACCAGGTCGCCGCAGTACTTTTCATTTCGGATCACGCGCAGGATCACGGTATTGCTCCATTCTTTCACCCGCATGGGTTGGATACCGGCTTCGCGCAGTTCGCGGGCAATGACGTGTGTTCCTTTGCCCTCTTCTACGAACTTATGGAAAATCAGGCGCACGATTTTAGCGCCTTCTTCATTGACATACATTTTGCCGCCTTTTACATCATAACCCAGCATACTGCGGCCGAACACAACGCCCTGCTCCATTTGGCGTTTCTGCCCCCATTTTACACGTTCGGAAGTTTTGCGGCTTTCTTCCTGCGCGATCGAGGACATGATCGCCAGGCGCAGCTCTGCATCGCCGTCCAGCGTATTGATATTGTCATTCATAAAAATAACACCCACACCGTGTTTTTTTAAATCGCGGGTGTAGTAGATGCTGTCGAGCGTATTTCGGGCAAAACGTGAAATCTCTTTTGTGACGATCAGATCAAAATCGCCGTTTTTTGCGCAGGCGATCATGCGATTAAAAGCTTTGCGCTTTTTTGTGTTGGTGCCGGATATGCCCTCATCGGCAAAAATTTCGTAAAGTTCCCAGTTTGGATGGCGCGCGATATACTCCCGAAAATAGCGCTGCTGGTTCTCAAACGAATTGGCCTGGTCCTCATGATCGGTCGATACACGGCAATATGCGGCCACACGCTTTTTCACATCTATACATTTTCGTTCCTGGTTTAAACGCTCATATCTGTTCATAATGAAAAACTCCTTTCTCGACAGTACACACTGTCGTTATTTTCATTATAAATAAGATAGGCATAGGTGTCGAATGTGCGATTTTCTAACCCGACTTTAATGGATATACATATTTTAGATACAAGAACGCCAAGTGATTACACCTGGCGCTCTTTTCTTTGTCTTTCACTCATTTGTGTTTCCAGTTTTTCAAAACATCGCTCCCGCTGCGAAGAAGTGAGCAATTCTCTTTTTTCCAGAGAATGGAGAACGGCCTTTTGCATGTTTACCAAAAAAGCAGCGTGTTCCCGCTCGCTCAGCTGCGGGATAGGATCACCCACATAAATAAACTCTCGATGTTTCGCTGTATGCACCTCCCCTACCTCAACTATATGAGCGATTGCATGTACCATATACAAAGCCCAAAAACAGACTTTCGACTGATGTTACAAAGCGGCCATCTTTATGTTAAAAGATTTAAGCTGACTCTGAGCGACTTATTGACTTCCTGCATTTCGTTATAATCGAGATAGCCAACATAAGAATCCAGACGCTGCTTATCGATCGTTCGGATCTGTTCCAGCATTACAACAGACGGTGCTTCCAAACCGCCTTTCAGGCCGATATAATGGTGTGTGGGCAATTTCGCCTTTGCACCGACTTTACTGGAAATAGACGCCACGATCACGGTTTGGCTATAACGGTTCCCTGTGTTATTCTGAAGGATCAGTACTGGTCTGTAGCCCCTTTGCTCGGAGCCAACGCCTTGCCCTAAATCGGCGTAATAAATATCGCCTCTTAAATATGGTTTTTCCTGCATAATAAAATAACCTCCTTTGGATTATGTAAAAAGCCGACCGGCGAATATGGTTGCCGATCGGCTTAAAATGGAAGCAATTTTATTTGTCCTCAACATCCCAAATCGCAACAAGGGAATCATCAAACGGCTGATTGCGAGTCAGCTCCACGGGAATCTCACCCCTCCGAGTTCATCCGAGCTGCCCCCATTGCCTGCGACATCGTCGTCACTGACTCCGCTAAATCGCTTACGGAAAAATTCCGAAAGCTCATTCGCTACGTAGTTTCTCCTCTTTCCACAAAATCTGTGATTTGCGGAAGCTTTGTGACCTAATGCTCGGACTGTGGCTGGACAGGCGTATCATTATGCCTATTGTTTGTCATCGCCGTATCAGGGGCAACCTGATATTCGCAGTCGTTATTTCTCGCTCGGCAAAAGCGTCTTGGCGTAACGGCTGTCGTGGCTTGTGCTTTGCACAACAATAGGAAAGTATCTGATGAATGACTGATTCAGTTGTATGAAAGAAAAAGTCCTTTCATAAACTTCAACTTGTTCGGGGTGTTTTGTTCGGGGTATTTCTAAAAATTTTTCAAAAACTTTTTTCGGGCAGTCATAATTGACTCATAAATCGTGGATACGGCTTTCCCCTCCTCTCTCGCAATTTCACGGTATGTATGATGATCTGCGTAATATTTTAAAAACCGGCTTCTCGCCGGTTCTTTTAATGTGGACAATGCCTGTTCAATTTTGTTTGTTAATTCCCTGTTTTCTAACACTGCACTGACCGGATCATCTCCATAAGAAAAATCGAACTGCGTTTCTGCACGAGCAGTATTCCGCTTTTCGCGCATTTGGTGTTTGCTTTCATTACGGTTATAGCTTTTATCTACATAAATAAACCGCTGCCACTCATCATTTGTCATCAGACTTGGGAATTGATCCGCAAACGAATGAAAAGTTTTTAAAAGAGTTGGCTTGTCTAAATCGCTAACTACTATATACAGGGCGTGTGCCTGCAAATCATAATCTTTGGAAACATCATAAATTTCGCATATCTTTTTCATTTTTAATCTCCTTAATTTTTGAATTCTGATTTTCAAAAATCGGAGATTAAGGGTACTTGGCAATATAGCAAAGCCACATTTTTTACAGAACATAAAATAAAGGGTAAGTACCAACTTATTTGGCACTTACCCTTTTATTGAGATTTACCCAAATAACATTTTCTGTTAATTCTAAAAACAGAGCCGATCCACGATTTTATATCGTTATCTACAAGAGCAATATACGCCACCCATGATCCCATACACGCTTTAACTAAAACTAATAGAAAGTCAATAATACACTTCATTATGAAATAAGAATGATAACGTTATCAAGCTATAATCTTTGCACACATAATTTGCAACTTTTATAAAAACAGTTGATTACACTCATCGCGAAGAACTCCTTCATACAATTCTAAACGAGGATACCCGTTTTCGATTACCTCTCTAGATTTTATAGATATTTGCCTCCAAGAGAACTGTCTAATTGGATTCATGTTTATGTATTCTATAGCATCTTCTTGAGAAGCCCCATATACAATGCCCTGCATTTTAGCCCAAACTGCTGCAGCTGCACACATTGGACATGGCTCTAATGTAGTAAATAGATAGTATCCTTTCAGGAAACGAGACTGTAATTTTTCTGATGCTTCTCGAATAACTGCAATTTCAGGATGATTCGTCGGATCATTATTTTTTCGTAAATCACTAGGCGACGCCGCTAAAATATTCCCTTCTTTATTAGCTATTATTGCAGCAATTGGATATTGACCATTTGTGATATTTTCTGTTGCTAAATCAATACATTTACGCATCATCAATTCAAGTATACTGTCTTTTATCATATTAAACCTCTTATCAACTTATCTGCAGAACTATTGTCTTTTTCTAAATAAATTGCTCCATCTGTTTCTACAACATAACACGCCTTTGTATAGAGATCACTGAATTTTATTTGAATGCTAGATTCATATTTATTTTTCAAAGGATACAATAATGTCAATTTTTCCCGAATATCTACTATACTTTCACCTTTTTCAAAAAGGTTAGCACCTTTTCCTCGAGGAATTAACGTTTGAAAAGTTACGCCAGTCACTCCAGCGCGAATGGCTTCTTCTATTACACTTTCGGCCAGTTCAAAATTTTTATTCATTAATACCATATGCAG
>ERZ1090878.522-NODE-524-length-20721-cov-26.650150_pt1 | contig 20721 bp, 19 predicted proteins | sample MGYA00478473_ERZ1090878 | MGnify/ENA primary metagenome ERZ1090878 (study PRJEB33644, sample SAMEA5815720) | chicken gut metagenome | biome: Chicken; feature: Gastrointestinal Tract; material: Caecum | place: Ireland | collected 2019-01-01 | study: A study of the... | reverse complement strand
AGATCGCTCAGTGTCTCGTGGGCTCGGAGATGTGTATAAGAGACAGCTTCAAATAAGTAAAAATGATTTTGAGTGCATTGCGGATGCTTTGGTGTGCATATTATCACTTCCAAACGGATTAGTTCAATTATTTAAAATATGCGATGAATATTTTGATAGAGAAAAAGATTGTTTAAACATGAAGCGATTTTTACAGATACTCTATTCTATTAAGTAAACACGATACGGGAAAAACAGCGGTCACGAATGTGATTACAAGATATCGCATTTCATGTCCGAGAAAGTGCGTAATCATTTAGAGATGCGGTTGAACGGGAAAATGGTATAGAAAAAGCGGAGAGGTTAATCTCCGCTTTAATCCTTAATCAATATATTCAGCATCTATATACGGAAGTGTTACTTGTTCGCCCAGTAAAGTAGTTGCCGTTGTCGTTCCATTGCACTGACCATACACCGTAACTGAATCTCCCTCAAGCAAATGAGATTCTCCGTCTTTGTACATATAGAGACATTCCCATCTGTTTCCTGAAGAATCCATGACGTATATTGCGTATGTATCAAACCACCCCTCTATTATCTGATCGACAGTTCCGCTTAATACGCAATAAGTTTCGTCATATGAATCTGGATTTCTTAGGATATCTTCATAATTCAGTTGTTGACATAAATTTTTATAATCTTCTTCTGATATGTCATTTTCTGTATCTGCAACATCATCTGTAACAACTAAATACTGTGAAAGCGATTCGTCGGTCGATTCTTTTCGGTATTCTTCTGCATCATCCCCCACGGCGAACACAATGCAATCGTTCAGATCAACTGATTTTCCGGCTATCGAATAATCGGTTGTTTCTGATACTGTTCCGGCTATCGCGACAACATCATCCACAGAGATTAGCTCCGAATATTTATCGTAGTTGTCTCCGACATTAAAATTGCTCATCACAAATCCATCATCGAGAGTAGATTGAATTCTTCCGTCTTTCATATCGTCAACCTGAGTTACGACGTATACTTTCTCCCCCGGAATATTTACGGCATATGTACTTAAATCATCATTAGAAATGTACGCATATTCTCCGGAATTAAACTGTTCAATCTCCGATTCTAATGGAGACTCTGGTTCGTTATTATCTTGTGAATCTTCCTGTGTTTCGCCCCGATCTTCTGAAACTGCTACATTCCCATTTTGCGAACCGCTGTCATCTCCGAAAGCAGACGGAAGAATGACGATTGCACACAAAACACTGATTATTACCTTAACCGCCATTTTCCAATTCTTTCTGTATACCCACATCAGAACGAGACCGACTGGAAAAAACAGCACCAACATGATTATAGTAAATGCAGTGCGCTGATACCATTTCTCTTTCTTTTGTGGTGGTTGCGGTTGACCTTGTGGAACTGTCATCGGCAATGGTGCTCCGCAATTCTGGCAGAACTGGCTGTCATCTTGGTTTTCAAAGTTACAGTTTGGACACTTTTTCATCTCTTCATCCCTCTTTCGTATTTTCTTTCAGTATATCATAAAGTCAAATATTTTGTGTCAAAACATTGAATTTTTTGTCGTTGTGGCGTAATATTATTATGGTGTTTGTCTGAACAGGTTTCTTAAACCATTTTATGATACAAAAGATAAAGTTTATGAAAAAGAAAACATTATGCACGATTATGATATCTGCGATTGCAACCGCATTAATTGGCTGTTCTTCTGGTGAACCTAGTGTAAGCCAGAACGATGCATTGTCGGAAGAGGAAATTCAGTCTATGATAGACGATGCTATCTCAGATAATAATGAAGAGTTAAAAAGCGAGATATTGTCGCAAGTGGACAAATCAATAGAAACTGAGTTGGCTAAAATTGATACTATGTCGGATGAGGAGAAAGAAGAACTTCGGGAATCCATTCTTGCATCTGCTAAAAATGAAATAGGCACATCTAACACCACGCGGGAAATAGTGAAGCAGCCTATTAACGAATATTACAGCACTTATACCACTCAAGAGGGTAACACATACACGACACAAGAGGGCGATACATATATTACAGAGGAAAATATAACGACTGTTGTTCAGTCGGAAGAACCACCTAAAATTGAGGATGGTACTGTAATACCAGTTACCGCAGAACTTCCAATATCATACGAATTGAATGATACATATACCCTTGTAGTAGAATCAATTTCTGTAACCGCTTCAAATCATGAGACTGAGCCGTATGTAGAAATCGAATATCCATATCATTTAGATGTCTCAGTGTCTGGTTCTGTAGAATATCATCCATCCGAAAGTGGCATGGACTCTGGAATGGGAATTTCAAGATTTCCTTTACCATTGATTTTACAGCCTTACGGAACGGAAGTGTATTTAAGTGGAATAGAATTAAGTCCTGATTCAGATACATTCAGTATTACAAATCAGATATCCATAAACACAATCCCGGAATCGGTGAGTATGTGAATAAAATTCCCCAGGGCATATGCCCCGGGGTAAATTATTATGTGCATATTACAGGCCGAGGAAGGAAGCCCATGTCTTCGGTCCCACATCTCCATCCACAGACAGTCCGTGGTCTTTCTGGTAAGCCCTTACTGCTGCCGCGGTTCCGCTGCCAAACTTCCCGTCAGCTCCTGCAGATCCGCAGGAATAGCCGTGTGCAATCAAATATTCCTGAATCAGTTTTGTGATTCCGCCCGAAGCCCCTTCTTTTACAAGCGGGCATCCGGCAAGTGTATTCGGGCCTTCTTTGCCGTCAACTTTCTGATTGCTGAATCCCTGATCGTTGCATTCCTTCTGCAGTCTCCTTACCCAATCGCTCTTATTAAATTTGCTTGAGCTCGATGAACTGCTGCTTGACGTAACTTTTTTTGTATATTTTAATCTAATCCATCCTTTGTGTCCATTATATCTTGTATATCCCCAATCTCCGGATTGTTTCGTAATTGTCACCGTCTCTCCGTTTGGGATTGCGTATACTTTGTTCGTTGCAGTTACTTTTGCAGAACTACGCATATTAACACCGGATTTAGTATTAATCTTCACTTTATAATTCGTAGTTTTAACAGATGTACCACCAGAACCACTTGGCTTGCTGGAAGATGAATTTCCTGTCTGCCCTGAGCCACCTTCCCCAACATACTTATCCCATGCAGTTTCATCTCCATAAAAGATAGAACAGTCGAGATTTCCGCCGTGTCCGTCCAATCTTCCTACAGATGTCCACTGCCACAGCGCAATTGTTTTCCAGTATTTCACGGACGGAGCGGAGCCGGCGCTTGCCATATTCCAGTCGTAATCCGCGATGTAATCACGATATTTCGCACACCACAGTCCATAATTGCCGGATGCGACCTTAGACCAGTTATACCGGTTTACAACTGATTCTGACATATAGATCATCGGCTTACATCCGTATGCTTTTTCCACGAGCTGCAGCCACTTCAATGCCCATGATACATCGGACGTATCTTTATCCTCCCAGTCAAGAACCGGAATAGCTTTCCCAATATAACCTTTTGTCTGCTTGATGAAGAAGTTTGCCTCATCTTCCGCCGAGTTATTTGTGTTCCTTGCAAAATGATACACACCCAGCTTCTTTTTGAGCTTATAAGCCTCTTGGAATTCACTATCACAGTACGGATTAATATATGTCTTTCCCTCGGTTGCTTTGATGATTACTGCATCATAATCAATTTTTCCCTGTTTTACATCTCCATTATTTGACGAGATGTCGATTACTCTTAATGTTTTTGCCATTTCAGGCTCCTTTCAATCTGGTTTTACAGTTACTTCCCAGTGGCATCCGTCCGAAGTCCATATCTGATATCGGTCGCCAGTTCTGAGAACGTGGTCAACCTGCGAACTTCCACAAATGTCTCTGTATAACAAAAAAGGAATTACGTTTCCGTAATCCCTAATTGCTACCGATATTTGTTCGTTGCTCATAATGCTATTTCAAAATATTGACCGATTAACTGACTCGGCGTAAATTGCAGTGTGATTTTCTGACCATACATTGCTTCTGCCTGTTCATCTGTCAGCCCACCGCGCTTGCACAGATAAATCACGCCGTTTTCTGAGTAATACTTCCCGTACTCATATTCCATGTTCGCCTGTGCTGGTATTGGGTCTGATATCGTACCGGCATTAGTCTCATTAATCACTGCATAAAGACTTTCAGTTCCAACACCCGGCGGATAAATAGACTGTATGATAGTTTTTGGCTGTACAGTTTTCCATACCTTCCCGTCGTACCGGAACTTAAAGCCCTGCTCTACAGTCTGCCCTACTACATCTTCAAAGTCATCATAAAGAGCCGCCGTTTTCAATGCCAGTGCGTCCGGAAGAGACTGCGCGGAGACTTTAGCGACAACAAGCATGGCAGATACTGTATCCTGTCCGATTTTAATTCCAGAACTTTTCCCCATTTCCTTTCTGTTATCAATGGACTTTTTATCATTTCCCTCTCGAAACACATATTCTTTCATTTTTCTTCCTCCTTATGCTCTTGGTGCTGATGTTATAATTCCTCCGGACACTGTTATTGTGCTGTACCACCATTTTATCCCACCATTCCCAGCATCCTCTATTTTTGTAATAATTGGGATTTCTCCAGACCATCCATTATATCCGTTTGGAGCGGCTAAATTATTTATTGAATAATGGTGCATATCAATATCGCATCCAGCATTAAGCGTATTCGCTTGATATCCTCCGTCCCCAGCTAAAGCTGTCCGCGCATAAGCCCATACCATAGAATATGCTGAAGCGGATGATGATCTTTTAACTCCCCATGACATAAAATGCCCAGTATTTTCCAAGTCGAATGTAAGTCCTTTTTGGCTATTGTTGTTCTTATTAACATTCGTTCCAATATTCCCAACATCGATGCTGTCTCTTATAAAATCCAGTCTGGCACTCCTCATGTAAACATCATCATCGCCATTATCACTATGTATTGTTCCCTCAATTGTAGCATTTCGACAAGTAAGCGTTCCTGTTGATGTCATACTAGAATATGTACTCTCCCAAGAAATCCTATCAGCTTTTAGTCTTATGCTGTCTGCGTTTTGCTCTATAAGCGACTCTACGCTATTTTCATAGCTGCTTGACGATATAACCGTTGATATAATTGCACTGTCCGTAATCTTTAGGCTCGCTTCTGATTTCCATGTCTCAAGATCATTGATCTTTCCGTTTGCTGTATTTAATGCAGATTTTGTTGCGTAAGTCGCTGAAACACTTGCGTTTATTTCATTCGCTTTTTGATTAATCGCGCTGTTCATCTGTGCTGTTGTAGAATAATTATTTAACTGACTTTTTGTCGCATATGTTTCTGAAACAGTTGTGGAAAACTGGTTGATTTTTAAATTAATTGCACTGTTCATTGCAGTTGTCGTGCTGTAATTGTTTGTTAGATTTTGACTAATCTGAGAAACATTTGCGGATAGTCCATCTACACTTGCTTTGTACTCTGCAACTTTGCTATCTAAAGCAACATACTGCCCTGACACCGTATTATACTTTGTTGTCAAATCGGAGAAGTTAATTGTCAGTGAATCAATATCCATAATAGCTGATGCGAGTTTACTGTACATTGTCACTGAACTGTCGATCAGTTCTATCAGCTCTGACTCTGATATGATCGCAGAGATTTCGCCTTGTATTACGGAGATGCTTGTCTCATTTGCTGTAAATCTTTTTAAGATTACTTCATCGCCGTAAATATTTATTTCTCGTTCAAACCGCATTGTCGAGTTCTCCTTTCCGAAAAAACTCATAACAAAAAGCACCTCCGATTTGGAGATGCTTTTTGGCATAAATTCTTCAAATTATTATACAATGAACCGTCTGTGATTGTATTTTACACTTTCATTACACGTTTTCGCGTAGATCATCGTTGTTTCAGGTTTGACGTGCCCGAGCAACTCCTGCAGCTCTGGAAGTGTCATTCCACGCCTAAGTGCATTTGTCGAAGTTGTGTGCCGGATAAGATGTGGAAATACTCTGCGTCCTATTCCCGACCGTTCCCCGATCTGCCTTACAATCTTCTCGATTGATGTCTTTTTTAATCCAGCATGTGGTTTTCTGTCGCTAACAAATAATGATGGGTTGTCATCCATTCGTGTGAACAGATACTTTTTCAATGCGACTTCCGCTTTTGCATTAATGTAAGATGTCCTGTGCTTATTTCCTTTTCCAAACAGATATACCTCGCCTTTTTGGAAATCTACGTCTGTTTTCTGCAGCCGGACAAGCTCAGTCACCCTGCATCCGGTACTGTACAATGTTTCTATGATTGCTTTTTCTCTGTATGTTTTGCAGGCATCACGCACAAGTTCAAGTTCAATGCCTGTGAGCGGCTCTCTCGGCTTCGCCTCGTATTTAATCGGGTGGATCTGCTTGCATGGGTTCTTGTTTATGTACCCTTCATCCCTGCACCACTCGAAGAATGTGTTGATTACAAGTCTCTTCCCGTCCATCGTCCGGTTTGACACCCCGTGCATCTGCTGATATGTGTACAGATAAGCCCGGATATCGTTTGTAGTAATGTGCGTCAGCTCCTTATTTATCGATAAAAAGAAGTCCTTCAGATATAGATCATATGTTTTCAGTGTCTCTTCGCTCAATCCCTCTATCTTCTTAGATATCATATAGACCTTGTAGCACTCCGGAATCTGCGGAGTGTACTCGATTAGCGCCGTCTCTTTCTTCTGGATATCATAGTTTCCAGAGAATACTTCAAGTTCTCTCAAAATCACTGCCAGTTCATCATCCGATACCTTTCCATTAAGGTGCGTCATAAATTCTTTTGCAAAGTTATCCATAAAAAATCCTCCTTTTGCGTACACAAAGGGAGGGTGATGTGATATAATATTCCCATACCCTTTGTGGTTACATAGGAGTTGACCTGTTTGATTGGTAGTCTGGAGGTCAGCTCCACTTTTTTGTGTTGTTGAGAATTATTATATCACGTCTTTGCTTCATCTGCCATATTTTCCCGCTCATCTAGTGAACTAAATAGCAAGACCTTTCAGAATTCAAGCAAAACAATCACTTCTGACGTGGATTGGAATACTATTACCGATTCAGGAGTATATAAAGTCCAATGTATTGACGGTTTTGAAAAAGCTAAAAATGCCCCCATGATTAGTTCTTCTTCTGATTTTTATAATTTTGGAATTCTTCTGGTTTTTAAACCAGTAGTCGATATGGAAAACCGCTTGGTTCAAATATATATTCCGGATATCCAAACGGAACAGCCGAACAGATCACGCATTGCAATCAGATGCTTTAATTCATCGTTCCGTAATTGGGGAATTGTAAATATTTCTAATACTTTGTAGTAATTTGCTTCCAGTCACTCCATAATTGATTTTGATAATTGTAATTACGATAAACATAAGATACGGTATCTTTGCCTATCGTATATCCGAATTGAGATTTTACATTATCATTTTCGTTTCCAAGACAAAAGATCGCATATATCGTCCCGTCAGGTGTCGGGCGATGAAGCGCAGAGTTATATACGATTCCGATATAGTCTATCGGCAAATCATTTACATCACTGATAGCGCTGGTTCTGTAAACACCAGTAATTTTTAATGTCCTCTTGCTATTTAGTTCATCAATTGCCCCCAGCACTGTCTTCGATGTCGTATCCAGTGAACTGAAAGATTGCGTAGACAATTTATTCAAAATTGCAGTTGCTAACTGGTCATAATCTATCTGATATTCTTCCGCTGCTCCAATCATCAGCATCTTATCCCCGGTTGATGGGGCTGTTTTAGTTGGTAGTTCATTTATTTTTTGATCTTCCATGTCATCTCTCCTTTCAATCTTCGACCCATGTTGTAAGTTTGTTTCCTGTCCTCGTAGTCAGATACAAGCCTGATCTCGTAGTCAGATATCGTGTTACATAAGTGGTAAATCGTCCGATGTATGTACTCCCAAATCCAACACTATTTTTATTTACCGTAATGCTGTATCCATATCCGATGTATTTCTCTCCGCTCTCTGATTTTGCGTACCATGTAAACCAACGATTGCTGAAAGTATTAGTTACATCTTGTCCGGCTTTGTAGACAAAAGCAGTCAATGTCACCGTATTGTTTCCATTATCGGAATATTGGACATTAAATAACAATGTGCCGTCAGTCACTCCAGATATCTCAGTCTGCATACTGTCAATATCTGCATGAATTCCATCCATTCCAGTCTGGATATTTGTTACATTTGTCTCGATAACCTGCATTCCTTCTTGGATTTCAGATATTTCGTCTGCTAATCCATCTGCATCCGCAATGATGATTACAGACTGGCTATCAAGCTCATTGATTCCTGTAGAATCATACAGAGTACAGCGAATAGCCTGAATATTTGAACTAGATGGCTCATAACTTACGGAAAATTCCGATGATGTTGACATGTATTTTTGAGTAAACAAAGTTCCATCTGTGCTTTCTTCGATTTTGAATCGTCCGAAGTAATCAATCAGAGAGGTTCCATCATTATATTTTGCCGAAAAAATAACAGCGGATGGAACTAACGCTCCACTCTGCTGTTTTCTTAATACAAGTGTACTGCACCGCAAGCTATATGAAACTCCGACTTTTCCGTCAGGAGATTTGCTAATGGAGAATCGCTTTTTAATGTGTGCCCCACCCGTTCTTACAGTTAGGTATTCTCCATCGTCTGTCAGTAATTTGTTTCCGTTTCTATCAGTAAGATATTTGTCTCCTGTGCCATATAGCGCATCAATATCTACATATCCATCATCCGTGGTCATTCCTGTGACCTGATATGTTCGTGTCCGCGCGTTCCATGTGCCCGTTATTCCCGGACTAGCAGATACAGTATAAGTCGCTTGCGTAGAAACATCCGCATCTCCGCTGAATACCGTCATTGTTGTATTACAGTCTGAATAATCACCGCCTGAACCGTCCGTATTCGTGTGGACAACATGTGCATCATTGCTGAGTACCGCACTGATCGCATCCAATGTATCTATTCCGCCAATCGCATCCAAAGCGTCCTGTGCCGCATCCTGCGCCGCGCTGGCGGCTGAATTTGCGAGAATGATATCCTGAGACATCTGAGCATAGACTTGATTGAGAGTCTGATTTTGTTCGTCAAACCATATTCGACTACTGTTCAGCACTTCTGTGCTCCCATTCATAGCGGTAAATACACTATCTATATCAAGTTTACTTCCGGCTATATTAGCATTATCTGCTACCATGTCATTGACAATTAATCCGTCCGCAATCGATCCTGGCTTGATTCCAGTGCTATCAATTAAAATTCCTTCACCGGTTGCATCAAATAATGCAAAAGTAAAATCTCCATTTGCATCCTTTCCTATTTGTAGCCGAACAACACCGTTTTCATCTTTGAATTGCTGTGTGGCTCCGGATATGCTGATTCCACCATCATCAGATGCTATGAGGAATTTATCTGTGCTAATTGTTCCTGCAAGCAAATCTCCAACCGTTACCGTTTGCATTACCGCATTTCGAATCAGCGCACTGTCAATTACCGCATTTGCAGAAGTAAGATGGATGTTCTGCAAATCTCCGATTCCAGCGTTACCAGCTAATAAGGATTTGATATTCGCTGTATCAGCTTCAAGAGTATTAATTAAAGCATTTACAGCTGCAAAATTTGTAGTTGTTAAATTTACAAAATCTCCATAAGTCGATTCTAAATTCGTAATATGGGCATTTGTCGCATCCAGATTTGTGATAGTCGCATAAGTGATTTTCGCGGTATCTACATCCAGTTTATTAACAAGGGCTTCATCAATCATCACAAGTTCGGCGTAGTACCTATCCATTGCCTGTGTGTTCGGCCCTTGAAATCCAGAGCTTTGTTCCGCTTCCGCTTTTCCTACAGCTTCAATCTCTGTTGTTAATCCGCCATCAAACTCCATTGTCATATTCATGACCGGAACTTTATAAGACGTACCGCTTTTGTCATATACCGTCAATATATCCCATGGATCAATTCTCGGGTCTCCAAGAAATCGAATATTCCCCGGCATATATGTATAATCTTCCAAGTCAGTCCAAATGGCATTTAAGAGTTCTTGTGTCATAAACGGATTTGAAAAGCTAAGTTCTCTCACTCCGCTCCCGACACTGATTGATATATCCTCTCCCTCTTCATCTTTTCCTGTATAACAAGTAATTTTCTCAAGTACATACGGAAAATCATTATGCGTGAAGTTATCCCAGTATCTGTTAGACGCCACCTCATAATCAGGATCACTATACGTCCGAATCTCGATCTGACCTTGCCGGTTGCAAATAGCAAATCCTCCATAAATCTGAGCGATATATGATAATACCTCGCGATAGGAATACCCGACAGGTTTTTTCATTGGTTTAGACGTGAGTCCGCTTGTAACAATCTGTACTCCTGAATCCTGTGAAATTTCCTGTAGGATTGCAAGCGTAGTCGTGGTGTCTCCCATACTTAAAAAGCAAGGCATATCCATTTTCGCCATTCGGTCGTATGCGGTGAAAGTAATTTCTCCTTCGTTTGTTTCAGGCTTTTCCGCAGTGAAATATCCCATGGGGATATACTCAATGATGCCGTTCACCATCATTCCGATCTGGATAAGGATTTCTTCGCTTTCAAATTTAATGTTATTATCCGCAACAGATACTTCGACATATTGAGAAACGGCAGATCCAATCGTAAAATCATCACTACGATTTGAACCGCCGTTAAATTTAATGCTTCGTATTCCATCACTTACCGTATTATCTCCGACGGTAATCAATGCATAAAATGTACGGGAATCCTGATTAATTAAATTTCCAAATTGTTCAGTTGACTGATACATTTTCAGCCCCCTTTACTACTCTCCTATCATGAACTCCAAAACAGCCAGCTCATTCGGACTTAATGGGTCATATCTGTCACTATCGCATTTCTCAATTTCATCAATAGTAACCGTATGAACCTGAATATCGTTTTCAATGTTGAGCAGTTCGTTGATTTCTTCTGCATATGATTCCTTGTCTGTGATAACATACTCGCTTCCATCCGTTTTCAACTGTCCGGATTCATCCTTTTCACAATACTTATCAAGAATCTTTGACCGCTCAGCCTCATACGCTCTTGCGACGCTTTCCAGAGCGTCCATATTTTTATTGATTGCGAATCCCAATTTAATCGGAAGTTTCTTTTCCCGCACTTTTCCGATACCGTTAAATATTTTTACAAGCTGACTGTTTGAAATTTTCATATTACAGTACCTCCGCATTTGTTACTTCGTCTGTTTCCGGCTGTGTGACAGTTGCCTTCTGATCCTCCAGTGACCAAAGTAGTTCGTCAAACGCCTCCATGTCCGCCCGGCATTCTGTTTTATTTGCTTCGTATAATTCAAGATTCTGAATTGTCTTACTAGAATTACTTCTTCCGGATTCTGGTATCTGCGCTGTCATATAAACTGCGACCTGATCTCCGATCATTGACTGATAACTAAGTGATGTACTTTTTGTTCCTTTTAACATGTTTAAATCCTCCTATTTTTCAATTAAATCTACTGCAACCCCGTTATATGTTGGCAATCCGTTCGCATAGCTGTAAACCGGATATGTTGGAGTACCAGCATAAAAAGTTCTCGTGATCCTAGTGTTACTTCCGGGGTCGAGAAAAGTTACACTAAAAAAAGCAGGAGATACAGCGGCATCTATCTTTGCCACATCTTCCCTACTTATTGATGCGGGCCATTCGCATTGCAACGTATATTTTATCGCTACCAAGTCGCCAATCATACCACCATCAGCGGCACGCCCGGTATTTGATGACCACACTTTTTCTTTTGTAATCGTAAGACCTTCTGCTTTTAAAGGCGGCATAGTAACACCGCCAATCACGAGAGGCTGTGTCTGCGCCACGAAATCACCTCCATAGAATAAAAACAACTTTTGGCTACGAAAAAACCACCTACCTTAGTAAGTGGCTTTTGCATAATCAAAAATATTTAGTTTTATCCTGCATCCACACAGTACGCAATCATCATTTCTTTAATGACCGTCTCGTACACAGGACGCAAGCTCTTGTCACCCGAAATAATTGACAGCTTATTGATTGCATTGAGTTCCGTCTTTGTTATTCCGGGATTTCTCTCCATAGCCCTTCCCTTGGCTCTGGCCACACGGTCATCCAGATTGCAGTTCCACTTCTCTTTCAGCCGTTTATAGCTTTCATTCCGTGCGTAGGCGTGTTTTGTATTCCTACCTACACCGTAGTTGAAATTCGGACTTTCCGCAATCCGTGACAGGCATTTGCTCGCCCATGACTGGAAGTTCTCTTTGTCGGTTGTTGTCTGGAACGTGTCAACAAGCGCCCGCTGATTATCTTCTAAGTGCTTAATCTGCTCGGACTGGCGTTTCTGCTCCAACTCCTGACGGCTCATGTTCTCAACGAGCATATTCATTAGCTGTAACTGTGGCGATAATTGTTTGCGGTCAATCACCATCTGCTTTGCTTTTTCTTCCAATCGGGTAAAATACTCTCGTGCTTCTTCTGCTTTTGCACTGTTACCCTTTACGGAAAGTTTCTTTGCAAAGTGGGCGGTGAGCTTGTAATCCTCACGCTGGATTTTACCGCCCGTGGGTGTCTCTTCATTGATGAAGAGTCGCACATAATCAACGTTTTCCTCAGCAAATTCGTTTTCAGTAATGTTGCTTTTACACCACCGAGCAAAGTTCCCCGGATTGAGTTCAAGAAAAGAATATAAACGTTTTGCCGTAGTCATTCCGTTTTCGTCTACACCGAGCGCAATCTCTATTGGTGTCTGCGTAGAAGTATTCATTATCTCGTTCATACGCCCACCGCCTTTGCAATGCTCTCTTGTCCGGCTCTGATAAGGCGTATGTAATCACAAAGAATTTCCATGTCCATCCAGATATTGTTCCTATTGCTTGCAAGCACCTTGTCATCAAGGTCATCCGTTTTCTGCGAGTCAAGATTATATTCACCGATAATCTTCTCAGCCATGTGCTCTGCTTTGTCGATGTTGGTTTCAAGGTCGATAAATAAATTTTCTCTTTCAATATTACTCATATCACAATCTCCTTATGCTACATCTGATTTTAACCGAACGTTATCAATATGGTTAATTAACGTATCTAATTCACATATATAATCAGTAAGAACCGACATTTCTGTATCCATTTTTCTACGGTTTTTTAGAAACATAAGTTCCTGTGCTTTGTCAAATGTCGTATCTCCGAGTTCATACTTATTGGAAAATCCATAAGCAATCAGCTTGATTTTTTCCAAGATGCAAATTGCATCATAAATATCCGACTTGATTCTCGAATCTCTTTTCTGCATCTCTTCAATTATAGAAGCTGTGCTAACATCTTTCAGTTTTTCCATATCACATTATCTCCTTTGCAAAAATATTCTTAATTTTCATCCACCGATTATGCATAACAATCTGCTCCGCTAACTCCGCAAATTCATCTGCCAGCATATCAGCTTTTGCCCGATTACATGTCATGTGTGCCAACTGCAAGTTTGACAAATCATTTGTACCACCCTTTGAAAGCGGTATTTTGTGATCTACCGTCATTTTCTTGAACTTGACAGGCTTTCCACAGATTTCGCATTTCCCGTTTGCTCTGGCATAAACGGTTTTCTTTTCATAGTCAGAAAATATTCTATTTTTCGCCACTTGCAATCACCTGTCTTTCCAGCAAGTTTCGGTATGCAAGTTTATTCCATTCTTCATCTGTCATCATGCGGATGTTAAGAATCGGAATTTGAGATAATGTAATGTTTGCCGTACTTCCGGCTTTCTCTTTTGCACTCATAAATAACTTCTCCTTTTCGTAAATTGGCACGAAAAAAGTGCCTTGTTTCGTTTCAAGACACTCGCAGAAATTATGTACAATTTTGTCGGATTGTGGTAGTATAATCATAAGCGGGCGTATAGCACAGCCTATAAGGAAGGATGGTGCTATATTGACCCTTATCTTAAATTTGCACGTTGTAGTCTCTGCAACGATTGATATTACACTACTACTAATGATTACCGCTCCCTTTGCGATACATTTCGCGAAGAAGCGCAAAAAACGTACAAAAGATAAGACTGCGAAACGCAGGAAGCCAACCAAAGATAAAAAGTAAACTCGTAACCCGTAGTTAAAATTTATCGTGGGCTGTCTTACGCCCGCCTACTAACAATATTAAGTTTACCATGCCGAAACGCCTAATCAAGAACTTTTGTTCGACTTGTTTCGACACGTTCATTATACTACCAGAACAAATGTTTGTAAACACTTTTCTGCTCGCATCTTGCAGAGAAGCCCCACTTGTGATATGATAGATTTATCAGAAGGAGACTTCTGTACATGATCAGAGTAATCATCTACCGCCAAGTATGCATGATTACTCTTTTTCTTTTAATTCCGCATACACCTTTCTTATGCCCTTGCGTATAATGTCTGATTGTGTTCTTCCTGTTTTTCTACAACAATACTCCAAGATTTTAATATCTTCTTCAGACATTCTTATTCTCTTTTGATGTTCTTTCGGGTCTTTAGACGGTGGTCTGCCGTGTGCCGGCGACATAATCAAAACCTCCTTTCATTAACTGGCTACACATTTATTATAAATGGATACACAATTAATGTCAAGAGGTTTTTGGTATTTAATTTATAGACACATCAGAAAAGGTAACTTCGTAATAATATGGATTCCACGTCTCTGAAAAGTCAATAATTCTTAGCTTTCCGCTGACGGTTTCAACATCTGTATTTGTTGAAAAATCATCACACCCAACTGTAACTTTCCCGGTGCTTCTTGGCGCAACATCATCGCTCATCATAATATCCGATGTACTTATCCCGTTTACAGAAACAGAATCCGCTTGAATCGTAATATTTAAATCAGTTAAGTTCTCAACCCAAAATTCAACTCCATCCGCGCTGATTTCTGCAAATGATATTTTTACATTATCATCCTCATATACGATTGTGGAATTTCCCGGCTGTGATTCCTCTTGAATTTCATCGTTATAGTTATCATCACTTCCTGAATCATCATCTGTATAGTTTTCATCTTCATAGATATGCTCTTGTATAATTTCAAGTTCTCCATTGTCTGCCTTTAAAACAATGCTTGAAACTTTCCCTTTTCCAATAACCGTATTCCAATAACTCCAAAAATCGACAGAGACATATTCATAATCAAACCAATCCTCAGATGCAATTTGAGCTGACAATCTTCCAGTATTTTCACTAAAATCATGCGTATTTTCTTCCATCGGAATATATGCGTTTATGTGCAATATTTTTGTATCATCATTATTGGTTTCTGATAATGATACATTTTTTTCTTCTGAAAATGCTTCTTTTGCTTTTTCAATAGCCTCGCTTTCTCCACTGTGGTCTGTGTTTAACTTCGCATCTTCCTGTGACACTCCCGAAGAGCATCCTGTTAAACCTAGCAGTGTTCCGCATATTAACACCGCAATTATTCTTTTTCTCATTTGTTTTTCCCTCTTTCGTATTTTTATTTGAGTATATCATAAAAGCGAGACAGGCGCATTAATATAGGGCGGTATTTTCCGCTGTAGTGTAATCTTTCAGTTGTATTTTGTCAGTCAAAAATTTGGCTGCCGATTTTTCGGCTACGAGATTTCTTATAGAAAATTCTTCTTTGGTAATAAATAAGCGGATAAGCTGTAACACTTATCCGCCATTTATTAAACTACAAACCCAAAATTCGGGTCTCCTTTTTTCATCTTGTTGTATTGACTTACAACTTTTGAAACAAATTTTTCGCCACCAATGTCGATGGTAATATGCATATCTCCACTTCCTGAACTCCTATTATTCTGCATTGCAGACATCATTGCGCGATATACCCCATCGGCAACGCCATCCGATACAGACGCTGTAATCTGATCGTTATTCATTACCGCTGTGCGATTTCCATATCTCCCGACAAGCTCCGGGCCTCTTTCGTTTGCAACGAATAATTGACCGCTCGATATCATTCCGCCACTGGCTAATTTGGGAACATTTTTGAAGATATCAGAAAACGAAATCGTACCGATACCTTCCGCGTATCCATGCCCTTGCCATCCACGCGACAGGCTACCATATCTGCTAATCGTATACCTGATTGATGCCAGAATATTCGACAGCGGGTCGTAAATATTGCTGCTATATCCCGGACGGGCATAAGCTTTAAATGTAGGGTCAATCACCTGCATAAGACCTTTGGATGGTGTTCCGTTTATGGCGTTAATATCCCAGTTGTTAATCGCATTTGGATTTCCTCCAGACTCGGTTTGCATCTGCATAAGAAGTCTGTCGAGATTAGCTTCGGTGTATTGTCCTTCGAGTTGGAGTGCGTATTTCGCAAGTGATCTCCACTGCTCAACTCCGGCAGATGGGTTGTAATTTACTTTTGGAACTATTTTTTCGAAAATATCTCCGATAAAGTTCGACGCTCCATTAAACACTGTATTGACAATGCCCTTCGCCATGTCTCTCCACATGCCTACCATACTGGAAATATCAGCAAATTTATCAAACGCAATCTTTGTAATCGCATCTGGTCTATCCAGATAGTCAAACACATCTCCTGAAAATCTTGTATTCCACCCCATTAAATCACCAATGCCACTGGAGAAATGTGGGATTCCTAATGACTTCATGAATTCTTTTGTCTGCTTTGCTGGCATGATTTTTGTTCCCTTTTGAAGCGGGAGCATAACATTTCGACCCTTCGGCACGAATGGCTGACCATTCGGGGGAACGATTAACTCTTTATAAGTAGCTCCTTTCTGGTCGTTTACGACTCCTAGTGTATTTCTCGGTACTCCATCTGAGCCTTTTGCAAACGTTACTCCGCCCCAAGACGAAACCCGTGTTCGTGAATCCACTTCTTTTAGAACCCAGTTCACACCACTTATGATTCCATTCACCAATTTTTTTATTGGATTGAATGCATTTTGCGCAACTCGCTTGAAAAAGTTGCCTAATCCATCCCAAATGTTCGTTACGGAATTATACGCTGTCTGGAAACCTGATTTAAAATACGAATTTACATCTTTGAACACGTTTTTGATAGATGTCCATTTCTGAGAAAACCACGTATTTGCCGGATTCCACGCTGACTGGACATTTTTGTATGCCGTTTGAAACCAATTTTTAAATGAATTCACCACAGATGGTGAGAACACATTTTTGATTGAGTTCCACTTTGATGAAAACCATGAATTCGAAGGATTCCATATGTTTTTTACATAAGAGTAAGCATCTTGAAACCAATTTCTAAATGATCCTGGAACCTGAGAAAAGGTTCTTTCAATTTGACTCCATTTAGAGGAAAACCACGAATCTATCGGATTCCACATCGACACAACTTTATTGTATGCCGACTCAAAATAATTCGGCATTTTATTTGCAATATTTTTCACTTCTGAAATAAGTGACTCACTAAAAATTTTTACAAGTGAGTTCGCCATATCTCTAGTTGCATTTTGAGCAACTTCTGCGTTCTCCTGAAGGCCAAGCACATATCCATCTATAGAATCTTTCCCCGCTTGTTGGAATTTTACAGATGGACTGTGAGCGTCTAATCCTTCTCTGAATGCATTATAAGTATCAACTGCCTGTTGCAATGCCGACTCCTGCATAGTTTCATCATTATTAAACGCTCCCGTAAAACCAGAAATTCCATCTTGCGCAGCAGTAGTCATTCCTTGACCTAACATTTCTGAAAGCCTTGTTATGCTTTCGCTTGCAGTGTCATAGGCTTCCTGATTTATTCCAAAGTCTGACATAATTCCATCGTAAGTATCTTTATAATCTTGAATCGCGATTGTGGCATCCGCATACTTTCGTTCAAGAGCATCTAATGCAGGCATTTCTTTTGTTCCATTATCTGTAAGTTTATTCCAAAGTTCATCTTGTTTTTCTTCTAGCTCTTTGGTGCTTCCTGTTGCGCTTTCAATTTGCGCTTGTAATTTGTTATATGCCAATTTGTTTTGCACATCTTCCCATGCTGTTGCTTGTTCATCTAGCAAACCATTCATTTTTTCTTGTGAAGAATTAACCCTATCTGCACTCTCGTTTAATGCAAATAGCGCATCGGCTTGATCCTGATATGCCTCTTTTAACTTATCCTCTATAGCTGATAATTGAATTTCTCTCAATCTTTCATCTATCATCTTTTGAAGACTTTCTCTGTTAGTATCAATAAGTCCAGTCTGAGTATTGTAATATTCTTGCAACTGCGGTAATTGCTCTACTAATGATTGAGCCAAGCGCTGCATTTCTTCTTTTTCTGCATTAGTAAGGTTTTCTTTCTCCGCTAAATTAAAGTATCTATCTGCCAAATCAGAAGCCATTGCCATTTCTCCGGCTCCGGCCGTTTCTACATATTTTTGCGATTCTTCTGCTCTTCTTTTTATACCGTCAGCTAATTCATTTGTTTTCTGTGTTATATTTTCTAACGTATCTCCATACATCTCCATCTGCTCTTGTTCTGCCGCAATTTCTTTTTGTTCAGTCATAGCTTTATTTACACCCACAAATGCTGATGCTAGAGCTGTGATTGCTCCAATTACCAATCCCGCTGGTCCGAACGCAACATACATAGCCGCAGATGCGGCTCCTGCTCCAGCCCCAATTTTTACGATTGATTCCGCTAAATTATCAGAACCCGCGGCGATATCATAAAATGCATCTTTCAGTAATGAGAATTCTCCAAAAACTGCAACCGTTCCGACTACGCCTTTCTGTAGCCCCGTGAGGTTGTTTCTTATAGTTGTAATCGCAGTATTAATTCCACCTTTCAGATCTCCGTAATGTGCTCCAAACATCACTTGCTGAAAAGCCGTTCCAACGGCATCGATTGTTTTCCCTAATTTAGGAAATCTTTTTATTAAATCTGATACTGCTGCTTGATTTCCTATAAATGCATCTTTTGCCAGCAACGCATATTTTTTAACTTTATTAAAATTTTTTGTTAAAGTTCCTAATGCATTGTACAGCTTTTTACTTGCAGGAATCGCTAATAGAAATGCTCCACCTAAATCAAGATTTCCAACAAAATCTGTAATCGCGTCAAATGCACTTGCCCAATTCACATTTGCTATAACGTTTGTAATAGCTTTTAGTAATCCTTTTGCCCATGCATTAAGTGCGTTCGACAGTTCTCCAAAATCAAAATTTTCGAATAGGCTACTTATTCCCAAACCAATTTCTTTTCCGAATTCTTTCCAGTCTGCATGTTCAGCAAATTCGCGGAACATATTTATAATTCCAGATATCGTTTTCCCTATTGCGGAACCAACTATGCTTAAGTCAATAGCTTCTATTGCACCATTGAATCCTTCTGCTAACGATCGACCTATTTCACCAAAGTCAAGATCGCTCACAAATCCAAGCAAAACACGCCATGAAATCATGAACTTATTACCAATAAGATTTCCCAAATTTGTCCAGTTTACCTCATCGACAATCCCCATAACTCCATCTGCGAATTTTTTCCCGAGGTTTGTCCAATTTATGCCCGTGATAAATTGATTTAAGGTATTAACAACCGTGTTAATCCCCGTACCAATAGTCCTACCAAGTAAATCCCAGTCAAAATTATCAACAAGGCTGTTAAACGTTCTGGTAAATGCTGTAGTAAATGCCGTAATCTTCGGGCCAACATTATCCCAGCTGATAACATCGTATACTTTCTGTAATCCACGGTTTAATCCATCCGCAATTTCGTATCCAAGCTGTTCCCAATCTTCCGCAAGAAAAGCTGCTCTGATTCTTTCTGCCCATGCATTTACGTATTTCTCCGGTTTTTTCCCACCGAGATCAGAAAGTGCATCATCAATATCTCCAAGTCCTGCACCTCCGATTCCTCCTCCCGTTCCGCTACCTCCGGAGCCTGTATCTCCTATGGAAACATCCGATAGTTTATTGATTTCATCGAACGGAAGTAGTGTCAACTGGTCTTTTAAATCTTCTGCCGCATCTGCCGCGTCGCTGATTCCGCCAGTGGCCGCACCACTGGAATCTGCGATATCATCCATGGCAGTTGAGATGTCTGTTACAATACCGCCGGAACCGCCACCCTCATATCCAGTCAGTACATAAAAAAAGTTTCTCACAGCCACGGCGGCTTTTTGAAGAACAGCAAATAATTTATTCAATGCCGTGACAGCCGGAAGAACTGCGGCTATTAATCCTTGCCCTAAAGTAGCCGCAAGCTGCTGTAAATTGAGTGTTAGGAGTCTTGTCTGATTTGCGAAGCTCGCCTGAGTCCTCTGGAAGTCATTTTGCTGTGCGGATGTTACTGACATCAGGTAGTTATATCTCAGCATAACTTTTTCAGCCTGTGACATCGACTGCCATGATTCAGTAATCCCCTGTGATAACGCATATGCTTGCATGGACGCCACAGTCATGTCCACTCCCAGGGCTCTCATCGGCTCCACTTCACCTGCAAGTGCCGAACGAAGCTTGGTGAAAGCATCGTCTTGACCTATATTATAGAAAGAAGCCAAGTCTCCGGCTAATCCAGTCAACGTTGTGGACATTTCAGCCGCATCTCTTTGAGCAATTCCAGAAGCATTGAACATAGACATTAGAATACCTGAATATCTCAATGCAGAAAGTTCAGACAATCCAAACTGTTCCTGCGCAGTCTTTGCAAAATCATAAGCACTCTGAGCCATCC
>ERZ1090878.510-NODE-512-length-21051-cov-32.247333_pt1 | contig 21051 bp, 38 predicted proteins | sample MGYA00478473_ERZ1090878 | MGnify/ENA primary metagenome ERZ1090878 (study PRJEB33644, sample SAMEA5815720) | chicken gut metagenome | biome: Chicken; feature: Gastrointestinal Tract; material: Caecum | place: Ireland | collected 2019-01-01 | study: A study of the... | reverse complement strand
GCTGGTGTGGCGCAATGGCAGCGCAACTGATTTGTAATCAGTGGGTTGCAGGTTCGACTCCTGTCACTAGCTCCAAAAGCGACGATGAATCGTAAAGATTTATCGCCGCTTTTCCATTTTCTGGACCAAAAAACGTACAGAAACGCGCAGAAACGCCTAATAAACTAACACATAAGCGAACAAACCGGGTACAAAAAATAAACGAACGAGCTATTTTGCATCCTCACTCTCCCCCTTATCCGGGCCGGGGCGGGAGTCCAGCGCACGGACAAGGGCCAGCGGATCGGCATGGGTGTAAATATCGCTCGTGGTCTGAATGCTGCTGTGCCCGAGAATTTCCTTGACAGACTGGATGGGCATACCCTGGGCGGCCCAGCGGCTGGCGGCAGTGTGACGGCAGGTGTGCGGCGTGACCCCCTCGATGCCCAGCTTCTTCATCAGGCTGGAAAAAGAGCGCCGCACCACATGATGGTCGCGGGGTGTCCCGGTAGCGGATGGGATAAGCCATTCGGTCGTATTGCCCTCAAGGAAGTACCGGATCAGCGGGACGATGCACTTGTCGATGGGAATGGGGCGGTCGCGACCGGCTTCGGTCTTTTCACCGCCGACCATATACCGCTGGTCAAGGTGGACGTTCTCGCGGCGCATATACAGGAGCTCATTGATCCGCATACCGGTGTAGATCATGATGAGTGCAATGCGGGCCGTGTCGCCCAGCCGCTTGTCGTCCTCCATCGTCCAGATTTTGGCGATCTCAACATCCGAGAGGACCCGCGTCTTTTTGGGGCTGGGGGCGGGCAACTCCAAGAACTGGGCATAGTTCTTATCTATAATATCGCGCGTCATGCTCCACTGACAGAGCTGGCCGAATAACAGCCGCACCTTCTCACAAGTGCTGCGGCTGCGCCCGGCGTTCATAAGCTCGTCGATCACACGCTGATAGTCTGCCGTACCGAGGTCTGCGATGGCCCGGTCATAGAGCGGGGCTGCGGAAGCATAGGCCAGGGTGTAGGAGTTCTGCGCGCTTTTACCGATCGTTTTATAGTGTTGCTCCGACCACTGGGCGTAGACGTCGGAAAAGGCAATCCGCCGCAGGGCTTCGGGCGCACGGCTGGCGTTGTACTGGTTGAGCAGCGCCACCGCCTCGCCGGACGTCCGGCAGGTGCCAATCAGACGGCCGTTGACGCAGGCGGCCCAGGGCTTTGAACGGCGGCCCTGCAGCTTGTAAACGGTTCCGGTGCCTTTTGCCCGCCGCCGGTGCTTCTGGGCGGACGGCACGGCGGCATTGACCCGCTTGCCGCACTTGACGCAGAAATTGGCGTCATCCGGCAACTCGGCTCGGCAACGGGGACATAACACAGAAACCACCTCCTGATTGAGATATTTGAAAAAGGATGGTATAATGAACAGGTGAACAAGACAGGCAGTTCCTGTCTTAGGGGGCATGGTGCGTGCACCGGCCCCTATTCTTTTATGCGTTTTTATGGTATAATATAAGCACAGCAACCCGGCTATACGGGAATGAAAAAAGCGGTATGCCTCTACCGGAAGTGAGGTGCTGGCCCTGGCGGAAACGCCGGGGCCTTTTCTTTTTGCCCCCCTGGCAAGTGCCGCGTACAGAAAAGGCCCGTCGGTGAACCCGGCGGGCTTTTTTCATGTCAGAGGGACATAGCAGCTCAGCCCGTGTGCTTTGCGCCAGCGTCCCCAGCGGTAGCTGACGATGCGGCCTCCGCTTTTCTTTGACGCAAGAAGTCTTGCTTCAATGCCTCTGCCTCTGCCTCGTCAGGATCAACGGCGTTGGCAAAGTGCGCCTTGAAGTGATCCATCACCGCCCGGCGGATGCTGGGGTCCAGCTCAAAGTAGACCTTGACGATCTCCAGCTCCAGCTCAGTGGCGCCGTGCTCTTTGGCCCAGCGGTCCAGGCTGAACGCCTCACCCTCATTATAGATAGGGCCTTCGCCGGTGCGCAGCCAGCTCTCACTGACGTTGAACATGGTGCACACGGTCTTGATGAAGCGCTCCGAAACGCCTCCGCCTGGGGATTCAAGCGCACTGATACTGGTCTGTGCCATGCCCAGAGCGTCAGCAAACTGGCGCTGGCTCATGTCAAGGACATCTTTGCGAAGATGCCGGATGCGTTCATTCAATGCTGCATCATCCATACAGCTGTTCACCTCCTTTGGAGTACTCTATATACAGAATACCAATAGTCGTTCAAAAAGTCAACCAAAAAATAACAATTCCCCTTGACAATGAACAATTATTGGTGTATTATGGTCACAAGATGAACGATGATTGTTAAAATGAAAGGGGGTGAGGGGAATGGCAAAGTATTGCGTGGCAGTATCCATCCCGGAAGGCAAGCTGGATGAAATCATGACGCGGCTGCAAAATGCGCAGGACGAAATCTACAAGTGCTACAGCGAGCTGGAGCAGCTGGGTGTCCTGGAAATCAAAAGGCCGCCGGAGGCACCCGGCGGCGAAAAGGATCACTGCTGATCTTTTTCGATTTCGGCAATCAGGGTATACATCAGTTTGGCGGTGTAGTCAATCAGGTTGTTGATGTCATCCACCGTGGCAGGTGTACCACAGGTTGCGTTGGAAGGACGAGCGTAGAACTTATAGCTCTGAACGGCCTGGCGCAAAGCATCGGTGTCAATCATAAAAGCCCTCCTTTCTATATAGTCTCGGCTGCCGCAACAGCCGGCACTTTAAGTATAGGAGAGAGCAGGCGGAAAGACAAGGGGGTGAGGGGGATGGAACCATCAACGGCTGAGGTGCTTGCCCACTACGGCTACAGCATGGAAGAGCTGAGAAAAGAAGGCGAGGTGGGCACCGGCATCTGGAACAAGGAAGAAGCGTTTGTGCGGCTTGGCTCGCTGCCGGACTTTATGAAGTTCGTAGACAGCACCAAAAAAGCCCGGATCATATTTGAATACGACCCGGACTACCCGAAGGCATTGCTTATCACGCGAGCGGATTTGGCAGTGTGAGGATACTAGATTTTCTCACAGCGACAGCCGGCGGGAAAGCAGGGAGAAGATTCAAAGTCATCCGCGCTATCCCAGGCGACTTTGGCGGCAACTAACCCGAGCTCGGGGTCAACCTGCTCATAAACGTCCCAAGCAAATTGACTGAGCTTTTGGCAGGCCTTAACGCGGTCTTGCATGGGGAGCGCGTCAAGGTGAACGAGATACATTTTCAAGAGCGGCCCTCCTTCCTATATAGTCTCGGCTGCTGCAACAGCCGGCGCTTTAAGTATAGGAGGGGAAGGCGCAGAAAGCAAGAAGGGAGGATGCAACCATGAAAAGCACGGAGATTCTGGTGCCCCGCGAGAATAAGGCGGAGGCCGAAAGCGTATTGATCGCCCTGTCCGGGATGACCGAGCAGGAGCAGCGGGATATGCTGGTGTTTCTGAAGGGCGTCGAGCTTGGCCGCCAGATGGCGGCAGGCGCTGGCCCGGCGGCGTGAGGCACAAAGCAATGAACTGGGTGGATGGCGGCAGCCGCTATGCCGGTATAGTTTTAGACGAGACGGAGCGGCTTACACAAGAAATGATGCGCAAGTTTGAAGAGGCTATACAAGAGGACGCCGAGCAGATCACCGCAGCCGTGAGCATCGAAATGCTGGCAGCTATCAGAGAAGGAGCGGCGGCGCTGAGAGAGCTTGTTGCCCTGATGGCAGAGAGAAAGGTGAATCAAAAATGGTGGCCTACCGAAAATAAGCCTCCCGGTTTGTGCTATTCAGAGAGGAAGCGAGAAGCATGAAACAGGAAATTTTCCTGTTCCTGGTGATCTATGGGGTGGCCTACTGGATCATCTGGAAGTTCATCAAAGACAAGTTCTTCAAGTGAGGAGTACGTATGCAGCATAAAAAGACTTTTGCAGGCATCGTCGCGGGCCTGCTGGCGGTAGTCGTAGCTATTGCCCTGTTCGTCAGCGTGGAGCGGGTGCCGGTAGGCTACGTCGGCGTAGTCTATTCGGCGGCCGGCGTTGAAGATCAGACGCTTGCGCAGGGGTGGCACCTGCTGTCACCGCTGAAAAAGGTGAGCAAGTTCCCCGTGTCACAACAGCAGATCGTCTTTTCGGACGACCCGGCGGACTATGGGGAGAAAGAACACGCTGATTGGAGCATTGATGCCCCAGCGGATGGCGGCATGGTCAAGATCAACCTGACCGTGAACTACAACTTCATGCCCGACAGGGTGGTTGAACTGTTTAACCGCTTCAATGGCATGAACGGCGAGACCCTGGTGGAAAGCCGCATCCAGAATAGCATCATTGCCTATGTCAAGGAAGTGACGCCCCAATTCTCGGTCATGGACATTTACTCGGACAAAAAGTCAGAGGTCAACGAGGCAATCACGAACTACCTCAACGAGAAGCTGCAGGATGAATACGGCATCAATGTGGCGTCCGCGCTGGTCATCGACGTGGAACTGGACGATACCCTCATGCAGAAAGTGCAGGCCAAAGAACAGGCAAAGCAGGACGCGGAAATCGCGGAGCTGGAAAAGCAGACCGCGATGGCCCAGGCCGAGACCGATAAGGTGAAGGCCCAGGCTGACGCAGATGTGGCGCTGATCGAGGCCCAGGCAAAGGCGGACGCTGCGACCATTGCGGCAGAAGCCGAAGCAGAGTCCAACCGCAAAATCGCGCAGTCTATTACCCCTGAGCTGATCCAGTGGGAGGAAGCCCAGGCCAGGCTTGAACATGGCTGGGTGACGGTACAGGGTGCCGATACCATTGTAGCCAATCCGTAAGGCTGGCCCGGCCAACAGGGCGGCCCCGCCCCGGCGGGGCTATATGCGGGCGTAGCTCAGCGGTAGAGCGGCGGCAATCCAGGCCGTGGCACATTGACGATACGCGGCGCGGGATCGTGCGGCCCAGTCATCCGCATAGAAAACGCACCGTGGCGCTGGTTCAAATCCAGCCGCCCGCACCGATGCGCGGATCATGTGTGTAAAAGAGCTTTCCGCGCGTCCCGTGCCTGCTGGCGGGTAAGTTCAGCAGGAGCAGCCCAGCTTACGGGCAAAACCCCTCCCAGGCCGGCAGCCCCGGAGGGGCCCCTCCCGTTGCCACCGCAAGCGGCGGGAGGGATACATAAGTCGCAGATGGTTCGCGGAAGGGCCCACAACCCGACCGTCGCCGGTTCGACCCCGGCGGGCGGCTCCATCAAGAAATTAAAGAAAGGAGCAAGCAAAACGATGCAAGATAAAATGACCGTGCACGATGTGTGCGAAGCGCTTAGGGCAAACGGTATCAGCTTTGGAGAAGACGCCATGACACGGCTCATTTTGGACGGAAAAATGCCCTTCGCGGTTGGCACCACGACCGAAAAAGGCCGCGCCGTGACACTGATTTTCAGGTCGGCATTTTACCGTTGGCTTGACAGTATGCTGGGCAGAAAGGCGGTGAGGGCTTATGAGTAAGGGACTCGTAAAGTTGAGCGCAATAACGGCGAAGTACATAGCGAGCCAGTTGTTGCCGGGTGTAAAGCTGGTGCGGGACAATACCGTCCGGAGCGTGGCGATTTACAGAGGCAACAGCGGATCGGACGGGCTGGCGATCCGCATTGAAAACGACTGGCATTATAAAGATGGGATGATCCATGTGACAGTCAGTGACCCCGGCGGGATGGGGCATATAGAACGCACCTACAATCCGGACACGCTTGAGCGGAACATTGATGCCGAGGAAGACATGAGGCGAAAAGATTCCAGGCAAGAGAGAATCGAATGGGTCTGTTCCGTTGGGCCGGAGATGGCTCACCGGCTGGTCGATAAATACTGGGAGGCCGGAAAAGAATGAAAAGGACGGACAAACCGTGCGAGTGCTGCGGGCGAATGATGAAAAATGTATGGTCGCGGACAAAATACTGCCCGACCTGCGCCAAGGAAAAGGAGCGGGAATGGAAACGCCGGCGTAATGAGAAACGGAAAGCGCGGGCCCACGCCTTGCCCGTGATTCAGAGCGCGTCCAAGGCGGACGCTGAGTTAAGACGAATCGTCAGGCTGGCTGATCTGGCCGGCAGAAGCTATGGCTACCAAGTGGCCGCGATGGAAGGGAGGCTGTGAGATGAGGAAAATTGCAAGACTGAAAGCTGCGGTGTATGCAATGGAGGTAGTGACGGCGGGAAGCGCGGTTGCGGTTCTGATAACATCCGCTTATATCCAATGGCCGGAAGTGTGCCCCACGCCGTTGGCAATCTTGGCAGTCATTGGAACTATGGCCTGTACATATATAGCCGGAAGCATCACAAAAAAGCTGATGGACAAGCTGGACATTGAGGGGAAGAACTACGGCAAGGTGCCTGTCAGAAAAATTTATAGGAGGCAGTCGTGAAGAAACGGATATGCTGTGATTGCGGCAAGGAATTTTACGGCGCAAGCAATGCCAAGCGCTGCCCGGCTTGCCGCGAAATCCGAGAGCACAGGCGCCTGCCGCCGTCTGAGGTGGATGACCTGATGCTGGATGTGCGAGAGGCGGACGCCGCCGGTCTAAGCTATGGGCAATGGCGCGCCCAGAAGCTGATGGGAAAGCTGAAAGCCAGCGATGCAAGAAAAAAGAAAAAGCCCTGAGCAGTGCGAGCACACATTCAGGATCACCGACCAGGAGTGCATTGTATGCAGCGGAAGAAACAATACCTGCAAACGGTATAGACCATGCAAACCTAAAGAAAAATCCGGGCCCGACAGATGAGGGCCCTTGTCCATGGCACGTGAGGCGTAGGGGCCTGGACCCACCCCGCTCTGTTCGACCCAGAGACGTGCCAAACATCCGGCCACGATGTTTTGAGTTTTTCTGCGTGGCCGGCGCACAGGATGGAGGCGGCGGTATCGCATGACAGGCTCTCCTTTCACTTGTCCTAAAGGCTGGTGAAAAACCAGCCTCGCCCGAATCCAAAGCGGCCCGTATGTGCGAAGCAATGGCGGGAACGGCGCGGTCTGAGCGCAGAAAAACGAAAGACCTGTTCGCCTGTGCAGAAAAACAGGAAGGGAGGGTGCGACCTCCCGCCCGGAACGCTGCGTTCCGGGTTTCTAATATGCGAGCACAAGGGTGGGCCTGAGCTTCGACAATCCCCCACGAACCAGGTCGCCGGTTCAATACCGGCTGCTCGCACCAAAAAGAAAATGACCATAGAAGAAGAGGCGATATGATGGATGCAGTGATGTTTTCAAGCAAGTCGGATTTATGGGAAACGCCACAAGACCTGTTTGACCAGCTCAACAAGGAGTTCGCATTTACGCTAGATGTATGCGCTTTGCCGGAAAATGCAAAATGCGCAGATTACTATACGCCTGAACAGGATGGCCTGAAACAGCCGTGGCATGGCGTGATATGGTGCAACCCTCCGTATGGACGCGGAGTTGGAGCGTGGGTGCGGAGAGCGCTGTTTGCATACGCAGCAGGGAATACCGTTGTAATGCTCTTACCGGCGCGAACCGATACGAGATGGTTCCACGACTACATATACAACAGAAAAAATGTAGAGGTCAGATTTTTGAAAGGCAGGTTGCGTTTTGGGCGGGGGGGGAGAAACCCAGCTCCATTCCCAAGCATGATCGTAATATTTCACGGAGAGAAAAATAAGGCGGATGAGATATGGTAAACATCATGGGCCTGAACAAGGCGGAAATCCTGCAAGAGCTTGGAAAAGAAGCTGGATGTGAGTTTCAGAAGCTGGAAGTCTACAAGCCGATTGTAGCAAAACCGGGCTACTGGGGAGCTGCGATAAAAGGCGATATAGTGGTCCTTGATCTTTCGGCTGATGATGGGTTCTGCGAATTTTGGTATGACCGCACTATGGGACATGGCGCAGCACAGCGCGTTGTGGACCGATTGCGGATGAAACATAAAGAAAGCCAAAGGAGTACAACATGAAAAGGGTAGAAAGATTGAAGCCTGGCACGATTATCAACTATGCCAAGGAAAAATTTGTTGTTCTGGGGGAGCGCAACGGTGGTGTGTTCTGCCTGTTGGCCCAGAGCAAGGACGATGTGGAATTCTATGACGGAAATGAAAAGCCCTACAACGATTACCGCAAAAGCAAACTGCGGGCAACCGTCGAGGGGCGGTTTCTGACCAGGCTATTTGAAAATGGCGCCAGTATGGATGACTTGGTGCCGTATGATCTGGACTTGAGTGAGACGGATGGGTCAGATGGCTACGGCGTTCTCCAGAATGTCCTGGCTGCACCGCTGACGCTTTGGGATTACGGCAAATACAAGGGCGTGATCCCGAACAATGAGGATGGCGCATGGTGGCTGGCGACACCGCTTTGGGCTCCCCGCTCGCCGAACACGGACTACTCCAGCCGCGTCTGGTACGTCTTCTCGGACGGCGACTTCAGCTTCAGCTGGTACTACAACACCTACGGCGTGCGCCCCGCTATTGTTCTCAACTCTTCGCTCTTGGTCTCTTATGAGGGTGAGGAAGAAGAAATCGACTTGGAGAGAGTGCCAAACGAACTGTTCATGGAAGAAGTCGAACGCCGATGGAAGAAAGGAATGTTCACCGTTAGCTTTGAGGGGCCTTTCGTCACGTTTAAGGGAGAGTAAAGATGGAGACTGCAAAAATCAAGGCCACAATTTCCGAACAGGGCTTGTGCACTGAAATCATGGGGCAAGGCAGAGACGTCGTTTCGTGTATCGCGGCTGTCATGAATACTTTTGCAGAAGGCATCGCCAGAGATGAAAAGTATGAGTGTGACATAGAAGAAGCGATGGCTCACGTCGCAACGCTAACCATCAGAAGAATGTTAGAGCTGCGAGCCGGGGGCAATAGCATCCATATTGACGTTGAGACAATTAGGAAAATGATGGAGGACGAAAAGTGAAGAAAACCGGGAAAGTTGCCGCGGCGATTGTCGGCGGGGTCATCTCGATTCTGGGCGTCATCATGGCGGCGGCATGGCTTGCGCTGGCCTTTGTGGCACCGATCGTTGGACTGAAATTCTGCATCTTATATCTGCTGTAAGCGGATGGGTGGGCGCTCAAAGCGAGCATGGGAGGGCAATATCATATGAAACTTTCAAAATACGTTGCGCTTGCCAAGCGCGGCTACTGCAAGGTGATCCATGTGCAGAACAGCGGCATTTGGCTGGGCCTGAAATGTGCGATTTATAGGGCCGTTGAGCTGCCTGACATTCACGGAGAGGGACAGGCCAGGGCCGTACTGGATATTCCCGAAAAGGCATGGGGCAATACATTTTTCGAGGAAGAAAACGCCGAGGGAGAACATGACATCTGCGGCTTTGACATGACTGGAGGAGCGTGGGAGCTGCCCGCCGAAGAACTGGAACTGCAAGTGAACTATAAGGGCGTGCAAGCAACGGCACTTCGCTGCACAAATGGGGAACTGCTTTTCTACGATTCCCGAATGGCTGCCCCGGTATCGGATGTGATGCGGGACAGCGAATATGTGCAGACCGTGATCCGTAAGCGCCGTTCCGGCCAGAGAGTGGTCGTCATTAAGGATGGATTTGAAGCGATTGCGGCGATCATGCCGATGAAGGTAATCAACAGCGCTTTTCTGAAAGCGTTGTCTGAACTGGACAGCGCGTGCGTGGAGCAGTACGAACGGGAAAGCAAAGTGGGCTTGGCGACGCAAGAGGAGCAGGAAAATGGATAAAGACCAAGTTGCAATCGCCAGGGTCAAAAGAGCCAGCGAGATCGCCCAGGCGCGCGGCATGGGCCCGCTCTATGTGGGGTATTCCGGCGGCAAGGACAGTACTGTACTTGCCGACCTTGCGATCCGGGCCGGCGTGCCCATTGAGATAGCGCACAGCCATACGACCATCGACGCCCCAGAAACGGTCTACTTCGTACGCCGTGAAATGGCACGTTTTGAGGCGATCGGGGGGGTAAAATGCACTGTATATATGCCCCGATATAAGGGCAGGCCTGTTAGCATGTGGACGCTGATCCCGCAAAAACTTATGCCTCCCACACGGGTTGTGAGGTATTGCACGTCTGTGCTCAAACAGTCTCACAGCAGCGGCAGATTCAGTTTGACGGGTGTTAGGTGGGACGAAAGCTCACGTCGGAAAAAGACCAGAGGGATTTTTGAGGCAAATCACACCGATCCAAATAAGCGATTAATTATCAAATTGGATGCAGACGATCCTGCGACGCTTGTAAATCATAGGGGAAACTTGGTTTGCAACCCCATCGTGGACTGGTCAGAAAATGACGTGTGGAACTACATTAAGGACCGTCACCTGTCATATAACCCGCTGTACGATGAGGGCTGCAAACGAATCGGCTGCATCGGATGTCCGCTGGCTGGTAAGCACCGATGGACCGAATTCGCCAGATGGCCTGCATACCAAAAACTCTACATTATGGCCTTTGACCGGATGCTGGAAGAACGTGCTCGCAGAGGCAAGATGAAGGGCAGATGGAACATGGGGACAACTGGACGTGATGTATTCCACTGGTGGATGGAGGACGGTGTGCTTCCTGGTCAGATCGAGATGGAGGATATATTGGATGCCGTCACTCTTTGACTGGCACAGTCAGGACTGCCGGGCCGCCGGCCCGCTGAATGTAGCTCACACAGTTACCCAGCAATACGGAACAGGGGGAGGAAACACGCCGATGGTGATACATGAACGCCTGGTTTGCCGGGCGACCGGACAAGCTGGGGCTGAGACGCTGAAGGACTGCGCCCCCTGCCTGAACTGCGACCATGAAGCGCCAATCGTCGCTGGATGCCTGAATCCGGAGGACAACCAGTCTCGCCGAATTTACGGCGAGGGGGGCAGAGCCCGGCGCTGGCAGCACGGGAAAGCGCCGGCGCAGAGCAGGCCGGCGTGCTGACCAGAGGAGCTGGCGGCCCGCCTTACATTATCCGCCGCCTGGCCCCGCTGGAATGCGGGAGACTGCAAGGTTTTCCGGACGGATGGGCGGAGATCGTGCCGCTGAATGTGGACGACCCGAAAGAAAACCTGTTCTGGGCGGGCGTATATGCCACCGACTGCAAGATCAAGGGCAAGCGGATCAATACAGAGATCATCAAGCATCCGGCCAAACTGGCCCGCTGGCATGATGGCCTCCACTCGGCGGCGGCAGAGTACAAGATGTGGGGCAACGGCATGGCCCTGCCCAATGCCTTGTTTTTCATCCAGCGGCTGGCCGCCCTGTATGGCTGGAGCACTGTCAAGCTAGGCAGCCTGTTCGACGGCTCAGGCACCATGCCGCTGGCCGCCGAGATGTGCGGTGTACGCGCCGTTTGGGCCAGCGAGGTGGAGCCTTACCCCATCGCCGTGACCCGCACCCACCTGCCGCTGATGCAGCACCTGGGCAGTGTGACGGACATTGACGGCGGGCTGATCGAGCCGGTGGACGTCATCACGTTCGGGTCACCATGCCAGGATTTGAGCATAGCGGGCCGCCGCGCCGGACTGGAAGGCAAGCGGTCGGGACTGTTCATGGAGGCGGTACGGATCATCCGGGAAATGCGGCAGGCGACCGGCGAACGGTTCCCGCGTTTCGCCATTTGGGAGAACGTACCCGGCGCACTGTCATCGAATGGAGGAAAGGACTTTGAAACCGTCATCAACGAACTGTTGCAGATCGCCCGGCCAGATGAGTTTATTCGACAGCCTGGACGCTGGCCGGGGGCCGCAAACTACGGAGCGATTGCCTATCGCATCGTCGATGCTCAATACTGGGGAGTCCCCCAGCGCCGCAGAAGAATCTACCTTGTCACAGATTTTGATGGAGAATCCGCCGGAGACATTGTTTTTGAGCGAAAAGGCACTCCGTGGCATTTTGAACCGCGCATCCCGGCGGGGAAAACCGTTGCCGCCCTTGCTCCTGACTGCTATCAATGGCGTGCTCGCATGGCATCAGAGCAGGGGGCAATCGGGTTCGATGGAGATGCAGGGGCAACCGTAGATATTTCCATATACACCGAAAAGAGCCCGACACTCAAAGCAAGCCAGAAAGAAAGCGTGGCGCTGGGTTTTATGGCCGGCCAAAGCGCTGATGCCGGAAGCACAGGAGCGGAACTCGAATTGTCGCCGACACTGCGATCCAGTCCCAGCGGCACAAATCAGGCCCCCACAGTCGTGGCCCTGATGGGAAATGTGATCGACCGGCAGGCTGGACAAAACGGTGCTGGCATCCGGGAGGACGGGAAGAGCTATACGCTGGATACCATCAGCCGCCATGGCGTGGCGTACAAAAAAGAAAGGTGAGATTATGACAACGCTTGCAATTATCCTGAAAGCAAAGAAGGAAATCGAGCGTGCGCTCGAAGGAAAAAGCAACATTATAAGTAGAGCTCTTGACACACAAGAGTTTCAAGCATCGCAGATGGGCAAGGCGCTGGCACTACTGGAAGTTGCAGAGGATCAGTTAAGAGAAATTGGACCTGAAAAAGGTCCGAGACCGGGACAAAATGCTTCACAAAATATAAATGAGCAGGGAGCGGCCGAAACCGAAGCAACCGACCTGCCCGAAGCGGATGAGAAGAATCCGGATGCGCCCCAAGAGGAGGCCCGGGAGCTATCCCAAGAAAACCGCCCGGCGGGCGCAAAGGGGCTGATGTTACTACAGTGCCCGGCCTGTAAGCGTACATTCAAGGCGTTCATGAAAGAGCCAAAAGAGGAAATCGAATGCGAGAAATGCGGAAGCAAAATCAAGCTGGACACTTTGACACGGTTTGAATACACCTGCCCTTCCTGCGGTACTTACAGGTATGGTCGGACGAACCTGACAGAGGCAATGATCCGAGCTGGCATAACAAAGTGCGGCTGCGGGGAGCCAAGCCCGAGCATGACCTGGGACAAGGACAAGCGCTGCTACCACAACTGAGAGGGACAAAGCTATATGACAACGCTTGAAATGATAAAAAAGGCGCGTGGCATACTGTCGCTATACCATAGCGATATAGTTGGTATACGTGCAGTAAAAGAAAATCCAAGGTTTGAGGGGCTGTGCGTTGGCGCGGCTCTTGTGTATCTCAAATTCGCAGAAGAGCAAGCTGAGGCAGACAAAGATGCGGTCGAGTTTGCAAAACGGTTCCTCGAAAGCCAAAGCGATTGAGGGCGATGAAAGATGGCTCGACTGATTGATTCGGATAAAGTGGAAAATCAAATTCAAAAATTGATTGTTCAAACGAGAACTGACCCCAATGACCGAATCGAAAGGCTCATGGAATCATCCTTCAAACTTTGCCTTGACATAGTGAGGGAGGCACCCACCATCGACCCAAAAACGTTAAAGCCGAAGGTATATAAAGGCGAAATTGGCGAAGCGATGGAAAACATCGAGGACGTGCTGGACACCTTAACAGAGGTCGGGAACGGCGCAACAGACGAAGACCTCTGGAAAGCGCGGGAAAAGCTCTTTGAAGCCCGCGATGTGATAAAAGAGTATCTCGAGGAGGCTCAACTATGAGCTACGACATCACCCTGAACGACCCGGTAACAAAAGAGCCGATACAGCTGGACGCACCGCACCAGATGCAGGGCGGTACATACGCGGTAGGCGGCACAACGGAGGCTTGGCTGAACATTACATGGAATTACAATGACTGGTACTATCACGCCGGCGTGTTTGCCTCCACCAGAGAGGTAAGTAAGGGTATCCGTACCATCTACGGCATGACAGGAGCTGAGAGCATTCCGGTGCTCAAAAAGGCTATCAAGGTCCTGGAAAGTATGAAAGAGGACATCAGCGACGAAAGACGCAGGAAGTGTGAAGAACAGGGAACCACCGGCTACTGGATGCCCACAAGGGCCAACGCCATCAAGCCGCTGTACCAGCTCCTGGCGCTAGCTCAAATGAGGCCGGACGGTGTGTGGGACGGTGATTGAAATGGACTGCATGAAGGATGAAAATGGCGTGGAGTGGTGGACGCGGACAACGATGGAAGGCATACAGCGCGACATGGAGAAAGCGTGTCAGCGCGGGACACAGGGAGGAAGCTATGATTGGCGTGGTATGGGGGAGGTCACCATCACAGAAAATGGCGAAGCCTTCCTGAAGCCGAACCTTCCGATGGAGTACATTTCAATCGAGATTGAACATGACCTGAAACAGCCGCCCTAGCCGGGCGGTTGGGGCTTGTATACTGAGGATAAGTTAAGGGACAAGCCCGGCGGGGAAGGGGAGTGCAGAGGGGAAACGAGGGCGGGGCCTCTATAAGGCAGAGAACAGCAGGAGCTAAGGGGCCCGGCCCGGTGTTTCCCCTTTGCGTCGTTCCCCTTGGGTGTGCTTGGTCCGGGATAAAAAATAAATACCGGAAGTTTGCGGGAAGGAGGGCGTAGTGGTATGGCCGGCAAGCTATATGTTCGAGAACAAAAACATATCTGCGGTGACGACTATGCCAGCGCGCCTTACATGGAAGTGGATGTGTTCGAGATCACCGCCGCCCAGCACAAAGCCAGCGCCAGGGCCAAGAAGGAATTGGCAACAAGCCTTGTGAAGGACAAGTACAACGAGGAGGCCAGGCGGCGTTATCTGAACCAGCTGGTGAGCACCAATTTTACCAGGAAGGACTACTCGCTGACATTGACCTACGCCGGCGAGCATCTGCCCGCTGCGGGAGATATGGCGCAAGCGGATCGGGACTTCTCGAACTTCATCAAGCGCCTTTACCGCTACTGCGACAAACACGGGATAGAACATCCGAAGTGGGTATGCGTGACCGAGTACAGCACCCTGGACGAGGACGGGAAAAGGCTGGGGCGGCACCACCACCATGCGATCATAAGCCGCCCGGCGGGGCTTGAGCGGGAAGCCATAGAGGACCTTTGGGGCAAAGGCCGGGCCCGTTGCGAACGCCTGGATTTTGAGCACGGGAGCGTCGAAGGGCTGGCCCGATACATAACCAAGAACAAGCGCTGCAAGCGAAACTGGAGGCAAAGCCGGGGGCTGAAAAGCCCAAAGACCCCGCGCCCCAACGACAGCCGCTGGAGCCGGAAAAAGCTCAAAGATGCCTTTGAAAACTGCTTGGAAGACCGGGCGTTTTGGGAGAAGAAATTCCCCGGATATACGCTGCACCGCTGTGAGCCGCATATCACGGGGGCTGGCACCATGCACCTGATTGTCAAGATGTACCGGCCAGACAGGAGGAATCAGCCATAGGACTGCGTATGGAGCTGGAGGACCTGCCGCCGCGCTACCGTGAGCAGGCGGCCCGGCAGATCAAGGCAAGACAATCAAGACGGCGGCCTGCGCCGCAAACGCCCACGGCAGGCATGAAGTTTGACAGCCGGGGCGAGTACGAATATTACATGGCAAGCATCTTACCGGGACTGCAATCCGGGGAGATCGTGAGGGTGGCAGCACACGAAACGTTTGCGTTGCTGCCAGAAAAGGACTACTGCGGCATAAAACTGCCGGCGGCGCACTTTACACCGGATTTTCTGGTGGAGCGCGCAGACGGAAGCATAGAGGCCGTAGAGATAAAAAGCAAGTTCACACGCCGCCAGCAGCGGGATTATATCTACCGCCGCCGGCTGTTCATAGACCTCATTGCGGAGCCAAGGGGGTGGAAGTTTACAGAGATCGTTACATCAGACACCGCCCAAGAGCGGAAAGAATGGCTTGCGCTGCAAGCAGAAAGGGACAAGCGATGAAACAGAGAAGGCAAAGGGGCGTGCCGTATTTTCATGCCGGCGCAGCCCAGCAGATGGCCCGGCGTGCCGGCCTGGGGAACGCCAAAAAGGAAACGATGCTGAACCGTGAGGCGGTAGCGGCAGTTGTGAGCTATTGCTTTGTGGCGGCGGCTCACGACATCCTGAACTATACCGCAAAGGATGCCACCGACTTGACGGTAGGCATGAACGCCCGCGCTGAAACCTACGAGATGGCAAGGCAGAATGTGGGCGTCAAAAGGGCGCGTGAATGGCTGGCCGGCCAAATGGCGGGACTGCTGGAGGGTGATTTCATCCTCCCGGCGGGTGACCTCCTCAAGCGGAAAAATGGGCAGATGATCCTCGCAGAGCGCCGCGACGCTGCGTACATGGTGGTGCAGTTTGGCATAGGGGCGCTCAATGCGATGAAAGCGACGCCTGACCAGATCAGGGACGTTGTGGCGGAAACCAGGAACAACTATGCACAGTTTCTTGAGTGGGCAGAAGATGGGGAATGGGTGGCCTATGAGCGCCTGCGCCGCGTCGTTGCAGATATTTACGAAGTCGATGCGACCGTTGAACAGGTCAGCGGAGAGAAACCCATTTTCGGGAAAGAGTTTTGAGGAGGCCGTATGAAACTGGCGGAAGCGGAAATGGTGATGGAGTACTGCGCGGACATCCGCCGGAAGCGGCGGATGATCGAGCGCCGGAGGGCGGAACTGAGCGACGAAATCAGCAGCTTACGGGGGATGGGATTTGACGGGATGCCAAGGGGTAGCCAACCAGGGGATAGTACGGCGGCAATGGCCTGTCGAATGGAAGAACTGGGGATTTCAGAAGAGCTGCGAAGCCTGGACAGAGAAGAAGCATCTCTGCGGGCAGACGAGGCCCTTATTTTGGAGAAATTGCGGACCCTCCACAGCGTCCACAGCGAAATCCTTACAAAACGGTACATTTATGGCTTTACCTGGGAGCAGGTGAAGCGGACTTTGTGGTCAGCGCATTACAGCGTTCCCAGCCTGAAACGGAAACGGAATGAGGCGCTTGTAATGCTTGGCGAGAAGCTGGAAAAGGCGCCGGAGAAGGACGCCCTCTTAGAACGCGCGTATAACGCGCGCAAGGCAACGCGAGCAGAAGAAGGGCCGGCCGGCGGTAGCCAGGAAGAAGGAATTTCTGTATAGGGACGGGAAAGAAAATAGCTTCGTGCGCACGATTTCCGCAGAAAGGCATGGAATGGCCTCAGAAAAACAACTCGAAAGTCCCAAACAGGCGCAAAAAGACAAAGAAACTCCCGGCGGGACAAAACCTGCCGGGAGTTTTGTTTTACAGAAAGCTGTTCCAGCGTTGCCAAATTCGTTCGTTTCGAGGAAAGCCATCGAGATATGTGATGATGGCGGAAACCTCAGCGGGAGACTGGTAGGCGTATAAGTATGTTACGCCGTTTTGCGTGCGGCAAATCTGCATCTTCTTGCGTCCAGCAGGAAGATTGTTTGCTACGGCGTCCAAAGCGTCAGGCTGCCCATAGATGCGAAGGCGGAGAGTACGAACTGTGTCACCTTTACGGTTTTTGTGGGACCACAAGTCAAGTGTTCCCTGAAGCTCCACAAAGCCGCGGCAAAAGCCTTGCCAATCGCGCACCTCGTCTAAAGCGGGAACTGCGATATGAGCGCTTTTGATGCACCAGTAGTCACGCTTGCTGGGGCCGTCGCTGCGCAACTGAAAATAAGGAGCCGTAGGGAATAGATCGGACACAGCGTCAACATACCAGCGATCTACGTTACGGACTAAATATTTCCCGCCGGACCATGTGCCCGACAAGTATAGAATAGCCTGCTGATTCACTGAGATGCGCGAATGTAGCGAACAAAGAACGAAAATCGTGGATTCTCACGGGCCAGAGAAGCCTGCACGGCCTCGGCGGCACGTTTTGTTGGGTAACGGTCCATGTCGGACAAGGGGCAGTTATACAGCCCCCTGGACGGGGCGCAGGGGTGCACCTTTTTGTGACCAACCCGGCGGGCGTAGATTGCCCAGCGGTTTTCGTTTGCCATAAAATCAACTCCTTTCGTTTTGTTGCGGGCTTTGTACCCATGAGCGCCCGCCCACGGTGGGGCGGCTGGGCTTGCACCAGCGGCGGCGGATGCCGTCGGCCTTGCGGGTCATGCGCCAAGGCGCAGGAGCGTTTTTGTGGTGGGGATCAGGCCGCGGGCCAGGGTGTCGGTATAGCTGGCCTCGCCCTCGAAACTGTCAACAACCTTTTTGTCGGCGGCGGACATATCGCGGTAGGACTTCTTCCCGTAGCTGGGAGGCAGCCAGCCCTTTTTCTGACTGGCGAACAGGTTGAAGGATTTCAAAACATCCTCGTTTGTGAACTCGATGTGGCAGGTGCCTTTCTTGTAAAACGTGGCTTTGAAGTAGCGAAGCTGGACGTTTTGCGCAGAGGATGCGCCGCGTAGATCGTCCAGCGTTTTCCGTAGTTCCTCACTGTCGTAGGGCTTGCCGCTGGTGTCGAGATAGTGAAGAACAAGCTCGATGCTGCGGATTTTGTCATAGACGCGGTGCGGATAGAATTCGTGGGAGCGGTTATAGCTCCAATACTCGAAAGCGTTGCAGTTAAAGATTACCTTGCGCCCGACTTTGTAAGCCTCGTTTGTACACCAGCCGTTATAGTAGTGAATGTTTTTGCTGTACTCGGGGTGATAGTGCAGGCTGGTCCAATCATCGAACAGGGAAATGATTTCGTGCTCGATGCCGGCCACCAGGTTGCGGGAGATTTCCTCGCGGACGGTCCAGATGTTATAGGCGCTGAAATCGTAGTTGGCAAGGTCTGCTATCCGTGACTGGTATTCGCGCAGCATTTCGTAAGTGAGATTGTCCCGTATCTGGGGCATATCAAAGAGCTTTTTCCAGTACATGGCGCGGAGGTCGTGAATCGCTGCGTTATAGCTCTTGTCAAAGCCAAGTACGGCGCTTTCCTTGTCGCCTTCTGTGGCAGAGGAGAACAGGGACTTGATCCCGTTGTACTCCTCATAGATGCGGCGGATGCCCTGTGCCGCCGCGTTGTACCGCTCGATGGCGGCGGTGATGGGGTCGGAGCTGACCAGGGCGGCCAGGTTTTCGTCTTCCCTGAAACGCCGTTCGGTTTCGTGCTGAAGCTCCAGGCGAATTTTGCTGACCGGCTCGCGCTGGGGGATGTTCACCACCACCAGAGCGATTTCTACACCGGATCGGCGGGCCGCATTCTGGAAAGCGTTTTGTTTGTAGGTGATTTTTGCGTCCAGAGCGTCAAGTTTCTGTAAAAGCTCTTTCCGCTCGTTTGTGTAGGGGTTGCGGATCGTCTCGGCGTTGAGGATGCAGGCGATCTTGCCGCCGTCCTTCATGATGTCCAGGGCCTTGAGCAGATGGGCCGCCCCGGCGGAAAACGGGGGATTCATGGCGATTGCGGCATATTGCTTGCAGGGCCGGAAAGTGAGAAAGTCATCATGTACCACCCGGAAGCCGTCTTTCTTGAGAACGGCGCGGAAGTCGGCGGAAAGCTCGACGCAATCAAGGTCGAGGGCCTTTGCTTCACGGTGTCCGCAGGTGATCTTCCCGGTTCTGTGCTCGCGGTAGATACCGGCGGCCCGCTCGACGGCCCGGGCAATGGCGCCGTTCCCGGCGGAAGGCTCCAGGATGGGCTCGGGCAGGTATGAAAGCCCGCTGCCGTCGTTGCTGGCCCGTAGGGCGCGGATCATGTCGTCGGCCAGGTCGTCCGGCGTGGGGTAGAAGTCGATACTGTCGTTCGGGATCATGCTTTGCGCTCCTTTTCGTTTTGTGATCTGGGTTCTTGTTGCCCATGAGCGCCCCCGCCCTTATAGAGCGGGGCCGGGCTTGCACCGGCGGCGCGTTATGCGTCGGCCTTGCGGGCGGTGTAGAGGGGGTCAAAGCATGGACCAGTAGACGCGCAGGGCTTTTTGTATCCAGTTGGAAGGAGCCATGCGCTGCTCCAGGTCTTGAAGGATTTTGTGGACTTCCTCGGCGGTTTTGGCTGCCTTCAATGCGGCGTCAACGGCGGATTCGTTTTCGTAATAAGCTACCATGTGAAATTCTCCATTCTGTTTTGTGGTACCCCGGCGGGGCTGGGATCGGGTCGCTTTTTGTGGTGCGGCCCGTCAAGGTATCCGGTTCAGGCGGCGGCTTTGCTGGAAGTGATGCGGGACGCTTTCGCCGCTGCGGTTTTGTATTCGGCGGCGATGCCCTCAAAACCGGGGCGCTGGGCCAGCAGATCGGCCAAAGTGTCGAAATTGTGAGCCATGCGCTTTAATTCCGCGCCGCTGAGGAATGCCGTATAGGCGCAAAGGTTTTTGTAAAGTTCGGCGGCGGTTTTGTGATCCAGCGCGCCGGCGATCTGGGGAAAGATTTTCTTCTCTTTGGCTTGTGCCAGGGGAAAGAAGCCGATGACCTTCACGTCAAGCCGGAGCGTCCCGTTTGTGATGCCAAGATACAAGTTGCCGTTGTCCTCCTCGATCCGGCTTGTTGCGCCGGGGTTCTCGATGGGGTACAGGCTGCACCGGGGCGCGGGTTTCGTGGCGGCGGGTGCGGCGGGCGCGGCCAGCTCTTTCTTGTACTGGGCCAAGGCGACCATGAAGGCGGCCCGGTTTCGTGTTGCTACCAGGTCATCCCCGGCGGTGCGGAAGGCGGCGCTGCGTGTCTCGGCGAACAGGCGCACAAGGTCCCGGCCCTGCTGGGTGGCGGTGATCTTGTCAAAGTTGGCGGCAATCTCGGCAAAGTGCGGGATTTCGTCGTGCCGCTCAGACAGGCGGGTCCATGCGGTCTTGTACAGCTCGCCAAAGCGGGCCAGCGCGGCGGTGTTTTTGTTCGTCATGATAAAGTGCTCCTTTCGGTTTAGTTTTGTGTGGCTTCCCACGACACCCCCGGCGGGGTGTTTCGACCGGTTGCCGTCCGGTCATCATCAGGTGGGTTTAATCCTCATGGCAGGGGCTGTCAGCGGGGCAGGCGGCCAGAATGTCAACAAGTACGTCATCGGCCAGATCGTCCGGGGTGCCGCCGTCGTCGTAAATCAGGGTGACGCGCTGGCCGTCGTACAGGTCCGGCTCGTCGTAATAGTACCACTCAAAGCCCCAGGCATCCCGCACGGCCCCGGCGGCGTCCTCATGCACCGGGTCATCTACCACGGCCCCCACAACGTAGAGGCCGAACGGCCCGGCGGTGGGATAGCCTTCCGGCGGCGGGCATTTTGTGGCGGGGGTGAGGGCGACGGCAGCGGCCAGGACGGCGGACAGAATCGTTTCAGCAAACATGGTTTCGTTCTCCTTTGTGTTTTGTTTTGTGTGGCCCTTTTGGGCTGGGATCGGGTCGCTTTTTGTGGTGCGGCCCGTCAAGGTATCCACGGGATCAGAACAGGATAGAGGCGGCCAGGGCTGCAAAGTCAGGCTCGGCAGCGGGGACAGGTGCGGGGAC
>ERZ1090878.509-NODE-511-length-21083-cov-10.874168_pt1 | contig 21083 bp, 16 predicted proteins | sample MGYA00478473_ERZ1090878 | MGnify/ENA primary metagenome ERZ1090878 (study PRJEB33644, sample SAMEA5815720) | chicken gut metagenome | biome: Chicken; feature: Gastrointestinal Tract; material: Caecum | place: Ireland | collected 2019-01-01 | study: A study of the... | reverse complement strand
GGTTTTATTAGAACCGCCTACATTCAGTCCTTCAAATTTCACGAGGATCTGCGCGCTGCCTTCCTCTGTCATCCGGTTCAAACGGATCAGAGGCGTGTTTCCCATTGCTTCAAGAATATTATTATTAATCACTGTTATTTCCATACCTTTCCAAAATCATTTCATTTAATTATTATATTACGATACTACAGCGTCCTCAACTGATTTTTGGAAAATTTTCGGGATATATGATATATCATGGGACTCTTTGCACACAAAGAAAAACCTGCTGCTCACAGAAAAGACTTATTTTTTCTTATAGTTAAAATTCGGAATGTTCTTCCACCGGTTCCGGAAATAGTGGGCGGCAAGCTTTGGCCTTCTGTCTCTGGTAAGAAGGCCCTTTTTGTTTCCATCTACCCGCATGACTCCCTGGATGGTAGCGAAATCTGCAAAATTCCACACATGCTCTCCTCTTACAAAAGGACAGCTGTCCAGGATCTTGTTCATGATCTCGTAATAATCTACCTGATATTCTTCGGTAAACATGTTAGGGGTAGCACCGTGAAGTCCCGCTACTGTATCTGCCCCGTATTCCGTAATGATCACCGGCTTATTCTTGCTCTTCCAGTAGTTCATCTCATATTCCATGGCCTGTCTGGCAGCGTCCAGATTTCCGCCGAAAATATACCAGCCGTAGTACCGGTTCATACAGATTACGTCCATGGCGGGAGCTACCAGGTCTTTGGTGTAGTCGTTGTTGCAGACTACCAGAGTCACCGGCCGATCCTGAGGATCGCAGGCATGGGCCAGATGATACAGCGGCATAAAATAATCATAGGCGCTCTGAGCCCTTGCTGCTGTGTCCGGCTCATTGGCAATGGACCACATCACCACGCATGGGTGATTTTTATCCCTGCTGATCAGATCCCGGATCACTTCTTCATGATGTTCTTTGGTACGGCTCAGTTCCTTATACCAATCCTGGGGAATGTTAGGAAAATTCAGCCCTACTGCAGGAGTCTCGTCGATAACTACGATACCCTCCCGGTCACACAGATCCAGCATTTCTTCTGAATAAGGATAATGGGAAGTCCTAAAAGAATTGGCTCCCAGCCATTTCATCAGAGAAATATCCTTCACATTCAGTACTTCATCCAGTCCCCGTCCGTGATTCTCGCTATCCTCATGCTTGCCGCAGCCTTTGAAATAAAAAGGTCTGCCGTTGATCAGGAACTGATCTCCTTTTACCTCAACAGTCCTTACCCCAAAGGTTTCCTCATACCGGTCTTCTTTGAAAGTTACCTTTGCGGTATACAGATAAGCCTTTCCCGGCTGCCACAACTTTACTTTCTTGATCGCCAGGGTTCCTTTTTCTCCGCTGCCTTCGGCCACAGTCTGTCCTTCTTCATCTACGATCTCTATCTTGGGCGTTCCCTGTCCATAACAGGAAATTTCATAGGAAACCCGGCCTTCCTCTCCCTGGACATCAGTGACCAGAATGATATCCTGGATATATTCTCCGGGAGTGGTGTAGATCTTCACCGGACGGTGGATACCTGCATAATTGAAGAAGTCAAAATTTGGATAGTTCTGAGGCGCCAGCTTTGTCTTCCTCACACTGTCAAAATCTGGGATCTCACTTCCGAACATAGCCTGGGCAGATTCATTTCCTACAGGAAGAGTGGAAAAATCCACTTTATTGTCTACCGCCACACAGAGAAGATTATCCCCCTCCTTGACCAGATCCTGTATCTCTCTCTCAAAGGGCAGGAAACCGCCTTTATGTTCAGCGATCAGTTCTCCATTTAAATAAACTTTCGCATAGTGGGTCACTGAACCGAAATGGAGCAGGATCCGCTGAGACCGAAGCAGGGAAGGCACCTGAAAGGTCTTCTGGTAAAATACCCAGCCATAATGATCCCGGAAAGCAGTTCCCACTTTCTGGTCATTATAGGAAGCAGGCACAGCCATAGTCTCCCATTCCTCAAAAGGCCGGTTCATCCAGCTCTCTTCAAATCCTTTTCCGTTGTCCAGTCTGAAATTCCAGATACCGGACAGATCTAAAACGGTTCTTGCACTATTCATCTTCGGGTAAAGCATTTTGATTCCTCCTTTGTTTTTTCCAGGTATAGGCCAGGGAAAGCCCCAGGTATCCCAGTCCCTGGATAAGATAGATCCATAGGATCTTTCCCTTGGACCAGGCTGCGGCTCCCATAAAGCCCAGGACCAGCAGATTTATGATAAAAGCAGTCCTGAGAGTCCAGTTCTGCCAGCCCAGACTCTGAAGGCTGGATTTCCATACATTTCCATAATAATTCAGAAGCTGTATCAGCAAAGCCAAGGGCATACAGGCTGCGGCCAAAGTGATCACCTCTGTATCCGGGGAGATCAGACGGATAAACTCTTCTCTTCCCAGCACTAAGATCACATAAAATACCGCAAACCAGATACAGAGCAGGCCAAAGGTATATCTTCCTGCCTTGTCTGCCTGCTTCCTGTCGCCTTTCCCGGCCCATTCACTGACCAGGGAAGTATTGGCAGCGGTATAGCCAAACATTGGCATAAGGATCAGGTTTGTAAACTGAGCGATCAGATTATAGGCGGCCAGTTCTGTAACTCCCAGCCTGGCCACGATCCCGTTAAGCCCTACTACAAATAGAATATCTTCCATAGTTTCCTGTCCCAGAAAAGGAAGGGAAAACTGAAAGATCTGTTTCATCTTTTCCAGACTCAGATCTTTTCGGGAGAATCTTACATAATCCTTCCCCAGAAAGGCATAAAAGCCAAGATTCACTGCAAGAGCCGTTACCGTTCCCAGGGCAGCCCCTCTGGTTCCCATTTCCGGCAATCCCAGATGTCCGAAGATCAACACATAATCCAGAAGGATATTGAGCAGGTTCGCTCCCAGGGATACCAGAAAAATGATCCCTGTTTTCCGGAAGATCTTAAATACTGATGAGTAGATAAATAACAGCAGATTCAAAGGAATGGTCAGGCTGAATATCTGAAGATAATTTTCCGCCTCGGTGAGGGTTTCCCCATGAAGTCCAAAGCCCAGCTCCAGGACCGGACGGGAAAACAGGGCAAAACCCAGGCACAGGGCCATGCCCGCCATCAGGGACAGGAGAAGAAAATTGCCAAACAGCCGGTTCAGGCTTCCCTGGTCCCCCTCTCCTCTTCTATGGGAGCCCCGGATATTAAATACTATAGAAAAAGCTCCTAAAACTCCGATCAGGCTGTTGATACAGGAGGCTACCAGTCCCACGCCCCCATAGGCATACACAGAAATGTGTCCCACAAAGGCCTGGTCCATCATGCCCATGACCGTTCCTGTTACAGTACTTAATATCAGAGGGATAGCCGTGCTGTTGATCTCCCTGATCAGTTTTGTGTCTATATTCTGTCTCTTTGTAAGTAAATGCATTTTTATATTCCTCTTTTCCGTCTGCAACCGAAAAAGAGCTTTCCTGAAGGATCACAGATTTCCCATCAGTTTATCTTTTATAACGCAGAAAAATTCCCGGAAGAGATAATTGGGCAGGAGAAATGCATTGCTTTTGGCTCCGATCCCATAAACCTGCCAGTCTGTTTTTTTCCGGGCAATGGCCATGCTCCGGTACAGGTGAAAGCCGTTGGTGACGATTCCCACCTTCAGGCGCCGTGATATCCCTTCTGTTCCCTCTTCTCTTTCTGTTTTTTCTCTCAGAAGATTCCGGGTAAACGCAATATTCTGGCTGGTGCTGGCAGACCGGTCCTCCAGGATCAGCTGCTCCCGGTCCACTCCCTGGCGGAGCATTTCCTCATACATGCACCTGGCCTCAGAAATTCCCTCATCCGGTCCCTTTCCCCCGGAAAGCACTGCCCGGGTACCGGGATTTTCCTTCAGATATTCACAGGCGCTGTCGATCCTGTACTGAAGGGACAGACTGGGTCTGGTCCCTTTTACCTGAGCGCCCAGTACCACCAGGTAATCCAGATCCGGCTCCACGGTTAGGAACATGACGGAGACGATCACTCCCTCCACCACCAGCACAGAAACCAGCAGGAGAAGTCCGAATACCCAGCATAGAGTCTGAATCCTTTTGGGAATACTGTCTGTCAGGATCAGGATCCCCGCCATCAGCAAAATGCCTCCCAGAACTGCCCAGACCACCGGGAATTTAGAAGACCAGCCTGCGTATCTGGCAATTCCCACAAAATAGCCCAGGCAGAGAAGGCCCAGCCAAAGGAAGATGATTTCCGGCATAACTCTCCTTTCCGAAAAAAAGAGGAGCTGTCGTATTAATCAGAATCGAGAATATTTATACATTTTATTGCTCAGTCTGTGCCGCTTTGAGCCTCTGGTCTCAAAGCTATGCTCGACAAATTCGCATAAAATGTATAAATATTCCTGACATATGACTAATACAACAACTCCTCCTTTGTTCTTACTTATTCATGATAATAAGCAGCACGCAAAGCGTGATGTCTACTATTTATTTCTGCCGCAGCAGTATTTATATTTCTTACCACTTCCGCATGGACATGGATCATTCCGGCCGATCTTCGGTCCTTTTACAACAGTTCCGGATTTCTTCTGCTCCTTGTATAACTCTTTTCTCTTTTCTTCAGAGAAAATATTGTTCCACTGGGGCAGCTCGTACAGCCAGTCCGCCTTTGCGTCTACCATGTTCTTGTACAGAGTCTCCAGATCATAGCCCAGATTTACTTCTGTATCTTCTTCCATCTCCTCAATAGGATTTGGAACTTTCAGGCTGTCGTTGATCCCGTCCAGGAAGCCTACCATTGTCATAACATCTACGTTATATTTTTCTGCAAGTTCTTTTACGGTTCCTCTTACCACTTCGTCAGGATTGCTGAGAAGCTGTTCATAAATTCCCTTTTCAATTAAAAAATAATCTGTCCAGAATTTCTGCAGCTGGCCTCTGTCTGCCTGCTGGGAGTACGCTTTATCTCTCCATTCCTGTAATAACGCCATATATCTTACCTGCCTTTTATCTTTTCTATTTCTCTTGTTTTAATTTAACAGGTACAGTATATACGATATCTGATTATTTTTCAATCCTAACTTTCGGCAATTTGGCAAAGAGTCTCCCCGGACATAACATCGTTCCAGTAATAGAGGTTTTCCGGTTCCGTAACCCGGAACATGGGGAAAAGTTCCTCCATATCCGGACATATCTGCGGGAAAAGATTTTTCTCTTCTGCAAAGAGTTCCGGATCATAGGCCAGCTTTCGCTTATCCTCCCACAGGGCGCTGTAAAAGATTTCCGCCTCCACCATGTCCTGGAACATATGACTGCCGTAGCTCAGTTCCGGCATATAGCCAGCCCGGCTGTCCGAGACCTCACAGATCCCGCAGACAGCGGAAATATCCGCAAAAGTTACCGGAACCCCCAGCTCCGGAGAGGATGTTCCTACCCTGCTGGGAGTCATGAGAAGAAGATTTTTCCCCGATCCCTTATAATACCGGTTGATCTTTCCTACCGCTTCCGCCACCTGGTGCTTTTTTCCGTAGGGATATTCATAGTACAGTTTCGGCTCGATCTGTATGACCACATGGATCTGTTTTTTCAAAGAATTGCCCACAGAGGAATCCTTCAGATGGAAAAATGTCTTTTCCTTTGGAAGGCTGGGGATTTCCACTTTTCCTCCTCTGCTTCCCGTAAACAGGGGCCGGCACTGAAGAAGATTCACCACAAAGGCTCCCTCTTCGTCTATATTCACAGTGTATTCAATATCCACCGGATTTCCATAGACCTGTTCCAGAGTCTTCAAAAGCTTCTGCATAAGTCCTGTAAACTCCCGGTTTTCCAGAAGCTTCTGGCAGGTGACAAACCACACCTGGCGCCACCGTCCCATACGGTTCAGGGCTTCTTCTGCCTCATAGTCTCTCTCCATTATCGCCCGTTTATACCAGAGAGGCAGGATTTCCATAAGAGAATCTGTACTTTTGGTAAGAAGACGGTTTTCTTTTGTATCCAGCACATCCATATTTTTCTGGGAAAACCGGTGTTTATCCGCCACGTTTGTCTGCATGGACACTGCCGGCCGGTCCAGATTTACCAGTCTGGGATAATCGTTCTCTGTCCTGTCTACGGCCCTGGTCCCAAGACCTGCCACCAGCCGGAGCATTCCGGCGCTCTGATCCATATCTTTACTCCACTTGTAGGCGCTGTAGCTGTATCCCACCCCTGCCGCCGCAGGGAAGAAATAGTCTCCCCAGTGAGAGCCGGAAACCCGCTGGACCAGTACAGCCATCTGTTCATCCCGGTGTTCCAGGCCTCTCTGTTTCCTGTATTCCAAAGCGGATATGTCCATGATACTGGCATATACCCTCCGCACTGCGTCCTCAAAGACCTTCAGCCGTTCTTCCAGAGTTCCCTGATTTACACAGAACACAGACTCATATTTTCCTGCAAAGGCATTGCCGAATCCGTCTTCCAGGAAACTGGAGGAACGGACGATTATGGGACTCTGGCCGAAATATTCCAGGACTGACCGGAACTTTTCCCGGATATTGGAAGGAAACTCCCCGGAGAGCAGGGCCTGCTGAAGCTGTCCGGCTTTTTCAAAATAGCCTTCTTCTGTCCTCTGGGCAATCCTGGTCTCCCAGCAGTTATTAGAAACAATATAGGTATAAAATACGTCTGAACCAATGTAATAGGAATCGTGAGCTTCCCTGTGAGCCCGGTATTCCGGCAGAAGGGTATGGACGATCTTCCTGGCCAGGAGCATACCGCAGGCCTTTCCTCCAATAGCGCCGCTGCCGATCATCCGGTCCCGGAGCTTGAAATAATCTTTGGGCTTAAAATATTTCTTCAGCATTTCCTGCAGCCGTTTATCCTTGGTCATAGTGCTTTCCAAAATCTGGTTTTCCGTCTCTTCCCGGAACCTTCCCTGCTGGTACTCCAGCTTTGCCATAGAAAAGAACCGGTCGTGGCTGTCAAAGTTCTGGTCTTGCTTCTGGGCCTCTTCCTCTTCCAGGATCTGATAGTACCGGCTCAATGCCACTCCCCCGTCTACTGCCTTAAAGTCTTCCAGATCCATACTGCAGGAATGAGGCAGGAACATTTTGGCAGAATACCGGTTCCACACCTTCAGAGGATGGACATAAAGCTTATCCCCTGTATGAACGTCTAAGAGAAGCTGGGTAGTATCCCGGATCCTGGCCACTGCGTCAAAGGAATGTCTGCCCCGGAGAAGAGGGAAATAGGCCACTGTGTCCAGCTTGAACAGATAGGGACAGGTTACCCGGAAAAAGTTCCCCATCATCAGGTCCGTATACCACACAGACTGAAGGGAAGAAAGACTGTCAAACACGTAAAAAGCGTCTTTCCCCTCTATCGTGATCCTGTTGTAAATATCCACGGTAAAAGCCTCAAAGCCTTTATCCGGATTAAACTCAAAAATCTTCAATCCCTCTCTGGGGGAAAGAAGGGGTTCATGGTCTGCAAACCGCATATAGATCAGGTTCCTCTTATCACGAATGGCCTGCTCCACAAAAGGCTCCATAAAATACCGGAATTCTTCCAGATCTGTCACCTGCCACACTACATTGTCTCCCATTCGGATATAGTCCAGCAGATCGTCCAGCCCCGGTATACCGCTTAAAACTCTGTCAAAGGCTCCCATAAATAACCTCCTGATAAAAATTAAAGGCGCTGACAGAGTCCTCTCTCCGTCAGCGCCTTTGCTGAATTCCTGATTCCCGTCCTCAGCGGGATATTTCACTTTCTGAATACAGTATAACAGATATTTTTTTCTTTGGCTATATTTCTTTTAAAAGACACTTCCCTTTTCCTTATGTATCCACCGGAACAGAAGCACTGCCGCCAGAATGGCTGTGAGACAATCTGAAACCGCCTGAGAAGCCAGGACGCCATTGTAGCCAAAAGTTTTTGAAGCCAGGAAGATCACAATAGCGAAGATCACGCCCTGTCTGCTCACAGACAGGAGGAAGGCTCCCAGAGCTTTCCCCGCAGACTGAAAGGTGCTTGTGGTCACCAGCACCACAGCGATAAAGATCATTCCCGCCTGCTGGAATCGGAGCATAGGAACCCCAAGATCAATGATCCCGGGATCCTGCATAAAGATCCTGATCAGTGCCGGAGCCGCCGCAGACAGAAGCAGCGCCAGGACCGCCGCCGTTCCGCATTCAAATCCATAGCTGAACTTCAGGATGTCCTTCAGCCTCTTACTGTTTTTCGCTCCATAGTTGTAGCCGATAAGCGGCTGAACGCCGAAGGCCAGTCCCACCAGTACCAGCACAGCTATGAGATTCACCTTCATCACGATCCCCATAGCCGCCACAGCGTCATTTCCATAAGGAAGGAGAAAGCGGTTTGTGAGAGCCATTCCCAGACTCTGCATTAAATTTGTGACAGAGGCCGGGATCCCAATAGCAAAAATCTGTCCCAGTTCTCCCTTCTGGATATGAAATCCTCTGGGATCTACAGACAGCCTCCTGCTTTTCTTCAGAAGAAACCACAGGAAAAACAGATCTGTACAGATATTTCCGATCACTGTGGCGATAGCCGCGCCTGCAGCCCCCATACCCAAAGTAAAGATAAAAACCGGGTCCAGGATAATATTCACCACAGCCCCCAGGATACTTCCCACCATGGAAGCGGTTGCAAACCCTTCTGTCCTCAAAAGGTTCAGGGGCGTATAGGACACAATGATAAAGGGAGCGCCCAAGGCGATATAAGTATAATACTGGGAGGCATAGGTCATGGTATCTCTGTCCGCCCCTAAAAGAGTAAGTACCGGCTCCCGGAATATGAGAAGAAGCACAGTCACCAGGATCCCGCAGGCAATAGCGCCGTAAAAGCAAAATACACTGAGACGCTTCCCGTCTTTATCCAGCTTCTGACCGAAAAGCCGGGAGATCACCGAGCTTCCCCCAAGTCCGAAAATATCTCCCAGCGCGATCATCAGTGTAAAAACAGGAGCGCTTAAAGAAACTCCCGCCACCAGGTCTGTATTCCCTGTCTGGGCGATAAAAAAGGTATCCACCATATTATAGACCAGGGAGACCACCATGCTGAACACCACCGGCAGGGCAAAGGTGAAATAGGCCCTGGGAATAGGCGTCTTTTCAAATAAGTCATTTTTACTGTCTTCTTTCATTTTCAAAGTTCCTCCTGTTTTTCCTTGCTGCAGCATACTTTGCCAAAACTTTTGCAAAATCTGCATTCTGTATAAAAGTATAACAAAAGATCCAGGTCATGCCAAGCGCGGAAAAACTACAGGACCTACTCTTCCCTGATCCGCTCCACAACGGTCTCCCGGCACATTTTCCGGTAATGATATCTGGGAACTCCCCAGGCTATGAGGGCCAGAAGGGGAACGGCCAGAAGACTGACCGTTATGGAAGGGTGATAGGAAAAGAAAAAACTCCTGCCTGCGGTCCTTGCGATCACCGCCCGCATAAGAGGTATCCCTGCTGTATCCGCCAGCAAAAGGGCTGCCAGGAAATAAATACCGCCTTCGGTGCACAGCATTCTCAGAACCTGCTTTCTGGTCATTCCTACCGCTTCCAGCAAAGACAGCTCCTTTTTCCTGCTGATCACAGACACCGCCGAAGTATTGAAAAAGTTCAGTACGCCGATCACAAACAGCACCCCGCACAAAAGGCCCAGGATCAACATATATTTTCCGGCAAACTGGCTGCACTGCTGCTCCAGTTCCATACGGGAGTCCATGAGAAGCTGGGGCTTATCAGCCAGATAGTCTTCCAGCCATTTTCCAAGTGCTTTCTCCTTTCCTTCCTCTGCCTCGATCCCCACAGTCATCGCCCCCGGATTTCCTCCCATCTGAAGATAAGTCTCTTCCGGAAGGTAAAAAGAAATATCATAATAAGTACCTGCTCCAAAAGGATACTCCAGATCATAAGGCAAAGCCCCCACCCCCAGGACCTGGAACTCTCTCTTCTGTCCTTCGATCTCAAGGGTGATCCTGTCCCCCGGTTCTGAATATCCCCCAAAGCCGTAGGTACTGGCGGAAACGATCACATAGTCTCCCTGTGTAAATTCCTGCCAGGTACAGGAGTTGTCCAGAAATTCCATTTTTTCAAAGGCCGCCTGGTTGATTCCCAATACATGGGAGGGTATCTGTCTGCTTTCCAGACGCTTTCTCTCTTCTTTGGCCCAGGCGCTGTCATAAATTTTTTCTTTTTCTGCAAGATCCATCATATTTTCCAGAATCTTATACTCTTTCTCGCTCAGGAGATGGAGTTCCTCTGTGTCATAGACACAGGCCAGGCTTTCTATGCCTTCCTGACTCCGGATATCCCCTAATATCTCGGGAGTCAGCGCATTCAGATCGGCGTACTGAGCCATAGTTCCGGATCCTGTGATCTTAAAGTCCGAAGAGATGTAAGTATCTATATAAATGTCAAAATCAAACCCTTTCTGTATTGTATAGATACAGTTCAGAAGGAAAATGGGAAGGGCCAGGGACAGCACCACCAGCACAGATTTCTTCCAGGTCCTTTTCATATTTTCCAGGGCCATGATCCCCGGAGTGACCTTATGGCCTTTTCTCTCCCGGTTCCGGGCAGATCCTTCCGTCATCCGCACCGCTTCCACAGGAGACACTTTCGCTACGATATGACAGGGACGCATACAGGCAATATAGACCGTAGCCAGGGAGAAAAAAACGGCAGTCAGAAAGATCCAGGGACTGGTGCTGACCAGAACTTCCGGGGGTTCTGCCCCCAGATCCGATTCCAGAAGATAAGGCACCATAGCCCTGCCGGCCAGCCACCCAAGGAACAGGCCAATGGGAATCCCTATTCCGGACAGGAGCAGGGCCTGCCTTCGGACGATCCCCTTTAACTGTCTTCCCGTAGTCCCGATATTCTTCAGAAGGCCATAGGCCCGGATATCATTTTTCACCGAGATCTGAAACACATTATAAATGATCAGATAACCGGACAGAAAGACCAGAAAAACCACTGCCCCTACCGTGGCAAAAGGAAAACCGTCTTCTCCGAAAAGCTTGTCATAAGCCGGAGGAATATCCATCCTGGCGGGAGTATCCGACACATGATAAAGTTTCTCGATCTCTTCCTTATACTGGTTCAGCTTAAAGATATTGTCAAACCACAGGCTCAGATTATAGCTCCCCTCAAAATCTCCCATTGCAATGGACTCCTCTGTGGCGGTTTTCATATGGGCCAGACAGTAATCTCTGGAAACCCACACCATCTGGCCCCTTGGCAGGGGATCTCCTTCCCAGAAACCGCTGAGCCGGAAATCCTCGGTAATCTGTTTTCCCGAAGCACTATAGGTAAGAGTCACGGTACTGCCGATCTTATGAGGTACGCCCAGCAGATCCAGAACAATCGTGCTGACAGCCGCCTCCTTTTCCCCCTGGGGGAGTGTTCCTTGGGTAGGCAGACACTGATAACTCCTGGCCCCGTTTTCATCTGCATAACGGATTTCTGTATAGATGGTCTGCAGCTCTTCATTTTCCGCCACTGATAAAAAAATATTGTATCCCATCTCTTTGATCTTGTCATACTGGCTGATCTGACGGAACTGTTCTTCTGTAAGATCCTGGATAGAGAGCTGGCTGGAATCCATACTGGTCCGCATCTCCTGATTCATAGTCGAGCGCAGCACAGAGACTGCCGCCGTAAAAGAAGCGGTAAACATTACCGCAGTCATGACCACCGCCAGGACCGCAATGATATTTCTCTCCCGGTTGATCTTCAGAAAACGCCTGGTCAGAAGCCAGATGGTCTTTCTGCTATTCACCAATACCATAGTCATCACTTCCCTTCACCAGTTTTCCGTCTTCAATGCGCAAGATCCGGTCCGCTGTCTGAGCAATCTCTTCGTTATGAGTGATCATCACCATGGTCTGGTGAAACTGCTGGCAGGTGATCCGCAGCAGACTCAGCACATCCTGGCTGGTCCGGCTGTCCAGGTTCCCTGTGGGCTCGTCAGCCAGCAGGATGGCCGGCTTTGCCGCCAGAGCCCTGGCAATGGCCACCCTCTGCTGCTGTCCCCCGGAAAGCTGGCTGGGAAGACTGTTTTTCTTCTTTTCCAGACCCAGCATGCCGATCACATTTTCCAGATACTCTCTGTCCGGCTTTTTGCCGTCCAGCCCCAGGGGCAGAGTGATATTCTCCATAACGTTCAGCATGGGGACCAGATTATAGCTCTGGAATACAAAGCCGATATTTCTCCGCCGGAAAATAGTCAGCTCTTCCTCCTTCATGGAAGACAGGTCTTTTCCATCGATCAGTACCGTTCCGCCGGTAGGGATATCCAGTCCTCCCATCATATGGAGAAGGGTGGACTTTCCGCTGCCGCTGGTGCCCACCACTGCCAGAAATTCTCCTTTCTCCACCAAGAAGCTGACCCCGTCCAGGGCTTTCACCAGAGTCTCTCCCTTTCCGTATATTTTTCTCAGATCTTTTACTTCCAGTATTTTCATAATGCCTCCTTTTCCCCGGTCCCCTGTTATTACCTAAAGGCCCGGATTTTCTTTAAAGAGAGGATAGCAGAAAAAAATCTCCAGACCGTTTCTGAAATATCACAGTCTGGAGACATTTTCTCTTTTTTCACTGGGAAGAAATACGGAAAAAACGCTTCCCTCCCCTTTTTTTGAAGAAACCTTGATATACCCACCCTGGCTTCTGACAATTTCTCTGGCCAGATACAGGCCCAGGCCTACCCCTTCCTCTGAAAGGACGTCCCGGCTCCGGTAAAACCTGTGAAAGATCTCCGGCAGTTCTTCCTCTTCTATGCCGATCCCCGTATCCCGAACGTCGATCCTGGAAAACAGGCTGTAAGAAACCACTTCCAGAGTGATTTTTCCACCAGCCGGCGTATATTTCACTGCGTTATCCACCAGATTCATCAGGGCTTCCCTGGTCCACTTCCGGTCAAACCAGGCATAAGCCTTCTCTTTCCCTGGCTTTACCTCAAGGGATATCTGTTTCTCTCTGGCTTTCTGTTCCATAAGGCTTTTTACCTGGCAGGCCAGTTCTCTCAGCTCTCCTTTTTGAGGGACTGTCTGTATGATCCCGTTTTCCAGCCTGGATATCTTCACCAGAGAATCCAGGAGAAACTGAAGCTTTTCTCCCTGCTGGCGGATCACCGTCCCATATTCTCTCATCTGGGGATCTGTGCAGTCCTCTTCCAGGAGCTGGCTGTATACCAGGATATTGGAAATGGGTATAGCCGTCTGATGAGAAATATCCGATATCATGGTCTGAATCTTCTCCTTACGCTGATTTAGGTTTTCTTCTGCCAGTCTGCTGTCCTCCAGAAAGCGGGCCATGGAATTTTCCACAGAAGATACCATAGTCTCGTCGATCTCTTCCTGGCGGAAGCTTCCGCTCCTTGCTTTTTCCAGCATAGACTCCAGCCGTTCCAGAAGCCGCCGCTCTTTCTGTCTTCCATAAACCCAGATCCCTGCTGCCAAAACAAGCATTCCTGTTCCAAATACCATCATTTCCATATCACTGTGCCGCCCAGGTATATCCGATCCCGTATACTGTTTTGATATATCTGGGATTTTTACTGTCTTCCTCGATCTTGTCCCTCAGCCGCTTGATAGCTACGGTCAGGGCATGTTCATCTACAAATTCTGTGTCTCCGCTCCACACTTCATCAATGAGATAGGTCCTCTTTAAAGTAGCTCCTCTGTTCTCCAGCAGTTTTCTCAGAAGCCGCTGTTCTGTCTTGCTGAACTCCACTTCCCGGCCTCTTACCTGAAAGACCAGCCGCTGAAAATCAAAGGAAAAAGGGCCTTCCCGATACAGGGTCTGCCCGGACATATCCTGCTGTCTTAACTGTACCCCTGCCCTGGCTCTTAAAACCATCAGGCTGAAAGGCTTGGTAATATAATCATTGGCCCCCAGCTCCAGCCCCATAACAATATCTGTTTCCATATTATTGGCAGTAATGATGATCACCGGCACGGCGCTCTTTGCCCGGATCTCCTGAAGAAAATCCAACCCGTTTCCGTCCGGAAGGTTCAGATCCAGAAGGATCAGCCGGACTTTTTCTTTCTTCAGCAGTTCCCTGGCCTCTTCTATGGTCTGGCACTGGAGAAACGTGCAGTCCTCTCTTCTAAGAGCCAGACGGATCCCGTCATTTAATTTTCTGTCGTCTTCTAAAATCAGAATCTTATGCATAATCTCCTTTTCCTCCAACTACTATTATGGGAGTTCTCATGGAAAAGGCAAGCTATTTTTACGGATAAAGATCCATTTACTCTCCCTGGGTCTGGATCTTGGATGTTTCGGATACCTTGTCCTTTCCGAAATTCTGTACCAGATCGATGAGGAAAGAAGAAATGGTCACCGTGATCAGAGAAAAAGCAATCCGGAAAACCGGGATATAAGTCAGGGAAAGTCCCAGGACTACCAGGTCTGTAAAAAGATAGGATCTGGACAGCCGCCAGTGAGTCACTCTGGATATGGTCAGGGCCAGGGCGTCGTCACCGCCGCTGGAGCCTCCCTGGCGGACAATGATCCCTACGCCGATCCCCACAAAGAGTCCTCCGCCTATAGCCGCTGCCAGGGGATATTCAGACAAGTCCGGCAGCATAGGAGGGAACAGCTCCCAGAATTTGTAAAACAGGGACACGCTGAAAGTAGAGATCATGGAAATCTTGATAAACTGCCCTCCCAGATATTTAAAAGCCAGCAGATAGCAGGAAATATCCAGAACCGAAGTGATAGCCGAAGGAGAGATTCCCAGCCACCGCTCCACAAGGAGCATCATGCCGATAACCCCGCCTTCTGTGATCCCTGTACGCTGGTGGATATTGTGTATGCCAAAAGTACAGATCCCCGCTCCGATAATAATGAAAAAGATCTTCTTCCATGTCAGTCCCTCTGTAAGTTTATCTCTTATGGTCATCAACCAATTTGTTTTCACAAAAACGCCTCCTTGTATTTTCTCTTTTGGAACTTTATAATAAAGGATATAGTAACTATAATGTCAAGAGGTCCGGGCGAAAAAATTTTGCATAGCCAGTGTTTTCATCCCGGAGTATTCTGTTCAAAGGAGGCGGCATGGAGAACTTATTTTCCATCGGCGAAGTAGCCAGATATCAGAAAATTTCAAAGCAGACCCTGATCTTCTATGACAAGATCGGACTGTTTCGTCCCGATTATGTAGATCCCGGCAATGGATACCGGTACTACAGCGCCAAGCAGTTAGACTATCTGGATGCCATTCTCATTATGAAGAAAATCGGTTTTTCTCTCAGCGAGATCAAAGAGCATATGCAGCATTACACCATTGACAGCAGTCTGGCTGCCATGAAAAACCAGCTCTCGGTCATCGACAGCCGGCTCCAGGAACTGTATATGATCCGAAGCCGTCTGGTGAACCGCTGCCAGCAGATGGAAGAGACAAAAGAGCTTCGGGGAAAAGAAAACTCTGTATTTCTTGAAGATATCAACTCCCAGTACATCCTGCTCCAGACTGTAGAAAAACCTTACACTCTCCGGGAGATCAGCATTGCCACCAAAAAATGCTTTACCGGTTCCTTCCAGAAACAGCTCCCCGTATTTTTCCAGTGCGGGGTAGTCGTTCCCCTGGAACGTATCCAGGAAGGCCGTTATACAGAGGCGTCCCATGCTTTTCTTCCCATAGAGAAAACCGACAAAACCGAAAATATCCGTAAGCTTCCCGCCGGGAAATGCGTCGGGATCTACCATGTAGGAGATTATCTGTCCATCGGCCGTTCCTATGAAAAGATCCTGGAATACTGCCGCAGCCATAACCTGAAGATCTGCTCCGATTCCTACGAATTCTGTATCAATGACTATATTACCTCTTATGACGAAAATGAATATATTACCAAGATACTATTTTATGTAACTTCTGACGACTAAAAAAGGCGCTGAGGCATTAGCCAAAATCGCTATTTTTATAACAGCCCACAATTTTTATAATAAATATGTATAGATTTTTCTCTCCCGGCAATACTAGAAATAGTCCACGGAGGGATGGCACAAAGAGGTGACGCTTTCCGCAGACGACCAAAGAAAAAGTAGAAATACTTTATCCTCCCCTTTTAACAAGGCTGCCGCGGTAAGGGCGTACGGCAATAAGATACATTTTACCGCAGCAGCCTTCGTACATAACATGGATTCATTAAAACGCTTTCACAGAGACAGCAGAGTCTCCTCCCAGACGCCCCGGTTCCTTCTCAGAATTTCCCGGAAGGCGGAGGGCGGCAGGGGAGACTCTGTTTTTCCTATTTCGATGGTGAGACTGGGGATCTTCCTTTCTTTTACCGCCCAGTCTTTGTAGCCTGCCGGGTCCAGGTAATCCCAGCCTTCCGGCAGTCCGTATCCTGTGATCTTCTGGATCCGCTCTCCAAAATTTCGGCATACTTTTCTAAATTCTCCTTTTTGTCCAAAATCCCAGTAGATTACTTCCCCGGAAGAATGATAGCTGACCGTCCTTTGGAATTTTTTCTGTCTGGTAAGCTCTGCCAATGCTTTGGACTCCTCCTGGTCCTCCGGGGCACGGCCTTTATAGCCCTCTCTGGAAGGCTGTCCCTTCAGATCATGATATTCTTCCCAGAACGCCTGAAAATTCCTGTTCAGATCTACCCCTCTGGCATTAGCTTTCCATCTTCTGTAATAAGGACCGCAGGGCATTCTTCCTCCTTCTCTCTCCCCGATCCTCCATACCAGTTTCTGAAGTTCAGGATTTCTTAATCCTCTGGGTCCCTGCTGACTGATAGTAACCCCATCCGGATTAACCATAGGCACCACATAGACAGCTTTTCCCCTTAAGAGCTCTTTATAGGAATATTCTTTATAAGTTTCTTCCCTGTACAGCTTTGTGAGAAATTCTGCAGTCTGCTCCATAAGAAGCTGGCTGGTCATATACTCCCTTCCGTGGATAGCTCCAGATAAAAAAATCTTTTCTCCCGCTTCCTCCTGTCCCAGGATAACACAGTAAATTTCCCTTCCGTCAGCTGTTTTTCCAAGGGATCTCAGGTGCATCTCTTCAGGAAAAACCCTGGAAAATATCTCCAGATCTTTTTCCATGTCCTTATAGGTATATCCCCAGAATCTGCGGCCAAATGGTTTATACATTGACGGATACCTCAAAAATTATTATAATAATAGATATTCTAGACAAGGGAGATTAAGAAGTGAAGAACCTGAAACGACTTCTTGCACTCATAGGTGTTATCCTTCTGGCAGGCATGTATATCCTTACATTGATCCTTTCCCTGACGGATAATTCTGCGGCAGGCAATATGCTGATGGCCTCTCTTTTTGGGACCGTAATCATTCCGGTTCTCTTATATGCCTTTCTTCTGGTATATAAATGGACTCGCCCCAAAGATGAGATACTCTCAAAAATCCTTGCGGAAACTTCCGAAATCAATACGCTGATTTTTGACATTGGCAAGGTGCTTGTTGACTATGACTGGAAGAAATTATTGCAGGATTTGAAATATGATGAAGAAACGTCCCAGGCTGTGGCGAAAGCTGTCTTTTTAAGTGATACCTGGACAGAAGGCGACCGTGGAATCCTCTCCGAAGAAGAACTGCTCCAGGCCTTCATCAGCAACAATCCTGCATACGAAAAAGAGATTCGTGAGACCTTTCGGCGGATGGGGGAGACGATCCATGTCTATTCTTATACAAAGAGCTGGTTGAAATATCTGAAAAAGCAGGGATATAAGCTCTATATCCTTTCTAATTTTTCCAAGCCCCTCTACGACCGATGCCAGAAAGAAATGAAATTTCTGGATCTTATGGACGGAGGATACATGTCCTGGCAGATCCACTGTCTGAAACCTGAACCGGAAATCTATCAGAAGCTGATCCGGGATTTCCAGATCGAACCTTCTAAAGCAGTCTTTATTGATGACCGCCTGGACAATGTAGCAGAAGCCAGAGCCCAGGGGCTCCATGCCGTACATTTCACCGGTAGAAAAAACGCCATGGGGCAATTAGCAGATTTCGGTGTTAAATAAGAGAGAAGAGACAAGTCCATGGAAATCAGACTTTTATAAAGTCTGGGATCTCCGTGGGACTGTCTCTTCTTTTTTTTCGTTTTCCATGATATGATATAGATAGATAAATGAGAACGTGATTTATATGAAAGGAGGGATCTCTTATGAAGAAAGCCACTTTTCCTGCTCTTGGCCTGCTTGCCGGCTCTCTGGTCTTCCTGTCCGGCTGTCAGGCAGGGGCTGATCTTGGAGTCAGCAGCCAGCCCATGTCTGAAGTCTCTGCCCAAGAGACCCAGGCTTCAGCCTCTTCTTCCCAAAATGAGCCCCGTTCTGTCAGAGAAAACACTACCCGGTCAGAAAACGCATTCTATAACGATCTATTATACCGGGAATATTCTTTAGGAAAAAGAGTGGAAGCCGGCACAGCAACTATAACAAAGGCCGATATTTTATCTGCTTCTGACGCCCCTTCCCAGATTGTTATTTTCCGCGACAACGCGATCTGGAAAACCCTGGATTATCAGGGAGAAGATATTAAGGTAGACATTCCTGAGGATGGAAACTACTGCTATATGGTCGCTGATGCAAATAAGGCCCTTTGGGATATTACAGAGCTGGTAGACACGGAAGTCATTGGAGATATAGAAGACTGGATCATTCCCTTAGAGTAAATCATTTCTTTAAAGCAAAAAGCCCCGCTGCCTTTCAGAAAAATCTGAAGGCAGCGGGGCTTTTTATCTGTTGATCATTTCTTAATCTTCTGAAGCTCTGCATTTGCGAGTCTCAGAAGGCGCTCTCTCTTTTCTTTGTCACTGGCGTACATCTCTGCCAGATCTTCTACCGGTACTCCTGACAGGATTCCCAGCATGGAGCGTTTTGTTTTCATGGTTCCATAGGTGTTGATGGCGCTTACCAGGATTTCTGAAGCTTCATCATTGGTCAGAATATCGCTGACGAAATCTTTAACGCTGTAGTAGCCTTCGTTAAAGGTCATTTCCGGAAGTTCTCCGTTTTCGTCTACTCCCTCAAACCAGTTCTTCACTCCTGTGCCCTCATCTTCCTCATCTACCGGCCGTACATATCCGGCGTATGGCTGAGACACTTTAGTGAAGGTAACCGTATCTGCAGGGCAGCCTTCTGCTTTGGCAGTGATCACATTAATATCTTGATCCAGAGCAATATTCTCGAAAAGGAAGATCTTATTTCCTTCCTGTGTGCCTGCACTCCTGCCGTTGACATACAGGGTCACCTGTTTCTGGTTGGAATATACCTTAACGGTCATATGATCGTAAGGACGAAGGGCGTATCTTCTTCCTGTGATATGAACAAAAGGTTCATCAGACCAGTATGCCTTATAAATGTAATAGGCATCTTTTTTCACTTTTCTGTCCAGGGTTACCAGGCCCTTATTGTTTCTTCCTTTTACGCCTCCTTCATCTCTGGCGTCGCAGCCGAAGTCAAACATGTTCCAGATATGAGTAGCCCACAGATAAGGTCTTTCATCAATGATCTTAGCCATATGCTCATGGTACTCTGCCTGATATTCTTCTGTATAATCCTTGCATTTCGGATCATCTGTATGCCAGCTGATAATACCTTCACAGCCGTATTCGGAAATTCCCAGAGGTCTGTCCGGATACATCTGGTGGAACTCGTCCAGCCATTTTTCATTCTGGGTATAGTCTCCGCCGTACCATCCAAAGTAATGATTATAGCTAAGCACGTCTGTGATCTGATTGTGTTTGGACTCTTTTGGAAGAGCAGATACCTGAGCCATGGTGGTCAGTCTGGTGGAGTCAATCTCTTTCACCAGTTTGTTCAGATCTTCCAGATTTTCCTGAAGTCCCGGGCGGTCTCCGCCGATGGTGATCTCGTTAGAGATTCCCCAGAAGCAGATACATGGATGATTATAGTTCTGATAGATCAGTTCCTTCATCTGCTGGCGGCAGTTGTCATGTCCTTTGGGATCTTTGCTCATAACCGAGATAAAAGGAATCTCTGCCCATACTACCAGGCCCAGTGCGTCGCAGGCATCATAGAATGCCTGATTATGCTGATAGTGGGCCAGCCGGACTGTATTTGCCCCCAGCTCTGCAATCAGGTAGGCATCCTCTAAATGATCTTCTTCTGTAAGAGCATTACCCTGTCCCAGTCTGTCCTGATGTCTGGATACACCTCTGAGAGGTGTGGGAATACCGTTTAGGAAGAATCCTTTTTCCGGATCCACATAAAACTCTCTTACACCAAGGCTTGCCTCTACCTGATCAAGGACTTCATTATGGCGTACAATTCTGGCGGTCACAGTATACAGATAGGGATCTTTGACTCCCTGCCACAGATGGGCTTTCTCAATGCAGGCGGTAGCCTTTGTCTCCCAGGCAGCGGGAGCGAAAGCTTCTGCAACCACAGATTCGTCCTCATCCATGATCTCAAACTGCACCATATCGCTTTCCTGTGCTTCTGTTACCCAGGCAGAAAGATTTACCAGAGCATCTTCTCCCTGAAGCTTAGTATCAAAAGCTACTCCGGCGGATCCGAAATAGTCCAGGCAGAAATGTGTGGGAGACACACAGATCATAGTCACATTCCGGTAAATACCTCCATAGAAGGTAAAATCTGCCATCTGGGGGTATACATCTGTCCGGTTCTTATTATCCGCCACTACAGCCAGATAAGCCTTTCCCTCTTTCAGAGCCTCTGTTACGTCTACACGGAAGGCGGAATATCCGCCTTTGTGCTCGCAGACTTTTTCATTGTTCAGATAAACTTCCGCAACGGAATTTACTCCTTCAAACTCCAGATAGATTTTATAATCAGCAGGTACGTCAGGTCTTTCGATGGTCTTTAAATAGACCCCTTTTCCTTTGTAATAATCTCCCCCGCCGTCCTGGCCGTCCCAGTTATTCCAGGTATGGGGCAGGTCTACCCACTCCCATTCCTGGTCGTTTCCATGGCAGGGCATTTTTTCCGGCACCTGATCAGTTTTTGCAAATTTCCAGTCTTCATTTAATGATTCATAAAATCTCATAATCTTGATCTAACTCCTTTTCAGAATCTGGTTTCCCATCTTCCGCAGAATACATTTTCGTTATATCTTCCCTTGAATTCGCTCTTGCCCATCATCTTTTCCAGAGTAGCTG
>ERZ1090878.500-NODE-502-length-21285-cov-14.416345_pt1 | contig 21285 bp, 29 predicted proteins | sample MGYA00478473_ERZ1090878 | MGnify/ENA primary metagenome ERZ1090878 (study PRJEB33644, sample SAMEA5815720) | chicken gut metagenome | biome: Chicken; feature: Gastrointestinal Tract; material: Caecum | place: Ireland | collected 2019-01-01 | study: A study of the... | reverse complement strand
AAATTATATGAGAACATATCGAATATTAACAAATAAACTCTATATTGGTATTAAGCCTACACGATATGGAGAAATAAAAGATTATTGTCCTGCTATTATTGATAAAGATAAGTTTTTTACTACGCAAAAGCTCATGAATAAAAATCAAAGAAAACCAACGTGCGAAAACTCTGGTGGCTATATTTTTCAAAAATTATTAAAGTGTGCAGAATGTGGATATTATCTCGGAGGAAAATTCTATTCTAAAAATAATGATACATCAAAATATTATTATGTATGCAAACATCATGCTACTACTTTTCGATGTTCTTGTTCTAAAAATTTTAATGAGAAAAAAATAGAAGAAAAGCTATTACAAGAGTTTAACGAACAATTAAAAAAATATATATCTTCTTATGAATACAAACCAATAGAACCAATTAAGGCAGATTATTCGAAAGAAATATCTGTCCTAGAAAATAAATTAGTAAAATTAAAAGATTTATATGTACGCGACCTTATAAGAATAGAGGATTATGAAAAGGATTATAAAGATTATATCGCCCAATTAGATATACTATATCAAAAAAAGCAAAAAAAAGAAGATAACACATCTCCCTCTTCTAATATAGACACTTTAAAGGCATTTTTAAACAGTGATTTTCCTTTAATATATAATAACTTGTCTAGAGAAGAAAAACGAAGAATATGGCTATCTGTGATTGATTACATCATTATTGACAAGGATTATAACATGAAGATATTTTTTATTTAACTATTTTGGTACTTTTTTCTATTGACAGATGTTAATAAAAAAAAGTACTATTGCATTCGTATATGAATAGAGGCAGATAGACTAAATATCTATCTACCTCTACATAGGATGTGTTATTCTCTCTATTGTTATTATATAATATTTTTACTTTTTCGTCAATTTATTTAATTTTAACGAAACCACATTTCTTTACTTTATTATCAGTTCCGTCAAGACTGTACATAGCTAAATAAATTCCATCGAAAATTTCTTTGCAAGCAAAATCTTCATTAGGTCCTACACTTCCGATAACTTCTTTACATTCTGTAGTTTGATAAACATCTAGCTTGACGTCTGTATGGTATCCTCCCATTTCTTCTTCCTCCTCTACTTTATTTTCTTCTTTTACGTCATCTGGATATACTGGTGTTGCATAGCCATAAATTCGCCAATCATTTACTGGGTATTCAAATCTTTGTACCTTATCACTTCTATTTCCCTCGATAGTATGTACAATGCCTTGGTCTGTATATTCTACTATTCCTACGTGGTCAGGTGTTGGCTCTCCTTTTTCCCAGATGAAGAAGATAATATCTCCTGGTTTTGGATAGTAACCTCTTGCTCTGACTTGCCCTTTGGATTTAAACCAATTATAGCCTGCAGTGCAAGAAGCAAATCGTTTTACTACATCTTGACTAACTCCTACTTCGTCCATCCATTTACTTACAGCCATTGCACACCATGGTTGATTAGGAAGTCCGTACCAATCGCCAAATTTTGTATCGTTATTTGGACCTTCTGTATATCCTAGATCCTGTTTTGCTTTATCTACTATATCATATCTAATTGACATTTCTTATTCCTCCTTATTAAAAAATTAATTGTATATAATATTTTTTATAAGTATTTTATAAATTTACCATATTCCTTAGCACATTGTTCTTCTATTCTGCAACCTCTAGCTTTTTCCCAACCTGGCATACATACAAGACAATCTACATTTGCCAGAAATTCTATTGATTTTGCTAAGTAATGTAATGGTGTATTTTGTCCATTTTTAAAATCATCAAATACAGTATCTACTACTTCGTGTCCTTCTTCCTTTAATCTTTCTACTAATTCTACTCTTTCATTTCTAATTTGTTCCTCTGTTTTGCCTCTCATAGGTTGACTAATCATTACTTTCATTTCTTCTTATTCCTCCTTATTTTTTTGTTTAATAATTTGATTTACATATACACTCAATCCAGCTACTAGCACGCCTTGCGTGATTGACGTAAAAATCGCTGTTAAGATTTCCTTATAGCCATATATATCACTAGTAGCTACTACGTATACTCCTGCAATTAAAATACCTACTAATCCTAAGATGATAGGAATATATTTATCTTTGATAAACTCGCTATTTTTGATAGCAAGTCCAATAAAATATAATACGATAACTACTATTAATAGTTCTGGTTTGACATATTCTTTAATGGATTCCATCTAATTTCCTCCCTTCTTATTTGATTACTAAAGCAATTAATGCCGTTACTATTGCTGTTACAATTGATGATATAATTATTGTTTTAATTTGTTTTGCATTCTCTCTGTGTTCTTTGGCATCTTTTTGAACTGTTTCTTTATCAATCTTAGAATTTAATTGTTCGTATTTCTTCTCTAAGTCTATGTATTTCTCCTTCAAAATCTCTGTTTCTTTGCTATTTGCATTATTACTTCTCATCATAGCTTCTTTAAAGTTTACACTTGTTTGCTTTAGGTCTTCTGCAATATTTTTGATTTGTTCTACAGCTACAGACAAAGACTTGTCCAAGCTACTAATAACTCTTTCACTATTATCTAAACGAATTTCCGCTTCATCTATTCTTTTGGTGTTTGACTTGCTTCTTTCTTCAACAGCTACTAATCTTTCTACTAACTTTGTTTCTTCCATGATGCCCTCCTACTATTTATATCCCACTACTTTTGTAATATAGATTTGTTTTAAATCCATTTCTTGGCTGATAGAACCATTATCTGGTCTTAGTGTAATGTTTGAGCTTCTTACGTATGAAATAGTCTTTGAACTTGCTCTAAACAAAGTATGCTTTATCGTAACTGTATTATATGTTTCCGTTACATTAGCCCAGATGGTGTGTACTTCAAACTGTTTTCCGTTCGGATTTTCTATTTTTTGCGAACCATAATAATTGGAACTATCTCTGTAAAAAACTTCGAGATATTTATAATTAGACACATCGTCATTTAAAGTTATATTACTATTACTACCTGTTGCATTTTCGTACAAAGTTACCTTCTTTTCTTTTTCCTGCCATTTTGCATTTTCGTACAAAGTTACCTTCTTTTCTTTTTCCTGCCATTCTCCCCACGTTACATTCTTGAATCTTTCGTATTCAGCAGTAGTAGTCTTATAAGTTTGATACCCTACATTGTCATTTACCATTTGCGTAAATACATATCCATTTGTTCCATTGGCTTGAGGTGGCTTATTTATCGCAGAGGCGGATGTGTAGTAATATGAAGTGTTATTTATGTCGTTTAAATCTTTGTAATACACTACGCTTTGACTAACTAAGTCCGTCTGCATTTTATTAAGATTGTGAGCTGAAACTGGTACGCCTTCTTTGGTTACATTGCTTGGGTCATCCTGTAGTTCTAAATTAAGTATCTCTTCTGTATCTAAATTCTTAAATACCTTTTTTCTTGGGTTTACGTATTCTCTATCTTCCCAATTAACCATTTATTTTCGCCTCCAATTCTGCTATTTTATTTTTTAGTAGTTCTATTTCTTCTTGTTGTTCCTGTATAGCTTTTGTTACATCTGATAATATTTTTAGTGTATTTACTTGATACCTATATTTTTGATTTGAAATTTTATCTTTATAAACATAATTAGGATCAATTTTTTCTAATTCTTGAGCAATATATCCATTATCGACGTAATTATTATTGCTTTTCCATGAAAATTCGTAATGTTGTATTTTATTTAGTTTATCTATTGCGTTTATTTTGCTTTCTTTTATATCTCTTTTTAGATTTTTATCTGAATTATCTGAATGAAGCCAAAAACTTTTATCAGAATCTCTATCTGCTACAAGTAAACTATCATTTACAAAATTACCTTCAAATAATTCTATATTACTTGCTGATGCGATATTATCTGCAAAAATATAGTTTTCTCCAAAATTAAAAGCTTTCTTTCCTTCAGTATTAGTATACATATTCAAATATAGATTTCCCGAAGAATTTTCTATTGTAAAGCTATCATCAGCGACAATAGAACATTGCTTTTTGTTTGTAAAAAAAATCACATTATTATTTGGGTCTTCTATTGAAAAGCCTAATCCTCTATTAAGTCCTTTCAAAATTATTGAAACTCCTCCTAATATATTTCCAACGATGTATGACGATGTCGTATCAGCCAAAAACAATTTTTTCTCATTTAGCACTATATCTGCTAACATATCAAAAAAGCCCGTAAATGAATATCCGCTACCTTCTCCCGTTCCACTTTTCATTTCTCCTGTATAACTAAACACTGGATAAAAAGCTTCTTTATCACTATGCTCATCTTTATATTTAATTCCCCACTCCATAAATCCTTGTCCATTTTGTACCGCAAAAACTATTTTATTGCCTTCTATTAGTCCTATATCTCCTATTTGGGTATTGTTAGCTTTATAAAAGTGCATACCTTCCTTATCTAATGCCATTAATAGCTTTTTATTTCCATCTTTTATTTGTAATTGCGCATTGATAAATTGTATAAAATCACTTATTTTATTCCATGCTATTTGAACACTTTCATAGTCTTGGATTATTTCAGTCCCTATCTCATCTTTCCCTACTTTTTTACTCACTTCCGAACTAATGCTATCAGTAGTTTGTTTAATTTCACTTCTTGCTGTAGTTAATTCTGTCTTAGTAGCATATGATTTAGAAACAGTAGATGTAATCTCATTTGCCTTTTGTGTAATAGCAGAGTTCATTTCTTCTGTTGTACTATATCCTTCAAATTTCTGATTTACACTTAATTCAATGCTTTGTGCAGTTTGGTTGATAGCACTATTCATTTCTCCTCTTGTGGCAAAGGTGTTGTTGAAATCATTGTTAATTAAGTATTCTGCATAGAATTTATTGCCTGTCATATCTACTAGATAAATGTAATTATCTCCTTCGAACAGCTCTATGTTTATATCGGGAATTGGTTGTTTGATTGGCTCTGGTAAAACAGATAATACGTTAAGGTCAGACAAGGAAAGTCTACGCATTACATAGTCCTCTTCGGGTGTAATAATTAAGCTGTCATATACGTCTCCTTTGACTCTTAGCTCTTCTATGTCAACAATATATTCTTTTTTCTCTGAGCTTGGATTAGTTCTGCTTTGTTTATCTACTATTATTTTATATTGCATCTATATCACCTCCATATTTGGGTATAAGTCTGCTCCTGGATACAAGTCTGCTCCTGGATATAAATAATTGTTATATGTTTTACTGCCCTTTATTTCTAACAATAAAACATCTGCTTGTTCCGCTTCTGTAATATGTAATTCTGTTATTCCTTCACTTTCTCTCTTAAAATCAACAGTATTTTCTACCTTTTGTGAAATACTATCTACATCTTGTTCTATTTGTGTTAACTTGTCTTCGTACTGTGATTGATTGGTAATTATTCCTGTTATTGTTTGTTCTTGCTTGTCTACTTTCAGTTCCGTCTTTTTTGCTATTTGTTCTGCAGTAGCAATATTTTGATATTCTACTGTTGCATCTGTAATACTTGGCGCTGACATCTCAGTTTCAAGTCCATTAGGACTCTTAGCATAACATCTAAATAAAAAACTATTGTACGTATTATCTTCCTTATCTTTTACTTGAACATTATCTAAAGTTTCTAAATATGACAACCATTGCCCTTTTAATGTAAACGCTTTATATTCAAAACCTTTTACAGCATTAAAAATAGCAGTTATTAACTGCTTTCTTTTTTCTTCTGTATAAGCAAACGGATTGTCATTTATTATTAAACTATTTTCTCCATCTTGGCTGATACTTTCTTCATCTCTCATTACTACGTTTTCGCCTTCTACATCACTCATTCCAAGGCTAACTAGATTAATTGGATGTGTTGCTCTCTTTATTTCTGTTTCTGAATAATTGCTTAAATTGAATACTTTTCTTACTGTACCTGTTGTTTTGGGAGTTATAAAGTATAACTTATCATCACATTTTATTTTAGCTACTGTTCCACTAATTTGTGCAATAGCTTGTATTACTTGTCTTATTAATGTTCCTTGTTCAAACTGATTACTATCTACAATAAAATACGCATTAGGAAAATCTGTAGTAGCAAGAGTGAATCCTGCTTGATTACATGCTTCTTGTGCTACTTCTACTAATGTTACGTCATTATTAGAATACTGTAATGTACTTTTGTATTCTATATTTGTTTTTAACATATAATCCATTGCATTTACTTGATTGATATTAGTCGTATCATTCGGCTCTACATCTTGCGTTATAAAAGTACCTAAATCAATCCACTCTATTCCTACACTTGTTTCTACTCCTGTTAAATATTTAAACTCTTTTCCTTCTAAATTAATGTTATTTTCTATTTCAAAGCTTAAGAGTTTTGCTATTGCTGTTCCAAATATATTACCTTCGTTATAGCAATCGTCGTCAAATTCTACATTGCTTATTACATATTCTTGATTATCTAAAATTATTTTATCGTATTGTACTGTGCTTTTTTCGTATGCCTGCTTTATGGTATCTGTTACATTTATCATGTAGACACCTCCCCGCATTGTTCTAAAGTTACTTCAAATTCGTCATATCTGTGTTTTTTAGTAACAGATAATATTGATGTGTCAGGAAATGAAACAAAAAATCTCTTCGTTAGCATAGTTTGTTGTTTCGGCGAAAAATAAGAATACACATCTTCATTCTTCGAAAAGTGAGATATGTATTCTTGATATGTATTTTTATTTAATTGGCTGAATTTGACTTTTATGCTTGTTTTTGGCATTTTCCCGTAATTTCTCTTTATACTTCCATCTGCCATTGTCACTTCACTTAAAATATCTGGTTCATCTTCTTTTATATTGTATCCACCACTTAGAATTTTTTTAAATTCAAAATCTTCATGTTTTAATAATATCATGTTCTCCTCCTATGCTAGACCATATTGTAATTTTTGTCTTGAGTTTACCTTGTTTGTTTCTCTTGCAATTACTTTATTATCTAGTTTTGTTGTTGTGTTTACTACTATTTCCTTATTGTCATCGATACTTTTTAAAGTAGCTTGTCTATTATCTTCATTTTGTACTTGAATTTGATGTGTATTTGTTAAGTTTGAAGTTAGTTTTGCATTTTCATGTTCTATTGCTTTCTGCATATCTTTATAAACGGAACTTAAACTATCATCAAAACCTTCTCCCAATCCTAGACCTAACATTTGTCCAATTTCTTTATTAAATAGGATAGATGGAGAATGTATTCCAAAAAATGATTTAATGCTATCAACTATTCCACTACAAAAACCAGAAATTTTATTCCAAATCCAATTAGTCATATTTGAGATACCTTCCCAAATTCCTTTAATTAGATTTGCTCCTGCATCTATCATTTGTCCTACTGCATTTCCAAAACTATCCACTATTGCTTTCATTATTTTAGGTATAGCTTCTAATACTGATGGTATGGCTTTTACCAATCCCATTGCTAACTTTTGTATTAGTGTAATTCCCATTTCAATTAGTTTTGGTAAATTATTCACTATAGCATTAAGTAATTTTTCTATTATAGTAGGAATTTTCTCTATTAATTGTGGAATTGCATCCATTAACCCTTCTGCAAGTCCTAATAATAATTGAATACCCGCATCAATTATTTGATCTATATTATCCAGTAATCCTTCTACTATCGTCACAATGGCTTGTACCGCTTGAGGAATTAATTCTGGAAGCATTTGTGCAATTCCTGTAATAAGCTGTGTTATCAAAGTTATTCCCATTTGGATAATTTGAGGTAACATACTAATAATTCCAGAAATAAAACTCTCAATTAGCTGCATTGCAATTTGTAGAATCTGTGGTGTATACTCAATTAATGTAGTTGTTAAAGACATTAATATTTGCCCAATACTAGATAAGATTGTTGGCGCATTTTCCATAATTATATTTAAAATCTGTGGAAATATCTTGTTTATTCCTTCTACTATTTGTGGAGTAGCATCTGCTACACTCTGTACTAAATTTGGAATTAATTCTCCTGCAGCATTAATAATATTTTCTAAAGCAGTTATTCCTGTTTCAACTAATTGGTCTATCGTTCCACTTCCATTTAAGAAATTATCAAAAGCTGCTTTCATAGAGCTAATACTTCCAGTTATTGTAGAAGATGCTTCTTTAAAAGTTGTTCCTGTTATTCCCATTTCTCCCTGAATTACATGGATAGCTGTATATACATCATTTAAATTGCTAATGTCATATTTTACGCCTGTAATTTTTTGTGCATCTGCAAGAAGCCTTTCCATCTCTGTCTTTGTTCCACCATAACCCAATTTAAGGTTATCTAGCATCGTGTAGTTCTGTTTAGCAAAACCTTGGTAAGCATTCTGTATAAGTTCCATAGATGTTCCCATTTTATTAGCATTATCAGACATATCTTGTAATGCCATATCGGCAGTATCCGCTGCTCTTTCTGTATCTCCACCAAGACTTTGCAATAAGCTTGCACTAAAACTAGTAACTGTTTCCATGTATTGATTAGCACTCATTCCAGCAGTCTTATAAGCATTTTGAGCATTCTTTATTACTGTATCAGCATTTTTTCCAAATAATGTTTCGATACCACCTATGTTTTGCTCTAAATCTGCATAAGAATTAACTGATGCTACTCCTAAACCTGTCATAGCTGTTGCTGCTGAACCTATTGCAACCGTAGCACCTTTTAAAGCAGTTCCAGCAATGTTACCAATTTTACTAAAACTATTTTTTATTTTGCTACCAATTCCATTTATATCTTTTTCTAAGTCTTTTGTATCTCCATTAAAGTTGATAGTAACTGAACCATCTGCCATTTTTGTATTTCCTTTCTGTCAGGCTCATTGGCTCAGTTTAAAGACTATTTTTTATTTATTTTAATTTCTATTTGTTTTCCACAATTTTTGCATAATAAAAAGACGCCTTTGCTTTGTGCGTCTTTATCATATTTCAATAACTTTTTATTACAAAATGGACATCTATACCATTCTTTCATCGTCTTCTTCTTTCTTATTTTCCTCGATTAAATTAATAATTTTTTTAACAATCCAAGCTATTCCTAAACATAAATATTTGCAAAAATAATATAAAACTTGAAATCCAAAAACTATACAAAAACAAGGGAATGCTATAAAAACTATATATAAAACATTATTTGATTTTTTAAATAAACTAAAAGCGTTTATTGATGTTTTATTATATACTTTATTGTAGACAGCTTTTTTTGGATTATTAACAAATCCCATTCCTTTTTTTCCATATAGCGGATTTATACTTTTTTTTGCTGTTCTTTTAATTCTTCCTATTGTTCTTGCCTTTATGCTTTTCTTTAAATTAGGTTTTCTTATTCCAATTTTCATAATATCTCTCCTTTGTTTGGAGTATATTACAAAATTTTACATTTTTCAAGTATTTTTTACCATAATTCGTTTGCAAAGTCCTCTTCTTTTTCTTCTTCTGACCTCATATCTGGAAGTTTATATAATTCTTGTAACTTTTTATATTGTTTTTTCATTGATTTATCTTTTATTTTTGACAAATCCATTGCTCTATATCCCATAATTTTAGAAAACAGTACATTTTCATTTAAACTATTAAATAAAGCTTTAAATTTCCACCAATGTAAATATTTTATACTATTTAAATCGATGTTATATTGTTCCATAAAAGCACTATATATATATTCTGCATCAAATTCATAGCTATAAATTTGCTTTTCTTTACTATTACTCTTCTTTACTTCTTTGTCGACATTTTCTATTTCTTTTTTTCCACCTTTATAAAACCATATTATATCTTCTACTGCTTTTTTTATATCTGTTATATCATTTAAGTTATAATATAAGTTTAATGCTAACTTAACTTTTTCTTCTTCGTTTAGTTTATTATCTTGCATTAATAATTCAAACTTAATACTTTCTCTAAAGTCTGTTCGTATCTTTAATCTACTTGGTGTATATTGTGGTAATCTATTTAATATTAAATTATAATACATTATTTTCTACCTTTAAACTTATTATATCTTCTTTGTTCCCTATTTGGCATATATTTAGAATTATATTCTATATTATTATACATATTTTGATATGCTTGTGTTTGCCTTACTTTTTCATTTACTATATCCACAAATAATTCCATGTGTTCCTTTAAATCGTTTTTTCCTTTAAAAATTTTTTCCGATATTTTATCTCCAAAAACTTCATCAAAAAAATTATTTATAATTTCACATTCTTTTCTTATTGCTTCTGCTACACTTAATTCTTGTTTTTCATAATTACTTGATATTTCTTTTACCTTTTTTGCTCCATTTTCAAATCTTTCTAAATCGTCAGCATCTGTAAAACTAAAATCCACTTCAATATTACCTAATTTCATATTATCCTCCATTTTTTAAGAGGCTTACAATTAAGCCTCTACTAATGATATTTCTTTTAGCACAGCTCCTGATGTTATAGTAACACTAACATCTTCCTGTGCTGTGTATCCATTTTTTTCTACTTTTATTGTTGAATAAGATTTTGCAGCTAATTCAACAGTTGCTATACCTGTTGCATCTGTTAAATAAGATGTTCCTTCAATAGTTATCTTTGCTCCTTCTATTGGTGTACTTGCTGAACTGTCTTTTACAACAAATGTAACTGGATATTCTGCTACTGATTCTTTAGCAGCAAATGTAGCTGTCAGTCCATCTTTGCTTATTGTTGCAACACCTATTGTAAATCCACTGTTCTTTCTAAAAGCACCAGAATATGTATATGCATCAGTACTATCTCCTTCTGCATCTGGTACAACTGAATATGTTCTAAGTCTTGCCTCATAGCCACTTCCACTTGGCTTACTAAAGTCTACTGTTAATATTTTCACAAGTGCATCATTACCAGTTTTTTCATTATCTGTTATATCAACCAATTTTTGATGTACTAAGTTACCTTTATACAAATCAAACGCATAGCTTATCTCTTCAGAATAACCTGTTACGTCTGTAACTTCTCCGTCTTCATCAACATAAGTTCTTGAATACTCTGTTGCATTTTTTGACTTAGATATTTCTGTAAACTTTCTCATTCTTTGAAAGTTTGCTACAGATGTTGTTGAAATATCCATATATGCAACTTTACCATTTCTTTTTACTAACTCTTCAAAAGCCATTTATAAATTCCTCCTTTTTTATACAAAAAATAGAAGACCTAAAAGTCTTCATCATATACTACCTGCATTGGTATAACGTATATTGCTGTTGTTTCAGTAGTTTGGAGTATTGTTCCTCTTCCTGTACAACGTATCCAACATATACCGTCTATTTTTGGCAAGTTATTATTTTTATTCTGTTCATATATCCAACTAGTAAAATCATCACAAAATTTTGAGTTTTTAATATTCTCTAAGATGCTAAAATTGGCTTGCACAGAAAAGTCAAACAATATTTGATTTCGTCTTCCACCATCTGCAAACTGAGTCAGAATTGTCGTTGCTGGTGTTTCATCTATAGAATACGACTGCGGTTTATCTTTTATATAATCTACATTAACTTTTCCATTTTTCAGTAACGGACAAGTTTCTATAAATTCTTTAATTAATTCAATCTTTGACTTCTCCATTTTAGCCTCCATTTTTAATATAGTTTTCCACATCTTTTACAAGGTCGTTCTTTCTTCTCTGTAACATAAGTTTATCCCATTTGGGACCAGTTCCAGAAGTATGGTATTTTAATTTCTTACTAGTAGGTGTTTTCTTTTCTCCTAATTTAGCCCACGCACTACCATTTTTAGCAAGCATTAATTTGCCATAATACTGGTATTTCGCATAAGGGCTTGTGTACTTAATTTCGTTATTTTTAGGATAAGTTTTGTTTCTTCTAAGCATACCATTGTCCATTGGCACAAATGGATTCATTAACCTATCTGCTTCATCTCGTAGAAAACGTGTTACTCTACCATTTCTATCAAGTCCGTGGTCTTTTATTATTTTGTTAGTGCTATTTATCTTTATTTTTACTGTAAATCCACTTGCCATTACTCTGTAACTCCTATTTTATAATGTTGTAAACTGCCTTTGCGGTTGTCGTCTACACTTACTACTTTAAAAACTTGATACTTATCTTGTAATGCAGATAAATCAAACTTATCTTCTACAATTCCCTCTACTATATAATCATTAGTAGAAATATCCAACTTTTCTGTGGTAGGTATTGTGATAGAGCCTGTACTTCCTTTTTCAAGTCCTTTATCAACTAGATTAGCTTTTTTATTATGTCTGAAATAAACCTTGTCAAAAGGCAATCTTGTGAAATTCTCATCGTCTGTTGTGTGATATACAGTTATTTGATGTATAAAAAATCTATCATTCATAGCTAGCACCCCATTCCACAATAAAGTAGTGGATTGCCATCAATTCCTATTACGTCCCATAAATTATCACTTAGAACTTGATACTTTTGTTGTTCATAATCTGCTTTTATTTCTTCTGGTGTAGAATAACTTTCACTCCACCCTTCAATATTTTGTGATTTAAGATTTCCTATTTCGAACAATTTTGTGTTTTCTTCATCTTGTAAATTAATAATTAAGCAAGTAGAATATTTGACTTGCTCTGGAATATTGTTAATATCAATTCTTCCATAAGTATTTTTATTAATATAACTACTTGCTTTTATATTTAGATTTTTGAAGTCATTAGGCACGTTATCTGTACCTAATATTGATTTATATTCTTCCTCATCCTTTAAGTAAGTTAACATGCCTTATCCTCCTATTCTCCCTCAGCAACTGTTATTACTGCTGTTGCTGATGCTTCATTAGAAGCTGTATCTGTTCCTTTAACAACTATTGTGTATTGTCCTGGTTCAACTGATGTTTTTACTTGAACTACGTTTGTCCCAATTTCGAACTCATCATTGTCAGCAACTCCTGCTGGTAAAGAATATGTTACTGTTCCACTACCACCAACGCTAGCTAAATCAGCAACTTTTGTATCAGCTGCTAAAGTTCCAGATAAAGTTGTAACTGGTGTAATTGTAACTGCTGATATACCAACCTTTGCCTTTACGATTACTGCTTCTTTATTTGTTACAGTATCTGTATATACATATCTATCTTGTAGAGCAGATGCTCCAATATGTTTACCATCTGAAAGATTGTTTACAGATAAACCTATCATCCAGCCATCTACAGCTTGTGCCCAGTCAATACCATAGATTATGTACTCTATAGCTTGTCCTTGTGCATTTTCTCCTAAGTCTTCTGTTAATACATTTACACCATTAACTCTACCAACTACTCCAGTTCTTGCTAATTCAGAACCAATTTGAGATGCACTATTTGCGAATCTTTCATCCAATAATAGTAAAGTTTCTGATTCATATGATATACCTACATACATTCTATTTTTATCTACACCTTTTTTAGCTAATATTGCTATATCTCTTAAAATATTCTCATATATAGTTGTTGCTGTTGAGTCAGCTTGTGTAGAAGGTACAGAATTATTAATTAATGCAGAAATTGCATCAGCTTCAAGTTTTTTACTTCTTGAATATGCACCTGCTTCCAATCTTTGTGCAACTAGATTGTCTGGTACCGCTTGTGCCTCGTATCCGTCAATCAACTCATTAATAGCATCGTGTTTGTCAACAGGTATAGTAATGTAGTCTGTAGCACTTTGTCCAAGTTCTACACCGTTTTTTACATCATAATCTTTAATTTCTGGATCCATATTTCTTACTGGAACCTTAACTGCTCCACTAACTGGTTCTCCTTCATAATCTCTACTAAAAGTATTTCTAATCTTTAGAGCTGGTCTCATTAATTCAACTATAGCTCTTGCATATTTTTCTTGTCTATTGTGTGTTCCGTTTGTTTGTATTGGATTTGCCATATTAATTCATCCTTTCTTTAATCAAATTTCATATCTGGGTGCTTACTTGCTAAAATTCCAAGTACACCGTCGTTTTGTGAATTTATTTTCTTCACTTGTGTACCAGTTGCTTTTTGACCTTCTGGCTCACTTTCTTTGTATTTAGGGTTATCCTTTAAAAACTTTGTTAAGTTTTCATCAAAATCGCCTTCCATTTTGCTTACTTTAAAAAGCACATAATCAACATCATCTTTATTAACTCCTGCTTCTAAAACAGCATTTGTTTGTTTTAAAGTGTTTAGCTCATTAAGTGTTTTTTGATATTCAGCTTCTTTTTCGGCTTGTTTTTCTTCAGCTGTCTTTTGACTTTCTTTCCAATCTTTAAAAGCTTTTAAGTCCTCTTTGCTAGGCATTTTTTTCTTTTCTTTGTCTAGTCTTTCTTGAACTATTTTGTTAAGCTCTTCTTGTGTAAAAGTCTTTTCAGCTTGTCCCTCATTTTGATTTGTAGTTTGAGTGTCTACATTTCCAGTTCCTTCAGCATTATTTGTGCTTTCTCCTGTATTTGTGTTTTGATTTTCTAAATCTTTGTTATCTTCCATTTTTTCCTCCTAATTTTTAAGTCCAGAGTGGACCGATTACCTTGTTTCTTTAGTGCCTTACCAAGTAAAAGGCATATAAAAAAGACAGTCGTTAAACTGTCTTAAATAACTAATCTACTATTATCTTTTCTTAAACCTGTTTGTTTTAAGAAATTATCTAAAGCTTCTCTATTTGCTTTTTCATTTGCTTTTATATTTCTTATTTCATCTTGTACTTGTTTTATATCTATGTTTTCATCATTACTTGTTAAAATTGCTTGTTGTGCTTTTAAATCTTTTTTATTTTGCCTTATTTTTCTTTCAAAATATCTTTGCTTTTGTGTTGCTTCATATCTACTTATTTTCTTTCCGTTGTATTCTACTTTTTCGTTTTTCCACTTATTAAGCTCTTTCTGTGTATAAGTTCTAGCAGAGCCTTTATAATACGGATACCAATCATGTCGGCAATTCACACCTTTAAAACCTGTTGCTGTGCCATAACCTATATCGTCTAAACTTAAATAACCTTTTTGTCCACTTCTGCTTACAATTTTTCCTTGCCAATGTGCGTGTTCTGGTCTAGCTCCACTATGTGCTGTAAGTTCCATTAAATCCCAGTCCATTTCATCTGCCCTAAGTTCTTGTAGTTTTCCACAATTTTGGTTTATTGCTGTTACTACATTTGTTCTTACTGCACTTTCTAAACTTCTTTTAACTCCACTTGGATATGTTATAATTGCCCCCTGAGAACTTAGATTTCTTATTGTATCTATTATTGCTTGTGTATAGCTCTTAACTCCTGTACTAACTTCCATATATGCCATATTAATAGAATTATAGAATTGTGTTTGTGCTGTATTTGCCGTTGTCATACATAAATTCTGTAAATTACCTGCTGTTCTTAGTATTGCTGCGTTCATAACTTGTTTTATGCTTTCGCTTTGTTTTAATGGAAGTGGTTGCAAGCCTGCTTCTTTATAAATTTTGTCATCAAATTTTAAACTCTTTTCTCCTGCTTCATAGAATATTCTGTTTACTTCTTCTATTGTTGTATTGTTATATTCTGCAACCAATCTGATAATATCCTCATACAAATAGCCCATTTCTTGGGCTATTCTTAAATCATTTAGAACTACCATATTGGCATAACCAAAATTAGCAATTCTTGTTGCTATTTCTTCTATTATTTGTAATTCTAAATTGTTATAAATAGAATTAGCTTGTTTTTCTATTCTTATAAAATCTTGTTCAGTTAGCATTGCTTAACCTTTCTATTTCTCTATAATAAACTACCCCAGAAGGAGAACATATATCTAAAGCGCAATCAATTGGATTTCTTGATATGATTAAAGCTCCTTTTTTATTCCATCTGTAGATAAATCCTTTATATTCCCTCATTTTTAATGCTTTATACAAAATCAAACTTATTATCATTCTTCCTCTTCTCCTGTTTCAGCATTATTAGTAAATCCAAAAGCTTCTTGATTACTCATCTTTTCTTCTTGTATTTTTTGTAGTTCTTCTTCTGCTTCTTCTTCTGACATTCCTTTTATATCCATTAAATAAGATTTCTTACTTCTTAGCCCTTGTGATACCTCTAACTGTGCTCTTGTCATTTCTGCATTTTTGTCTTCAATAATTGAATCATCTGGTATTATCGTTATTTTGTTAGTCTTTATTCCTTCAAGCTCACATACAGCTCTTACTAAATCATATATGCAATCATTTACTACTATCTCATAATGTTTCTTAGTTCTAAACGCATGGCTATTTTCACTTATTACCTCTGTCGCAGTTTTCACTCCTGTACCATCAAATTTGTAATAATTACTACCTAGTCCTACGTTCTCTGTTAGCCAGTTCAAGTCTGCATTAATACTATCTATATGTTCTTGGTATCTTAATGTAAAGTCTATTTCTTTTACTGGTTCTTTCATTTCCGCATTTATTGCTTGGTAAACTTTGTCGTTTTTATCAAAATATTGTACAAAACGTTGATTTCCTTCTTCATCTGTTGTCATTTGTCCCTTCATGGCTGATTGGTCAACTACAATTCTTTTCTTTCCAAGTATAAATTCATTATAAAAACTATCATATTTGACATCTAACGACTTAAATCTATCTATGCTATTTGCATAAATTGATATTCCCATAGGAGAACCTGTGTCGAAATTGTTGGCTAAATTAGGTTTCCATATTTGAAAATATGGATTGCCTGTCATCTTAACTTCACTTTCTTTTACCTTTGGAAATACATCATTAAAGTTAATTTGCTTGCCAAGTGTTGTATCTGTACTAGATTTATATATTTCATTAAGTTTTATATATTTTCCATCTACATATTCATGATATGTAATATGTGTATAATATACTTTATTCTTACCTTTCTCATCTATAAATCTACTAATTGTTATCATTCCACTAATATAACCGTTTGTAAATTTATAAGGAATAATTACATCTCCATCTATATAGTCTATTATTGTCTTATTATTCTCGTCTTTATATTCTACAGTTGCCCCATTTCCTAAAGCTAACATTTTTTCAATAAAAATAGGAATGTTTACAGTAAAGGCATTCTCTTTACTATCTAACACTTCCCATAATCTTTTTGTTGTGTTCTTGTTACTTAGATCTATTCTAGTTTTTTCTGTCCATAATAATTTCGCTATATCCTCACATAGTTTCTTTGGCATATTCATTGTAAGTCTTTCACAATTCACGGATTTCCCACAAATTATTTCTGTGTAATAATGAAAGCTATTTACATTACCTCTATACCAGCTTTTCCATATAGCCATTAAATCGTATATTGTTCCAACTGTTAGGTTTATTCCTTTTTTACTTAATGTACTTGCTATATTATTATAAAAGTCCATTCTGCTTCTCCTTTACTGTTTTAATCCTAGTTTTTGTAAATTATCTTTTATCCAATATTGGAATTGGTCTTGCGTGTGGTCTGCATAACTGTAAGCATAATCATTTGTGTATGTGTTGTAATATTTTTCAGAACTTAAAAAAGCCTTTTCCGTTTTATCTGGAATAGGCTTACCTTTCTCTACACTATCTTTTAACCACATGTAATTTTCATTTTCTTTTTTAAATATTTGATTATTGTTATTATTTAATACTCTAAACTTCTTTTTTGCTAGAAAGTCTTGAGAATAATCTATTAATTGTTCTTTATCTTTTCCTTTATCAACTGGATGTAATCTTCTACCATAATCTTTAAAGTATTGATTTCTTAATGCTCCTTCTGCACTATCTATTGTTTCCTTGTCTGTTCCTGCTTTAAACTTCTTATTTATTGTTAGTTCAAAATTAAATATGTCTTTACTTAATTCAGAAGGTGCTTTCTTATTTGGTTTTTCATGTGGACTATAATAATAAGTATCTAATAAATACCAATAGCCATCTGTTCCATATCCATAAGCTCCACAAGTTGTTGCAGATGTCTGATGTCCACTGTCTATTGCAAAATCTATATATAATATTTTTATATTATTCTTTTCTAGATAATCTTCTGGCACATATTCAATAAGCTCTGGATTATATATAAGTCCTTCTAGTCCTATTACTTCTCCTAAGTAAATCCATCTATAACGCTTTTCATCATTTTTTTTCATCTCTTCGGCTTGTTCTATAAAAATCTTACCAAGCCACTGCTCAGGCACTGTCCTATAATCTGTTTGTGTTACTATACAGTCTTTCCTTTGTGTCATTCTTTCCGCCCATTGATTTACCCAATTAAATTTGTTTTTGGGTGGATTATAAGAATATAAGACTATAAACCAGTCATCATTTCCTCTTGTAAAAGTTGCAATTATTTGCTCTATTTCGTCTGGACTATCAAATTCAGTTAATTCTTCAAACCATAATATTTTGATAGGAGTCTCTTCATCTATCATGCCTTTTATTTTTTCATAATCATCGCCACCTGCAAAATATATATTGTTTTTATTATTTAAATGAATTTCTAAAGGTGCTTTAAAGGCTGTATAATCTGTTCCCTCTTCTAGATATAGTCTCTTTAATGCTCTTTTCATTTCTTTATAAACAGAATTTCTTAATGTGTTCTGGTATCTTCTAATTATTACTGCACTACATTTATTAAATTGTTCACAAAACAATGAAACTTTTATTCCGTTTTTACTGGTTTTTGTACTACCTCTTCCACCCTTGTCTATTTGATGTGTAATTTTGGAATTAAAAGTATTCCAAAAATGAGGAGCTATTATTTCTTTTAATCTAACTTGTGGCATTCTCATCTTCCTCTTGTGGTAAATCGTTTATTATTTCTACTCTTTGAACTGTTGCCTCTTTTTCTGCCTTTTCTCCTATAATGTCTCTTAATTCTTGTACTGCTGTTACCTGATTTCTTCCATTCCCTAAAGCAGTCCTCCATAAAGCAACTATCATTGCCATTTGATTATCTATGTTGTCTTCATCTATGCCTAGCTTTTTTAGAACTTCTTTTAATTCATTTCCTTTTTTATCTGTAAGATTAAATGGTAGTGATAATAACAATTCTGCTTGTTCTTTCATTGCTTTTCTCTGCCTACGAACTTCGCCTGATTTCTGTCCACCTCTTTGGCTATCTTTGCTATGTTCCTCTCGAGTTCTTCTCGAGTTTACTTCTTCAATTGGTATTAAGTTTTGTTCATTAGCCATCTACCTCCACCTGCTTTTTATATTGTTTTACTATATCATTTATAAAATCATTGCTACTTGCTACTATTTCACATACATCTTCATAATTATATTTAGGTTCATCATTTTGTGCATGTCCATATTCGTACAACCAAACATGCATTAGTTCATGTTTTAAAGTTTTAATTAAGTTAGCTTGGTTCTTTAATAGCAATATTTCTTGTGTTTTATAGATAGTTACTCCTAAAGTGAAATCGTTTTTCATTTCATTATTTATCGTTGCCTCGTCTACTTCTTTTATTGTCCATTCTGTGTTGTTAATTTGAAATTTAAGCATCTCTATACCTCCTAGAATTTTATATGTTCTTTCTTTCTCTTCTTTTTGCATATAAAATCATCACATTTTATTACTGTTGTTGTACTTATCTGATTACCAAGCAGCTCTTGATAAGTCTTAACTTTTATTCTATTGTTACATTTTTCCGCTACACAATTTCTACAGACTTCTTCTTTGTACAATTCATTCATGATTCTTCTTCCTTTGCTTTTAAAATGGCAAGAAAAAGAGCCTGTCGTTTTTGATAGGCTCTATATTTGGTTACGAAGATAAGATTCGAACTTATGACCTTCTGGTTATGAGCCAGACGAGCTGACCACTGCTCTACTTCGTAATATGTTATTATTAGACTTTCGCCTTACAAATAGTTATCTTTTTAATTATTCAACCACCGAGAGAACAAGTCTGAGCATAAAGTAGCGACCTTTACACTTCTTGCCCCTTTCTAAGCTCGTATGAGACTGTTTACTCATAAATTTCACCCATCATTCAGAAAGTTGCTTTTTGTATTAAAATCAATCTAATACCAAATTTGTTCTGCAAATTATCTCGCATTGGGCTACTTTAACCTAGTTATGTCTTATAGTTAGATTTCTCTAACGTCACGAGAAATAGCCTTATTAGCATTACCTACATTGCTTCATATCTGCTATAATATGAGTTATAGGCTTATTGACTACTAGCCCGTCTATTGTGGCTACGACAATTCTAGTGTTTTATTAAACGATAATATTTGCACATTATCCAGTATTGAGTTTTACCTCTTCGCTACATATATTACTATACATAGAAAGCAACCTTACAAACGTATCCGTATGTCTGACTACTTGTCGGATAATTCCATGTCGCATGATGTTGCGATTATGCACATGGTTAATAATTGGAGCTTTCTGTAAGACTTGAACTTACTACTGTAGTTTACAAGACTACTGCTTTGCCTGTTAAGCTAAGAAAGCATATTCGGCACTTGGACTTATGAGCCATTTCTGACTGTGCCTTAGGATATTACATATTGCTTGCATTATAACTATATCATATTTCAAGGGTGCTAAAAAAGACTAAAAAGGTGCTTTTTCTTAAATTTCTGCATATTTTTTTATTGCTTTTTTTAGTAAAGTTTTTGTATATCTATAAGTTTTATCAATTTCCCCAGATACCTCTGCCACTTTCATTCCTGTAACAAACCTTAATTCTAAGATATTCCTGTACGGTTGTTCTACTAATTTGATTTTGTTAGTAATTCTTATGAGGTTTTCTTCTTCTTCTATCATGATGCCTATATGTTCCTCTATCAATTCTAACAATCTCGCAATATTCTTCCCCATTTTATCGTTATCAGGACTTCCTTTGGGTAAGCCTGACAATACCGTAGTAACTTTTGTCAGTTTTGTTTTTGTTTCTTCTATTTGCTCTAACTTTTTTTCTTCAAGTTTTTTGCTATGTAAATAAGAATATAACTCTTTTTTTGCTTCCCCCTCAGTCATAACTTTTCCTCCTTAGATTCTTTTTAATTTTTGCAGTTCTTCTATTGTTTTATCTATTTGTTTATTCAAATCTTTAAAAGTGTAATGGCTATTTCTTCTCATTGCCTCATAAAACATAAAAGTAAAGCTGTCGTAATTTGCTTGTATTTTTCTAAACTGTTCTTCTCTTTCATTCATTTGTACTCCTCCTAACTCTTTTAAAATAGTTTTATTTTTATACTTTGTTAACAAATTTGTACTAGTTTTTAGTATTAAGTTTGTTATTTTTGTATTTAAAATCCTGACATGTATATTTTATGTCCTTCTTTTATTTTGTATATAAATCTATTGCTGTCTCTTATACACATCTCCGAGCCCACGAGACACTGAGCGATCGCGT